>ERZ824598.280-NODE-280-length-86387-cov-9.575140_pt1 | contig 86387 bp, 60 predicted proteins | sample MGYA00519934_ERZ824598 | MGnify/ENA primary metagenome ERZ824598 (study PRJEB31778, sample SAMEA3449177) | human gut metagenome | biome: human gut; feature: human-associated habitat; material: faeces | place: United Kingdom | collected 2010/2012 ... | reverse complement strand
AGGTTACCGAAGCCGGTATCTCAATTGATGTCAGCCCTGTGCAGCCGTAGAATGCCTCGTATCCTATAGAGGTTACCGAAGCCGGTATATCAATTGATGCCAGCCCTGTGCAGCCGTAGAATGCGCCGCTCTCTATAGAGGTTACCGAAGCCGGTATCTCAATTGATGTCAGCCCTGTGCAGCCGTAGAATGCCTCGTATCCTATAGAGGTTACCGAAGCCGGTATATCAATTGATGCCAGCCCTGTGCAGCCGTAGAATGCGCCGCTCTCTATAGAGGTTACCGAAGCCGGTATCTCAATTGATGTCAGCCCTGTGCAGCCGTAGAATGCGAAGTCCATGATAGAGGTTACCGAAGCCGGTATCTCAATTGATGTCAGCCCTGTGCAGCCGTTGAATGCGAAGTCCATGATAGAGGTTACCGAAGCCGGTATCTCGATTGATGTTAGCCTTGTGCAGTCTCTGAATGCGTTGGACCCTATCGATGTTACTGAAGCCGGTATCTCGATTGATTTCAGTCCTGTGCAGTCGGAGAATGCGTAGCTCCCGATAGAAGTTACCGAATTAGGTATTTTTATGGATGTCATGCCAGCGGAACGATAGAAAGCACTGCCACCAATGGAAGTCACCGAATATTCACTACCATCATACTGTACTTCTTCGGGTATTTCTACATGCCCCTGTACGTTTGGCCCATAATAACCATATTTTGTGCTATTATACCATGTCACTTCAACAGTTTTATTCTCTTTCGATGTTATGTTGTAGTAGAGGTCACCGTACTTAAAGTCGTAGGCTTTGGTGGCAAGTGGGATTGACAGGAGAATGAGGGTTGTCAGAAATGTACGGAATAAAAATTGGTTCATATAGGTTTTTGTTTTTTGTGTTTCTCATCCTCCAATGAAACAGGTAAGTATTAGGTATATAAAAAAGGTGTGAGGATTGTATCTTGTTTTATCCAATCATCAGGCCTTGGCGTGCCTTTGTAGCAGATAAAACAATAGCCCCACACCGATTATGCTATATATTCTGCCGATAACGGCAGGGTATATGCAACCGATGCAGGTGCTATTGCCAACCTTATCTTTGCTACAGTTCAAACCGCCAAGTTCGATGATTAAAGATAAAATTTCAATAACACCTTTTATCAAAATGTATTGATTGCCGCGGCCATCTCTATGGCTCATCGGCAACCGCTGACAAAATTAATAAAAAATGTTTTCGGTAGGGCTACATATATACATGTTTTTTAGCACCATACCCCGAAAAATAAAAAAATGTGAACCTGTACTTAGGAGTGTTTGGATTAATTTGAAGTTTTTCTTTAATTCTCTTTATTGTTAATGTGGTTTAAATTCAAACACTCTCGTAGTATTTATAATATTTTGGTGCAATTAAAAAAAACATTACCTTTGTATTACTTAAAAAAGTAGATTTCTACAATTTTTGGTAATATGATAATTCCTCGACCAACTTATCTCAAACAGCTTATATCAGCACAAGGCAACAGGATGATAAAAATCATCACCGGCATGCGCCGTTGCGGAAAGTCCTTTTTGCTATTTGAACTTTTCCATGAGTATCTCAATTCTAAAGGGGTTGACAATTCCCATATTATAGAGATTGCTCTTGATGACAGATTATTTATTCAGTATCGTAATCCCGATACTCTGCTTTCTTTTATAAAAGCCCAGATTAAAGATGCTGCAACATATTATGTACTGCTTGATGAAGTACAATTGGTAGATGATTTTGTTGGTGTTTTAAACAGTTTACTCCATATACGTAATGTCGATGCGTACGTGACAGGTAGCAATTCGCATTTTTTATCTAAGGATGTGATAACTGAATTTAGGGGCCGCGGTCAGGATATTCACATGTACCCGCTTTCATTTTCAGAGTATTATTCCGCATTAGAGGGGGAGCCGTATTCTTGTCTCAGGGATTTCTATACTTATGGAGGATTACCTCAGATTCTACTGTTGCCTGACATAAAGGCTAAAAGAGATTATTTGCAACATCTGTCGGATACTGTATATATAGCTGATGTGGTGGAGCGTCATAGAGTTCGCAATAAACATGAACTTAGTGAGTTACTCCAAATTTTGGCATCATCAATAGGAGCACCGTGTAATCCGACTAAACTTTCCAATACATTTAAAAGTCTCAAAAAGGTAATAATATCAAACAAGACTATATCTAACTACCTCGGGTATTTGTGCGATGCGTTTCTTATAGAGAAAGCCCTTCGTTATAACATAAAAGGGAAAAAGTATATCAATACACTTGCCAAATTTTATTTCACGGACTTAGGCATACGAAATGCATTGCTTGGTTTCCGACAGATTGAGCCGACTCATATCATGGAAAACGTAATCTATAATGAACTGAGATATAGGGGCTATTCGGTTGATGTCGGGCTGGTGGAAGTTATTGATAAGGATACAGACGGGAAGTCAGTTCGTAAACAATATGAGGTTGACTTTGTAGTAAACGATTCGGATATTCGTTACTATATTCAATCGGTATATTCAATTCCTGATGGCGAGAAGATGAAGCAGGAGACTAATTCATTTAGAAATATTTCTGACTCGTTTAAACGTGTTCTGGTTGTGAATGACAATATTGAGCCGCATCGCAATGAAAATGGCATATTAGTAATCGGTTTTGTAGATTTTCTTCTCAAACCCGGATTACTGACGAATGGGTAAAGCGTATTCAATTCAGTTATGCACAGTTTCTGTGTATATGCGCAAAAGCCAAGACAGTAGCACAAATAAATAGGGAACTGAGTAGGCTGATTTTAAATTTAAAACTCTCCATGTTCAATTCTTTTCGGCATCATTTCGGATCCAAAGAGCGCGAGCACTTGATTTACCTTATCAAGGCGCAGAGTTTCTTTGCCCTGCTCAAGTTCGCGTACAAAGCGTAGTCCTACCCCGGATTTTTGGGATAAGTCAATCTGAGTAAGTCCGAATTGCTTACGCATTTCCTTCACATATCTTGATAATTGAGTCATACGATATACCCTTTTGGGTACAAAGATAATGAACTTTATCTATATTGTACCGTTTCGGGTATAAAATATTTTAATTTAGGATAAATTATACCCTTTAGGTTATATTTATTCTGCATCGGTGTGATATTGGGCGACCTGCATTTTTTTGTTAAAAAAACAAATGCACAAAAACCAGGACAGGGGCACAAATAGATTCCGTGGTATCCGGAAATATTGTGCTCCTGTCTTGGCTTTTGTTCCCTTGTTAAGAAATAGGGCGGTTGGAATTCAGACGGTGTAGTCTACGCAGGCGCGCGACTCTTTGCAGGGAGCTATGATGGCGGCTGCGGCCACGTGGGCGGGGTGCTTGGCGTAGATGTCTACGTCGGCGAGGGTGTCGACGGTAGCTGTCAGAACCACGTCCCATGTCTCGGCGGGGTTTTCGTTGATGCCTACCTCGATGGCGCGGAGCACGTCAATCTGTGAGGGAAGTGCCTCAAGAGCGGCTTTGAACTTCCCGGCTGCGGCGCGACGCTCCTCGTCGCTGCCTTTGAGCTTGAATGTTACGATATGTTTTACCATTATGCTATGGGGGTTACGGTTGCTGTTTGACAGTGAAATAAATATTCTTTAGTTTGTGCCGTACAGGCGTTCGCGGGCGGCGGCGACCTTCTCGTCGGTGATGTAGTCGTCATAGTCCATCATCTTGTCGATGATGCCGTTGGGCGTAAGCTCGATGATGCGGTTGCACACGGTCTGGATGAACTCGTGGTCGTGCGAGGCGAGGAGTATGTTGCCCTTGAATGTCTGAAGCGTGTTGTTGAACGCCTGGATTGACTCCAGATCGAGGTGGTTGGTGGGGGAGTCGAGCACCATGGTGTTGGCGTTGCGGAGCATCATGCGCGCTATCATGCAGCGCATCTTCTCGCCACCGCTGAGCACCGACGCTTTCTTCAGTACCTCTTCGCCCGAGAAGAGCATCTTGCCGAGGAATCCCTTGAGATAGATTTCCGACGAGTCGTCGGAGAACTGGCACAGCCAGTCCACGAGATTCATGTCGGTGTTGAAGAAGTCGGAGTTGTCGAGCGGAAGATATGCGGTCGTGATGGTCTGACCCCATTCGTATGTGCCGGCGTCGGCCTTGCGGTTGCCGCTGACAATCTCGAACAGTGCGGTCATGGCGCGGGGGTCATGGCTGAGGAACGCCACCTTATCTCCTTTCTCAATCTGGAAGTTGACGTCATGGAAAAGCACTTCGCCGTCGACCGAAGCCGAGAGGCCGTGCACTTCGAGTATCTTGTTGCCCGGTTCGCGCTCGGGGGTGAAGATGATGCCGGGATAGCGGCGCGACGAGGGCTGTATCTCCTCCACGTTGAGTTTTTCGAGCATCTTTTTGCGCGATGTGGTCTGCTTCGATTTTGCCACGTTGGCCGAGAAACGCTGTATGAATTCCAACAGCTCCTTGCGCTTTTCCTCGGCTTTCTTGTTGGCCTGCTGCTGCTGGCGCAGGGCGAGCTGGCTCGACTGGTACCAGTAGCTGTAGTTGCCGGCGAAAAGCTGCACCTTGTTGTAGTCGATATCGAGGGTGTGGGTGCTGACCGAGTCGAGGAAGTGGCGGTCGTGGCTGACCACGAGCACCGTGTTTTCAAATTTCGACAGATAGTCTTCGAGCCATGCCACGGTGTCGAGGTCGAGGTCGTTGGTCGGCTCGTCGAGGAGCAGGTTGTCGGGGTTGCCGAAAAGAGCTTTGGCAAGAAGCACGCGCACCTTTTCGTTACCGGTCATGTCGCGCATCAGCATGTAGTGTTTGTCCTCCTTGATGCCGAGGCCGCTGAGCAGCGCGCCGGCATCGCTTTCGGCGTTCCAGCCTTCGAGTTCGGCGAATTTCTCCTCGAGTTCCGAAGCACGAATGCCGTCCTCGTCGGAGAAATCGGCTTTGGCGTAGAGGGCGTCCTTCTCCTTCATGATGTCCCACAGTACGGTGTGTCCCTGAAGCACGGTGTCCATCACCGTGCAGTCGTCAAACTTGAAGTGGTCCTGCTCGAGCACGCTCAATCGTTCGCCCGGACCGAGAGTGACATTGCCGTGGGTCGGCGACAGCTGTCCCGACAGAATTTTCATCAGAGTCGATTTTCCGGCGCCGTTCGCACCGATTATGCCGTAGCAGTTGCCGGGAGTGAATTTCAGGTTCACATCCTGAAACAATACCCGTTTGCCAAACTGAATGCCTAAATTATTGGTCGTAATCATTACTTTTCTACCTTAGAGATAATTATCCATAAAAAATCGACTGCAAAGGTACAAAAAAAATACGTCACCACGAAATTTCCACCGAAACTCCCATCTTGCATGAATAACAATCACTGTTTCCGCAACCGTGGTTGCTATTTATGCGGAATACTAAAAATAAAAATATATTGGATTGTTTCTTAGATTATTTGTTATATCTTTGTAGAATAAATAATTGCCGTAATGAATAAGAAGGAGATAATAAATAAAATAATCAGTGTTGCCAAAACGGTGTTACCAAATGGCAGCACTCTCCTGCTATACGGTTCACGTGCCCGTGGCGACGAAAAGGCTGACTCTGACTGGGATCTCCTTATTCTTGTCGACAAGAATACTTTGGTAGAGTCGGACTACGATATGTTGTCGTTCCCGTTCACATTACTTGGCTGGAATATCGGTCAGATAATCTCTCCGCAACTATATACAAGAAATGAATGGGAAAGTCTCTCATATCTGCCATTCTATAAAAATGTGGAACATGATAAAATCCAATTGACATGAAACTTACCGACTCTGAGAGAAATGCCGTTGTAAAACTACAATTGGATAAAGCTTACAATACATTCCAACAGATTGCGTTATTGAAGGAAGCAGGATATTGGGATAATATTGCCAATAGATTATATTATGCCTTGTTCCATGCCGTTTGTGGACTATTAATTAATGACGGCTATAGCATAGTTCACATCGGGGAGTAGTCGGCTTATTTGGTAAGCACTATATCTTGACAGGAATATTTTCAATTGATGACGGGAAAGCATTATTCAAGACTTCAGGGATTGAGGGAACGGAGTGATTATAACTGTGCATATACTGCTACTGAGGAGGAAATCAGTCCGAAAATCGAACCGACTAAAAAACTGATTGACAAAATATACGCATATATTTATAAACCATAAAATGACCGGCTCCCGGCAATAGTTATAATCGCGACTTCGTGACTTTTGGAGAGTCTTTCCAGAGGTCTTATATTTAAAGAGTATCGGTCAGTTGATGTAGCGGAACATGTTGCGGTAGTTGCGGGAGGAGCCGAAGCAGGTGAATATGTCGCCGTCTTCAACTTTGAGGGTGAAGTCCTTGATGTCGAGCAGACGTTGTGCCTGATGGTCGATGCCGAGGATGTTGCTCTTGGTCACGGGGCGGGTTGCGGCGATGAGTTTGAAACCGAAAGCGCGGTCGATGGTGATTTCGCCGTAGACCATTCCCAGGAAATATTTCGGTGCCTTGAAGTTGAGCACGTAATAGTCTTTGTCGACGCAAAGGGCGTCGACATGTGTGCCGAGTTCCATCTCGTAGGAGAGGTCGTGGGCCGCGCGCTGCTCGGGGGTGAGGATGCGGTCGACTTTGAGCCCCTGCAATATCGACTCGTGGAGCTCGTCGATGGCACGGGCATAGATTTTTGTGGCGCCGATTTTCTTCAACAGGGCCACTGTCTTTACCGAGGCTCCGAAATTTTCGCCGATTGCCACGATAATCAGGTCGACATTCTTGAGTGGAAGGGCATTGAGCGCCTGTTCGTCGGTGGAGTCGATGATATAGGCGGTCGATATGTAGTCTTTGATGGTTTCGACTTTCTGGGCCGATATGTCGGCGCCGATTACTTCATGGCCCATGTCGGTGAGGTCGATGGCGAGATTGGTGCCGTAAATTCCGAGTCCGATTATAAGGTAGCGCATTGTTGTCGGGAATTAGTTGGTAGTTTAGAAACGGTATATATCAGTTGATGATTACATTGTCGACGGGATATTTCACGGGAGCGTCCTTGCGGTTTCCGGTAAATCCTATCAGCATGGATATGATGCCCACGCGGCCGAGAAACATTGCCGTGCAGAGCAGTATCTTGGACATGTCGCTCAACTCCGGGGTGACACCGAGCGAACTTCCTACGGTGAACAGCGCCGAGGCCGCCTCGTAGAGCAGCGACCTGACGGGCAACGCCGGTTCGAGCGCCACGAGCGCCATCGCATAGAACACATACGCGAGTATGGACAGCGTGACGACAGCACATGCACGTCTTACCGAATCGTGAGCTATCGTGCGGTTGTACACTACCACGCGGTCTTTCCCCATGACGGTCGATTTCAGTTCGAGCAGTATTACAGCCAGTGTGTTTACTTTTATACCTCCTGCCGTCGACTGTGACGCGCCTCCTATCCACATCAGCACCGCCATCATTATGATGGTGATATTGAGGAATCCTGCCGGACTGACCGACGAAAATCCCGAGCTGCGCGGCACGAACGAGTTGAACACTGACTGCACGACCTTGTCATATAGGCTCATCCCGGCCAGAGAATTGTCATACTCAAACAGGAAGAACAGCGCCGACGACACTACGATGATGATGCACGTGGTGGTCATGACCAGCTTGGTGTTCATGTCGTAGATATGAGCCGGTTCGCGGAATCTGCGCCCGCTGTGGAACATGCGGTTGTACACACGGCGTACGTGCAGGAAAAACGCCGTCTTGAAATTGACCAGTATCGGGAAACCGATACCGCCCGCGAATATCAGCACCGAGGCGATGAGGTAAATCGACTGGTTGGAGTAGAGGAGTGCAGGATTTGATAGGCCGCCTTCGATATTGGAGAATCCGGCGTTGCAGAATGCCGACAGCGAATGAAATCCCGAGAAGATGATTTCATCCTCGAGGCTCATGCCGAGAGTGCCGTGCACGCTCAGGAATATGGCCACCGTTCCGGCAAGTTCTATCGCGAGGGTGAATCCGAGTATGTAGAGCAGCGTCGAGAGCACCGAGTTGATGGTCTTCGAGTAAATCATATCCTTTACCACCACCTGGGAGTACACCGAGTTGTTGCCCGTGAAAAACAGCGCGAAGAAGCTCGTGAAAGTCATTACCCCGAGTCCGCCTATCTGTATCATCAGCGCAAGCACGAGCAGGCCAAACGGCGTGAAGGTGGCCGACACGTCAATCGGTGTCAGTCCGGTGATGCATACCGCCGATGTCGACACAAACAGTGAGTCGATATATTGTATTCCGCCGACGGTGCATTTTGGCATCATCAGTATGAATGACCCTATGGCAATGAAAAACAGGAAACTCGTGGCGAGCATCAGCGACGGATTTATCTTGCGGTCGAGCACCTTGTTTATACCGTAGCTGAATTCCACCACCGCGTATGCTCCCACTATCGGATAGATGAACCATTTGTTGTAGAGCAGCCGCTCGAGAGCCGGTATCCACGGATTCTCGGGGTGGGGATAGAGCAGTGCCGGCAACGTGAGCAGTATTGCCGAATCGACAATCCATTTGAGCACACGCGAGTCGCGCCGGTTTTCCCTTGGTGTCAGCACCAGTCCGCACAATACTCGGATTATGAAAACTATCTGGCATGTACGTATGACATGGTGCAGTTTGGCGGCCTCGGCGGCTTTGTGGTCGAAACCTACCGATACCGCTCCGGCCACTATGCATACCACCGACGCTATGAATGCCAGCACGTCCAGCAGACGCGATATAAAACGTATCGACGGCTGGAAATCGGTCACGAAGCGGTTGTAACTGTATTTCCAGTCGCGCAGTGTCTGTTTTATCCCTCTCTTGCGTGTTGACATCTAATTTTGTTGTATGCTGGAAGCTCCGGATATAAATGTTTTAACTTGTAGGGCTGCGCCCCGGTGCAGCCGCTGCAACATTTATCCGATAGCTTTATCCGGCTGGACCGGGGTGCAGCCCTACAAGTTAAACCGCAAAATATATTTTGCGGTGCTTTTTTCCCGGTACGGATTATTTTTTCTTCAGACTCACTCCGATGTTGACACCCTCATACGAATTGAGGAGGTCGGAGGCCGTCTTCAGTGTGGCGTTGCCCGACAGCGAGGCAATCGTCTCGGCGAGTTTTATCAGCTTTTTGGCGTCGAACGTGAGGCATACGTTGGTGCCCTGGCGCTCGGCGTATGCGTTGATGCTGCCTGCGGGTATCTTGCCGAGAGCCTTGATGTTGAATTTGAACATGCTGTCGTCGAGCGGCTGTACGGTACCTCTTACGGTGAGGCGCGCTGTCTTTGCCACGAACGTGGAGTCGGCACCGAATTCGATAGTCATGCCCGTGATGCCGGCTTTGGCATAGTAGGGCTTCAGTTTGTTGACAATCGCGCCCGAAGCGGCCACGCCGCCGGCCTTCTGCATCAGGTTGTCGCTCGTGAAACTGACGGCCGGTGCGTTGTAGCTCCAGTTGCCTTTCAGATCCTTGTATTCTATCTTTGTAGCGGTAAGCGTGTTGACAATGCCGTTGACAATGTCGGCGGCCTGATTCCCTTCGCCCGACGACGCTCCTTTGAGTATGTCCTTGAGGTCGAATGCCGATACGGCCGATATTCCGAACAATGCCATAAGGCATAAGTAGCATATACGTTTTTTCATCTTTTTCCCTTTTTCCGTTATGATATGTTTTCTGCTGCCGGTTCCCTGCGCGGTTGCTCCACAATCTGCTTGTCGATGCAATGATACACCTTGGCGGGGAACTCGTCGAGGAACCTGTGGTTGTGCGTGGCCATGATGACGGCTGTGCCCGACGCCGCGATGTTGTGGAGAGAGTTGACAATCTGGCGCGCCGTTTCGGGGTCGAGATTGCCGGTAGGCTCGTCGGCAAGTATGAGGCGCGGACGGTTGAGCAGCGCCCGTGCTATGACTATGCGCTGCTGCTCGCCACCCGACAGCTCGTGAGGCATCTTGTACGATTTGTTGAGCATTCCCACCTCCTTGAGCACCTCCTCGATGCGCCTGTCCGCCTCATTGCGGTCCTTCCAGCCTGTGGCGCGGAGTACAAAGAGCAGGTTGTCGTAGACGGTGCGGTCGGTGAGAAGTTGGAAGTCCTGGAATACTATGCCTATCTGACGGCGCAGGTAGGGGATGTCCTTGCGGCGTATCGTGCGCAGGTCGTAGTCGAAGGCGCGCGCCTCGCCGTTTTCAATCCCGATTTCGGCATAGATAGTCTTGAGCAACGAACTCTTGCCCGAACCGACTTTGCCTATGAGGAACACAAACTGGCCCTCTTCAATCTCAAAACTGACCTTTTTGAGCACTACCAGCTCTTTGCGTAGTATCTCTACATTGTCGTACTTTACTATTGCTGCCATCTGTCTGCGTTCCGGTTATTGAGTATAGTTGTCAATTGCCCTGCTCCGAAAGGAATTTTATCCTTACCAGACGTATTTCCTCCTCGGTGTATTCGTTGCCGAGTTCCTTGAACGCCGACTCGAGGTCGTCGCTGTCGCTCTCGCGGAAGTATTCATAGATGTCCTCCTGACGGTCGTCGTCCATAATCTCGTTGAGGAAGTAGGAAATATTGATTTTGGTGCCGGAATATACTATTGCCTCCACTTCGTCGAGAAGCTCGTTGAATTCCAGCCCTTTGGAGTTGGCAAGCTCGTCGAGCGCGATTTTACGGTCGATGGCCTGTATGATGGATATTTTCAGTTTGCTCTTGTTGGCCACGCTGCGCACGCGAATGTCCTCCGGACGCTCTATCTCGTTCTCCTCCACGTGGGTCTTTATTACCTTTATGAAGCTCTCGCCGTAGCGTTTTGCCTTGCCGGCGCCCACTCCGGTGATATTCTGCAGCTCCTCCATCGTGATGGGGTAGGTGGTGGCCATCGCTTCGAGCGACGGATCCTGGAAGATGACGTAGGGTGGCAGGTCATATTGCTTGGCTATCTTCTTGCGCAGGTCCTTCAGTATGGAGTAAAGCTCGGGGTCTACTGCGCATGCGCCTCCGCTCTTCGCTGTCGGCCCTTCCTCCTCGTCGCTGCTGAACTCATTGTCTTCCACCACTTTGAATGAAGTGGGCTTATGGAGGTATTTCTTACCTTTGGCGGTTACTTTGAGCACGCCGAAATTTTCTATCTCCCTGTCGAGATAGCCGGCTATGACAGCCTGCCTGATTACGGCGGCGAGCATGCGCGGGTCGCTGCCCTGTTCGCAGCCGAACACTTCAAGCTCGTCGTGCTTGTATGATTTGACATCTGTTGTCTCTTTGCCGAGGAGCACATCTATAATATATTCAGCTTTAAATTTCTCTTTAAGTGCGGTGACAGTTTCAATCACGGCACACAATTCTTCTTTTGCTTCCACTTGTTTTTTAGGATTTAAACAATTGTCACAATTACCGCAGTTGTCGCTCGTGAATTCTTCGCCGAAGTAATGCAGCAGCATTTTTCTCCTGCAAAGCGACGATTCGGCGTATGCCGCTGTCTCTACAAGCAGCTGTTTGCCGATTTCCTGTTCGGACACAGGTTTGCCCTGCATGAATTTTTCCATTTTCTGCAAGTCCTTGGCCGAATAGAATGTTATGCATCGTCCCTCGCCCCCGTCGCGTCCGGCGCGTCCCGTTTCCTGATAGTAGCCTTCGAGGCTCTTTGGCATGTCGTAGTGTATGACAAACCTTACGTCGGGTTTGTCGATACCCATGCCGAAAGCTATCGTGGCCACTATGACGTCGATGTCTTCCATCAGGAAGGCGTCCTGGTTGGCCGAGCGGGTGGCGGAGTCCATGCCTGCATGGTAGGGGAGTGCCTTTATGTCGTTGAGCACAAGCATTTGGGCGAGCTCTTCAACCTTTTTGCGGCTCAGGCAGTATATTATGCCCGAGTGACCCGGATTATTCTTGATATATCTGATGATTTCCCTGTCAATATTGCTTGTCTTCGGTCTTACCTCGTAATAGAGGTTTTCGCGGTTGAACGACGATTTGAACACCATGGCGTCGGCCATGCCGAGATTCTTCTGTATGTCATGCTGAACTTTGGGCGTCGCGGTAGCGGTGAGCGCTATCACGGGGCGCCGCGATATTTCGTTGATGATGGGGCGTATGCGCCGGTATTCCGGGCGGAAGTCATGACCCCATTCCGATATGCAGTGCGCCTCGTCGACCGCGTAAAACGATATGTCGACCGATTTGAGGAACTCGATGTTCTCCTCCTTGGTCAGCGACTCGGGCGCCACATACAGCAGTTTGGTAAGGCCCGCCTTGACGTCGGCTTTCACCTTCTCTATCGCCGTGCGGTTGAGCGACGAGTTGAGGAAATGGGCCACTCCCTCGGCCTCGCTGTAGTTGCGCATGGCGTCAACCTGGTTTTTCATCAGGGCTATCAGCGGCGATATGACTATGGCGGTTCCGGGCATCAGCAGCGACGGCAGCTGATAGCATAGCGATTTGCCCCCTCCCGTCGGCATCAGCACGAAGACATCCTCGCCTTTCATCAGCGAAAGGATTATATCTTCTTGATTACCCTTGAAGTGGTCAAAGCCGAAATGGCGTTTGAGCGCCTCGCTCAGTTGTTGTTTGCTCACCATGTTGTCATAATATTTTCCGTCCTTGGCCGTGCCTTCACCGTCAGTGTCGGCCGGCTGTCGGGCGTTAAGGTTACTGATAGCTTATAGTGTATATATCCTGTGAAAAATCTTTTGTTAAAGAGTTGTTGCGATATTGATAGAGGATGGAGAGGAGCGGTTGTCAGACTATTGTTTGGGAGAGGATTTCAAGATTGGTGGCGGCGAGTTTTCCTGCCACGTACTCTTTGGTCACCTCCAGTGATTTCTTTTTCGTCGACGGTATCTCATACATGGCGTCAATCATCACGGTCTCGACTATGGAGCGGAGTCCGCGGGCGCCGAGTTTGTATTCTATTGCCTTGTCGACCATGTAGTCGAGAGCCTCGTCGGTGAATGTCAGCTCCACGCCGTCCATGGCGAAAAGTTTGCGGTACTGGCGTGTGATGGCGTTGTTGGGCTCGGTGAGCACGCGGCGCAGGGCGTCGCGGTCAAGCGGGTCGAGGTGCGTAAGTATAGGCAGTCGGCCTATTATCTCGGGTATGAGTCCGAACGATTTCAAATCCTGCGGGGCGACGTATTCCAGATAGTTGTCGCGGTTGATGCGCTCTTTTGCTTTGTCGGTCGAGAATCCCACTGTGTGGGTGTTGAGCCTGTGGGCTATCTTCTGGTCGATGCCGTCGAATGCGCCGCCGCAGATGAAAAGTATGTTTTTGGTGTCGACCGGTATCATGCGCTGCTCCGGATGCTTGCGGCCGCCCTGAGGCGGTACGTTGACTATCGAGCCTTCAAGCAGTTTGAGAAGCCCCTGCTGCACGCCCTCGCCCGATACGTCGCGGGTGATTGACGGATTGTCGCCTTTACGGGCTATCTTGTCGATTTCATCGATGAACACGATGCCGCGCTCGGCTTTCTCCACGTCGTAGTCGGCTGCCTGGAGCAGACGCGTCAGGAGGCTTTCGATGTCTTCGCCCACATATCCGGCCTGGGTCAGCACGGTAGCGTCGACGATGGTGAACGGCACGTCAAGCATCTTGGCTATAGTCTTGGCAAGCAGTGTCTTGCCTGTTCCGGTCGGGCCAACCATGATGATGTTGCTCTTCTCGATATCGACATCGTCGTCGGTAGGCTGGTTCAAGCGCTTGTAGTGGTTGTAGACAGCTACCGAAAGATATTTCTTGGCATCCTCCTGCCCGATGACATATTTGTCGAGGAATTCCTTGATTTCCTTTGGTTTGGGTATCTTGGCCTCTTTCTTGGGCGTCTTCTCTTTGGGCGCGTTGACTCCTGCAGCCAGCTGCTTGAACTCCTCTATGTGGGAGTGGAGCATATTGAGGCACTGGTCACAGATATACACATCCTGATAGACGCCCGAAGGGAGGAGCATGTTGACCTCCTTCTCCGTGCGCCCGCAGAACGCGCATATATCCTGATTCTGTTTTTTCGCCATTGTCGTTTATTTGTCTTTTATGCGCACCAGAACGTCGTCAATCATGCCGTAATCCTTTGCCTCGTATGCTGTCATCCAATAGTCGCGGTCGGAGTCGCGCTCCACTTTCTCAAACGGCTGTCCCGAATGCTCGGATATGATTGTGTAAAGTTCCTTTTTGAGTTTCTGGATTTCACGTGCGGTGATTTCGATATCTGAGGCCTGCCCCTGCGCGCCGCCCATCGGCTGGTGTATCATCACGCGCGAGTGCTTGAGGGCGAAACGCTTGCCTTTCTCACCTGCCACGAGGAGCACTGCGGCCATCGAGGCGGCCATGCCGGTGCATATCGTCGATACGTCGCTCTTGATATACTGCATGGTGTCGTATATGCCGAGACCTGCGTACACCGAGCCGCCGGGCGAGTTGATGTAGATTGACACATCCTTGCCGGGGTCGGCCGAGTCGAGATAAAGAAGTTGGGCCTGGATGACATTGGCGGTATAGTCGTTGACATCAGTGCCGAGGAATATGATGCGGTCCATCATCAGACGTGAGAACACGTCCATCTGCGCAACGTTGAGCTGGCGCTCCTCTATGATGGTCGGGGAAATGTAGCTTGCTGCTATTGACTGCGCTCCGCGGGATGTGGCTGAGACATATTGGTCGAGTGCCAACCCGTTCATCCCCAGATGTTTTACTGCGTAATTTCTAAAATCGTTATTCATAATCTTCAATTAGATACCTTAGATCTGTTTTTATCAAATGTAATATTTTTGAAGTTGTTGCTATTGTCAATCACTTCTTGCCAATATCAAAGATAATAAAAAAAAATAAAACGCACAAAAAAAATCATGATAATGGACGCGGATATACATATTTTATTCGTAATATACATCCGAAACCGGTACATACTTATAGGGACGCGATTTATCGCGCCCGCATTATCCCCGTGGTAGTTAATGTGTTACGCCATCCGGGGCGCGGACGCGATAAATCGCGTCCCTACAAATTCGTTAGTATTTTCTGATTTTATTTCCTGACCGCCATCTTTCCGTCAAGCTCCACTGACTCGCCGGGCACATGGAGGCAGAAACTGTCGGTATTGTCGGTTGTATAGTCCTCAAACTCGCATGCGGCCTTGTAGGCTCCCCAGAAATGCATCGGAAAGAAATCTTTTACAGCGATATTTTCGAGGAACAGGCGCGCGCCGTCGGCGTAGTCTACGCCAAGACGCGGGTCGACGGGGAAGAACGCAATGTCAATCTTCGGAGCATATTGCTCAAGTTCCTTGATAATATGCACGAAACTGTTATAGGCTTTCTTGACCTCCTCTACGGTCGATTCTTCGTTCCAGTGCCAGTAGTTGAGGTCGCCGGCATGGAATATCTTGCGCCTGTCAGGGAGCGTGACGAGGAAGCTGACACCTGCGTCGGTCGAACCGAATGCCCTTACATCGAGGCTGCCGAGCAATCCGGGCACTTCGTCGCCCGGGCTTACCCATGCCACCGGCATGTCGTCATGCACGACTTTGGAGAAAATATCGTTGGAGAGCACATACTGCACCTCGCGGTCCTGTGCGAGAGTGAATATGGCGGGATTGAAGTGGTCGGGATGATGGTGCGATACAAAAAACACTACCGGAAGTTCCGGATTCTCACGTATCACTTTTACCAATGCGCCGGTCGGGTCGCGAAAATAGTCGAACACTGCTACCGCTGTGGGAAGGACGAGAGCGAATCCGCTGTGGTCCAGATAGGTCACCTTAATCATAATACAGATATTTAATTCAACGTTAATATCCGGATTGCCGATGATTGAGGTGTCCGGCGGCATGCGCCTGAATGTCCCCCGACCGTTAATCCGGAATTTCTATTGTCTCGCCGTCGACAGCCAGTCTGACATTGTCGGGAAGCCCGGGGGCTACCTTCGCATAAAGTCCCATATCATGGCTGATATGGGTAAGATAGGCTATTCTCGGTCTGACTAATCTAATAACGTCGAGCGCCTGCGATAGGTTCAGGTGCGATATGTGCTCGGCGGGACGGAGCGCGTTGATTACGAGAGTGTCTATGCCTGTGATGGCTGTGACGGTCTCTTGGGGTATTTCCTTGGCGTCGGTGATATATGCCAGATTGCCTATTTTGAAGCCAACGATGTCTAAAAGGTAATGCTTCACGGGAAGCGGCAGTATGCTTATGCCTTTGACCGTGAAAGGTTTCATCGGCTCTATGGCATGCGGGTGAAGCACGGGAGCGCCGGGGTAGGGGTGCTCGGCGAAGCAGTAGGGCACCTTGCGGCGCAGGTCGTCGATGTCGGGTGCCTGCGCGTAAATGTCGAAACCGTCGGGATAGCAGTATGGCCGCAGGTCGTCGATGCCTCCCACATGGTCGTAGTGCGTGTGGGTGATGAGCAGCGCGTCGAGCGGAGGCGATCCGGCTCCGAGTATCTGCTCCCTCAGGTCTGGACCCGCGTCGATGAGTATGTCGGTGTCGCCGGCGTGTACGATTGCCGATGCCCGCAGGCGCCGGTCACGCGGGTCGTCGGAGCGGCATACATCGCAGCCGCATCCTATCATCGGCACACCCGTCGATGTGCCCGTGCCGAGAAAAGTGAGTCGCATAGTTCGTTAGACAATCTCGTTAGTGTATTTCGGCCAGCAGGCCGTCGATGAATATCAGGTAGGCGCCGTTGTCGCATGTCCAGCTTTCGAAGAAACTGCCTCCGTTGTGCCATTTCCTGACATCGCGCGGCGCGCCGAGTGCCAGATGGCATTCTACGGTAGTCATACCCGGCGCCACGCGCGAGTTGACTATGTTTTCCCATGCGGTGTCGGTTATGGTCGGGTAGCGCAGGCGAGGGTCTGACAGCTCGAACAGCTTGTCGAAATTGCGGGTTGAGCTTCGGGCGTTGCCGACCGTCATGGCTACTGACGACTGATTGCCAAGGTCGTCGGTGATGTCGACACGCAGGGGATAGTCGGCATTGCCGGGCGCCACGTCGCGTATGGTGACTCCGACGTAGCGGCGACCGCGCCCCACCGGCGTAAGTTCACTGTCGACGCGCAGCGGTGATATGATATAGAATTTATTCCCCGCGAGAATGCGGCGCGCGTTATCGGTCATGTCGAGGTCGACGCTCATAGGCAGTGTGACCGACGCCGACAGCGATGATGACGGCACCCCGATTTTATAGCGGAGCGTTTCGGCAGCCGCATTTCCGTTCTCTTTATGGAATGACAGCACGCTCACCGTATCGCCTGTTATGGATATTTCATCGTCCAGACTGTCGAACACAAGCACGTCGCCCGGTGCAATCGCCGGTTCTTTTTCAAAGAGAAGCGACAGTTTCGGGTCGGTGACGAGAAAACGTCGTCCGCTTTCCCATTGCGCCATGCCCGGAGGAGCAAGCCGTGCGGCAAAGTCGGCCTCCTTGTTGACAGACGGCACCTCCCGGTTCACGTCCTTGACCGTAATGCGCGGCGTGCTCTCTATCCCTGTGAAACAGCTTGTCAGGGACAGACAGCACGCCGATATGATTATTATACCGGAAAATTTCACTCTGTCACGGGGTCGATGCCCAGATTATAGTAGATGAATGAATAGAGGTCGGTGTACTCGTCGATGACCTTGCTTATCGGTTTGCCGGCTCCGTGACCCGCCTTGGAGTCGATGCGTATGAGTTTGGGCTTGTCGCCGGTGTCCGATGCCTGGAGCACTGCGGCGTATTTGAACGAGTGGGCCGGCACCACGCGGTCGTCATGGTCGGCCGTGGTGACGAGTATAGCCGGATAGGGCGTGCCGTCGCTGCTGATGTTGTGCATGGGGGAGTAGGAACGCAGATAGGCTGCCATCTCGGGAGAGTCGGCCGATGTGCCGTAATCCGACGCCCAGTTCCACCCGATGGTGAACAGATGGTAGCGCAGCATGTCCATGACACCTACGCGGGGTATCGCCACCGCGAAAAGGTCGGGACGCATGTTGACGCATGTACCCACGAGGAGGCCGCCGTTGCTTCCGCCCTCTATCACTATGCGCTCCGGATTGGTATAACCCTCCCTGACGAGATACTCGGCGGCGGCGATGAAGTCGTCGAATACGTTTTTCTTCTGCATCTTGGTGCCGGCTTCGTGCCACTTGTCGCCGTATTCCGACCCTCCGCGCAGGTTGGCCTCTGCATATATGCCGCCGTTCTCAAGCCAGTTCAGGCGGTTGGGTGAGAAGGCCGGACCGAGTGCTATGTTGAAGCCGCCGTAGCCGTAGAGATACACAGGATTCGTGCCGTCGCGCTTTATCCCTTTTTTGTAGGTGAGGTGCATGTGTACGGGGGTGCCGTCGGCCGATGGATAGAACACCTCCTCGGTGACGTAGTCGTCGGGATTGAATCCCGCAACGGCGGCGCGTTCGGTCAGTGTGCTGCTGCCCGTGGCGAGGTCATATTTGTAGTGAGCCCACGGCTGCAGGTAGTTGGTCACGTTGTAATACACCTCGTCGTGCCGGCGTGAGCTGGAGAAAGTGGCGTTGGCTATCGACGGGAGCTGTATCTCACGGATGAAATTGCCGTTGAGGTCGTAGAGCGCCGGATGCGATGATGCGTCGCGCTTGTAGTTTACTATGATTTTGTCGCCTGCCATCTGCGCGCCTGCCATCACGGCGTCGCTCTCGGCGATAAGTTCGTGCCAGTTAGCGCGTGACGGGTTGCTCACGGGTGCCGACATCAGCCGGTAGTTGGGAGCGTCGACCGAAGTGGTGAAGTAGATGGTGTCGCCGATTACGTCGACAATCCCTATGATATTGTCCTGCGACGGCTCCATCACCTTCCACTCCGAAGCGGGGTCGTCGAGGTCTTTTACCTTGATTGACTCGCCGAATCCCTGTCCGCCGGCCATCAGGAAAATGTAATGGTTCTTTTCGGGCACGTAGACTGAATGGAAATACAGCGGGTGATCCGTGTCCTCGTAAAACAGCTTGTCGTCCGACTGCGGAGTGCCGACCTTGTGATAGTAGATGCGGTGGTTCTCGTTGGCATTGGAAAATTCCTTCCCTGCCTCGGGCTTGGGATACGCGCTGTAGAAAAATCCGTCGCCATACCATTCCGCGCCCGTGAACTTGGCCCACTCTATATGGTCGGGCAGCATACGGCCTGTCTCGGTGTCGAGCAGGTAAATCTCGCTCCAGTCGGAGCCGCTGCGGCTTATGGTGTAGGCGGTGTATTTGCCGTCGGGCGACATGAACACTCCCGTCAGCGCCACTGTGCCGTCGTCGCTGAGCTTGTTCGGGTCAAGAAACAGTTCCGGCTTGCCGTCTATGGTGGCCTTGCGGTAAAGCACCGACTGGTTCTGCATCCCCGAATTTTCAAAGAAATAATAGCGGTTGTCGTCGGCTTTCCACGGAAGCCCTGTCTTTTTGTAGTTCTGGAATGAAGCGATGCGGTTGCGCAGTTTTTCGCGGAACGGTATTTTTGACATATAGTCTTCGGTCAGCTTGCGTTCGGCTTCGACCCATTGCAGGGTCGCGGCGGCCGTGTCGTTTTCGAGCGGACGGTATGTGTCGGTTACTGTGGTGCCGAAATAGGTGTCGGTCACGGCTCCGGACGGCGCCTCCGGATATTGCAGGCGTCCGGCGGCGTCGGCCGTTACGGCTGCTGTCAGTGCCATTGTCGTTAAAATTATTGACGGTTTATTCATTCGATTGTTGTTGGTGGGGATTATTGCTCTGGTTCTTCTATCCTGTAAGGAGAATTGTCAGGGCTGAATGCTCCGCTTTGCAGGTGAGTGTATATCCGGTAGCAGGCGTATGCGTCGAGAGCCGCATAGCCCTGCTGTGCCTCGGTCAGTGTCTCGGCTTCCCAATTGGTCAGACGCTGCCCTTTCGATATGCGTTCGTTGAATATTACGGCATAGACTTTCTGAAGTGAGTTGTCGGCTATGTCGTATGACTTGACATAGGTCTGCAGCTCGATGATGTTTTCAGGGTTAAAGGTGTCGAGAGCCGACAGCGAATGCAGGTCGTCCTTTATCGAGAGGCCGACCTTAAGCACCTTGTCGCTCTCCATAAGTTCTTTTATCTCAGGTGTCAGACCCGTATGGTTCAGGCGGATAAGGAAACATTCGTCGGCCGTCGACAGTTGCAGGAGCGCTACCTTGTGCGGCTGCCCTTTGTGAAACGAGGGCCGTGTTTCGGTGTCAAACCCTATGATGGGCTGAGTCATAAGGTATTTGATTGCTTTTCGACAGTCGAGCGGAGAATTAATCACTATGATACGGCCTCCAAACACCGCCTGGGGCAATTCTGCTATCGCTTCCTTTGAAATTCCTAACATTATTTATTCTCTCCTTCTTTACTGCAAAAGTAACTAAAATTAGACAGCACAGCAAAACATTAATGCTAAAAAACGCCAAAACACTGTATTTCCACTTTTTGAAGAAAAATGAAGCTGTTTTTGATATTTTTAATTATCTTTGTAGGTCAAACCATGACAAAACTCATATCATAGGAGATGTGATTTAATAGTGTATTTGCATTTTCCGATGTTCTTTCGGACTTATTATCATATTTAACAGACTGTAATCAAATGAAATATATTGGAGCTCACGTATCTACAGGCTCGGGAGTGGCGCAGGCCCCGCTCAATGCCGCCGACATCGGCGCAAAGGCTTTCGCACTGTTCACCCGCAACCCGTCGAGATGGAAGTCAAAGCCGATTTCCGATAAGGAAGCGGCTCTTTTCAGGGAACGGTGCGCCACGCTCGGATATGCTCCCCGGCATATCCTGCCCCACGACAGCTATCTCATCAACCTCGGCTCACCCGACAAGGATAAACTCGCGCAGTCGCGCGAGGCTTTCCTCGACGAGTTCAACCGCTGCGCGCAGCTCGGGCTGACGATGCTCAATTTTCATCCCGGCTCACATCTAAACCTCGTCGATGCCGATGCATGCATAGCCACCATCGCCGAATCCATCAACATGACCCTTGACGCCACCGAAGGTGTAAAGGCCGTCATAGAGTCGACCGCCGGACAGGGCTCCAACCTCGGATACTCCTTCGAGCAGCTCAGGGCCATCATAGACCTTGTGGAGGACAAGTCGCGTGTGGGCGTCTGCGTCGATTCATGCCACACTTTCGCCGCCGGCTACGACCTCTCCACCCCCGAAGGCTACGAAGCCACATGGCAGGAATTTGACCGCGTGATCGGCCTCGGCTACCTTTGCGCCATGCATATCAACGACTCCAAAAAGGGACTGCATTCACGCGTCGACCGCCATGCTCCGATAGGGCAGGGCGAAATTGGCGCCGCATTCTTCTCGATGCTCGTCAACGATCCCCGCATGGACAATATTCCCCTCATACTGGAGACACCCGACGAAAGCCTCTGGCCGCAGGAGATAGCATGGCTCTACTCCGAAATCAAATGAATCGCTGACCCTACAGTCTGACACCCTCTTACTGCATACCGGTGAGACACCCTCTAATCCTTAAATCAGTAACGGGAACATTCTTACCTCATCACTCATCATCTGAAATAATCAAACAAAAAATAATCAAATAATCAATCACATTCAATCGACATGAAAACCAAACCCGACTTAGGCTTTTGGAAGCTGTGGAATCTGAGCTTCGGATTTTTCGGAGTCCAGATTGCCTACGCGCTCCAAAGCTCTCAGGTGAGCCGTATCTTCTCCACCATCGGAGCCGATCCTCACCAGCTGAGCTACTTCTGGATTCTGCCCCCTCTCATGGGATTTCTCGTGCAACCCATCATCGGTTCCGCTTCCGACCGCACATGGAACCGCTTCGGACGCCGTCTGCCCTACCTTATCGTCGGCGCCGCAATCGCCATCATCGTGATGTGCTTCCTCCCCAATGCCGGCAGCCTCGGACTCTCCGTCTCGGCGGCCATCACATTCGGCCTTTTCTGCCTCATGCTACTCGACACGTCAATCAACATGGCCATGCAGCCGTTCAAAATGCTTGTCGGCGATATGGTCAACGAGAAGCAGAAAGGCCTTGCCTACTCCATACAGAGCTTCCTGTGCAACGCAGGTTCGTTCGTAGGCTATCTCGCGCCTATCATCCTTGCGCTTTTCGTGAGCAACCAGGCTCCCGAAGGTGAGGTGCCCCCCACGGTGACATTCGCTTTCTATCTCGGTGCCCTCATCCTCCTGCTGTGCGTGCTCTACACCTTCGCCAAGGTCAAGGAGATGCCTCCGAAGTTGTATGCCGAATACAACGGTGTGCCCGAGGAGACAAATGAGAAAAAAGGCAATATGTTCACGCAGATGGCCGGTGCGCTCAAGACTGCGCCCGCCGTGTTCTGGACCATCGGTCTCGTGCAGTTCTTCTGCTGGAGCGGCTTCCTCTTCCTCTGGACATACTCCACCGACGCCATCGCCGGCCATGCTTTCGACTGTCCCGCCGAGCAGAAAGTGTCGGGCGTTGAAATCAACGGCACAACCTATTCCGACAAATATCTTTTTGCCGACGAACTGCTCGTAATCGATGACGGACGTCTCACCATCAACGGCGTGAACGTCAACGGCAACATCATTTATCCCGACAGCATCAAGAACGCAGCCGGCGAACTCGTCATCAAGGAAGGCCAGATACACTACAAGGACGGTGTCGCTCTCCTCAAGCCCGGCGACAGCTACGGCAAAGCGGGCGACGTTCTCGTCATCGACGAAGTCGAGACCATACTCACCGCACCCGCCGCAACCGTAACCTCACTCTCGACCATCACCCCCGACCATAAGCTCGCCACCGCCCATATCGTAGTCAAGAAAGGCGACACCTACGAGAAGGAGCAGGTCAACGAACTTCCCTCGGCTTCAGCCGCCCAGATTTCGCCCAAACACGCCACCGTGCTCAACGCCCAGTCCAAGCAGTATCAGGACGCCGGCGACTGGAATGGCGTGCTTTTCGCCGTTCAGGCCGTGTTTGCAGTAATATGGGCAGCCGTGCTTCCGCGATTTAAAAACCGCCGCTTCGCCTACTCCATCAGCCTTGTAATCGGTGCCGTAGGCTTCATTTCGGTTTACTTCTGCACCTCCAAGTGGGCGCTTACAGTGCCCTACGGGCTCATGGGCTGCGGATGGGCCGCAATGCTTGCCATGCCGTTCACCATCCTCACCAACGCCCTGTCGGGCAAGAACATCGGCACATATCTCGGCCTGTTCAACTGCACCATCTGCTTCCCGCAGATTATCGCCGCCCTCCTCGGCGGTCTCATACTCGGCTTCTTCCCCCGTGCAGCCGCCGACACCGCTCAGGCCGGCGCACCGCAGACAGTGTTCATGATTGTCGTAGCCGGTATCCTCATGCTCCTCGGTGCCCTCTCCGTATGGAACATCAAGGAAATCTCCGCCGAAAAACAGCGTGCAGCCGCCGAAGCCGCCGGCAAATAATCACCCTTGCCTGACAGATTTCCGGAATAACAAGCAGGTGGTAGATTGCTACCGACCATGCATAAAATAAACCGCAATACAGGAGATTTAACAGTGGTACAATATATAAATATAATATTGAGCTTCTGTTGAATCTCCTGTCCTGTTGTTAACAGGGAGTATCAAAACTCCGATTCTGTGGGCATAAACAATTAAATATCACCCATGAAGAAAAAATTATTCATCACGCTTGTTGTCGCTATATTAACCGTCGCAATGGTAAGTTGCTCGGACGACAATGATATAGTCATTGAAAAATCAATTGGTACTATGTCAAAAAAATCATTCAGACTGCTATGTTTCGGCAATTCTTTTACAGAGGATGCCATGGGGTATGTCCCGATGATATTGAAACAGTTGGCTCCTGATGTAGATGTGACAATAGGCATAGCTTATATCGGCGGTTGCTCTCTACAACAGCATCTTGCCAATTTCCGGGGGGCGGCATACGTAGACGGAGAAAATGTGTATATGCCGCAAATGTATGATTATTACAAGAGCGAAAGCGGTGATTCATGGGTCACGCAGCACAATAAGGACATTGATTCTATACTCGCCGACAAAGAGTGGGACGTAGTGACATTTCAGCAGAATGGCTCGCAGGCTCATCTTGAATGGTCTGAGGTAATAGAGCCGTATATAAGCGAACTTGTAGAGTTGGCCTATGAGAAAAAGAATGGTATAAGGTTCGGTTGGATACTTATCCACGGTGCCTATGGGGCAAGTGATGCCGGTTTTGAATATTATTGGCGGGGGGCGGCAAATAATGCACAGATGACTGCCGATGCTCTTGATTGTATAGTGTTCCCTTATGGCACAGCGGTGCAGAATCTGAGATTGAGCGGGTTGAAATCACTTGGCGACGGTTCGGCCAAAAATCTTACTGTCGATAATGGGCATCTGCAGGAAGGAATAGGTTGCTATTGTGCGGCCTTGACAAATGCACTGACCATATTGCGGCTTGCCGGGGTAAAAGATGTTGATGCAATGATTGACTTTACAGAAATCAATGAAGCTACAATCAAATATATGAATGTTCCGGGACGTCATCTCGGCTCGGGAGTAATAGGCATGACACCCGAAAACAGATACATAGCCAAACTGGCAGCTCTTGCAGCCATATCTTCCCCATACAATCTGACCGACCTTTCTGGAGAATCATGCCGGAAGTTTGCGCCTTAATAAAGCATGCAAAAAAAGAAAAAGTTATGTATTAATGAGTATCTTTGTATATGATGTTAACGTCAGCGGAAATAGAAGTATTGCGCTATGACAGTACTCGTCTTTGGTATGACATTGCCTATTGAATGTATTATGAAGAAACGGATTATATTGCTTTTGATTGCGACCCTGTATATTTCGGCTGCGCTGACCGGCTGTCGCCACAAAACCGGTGCATGGAATTCAATGAACGAGGCCGAACGTCTCATCCAGACTCATCCCGACTCCTCCCTCTCGATACTTTCGGCAATCGACAGGCACACACTCGGCGACGATGAGGAGAAAGCCCGCTACGCCCTGCTGATGTCAATGGCACTCGACAAGAACTACGTCGATACCACCACATTTGAAATCTTACAGCCCGCCATTGACTATTACCTGAAAAAAGGCACTCCCGACGAAAAACTGCGCACCCTTTACTATCAGGGCCGCATCTACCAGAACGGAAAAAATGATGACATGGCAATGCGGTCATTCATTCAGGGACGGGAATATATCGAAATAGCGACAGACACACTGACCGCCGCCAACTTGCTTGTAGCGCAGGGTGTAATATACTATTCCACCTACAAGATCGATGACTTTATTGAAAATAACGAAAAAGCGGCGCGACTGTACAATTCAATTAATAGACCCGATTACGAATTTTCAAGTCTTGCGAAAATTATTAATGGTAGTATACAAATCGGGAATAAACAGCTGGCCGATAGTGTATTGAATATATCAAAAGGCAAGATTTTGCATCATCCGGAATATGGAGCTGAAATATTTCCGCATGTTTTATCGTATGCAATTGCATGGGAGAGTAAGGAACATCTTCGTAGAATTCTTGACAGTTACAGCAATCTTGATAGTATTGAACCAGAATTAAAATTGAATGTCGCATTGGGATTCTGTAAAATCGGTGAACCGGCAAAAGCAATATCTTTCCTGCACTCGGCAGAAACAGATAATGGTATTCGGGAGTCGCTCAAATATCTTGCGGTTAAATCGCAGGTTTTGGAGGAGAATGGCGATTTGGCAGGCGCTCTCAAAGCATATCGCAGTTTTTATAAAAAATTGGAAGCCCAACATCAGAAAATCTTTTCACAGGACTTACTGTTCGCACAGCAAAAACATGAAATGGAAATCTCAAGTCTGACCGATTTGAGAAAAAGAGACAATTTTATCTGGATAATTTCATGCGGTGTTCTTTTGTTGTTCTTTATGGTCATATATATTTTTTATCGTTATAGATTAATAAAAACGAAAAATCTATTGAATGAAAAGGAGAAAGAAAGGTTACAATTAGAGTTGGATAATCTCCTTAAAGAAAAAGAAAAGCTTGAATTAGAACGGAAGAATGCGAAATTGGAATGCGAACGCCAGATGTTGGCCGCTGAGAATATGCGGTTGAAAATCAAACAGCTTGAAGAGGAGAGCATCAGCCTTAAAAGTCTGCTTATGACTCAGAGTGATATAGCGAAACCTGTTGAGGATGCGATTAAAGTAAGGATTGAGATGTTGAACGGGCTTCTCGCAACCTGCATTTCTGAAAACTCATCCTACGCTCAACCCTATGGTGCATGGCGCGACAAATTGGTGCAGGATAAAGACGAGTTTATGAACTCGACACGTCTTGCATTTAAAGCCTCCCATCCCAAATTCATCGAGTATCTGGAGCAACACCGGCTTTCGGAGGCAGAAATCAATTACCTATGCCTATATGCAATAGGCCTGAGAGGAAAAGAAGTCGGCGAATATATCCAACTCCGTCGCCATTACCATATCAGCAGCGATATCCGCCGAAAACTCGGCATCGATGACCATGAAACAAATATAGGCATCTACATCCGAAAACTGATGAAGACTCTTTAGCATTGCGGTACATCCCAATGCTGTTTACTTAAGGAGTATCAAGTGGGGCGAGGGCGTCTCGCCCTCGTGGTATTATTCTCATTACACTGAAAGTTACCACGGGGGCGAGACGCCCCCGCTCCATTCGCACTCAGCTTAAGTAAAGAGCATTTCGGTGCGTCCCTACGTTGAGTTCCCCCATTCCGCAGTCCTTTGCTCCCTTGGCATACAGTAGCAGCCGGCAAATGTCAAACTTTTGGATATTGTGTTCAGAAAATGGATATATTCTATTTCCTAAATGGTTGTTATACATGTGAATAAAAGTTGTTGCCGTCAAACTTTTATTCTTGTTTGAAAATTATCCAATCTCTATTTTTGTGTCGAATTTAAAACAGCATCACACATGAATAGTATGAATAAGGTAATTGCTTTTTTGTTTGCGATAGCAGTATCATTATCGGGTTTCAGCGCTTTGGCTGATGAGTGCTGCGGGACGGTCAGGGGGCGTATTGTCAGTGCCGGTAACGAGCCGGTGGAGGGAGCATATATATATGTCATTGTGACCTCGCCTGAAGAAAAAGTCATAGCAACTTCTTTTTCCGATGAAAACGGTGTTTTTGAAATGACGTCGGGTTGCGGTGATGAACTCTATTTGATTATTTCCTGTCTCGGTTATAATCAGTTTGTGAATAAGTACAGTCTTGGACAAAACGAAGTAAAAGATTTGGGCGACTGTCGTTTGGAAATTAATGCCAAGGAGTTGCAGACTGTCGTGGTGAAAGGGCGACCTCTCACAGTCAAGTCATTGCCCGACGGCTTTTCTGTAGATGTGCGTAAACTTGCCGAGAGCAGCAACAATGCTTTCGATTTATTGGGACGTCTCCCTCAGATTATTGTGGAAGGCGATAAGATAACGGTAGTAGGCAAAGAAAAAATTCTGGTACGGGTAAACAATGTGCTTCAGCGCGTTGAGGCTGCCGATCTCCCGAATGTGCTGCGTGGGTATGACGCGGAGCTGATTGACCGTGTAGATGTGATAACATCGCCCCCGCTCAAATACGATTCTGAGGGAACGACGGCGATGATAACACTCCACATGAACTCAAAATTCAATAAATATGCCGGTGGAAACATCGGTTTTGAATTCATGAAAAATTCAGGCTACGGCGGACGTGAGGCTGTATATGGTTCAGGTATATTCAATAATAAAAAACTGTTTGTTGACATTACTCCATCCTTCAATCATAATTTCTCTCACTATAAGGAGGATGCTTTGTATACTTATGAAGATAATACGACATACAAAAATTATACTCTTGGAAAAGGAAGAGACAATTATGTGGGTAGTTCACTTACGGCACAATACCAATACGATAAAGGTTATGTAGGGTTGAATGCCAATATAAACAAACGGACAACGCATAATAAATTCCCCTCAGAAGAAACACTGCTTGATGTCAGAAATCTAAATCGTAACGATATAGATATCGACAAGCCTCGATTTAATACAACAATGTATGCCGAACATGCCTTTACCAACGAATTCAAAGGATGGCTCGACGTGATATATTATAATTTTAGGGAAGATACCGGAAATTTCTTTGACGGGATATATGAAAACTCTGAATCACCATTTATGGCTTATGATTCTATGGAGAAACTGAAAATCAATGGAGTGGCATTCTGTAATGATTATTCGATAGATATTGGTAAGGAACATAAGCATACCTTAGATTTCGGGATAAAGTTCTTTTACTCTCATCTTTCAAATGGTAAAGATGCCGAGCTGGCTTTGTGGCCTGAGGGCATCTTGTCGCGGCAGAACGACATACTCAAACTTAATGAAACAAAAACAATACCTTATTTGAGCTATACATGGCGTCCTGCTGATAGATTAAGTTTCAGAATCGGCTCACAATATATGTATACTGTCCGTCAAGTGAAAAATCTTAACATGGATAAGACGAAAATTGAATACTCGTCATATTTGCCAGATTTCTTGGCCTCATGGAAGCCTGCAGATAGTTCGAGGCTATCATTTATAATCACATCCGGCAGCACAGAGCCTAATTTCAGTCGGTTAAATCCGTTTGAATGGCGTACAGGTCAGTATAGTTATGCAAAAGGGAATCTTTCTCTCAGGAGCGAGAACAGATACCTCTATAAATTGGTGTATGTATATAAGGATATTTTCACAGTCACATGCTATCTTAACCAAAAGAGAAATGTGATATCCTCCATAAATACCGTAGTCGACAATAACATATATTCGACCCAAAAGAATGCCCAGAACAGTATCGATTACGGAATAATGCCGACATATTATTTCAACCGGTTATGGTGGCTGACATTGTCGGCCGGCATTTATGGAGGATATGAAATTTCAAAAGGGATAATACCCGAAGTTCCAAAGCGGGAGACTTCCTATCAGTGGGGTGGAAATTTCAATTCCAGTTTCATATTCAACAGGCAAAGGACATTCACAGGGGATTTCGGGTTTAATTATAAAGGACGTACGCGTAACGTGGTCACTACTGTAGAACCTACCTATTCATTCTATGCCGGACTGTCATTATATCTCCTTGACAGAAAAATGGGTATCCATATCTCAGGACTTAATCTGTTCGCTTCTGCCTACAAGGGAACTTCACATGCTGCCGGATATGTGATGGAGTTCAACAACCGCTATAATTATCCTACACTATATTTCCACATTACTTATCGTATCAACAACATCAATGATGATGCAAAAAACAGGACAGAAGCAATACGAAATGTCCAACAGAGGTTGTAATGTCGGATTTACAGTACCATGAACAGTATCGGCGGGAATGTTCCGTCTACGGTCGTGATAATCTTTGATGAATATGGATAGGCGCCTTGATATAGGTGCTTGCCGTCGAATGTGTACAGTATCTTTGACCGGTATGGGTAGGATCCTTCGTAGATATGTTTGCCGTCCCATGTGTAAAGTATTTTGGCGGAGTAGGGGGAGGCGCCCTGATAGAGGTGTTTTCCGTCCCAGGTGTAGAGGATTTTGGAGGAGTAGGGGTAGGCACCCTGATAGAGATGCTTTCCGTCCCAAGTGTATAGGATTTTTGACGGATAGGTATATGCGCCTTGGTAGAGGCGCTTTCCGTCCCACGAATAGAGCACTTTGCTGGCGTAGGCGTAGGGGCCGGAATAGATTTTGGTGTGTGCCGATATGGCAGTGAGTGTCAGCAGCAACGTTATAAGCAGAAGCAGTCGTTTCATCGCGGTTGAGGTATTAAAGGTTGCAGTTCACATATTAAGATACCGACTCCAAAGTTAACAAAAAATGCCCGGAAATGAAATCATTTTTCATCCATTCCCGGGCATTTTGTTATTTTATCGATGGCGTTGCAAAACTGATATTGGTTACGTCATCCTGTAGGGCTACTCCCCGGAGCAGCCGATAATGAGATCCTCGCTTGATTGGCGGCTGCACCGTGGTGCAGCCCTACAGGATGACGTATAATATTTTATTGCGACACCATCATATTGGGTTATTTATACTCGCCTTTGTCGCCGTTTTTGTCGTAGAGATGCCCTTTGACAAATGTGAGATTTTCCGACTGGTTGCCGCTGCCGTTGTTGAATACAAGGCCTGTCGTGCCCGACGGCACGGTATATTTGTAGATATTGCCCGAGTGCACGATCATATTCACGCCCGGCCATGATGAAGCGGATTCACCTCCCCAGTAGTGTACTTTCACCGTGCTCCAGTTGGTAGCTCCGTTGTCGAAATAGACTACATTGTCGCCTGTGGGAGGAGTCGGGCCGTCACCCGTACTGCCGTCGGGGTTATAGGTGGCGCCGTTGACGTATTCAAGGTTTCCGTTGCCGGCTCTAGTACCGCCTTTGTCGCTGATTATAATCAGTGTCGGCACTTTGCCTGCGGGAGCTTCCCAATAATATTTTCCGTCTTTCTGAGTCATAGCGTCGCCCGGCCACGCACCGGCTGCCGTGCAGTTCTCGGTTTCGTTCCATGCCCATACGTAGGGAGTCCAGTTCTGGGTGTTGTTGAAGTAGACATACTGTTTGTTGGGGTCGGGGTCGGGGTCGGGACCGGGTCCGGGGGTGTCGCTCTTAGTATAGGTGAACGACTGCACGTTGCTCCCGGCCTCGTTCTCGACGTAGGTCGACAAGGTAGTGGTCTCGGTGAAGGTCAGCGGAGAGGTATACACCGTCGACGATGCATTGGCGGCGCCCGCTACGGAGTAGCGTATCGGGGTGCCGGCAGGGTTGACCGACAGTGTCACCGTAACGCTCTCGCTGAATGTCGATGAGCCCGGAGTGGCTGTCACCACAGGTTTTTGAGGAACGGGTGGAACGGGAGGTGTGGGCGTGTCGATTTCATCGTCGGTGATCTGTCCGTAAGCCTCCACGAGCAATACCGGGCCTGATGCCTGCATGGTGACTTTGCCCCCGTCCACTGTAGCGGTAGTGGCCGTGTTGTAACCGTCCATCACCTTGGTGCCGTCAGCGAAAAATCCGTTGACATTGACCGTATATGTCTGTCCGGCCGAGGTGTTGAGGCGTATCACTACAGCGTTGGCATATGCTCCGTCAGTGAACGAGCGGCCGTAGGTGTCTGGGCCGAGATTGCTCTGCGTGCCCGCGCCTACTGCCGGATTGCGGCGGCGGAACTGGCCTATCAGCTGCCAGTGCTTGTTGTCGGCATTGTCGACTGCATCCCAGTTGAAGTCGCTGCGTGTAGCCATCGACTGGTCGGGACAGCCGCTCATATATCCGCGCGATGTCTCGTCGCCGTAATATATCTGTGCGCCGCCGGGGCAGAGCAGGAACATTGTCGCAACCTTTTTCTGGTCGCCGGGACGATGGAGACCGGTGTCGTGCGACGACACGTAGTTGAGCACCTGGCGTCCGTTCGAACCGTTGCAGTAGTTGGCATAATATTCCCAGTCGCTTGTGCTCGGCGTACGTCCCTGACTACCCTCCGAACTGTTGAAGGCGAAGTTGATCATCGAGTCGAAGCCGCCCGAAGTGAAGTATCCGGTATCGCCGTGGTCCCAGCCGAAAGCCTCGCCGGTCATCCAGAAATCCTCGGTCCACGATTTGGCGTATTCGTCCGCGCGTGAGCTTGCACGCCAGTTGGCGAGCGCGGTCTTGCACGCCTGCTTGAGCTGGTTCCATCGGCTGAGTTCAACGTGCTTGGCCGTGTCGCAGCGGAATCCGTCGATACCGAATTCCTCCACCCAGCCTGCAAGCCATGCTATGAGGTAGTCGGCCGGAGCGCCTTTGCCGTCTGTGCGCCATGCGTCGAGATTTGGGAGACGGTAGTCAAGATAGTCGCCGCTGTTTTCCTGCTCCCATTTCAGTTTCAGGAACGGAGGGATATTCACTGCCGAAGTTTTTTCGGTCACGACATCGGGGAGACCTGCAAGCGACATGGTGTAGTTGTCGCCCCCTCCGGGTGCGAAACCTGCCGACGATGACCAGCTGCGGTCGCCGAAGGCACGTACCCAGCCTGACCACCAATTGCCCCATTTGCCTTGCGTATCGGCGTTGAACGACACTTCATTGTCGTCCGACCACATCGTGTAATTGCCGTTCGACGGCATCCATCCTGCGGTGGCGGTGCCATTGAAATTGCCGAAATCGTAGTCCACGCAGTCGTCGAGTGTGCAATACCCGGTATGGTTGAGCACGATGTCCATCACCACGCGTATGCCGCGTTTATGGGCTTCGGTGACAAATGAGCGGAACTCTTCAACGGTACCCATGTTGCGGTCCATATACGTCCAGTCAAGAGCGTAGTATCCGTGGAACGCATAATGAGGGAAAGCATCGCCCTTGCCGCCTGTCCAGCCGTGCATCTGCTCGTAGGGAGCCGAAATCCAGATTGCATCCACGCCCAGACGGTTGAGATAGTCGAGTTTCTCGGTCAGACCCTTGATGTCGCCTCCGTGGAAGGTGGCGTAGTCGGGCATATTGCCCTGCGAGCGCTGGCGGTGGTATGACATGTCGTTCGCCGTGTCGCCGTTGTAGAAGCGGTCGGTCAGCACGAAGTAGATTGTGGCGTTCTTCCAGCTGAAATGGCGTCCGCGGAGCACCTGCGGTGTCTTGATTTTTATCGTATAGGCTTGCGATGCGGTGCCCGACACGATATTGTATACTATGGTGTTTTCGCCTCCGTCGAGCGACGCCAGCGAGTGGTTGTCATACTCGCGTCCGTTGACAGTGATGGTGACGGTAGCGTCCGATGCCGTCGGAGCCGCCGACAGCGTCATCAGCGACGTGTCGTCAAGCTCGATGCTGTAACTTGTGGTATTGCGGTCGAAATTGACAAGATTCTGTCCGTCGACTTTTATCTCGAGCGCCGACAAGGTCGCGTCGCCCGAATTGACGGCCGCTCCGGTGGCAGTGAATGCCGTGCCGAGAAGCATCATCGCGACAGCCGCGCTTACCTTATGGCTTATATTTCTGATATTCATTTTGGAATTTCTGATATGGGATTACTTCTTAATTATCTTCTCTATGGCACGCGAGCCGTCGGAAAGGGTTACGTTAAGCATATATATGCCGCTGCCGAGGTGGCCGCATTCGATGGCTACGGTTGCCTCGTTGCCGCACTCCATGTCGATTACGCGGCGTCCCGACAGGCTGTAGACTGCTATGCCGGCAATTCCTTCGGTTGCCTCCACGTTGAGCAGATTGTCGACCGGATTGGGGTAAACCGAAAGAGCTGCACGGTCGGTGTCGACTATCTCGATGCCGGTCTGTCCATGATAGAAATCATCGGAGGCCGGATCCTTCTGGTTATTGAGGCCTGCGAGTACGGGATATGAGTGCGTTCCTTCGGTGCGCCATTCCCATACGTCCGCGAAATTCCAGCCGAGCAAATCGCTGTACGTCTGCTTCGACACGAGGTTGGCGTTGTGGTCGTCGGCATGGTGTCCGTAGGCGCTCCAGTCGGTTCCGGTCAGCGGCATCAGTTTCCAGCTTATTGTGTTGGATGCATTGTTGGCAGCATTGTTATTGCCTCCGAAGCGTGCTATATACATTCCGTCGGAAGTCGGCATGATGGATGCGTTTATCGCTGCCGACGCTGACACGGTGCCGTAGTTGGCGCCGATAAGTCCGCCCGCATAGTTGTAGGCGGTGATTTTACCTGAAGCGTATGTGTTCTTTACCACACCCTTGTTCTTTCCGATAAGTCCGCCGGTAGCGTAGTCATTGGTGTTGGTGACGGCAGCTGTCGAGTAGCAGTCGCTGACGGTAGCTCCTACATTCTCGCCGATGAGTCCGCCGGCGCATATCGACGAGCCTGTCACGCTGCCCGAGCTGAAGCAGCGCTCCACTCGTCCCGACGCGGCGTAACCCACGAGCGCGCCCGTGAAAGTGGTGCCGCTGACGGTGGCATCGACCACTCCGACATTCGTGATGACGGCTCCCTCTATCGCGTTGAATACACCCGTCGACGTTCCGATTGCGGTATTGCTTACCGTCGCGTTTTTCAGCGAGAACCCTTTGCCGTCGAAGTTGCCTTTGAACGGCGAACTCTTTGTGCCGATGCCGTTGAACTCACCCACATTTATGTCGGCTCCCATTTCAAAATACACATCCTCCGCCCAGTCCATCGATGTCGTTGACAAAGCGATGATGTCTTCCGTGGTTTTAAGGATGAAAGGGGATTGTGCAGTGCCTTCGCCTCCAGAGTACGCGTTTTTGCGTCCCTGTATTACTTCGGCCATGCAGTCGGCCGTCTGACGTCCTGACGACGTGCGGGCTATGAATCCGAGTTTGGTGACAGTCTCGAGCTGGGCTTCGGTCAGGCCGTAAAACGACATCAGGTCGCTGACCTTTATCGTGTAGGTGCCCCCGCTTCCGGTCATTTTGAATTTCGCATTGATGGCTCCCGCCCAGTCTGAGGCCGGATATTCCTCCGAGCCGGCGATAGCCCATGTGTAGCAATAGACCTCCCCGCCGAAATCCGATGTCTGTATGGTCACCTCGAAAGGTTTGGTCGAGACAATCGGTGACGGCGATGATGTCAGGCTTGCCTGGTCGCCGTCGGCATATACCGACAGCACTGCGGTAAACGCACTAAGCAGGCACAGTACTTTTCTTTTCATTAAAAAGATTGGTTAAATTAAACATTAAAATTACAAACGTGCCCGTAAAGCAAAGTTTTTGAAGCAGAATTCGGTTTAGCTTGACAAGGCATAGGTTAAGGTTTTGGCTAAAAATCTATTGTACAGCTGATTTTTCTCCCGATACCTGAAAAAATTCCCTCCAGATACAGAAAAAATAATGGAGTCAAACCTTCTAATACTCCGATGATGAAAAAAATGATATAATCCGTTACAAAATTGGCAAATATTGCTGAAAAACTAAAATCTAAAAGTATGTTTTACAACATATATAGCCAAAAAGTAATGACGCGTAAGCGGAATAAAATATAAACATGTGAGCGGGCTTCAACTCGCCCGATTATGAATTTTGAATTATGAATTATGAATTATGAATTAAAAGAAAGTCCGCCAAGCCATTTTAAGAACTTGGTGGACTTCCTTTTTTGTGTTATCCGCTTGCCGGGATAAGTTGTAAATACTTACTGTGTGGTTCCTCCCGGCGTCACGGATTGGTTTGAGCCTGTTTCATTTTGTCAACGGACAATGACTTTTGTCACGGTATTGCCTACCTTTACAAGATATACGCCCGGTACCACGCTCACGCGGGTATCACCTGTGGCTGTTGCAATATTCTTGCCGTCAACTGATACAATATGCACTACCGCATCCGATGCCGCTGTGACAATGATGGTACGGCCTTCGACAACAATTGCAGCGTTTTCCGACATGATATTGTCGATACCCGATACCGAGAGCACGAGGGGCTCTGAAGCTTCCGATTCGCCGCGGTTGTAGAAGGCGGTCACATGATAGGTGTGGCTTCCGTTCTCGACATCATTGTGGGTGTAGCTGTTGGCCGATACCGGCTCAGCGTTAAGTTTGACGCCGTCGCAGTACACGTTGTAGCCGTTGAACTCAAGGCCTACGGTTGCATCTGCTGCAAGGTAAGATATGTCATCAAGCATCAGCATCATGCCATCATCGGATACGACACGGAATGCAAATCGTACGGCTCCTTCCGGAAGCTCGAATGAGAATCGACCCCAGCCGTCTGTGCGTATGACTCGGTAGTTGTATCCGGCGTTGTTGAATGACGTGAGCTGAATGAACTCATCCGGATCAACTGTGTCGGAAGTCGCATACCACACCTGAAGATATTCGCTGTAGTTTATTGACGCATTCTTGGCACAGAAGGAAACTGTCTGGGCAGTGCCTTTGAGGGCGGGTGATATTGCCCAGTCGTCTGATTCTATTACCTGTTTGGGATCTTCGCCACGGGTCCAGATTGAACCGATATATTGCTTGCCGCTTGCTGCGCGGTATTCTTTGGCATAGTCCGAGTTGGCGAGTGAGCTGTAAGTGCCGTCGATGATGATGAATGACTCTGGGTCAACGCCGGTGGTATGGTTGGGAATATCAAGATTGCCCAGTCCGCCCGAGGGAGCGCCGTCACGGTCGATAAATGTCCAGCCCGGGTATTCCTTGGTGAATGCTTCGGCGTTTTCAAACGATTCTACGGTCGCATCGTATGGAAGGTCGGCATCGGTTATGGCATCCCACGTCAGGGTCACGGTACTTTCTGCCGGCGTACCGTTAAGGTTGCTGACAGTGGGGAGAGTGCTCTCTTCGCGTGTTACTTTTGCCCCCTTGGGTGTCGTATTGTTGCTGGAGTCGGCATCGGCTGAATATACTATATGTGCAGTGTATTCCACCTCCTTGTCCTGGGCCATGTTGATGGCCTGTTCGAATTTAACGGCTACCGTGGCTCCGGCTTCGATGTTTTCAACCTGTTTTGTATCAACTACCGTACCGTTGGCAATTAGCTCAACGCTGAACGGACCTGCTGCAAGGCGCCCTACGTTTTCTATCGTAGCGGTGACATCGAACGGCTCGCCTGCGGTGACTGTCTCAGGTGCTGTCACTTCTACGGCATTGAGGTCGTAGTCCGGCATATCCATAAACTTCATATTGTCGATGAAGCAGTAGACGAGGCCATTGGAGTAATAACGTATGATGAGTTGTATGGCCTTGCCGACATATTCGTCGAGGTTTACAACCTTTTTGGTCCAGAGATTGTGGGTGTCGTTGCTGTAGTCGATGGTCTCCACAATCTTACTTTCACCTTCGCACACAACTATGATTTCAAACTTGGTAAGGTCGGTTTCTGTAATCTTCCATGTGTAGAATGAAAATACAGGGTGGTTCGCTCCGGAAAGATCTATTTTGCCGAAGATGAAGTCGCCTATACCCTTGCCGGTGCCAAGTGTGGCGCTGCTACCCACACGCTCGCCGTAGAAGAACTGGCCGTCACCGTCCTGGCTGGTCACGGAACTCATCTCGCCATCTTCCTTAAGCCCGAATTCGCAACCGTCCCATGCATCGAGGCCGATGATGTATTTCTTTGCATCCTCTAAGCATGTCATTGTCACGGGAAGGGAATATGCGGGTCCGACGGCAACGAGTCCGGCTCCGGCATACTCATCCCCTTCAGCTTCTTTGTTGAGGGCCTGCACACCAATTTGTATGAATGCCTGGGCCGCATCCTGAGGCTGTGCCTGGAATGTGAACGTGCGCTCGGTCACCGGCGTTTCGGTGAGCAGTTCCCATTGGCTGTCCTTAACGATATAGACATTGTAGCTTAGGTTGGGGGCGTAGAGGGGATTACCGTCGATGTCGACAGTCGGAGCATCCCAGGTTATGGTGACTTCCCCGGGCTTTTGCGTATTTTCGACAACCTTCACCGATGTCGGGGCTTCTGGCGTGTTAGGCCCTACGAATACAGATGCCGTCGCGCTGCGGCCTGTTTCTCCCGCCATGTTGTGTGACACTATGGTATAGGTGTAACGCCCAGCTTGCGCTACGTTGTCTTTGTAAGTTTGTGCGCTGCCCGCTGCTGCGGTGATTTCTCCTATGCTCTCACCGTCGCGCAGGATGCTTAGTTTCATGTCGCCTGTGTAGGGAGCGCCGGTAACGGTTGTCGTAGGAGCCTTGAAGTTGAGGGTCACGTTAAGTGCGCCTGTAACGTCGGGTACAAAGGTGATGTCGGTAGCCGCATCGGGCGCACCGGCTCCGAATGGCTCGGATATGCTGTACGACAGGAGGTAGAGATTCCATTGGTATGCGTCGCTGATAGCGTGGAAGCCAATGAAATATTCTCCTGAGGTGGCAGGCGCGATGGAAGCTGTCAGGCTGCTCGGAGTGCCTCCGAGTTCGGCAGGCTCTACAAGCGTCGTTGTCATGGCCTCCACCGTAGCTGCGCTGCCTATCTTGATTTCAATCTTTTCGGGATAGCCATTGCTGTATGCCCGGGCGAGTGCTTCAAAATCGTATGCTTTGCCGGCTTCGAGATAGATGGCCGGAGAGAAAATCCAATCGTCGGCGTCATTGCTTTTGCTATAATCATAGATGGTGCCCTTGCTGGAGTTGAAAATCCATGTTTTGCCGTCTTTGTTGGCGTCAAACACCGTATGCTGGCCGAATATCTCTTTATTCGACATATCCATCTCGACCGGAGCATTGTAATGGCCGAGGTAGATGGTGCCTGACATTTTGGCGACAGACGATTTTGACCCGTATTTCACCACTACACCGTAAGAATAGCCGGTGATTTCATCAGGTATGGTCACGTTGGTCGTCCATGTAGTATCCACCAGATCGTTTGCAACTACATCCCCCTTTGCGTCCACTACATCGTAGCGTATGTCGGCTGCATTAACATATCCGCCGTCCGACGATGTGGTAACAGCTTCCCAGGTAAGAGTTATCACGCCATCAGCGTATTTAATGTCTACCCCGGATGTGGCTGAGGGAGTGCCTTTGCCTACGTAGCATTCGGCTTTGCTTTGGTTAGACTCGCCGGCTTCGTTCGTGGCAACGGCAGTGAAAGTAGTGTTGCCGCTGACTGTAAGTTCTTTCGACGTTGTGACAGTGGCGCCCGCGGTGCTTGTACCGCTTGATACGACGCTGCTTCCGGCATAGATTTTATAACCCATTTCCTGTCCGGCCGCATCAGTCCCGTCATAGAGGGTCGAAGGCATTTTGACGGTGAAATTCACAGTCATAGAGCCTTCTTCACATGATACGGTGAGTTCGGGTGTCGCAGGTGCTTTGTCAGGCGCCTGGAAGGGTATATAGAGTCCGATAGCTTCGGCATTGTCGGTGAAAGTGGAGACTATGGCCGATTCTCCGGTGACAGGGTCTATTGCTACAAGACCGCCGCCTTGAGTGGCGGAATCGTTGGAAAACGAGAGTATGATATTGTTGTCTTTATCGTTATAGGCGGCTGAACTCATATAATAGAGATTGGGGCAGCCGGTAGGCCCGACTAACGTAAGCTCGCCTGTTTCCTTTTTTACTTTGTAGAGTTCGCCGTCTGTGTCTATGCCGTATGCGTTGCCAAACTTGTCTATTGCTACACCGCGGAAAGAGATGTCGAGGTCGGCGATTTTGACTACTTTTTTTGCCTTGATGTCCAGATACCCCCAATGGCGGTAAGTTTCACCGTAGTAGTCACCGGAAAAACAGCCGTACACTTTGCCCGATTCCGGGTCGTAGGCTACATCGGTGGCTTTGATGGGTAAGTCATCGAATTCAATGACGCCGACCTGACTTTTTGTCTCGGTGTCGTACATGTAGAGGTCGTACCCCATCACCCATGAGCCATATTTCAGCTCATACATGGAATATACGGTATGGTCGCCGTCAAAGAAGCTGTATAGCGGGCTGTTGCACTCGAATTGCATCTCGGTGACGGCATTGTCCGTCACCGGCAAACGGTATACACCGTATGGGGCGTTGCTCTGGGTCCAGCTGTCGCTGTAAATCACGGTGCCGTAGACATTGAGGGTAGCCGATATCTGGCTTGATTTGGCCACTCTCAGCATTGGTGATACCGGGCCGGTCAGCGAAGTGGACAAAGACCGTGAAATGGCCGATTGTTCTACACTACCCATGCCGCGTGTCCTCAATGCTTGTAATCCGCTGCGGTCATCCTGCACGAGATTGCTACGGCTTACTTCCGGTCCACAACCCCGCTGGAATCCTCTGTGTTGCCCCTGCGCGGAACTCGTCAGCGCTGACAGCGTGGTCATAATGCCGACGAACAGTAAAGATGCTTTCTTCATTGTTTGAAATAGGATTTATTAGTATTGGTTTACATTCCGCAATATTGAAATCTCCATAGAGGGATGAGACTTCAATATTGCTTTTCTTTCAAATGCAAATATATGACATTTTGGCGAAAATATTTGCATATTGCAAGAAATTTGTTCGGTTTTTTTGCATAAAAATACTGCTTAAGCATGCAGATGCGTCCAAATGCTGTTTACTTAAGTTGAGTGGAGCGGGGGCGTCCCGCCCCCGAGGTAACTTTTTGGAACTTAAAACAATAGCACGAGGGCGGGACGCCCTCGCTCCACTCAACTCAGCTTGAGTAAACAGCATTGCGTGGCGTTCCTACCTTCGGAGTTCTGCATCACCCTCCCAATTATGAATTATGCATTATGAATTATGAATTGCTCGAAAGCTCCTCTTTGATATACTCCGCGGTGGGTGATGATGTAGTGGCGATTTCCTCCGGCGTTCCCTGCGCGATGATTCTGCCGCCGTTCTTGCCACCGCCCGGACCCATGTCGACTATGCGGTCGGCCACTTTGATGACATCGAGGTTGTGCTCTATCACGATTACGGTGTTACCTTTGTCGACCAGACGGTTGAGCACCGCAAGCAGGGTCTTTATATCCTCGAAATGAAGCCCTGTGGTAGGTTCGTCGAGTATGAAAAGGGTCTTGCCGGTATCGCGTTTCGACAGCTCTGTGGCGAGCTTCACACGCTGGTTCTCGCCGCCCGACAGTGTCGACGACGGCTGACCGAGCTTGATGTAGCCCAGACCGATATCCTGAAGTACCTTTATCTTGTTGAGTATGTTCGGAATATTGGCGAAAAACTCCACCGCCTGATTGATGGTCATGTTGAGCACGTCGGCGATAGACTTCCCTTTGAATCGCACTTCAAGCGTCTCGCGGTTGTATCGGCGTCCGCCGCACACCTCGCACGGCACCAGTACGTCGGGCAGAAAATTCATCTCGATGGTCTTGTACCCGTTGCCGGCGCAAGCCTCGCAGCGTCCCCCCTTGATGTTGAATGAGAAACGTCCCGGCTTGTAGCCGCGTATCTGCGCCTCAGGAAGCCGCACGAACAGGTTGCGTATGTCGGTGAACACTCCCGTATAGGTGGCGGGATTTGAGCGCGGCGAGCGGCCTAACGGCGACTGGTCGACAGTCACAATCTTATCGATGTTTTCTATCCCCTCGATTGAAGCGTGGGGTAGCGGTTCCTGCAGCGACCGGTAGAAATGCTTAGACAGGATAGGCTGTAGCGTGCCGTTGATGAGCGACGATTTCCCCGAGCCTGACACACCGCAGATGCAGGTCAGCGTGCCTAACTCTATCGTGAGGTCGACATCGCGCAGGTTGTGGCCCGAAGCCCCGCGTACGGTCAGAGTCTTGCCGTTGCCGGGGCGGCGTGTTTCGGGTACGGCTATCGTACGTTTGCCGTTGAGATAGTCGGCTGTGATGGTGCCGCTTTCGAGCATCTTCCGAGGCGTACCCTCGAACACTACCTCCCCGCCGTGACGCCCTGCGCGCGGACCGATGTCGACTACATAGTCGGCCTCAAGCATCATCTCCTTGTCATGTTCCACGACTATCACCGAATTGGATGCGTCGCGCAGACGCTTGAGCGAGTTGATTAATCGCCGATTGTCACGCTGATGCAGACCGATTGACGGTTCGTCGAGTATGTAAAGCACGTTGACAAGCTCCGACCCGAGCTGTGTGGCAAGCCTTATGCGCTGGCTCTCGCCGCCCGACAGCGTTGCCGAAGCGCGGTTGAGTGACAGATAGTCCAGTCCGACATCAACAAGAAAGCTCAGGCGCGTGCGTATCTCCTTGAGTATCTCCGTCGCTATGATACGCTGCGACGGGTTCAGATACTGTTCGGCGCCTTTGACCCATTCGAGCAGATCGACAATATCCATCCGGCTCAGATCGGCGATATTCTTCTCTCCGATAAAGAAATGCAGCGCCTCACGGTTCAGGCGGTCGCCGTGGCACTCGGGACATACCGTCTGCGTGTAGAACTGGCCGCTCCATTTTTTCGACTGCGAGTCGTCATCGTCGGCACTCAGTGTCTCGATATATTTCACAATGCCTTCGTAAGCAAGGAAATAACTCGAGTATGGCGAACTGTGTTTGAGCTGAAGCCGCTCAGGCGTGCCGTTGAGTATGTCGTTGACAGCCTCCTCTGGCAAATCCTTGACCGGGGTGTTGAGGTCGGCGCCATATTTTTCGCATATCGCCTCTATCTGCCAGAACACCACGCTGTTTTTCTGCTTGCCTAAGGGTGCTATCGCCCCTTTCGCTATCGAAATACTGTCGTCGGGTATTATTTTCGCACGGTCCACGAGATTGACCGTACCGAGCCCCTTGCAGCATGGACATGCTCCCTGCGGGGAGTTGAACGAGAAATTGTGCGGAGCCGGCTCGCGGTACGATATGCCGCTCACCGGGTCCATCAGCGACTGCGAGTAATGCCCTATGGCATTGTCGTCGATGTCGTATATCATCATCTGCTTGTCACCCTGACGCAAGGCGTTTGCCACGGAGTCGCGCAGGCGCGAGTCATCCTTGTCGGCCACTTTCAGCTTGTCGATTACAATCTCGATGGAGTGGTTCTTGTATCGGTCGAGCTTCATGCCGGGCTCAATCTCGCGTATGTGTCCGTCCACGCGCACGGTCACGTACCCCTTCTTCTGCAGTTGCTCGAACAGGTCCTTGTAATGCCCCTTTCGGTTGTGCACTACCGGAGCCAACAGCATAATCTTGCGCCCGGCATACCGTTCGAGTATCAGGCTTACAATCTTCTCCTCGCTGTACTTCACCATCGGCTCTCCCGATATATAGCTGCGCGCGGTTGCCACGCGGGCATACAGCAGACGCAGGAAGTCGTATATCTCGGTCGTGGTGCCTATGGTGCTTCGCGGGTTGCGGTTGACCGTTTTCTGCTCGATGGCTATCACCGGGCTCAGACCGCTTATATGGTCCACGTCGGGGCGCTCCAGATTGCCTAAAAGATTGCGTGCGTAGGCCGAAAAAGTCTCGATATAGCGCCGTTGTCCCTCAGCGAATATCGTGTCGAATGCCAGTGACGACTTGCCGCTGCCGCTCAGACCGGTAATCACGGTCAGCGCGTTGTGCGGTATCGTCACGTCGATATTCTTGAGATTGTTGACACGCGCGCCTATCACCTGCAGTGAGTCAAGCGGGCGTATTTCTGTCAGGCGTGTCGCCGTACTGTCTGTCGGCGTTCCGGTGTTTGCTGTATCAGTCTTTTCCTTCATGTCTGTTGTCTATGAGATTGTTATCTCATTTCACCCATGCCGGGTTGTATATGTTTTTTGAAGCGGTGGAGCGGTGTAGCGAGTCACGTTTGGGCACCCGCACGCGATACGTCTTGCCCGTCTTGTTTGGAAGCGTCTTGTCGCGTATCCACATATTGGCGTCCTTGAGCTGTGCGTAGCTTATGCCATGCTTTTTCGCCCACGACGGCCAGTCCTCCACCGGAGTGTTCACCTCCACGATGTCATATTCAATCGGGGTATAGAACTGGTCGGGTGTCAGCGCGAAGCCGTAGGCACGCGGATTCTCCATAATCAGCTTCGTGGCTAAGATACGGAACATATAGCGCGTCGTCTCTTCATTGAGATAGAGGTCCATCGCCGTAGTGGCCTGCTGCGCGTCAAGCTCCTTGGTGATTCGTGCCGGTCCGGCGTTGTAGGCTGCCGCCACCGACTCCCAGTCGCCATACTTCGCTTTCAGTGATTTGAGAAAACGGCATGCTGCCGCCGTAGCTTTCTCCACATCGTAGCGTTCGTCGACATACTCGTTGACTTCGAGCCCGTATTGCTTGGCTGTCGACGGTATGAACTGCCATATTCCGGCGGCTTTGGCCGGGGAGTAAGCGCGCGGATTGAGCGAACTCTCTATGCACGCCAGGTAGATTATATCCTCGGGCACGCCGTTCTTTTTGAGTATGGGCAGTATCTCGGGAAAGTACCTGTTGGCACGCTTCAGCAGCAACAGCGTGTTGCCGTGCGTGTAGGATATTGCGGTAAGTTCGCGGTCGAGGCGTTCGTACAGGTCTATGCGGTCAAGGTCATACTCCGTGTCGGCGAATTTGGCCTTCTCCGGTATGCGGGGACTGCGCACGGGGCTGAGCACCGTCGACGCGTTTGATGCCTGCTGGGCCGATGCCTCCGGGCCTGTCGGCGCCAAGCCGGCTGTCGCAACTAAAGCGAGGGTAACAAAAAGTGGTGATTTCATTGAATGATGTCCGTTTTAATGGAATGATGTCCGTTTTATTCGTATTGGAAACTTGGTGGTCGTTTTTCGCCGGGCGGATGCCGCATTCCGCGGTATCTTCTCGATTGAGGCGCCGGCCGCCGTACGGCGCGAACCCGTCGCACCCGTCGCTCGAAGCGGTATATTATTCTGTAACGTTTTGTCCTTGCGATTGGTTGTAGCGTATTATGTTGATGTCGCCCGACAAATCATATTTATGTCCGTCGGCACCGCGGGCTTTTATCACATAATAATATACTCCCGACGGTACGAGTTTGCCGTTGTATTTCCCGTCCCAGCCCTGCGAGGGGTGGTTGAGTGTGGTGATTTTCACGCCCCACCGGTTGAATATATGGCATTCGAAGTCGACAATCGACTTGTAGCTCACTTTCCACTCGTCGTTGACACCCTCCGACGCTCCCGGTGAGAACGCGTTGGGGCACAGCAGTTTGCTTTCTCCTATCTGTATCTCGTAGACGGGGCTGAACCAGTCGCACGTGCCGTCGGCGTTGCTCGCCTGAAAGCGCATGTACCAAGTGCCGTATTCGGTAAACGTATACTCTACTTCCGTCTGGTTGAACCGCAGCTCGTATGTGTCGAATTCGGGCGATGATGACAGCTGCCATTCGGTGAAACGGACAGCATCGGTCACAGCGGCCACGAATGTTATGTCCACGGGCGCCGACCCGCCTAGTTCGCTCGACTGGTCGTTCTGCTCGTTGTCGTTGTCGCGCTCCTCCTTTTCGGCGTATGTCATCGCCTCTACGGCATTGGTGATATAGGTAGTGCTCTCGACCTGTTCACCCGAGCCCCATTCTTCGGCAAAGCGGTCGCCGCTTAGGGCGAATTGGGTGTCGCACAGCGGTTTGTCCACGCGTACCGTAGCTTTGAGTGCGTCGAGATATTCCTCTTTGTTCACCTGATTGTATGCTTTTGCAGTCTCGTCGTAGGCAAGGGTCCTGTAGCTCAGCGTATATCCGCGGTCAAGCGTGCGCGGCGCGCCGTTGATGGTATAGTAGTTTATCGCATAATTGCGGTTCTGGCCATGCAGCGTGATGTCTAAGAACAACGACTGGCAGTCGCTGTCCTCCTCATTGAACGATATTCCCGTGAAATCAACCCTGTATGCCGTATAATTGACAATCCAGAAATGATGCATGCGTCCGCCATCCTCGACAGTGATGCCGTATCCGTCGCCGTCGGCAAGCGCGTACGCTGACGTATTGCCGCTTACGGCCGCACTCACCGGCTCAGCGTAAGCCGCGCCCGAATTGCCCCATTTGCTCCATTTCGCGGCCGCGGAAGGATACGATGCCGTCATTCCGGCGGTATTCTCAACCACATAAATCTTATCCAGACCGGTTGAAGCGTCGGCACTGACAGGAATCACCCTCCCGCCCGAAAACGACAGCTCGGCGCCCATCGCACTCGCCGCCGTCACGGCAATCAGTGCGACAACACATACCGCCTTCAGCAAAGCGTTGAAAATATTGTAATTATGCAAATACTTCATAGTATCGAAACATATAAAATAATCAATCTACGAAGATACGAAATTTCCTCCTAATATCCAAATAGGAACTCTACCGTCAATTCTAAGAGCTTGTCTAAATTTATATGATGCAGATTTTGAGAGGAATTGTCAGATGGATTTTTGCTTGCAATGAGGGAGCGTAGCCGTAGCTACGTGACTGAAGAGCGAGCAAAAAGCCACTGGCAAGACCTTCAAAAGCAAAGTAATATGAATTTTAGACAAGCTCTAATGGAGCGCCTGCGTCTCACCCTGTCAAATAAAAAAGCCGTGAAGCGATGTCGCTTCACGGCTTTTTTATTGTTGTTATCTGTCGTTTACTCGGCTGCGAGGATTGAGGGAGCCACGTAGGTGCGTGCTGCAAGTTCCTGGTTGAGCATGTACAGACCCATGCCGTCGTTGCCGATGAGGGTGAACTTGTCGATGAGTATCTGGGCATTTTCCTCTTCCTCTACCTGCTCGTTGACAAACCATGTCAGGCGGTCGCGGGTAGCATAGTCATGCTCCTCTTCGGCGATGGCATAGAGGTTGTTGATTAATGCGGTGACCTTGCGCTCGTGGGCGAGGGTGTCCTTGAATGCATCGAGGGGAGTGGCCCATTCTGTCTCGACGGCGGCAATCGGTTTGAGGATTACGCGGCCGCCGCGCTGGTTGATATAGTTCATGAATATTTCGGCATGTGCCTGCTCTTCCTTGAACTGGATTTTAAACCAGTTGGCTACGCCGGCCATTCCGGAGTTTTCAAATTGCATACCCATTGACAGGTAGAGGTATGCCGACCAGAGTTCGGCATTTATCTGCTCATTAAGAGCATCTTCCATTTTTTTGCTTAACATAATTGTGATATATTGTTTTAATTGTTGTGTCATCTTGTGGTGACTGCCGCAAAGATAATGTAAATTTCGGCTCATTGTACCGTCCCTGCTCAGTTTTTATCGTTTTTTTTTGATGAGTGTGACTATTTTCTTAAGTATTTGTTATACCTTTATACCACAATTCAACACTCGGGAGGATATGAGTTTTTTCAATCGGATAAAGATGCGCGCGCAGCGTCTGTATGACAGGGCGGCAGCCTTTTATCGCTATTGCTGTGATGGCGTATGGACCGACATGCGTTCTACCCCGTTTGTAAAGCTCATAAAGACGCTCAATCTCTCGGTTCGTGCTTTTTTCAACGGCGATATACAGACAAAGGCATGTGCGCTCACCTACCGCACTATGCTTGCCGTAGTCCCCGCGCTTGCCCTTATTCTGGCTATAGGCCGCGGTTTCGGGCTGCAGGAGGTGCTTGAGGACGAGCTTATTGAAAGTTTCGGTTCGCAGCGCGAGGCGCTTGTCAAGGCGTTTGACTTTGTCGACAGTTATCTCAGCCAGTCGTCCGAAGGCATTTTCCTCGGAGTCGGCATAGCGTTGCTGCTGTGGACGTTAATTTCGATATTAGGCTCGGTGGAACATGCTTTCAATGATATCTGGGGCGTGAAAAACGGCCGTTCCATCTGGCGTAAGCTCACCGACTACCTTGCCATATTCCTTATACTCCCCGTGCTCATGTTATGCGCGAGCGGTATAACGGTGTTCGTTACGACTAACCTGCAGCGCATACTGCCGTTCGACTTTATGACGCCGCTGATCAAATGGCTGCTCGATTTTGCATCGCTCGTGTTCATCTGGCTGTTTTTCACCGGGGTCTACATGCTTATTCCCAACACTAAGGTGAAGTTCAAAAACGCTTTTGTCGCGGGTATTTTCGCCGGTACGGGATATATGGTGCTCCAGTGGCTTTTCATCACCGGACAGATCTATGTGTCGAAATACAATGCCATCTACGGCAGTTTCGCCTTCCTCCCCCTGCTCCTCATCTGGTTGCAGCTCGTGTGGGTGATATGTCTTGCCGGCGGCGTTATATGCTACGCCTCGCAGAATATCTTCCAGTTCAATTTCAACAACGAGATAGCCAGAATTACTACGGCCTACCGCCTGAAGATATTCGTGGCGGTAATGACTGTCGCGGTCAGGGATTACCTTGCACGCCGGACTCCCCCGACCAAGGAGAATATCGTCGAACGTTACGGACTGCCATCGCGGTTAGTCGCGACGTCGGCCAATTTCATGGTCGATGCCGGACTGCTCCTGCGTGTGGTTATTGATGAAAAGGATGAAGTCTACGGTTTTGTACCCGCCGTCGATGCCGAACTCCTCACGGTAGGGGAGGTGATAAAGCGTGTACGCGGTTATGGCTCCTCCGGATTTATCCCTGATTTCGAACGCTCTTTTGCCGGAGTAATCGAGGTGGTCGACAAAGCCGAACTCGCCATGATTGACTCCATGCGCCACACCTTCGTAAAAGATATTCCAATCACCGACTTTGTTACCGTAGAGGCAGACAAAGCGGCAACGTCTAAAACCAAATAACGAATTATGAAACAACCAATCGCAACGACCAACGCACCCGGTGCAATCGGTCCCTACAGCCAGGCTATCGACGCCGGTCCCTTCGTATTCATCTCCGGACAGATTCCCGTCAATCCCGCCACCGGCGAAATTCCCGAAGGCATAGCGCCACAGACCGCTCAGTCCATCGCCAACATCAAGGCTATCCTTGCCGAAGCCGGACTCACCATCGACAATGTTGTCAAGACTACTGTATTCCTTGCCGACATGAATGATTTCGGCGCCATGAACGCCGTATATGCCGACAACTTCACCGCTCCTTTCCCCGCACGTTCAGCTGTGGCAGTAAAGGAACTCCCCAAACAGGTGCTCGTCGAAATCGAAGTCATCGCCGCAAAGTAACATTATCGGTCAAAAGTCGCGATTCAATACTGTTTACTTAGCAGAGTTGATAGGGGCGGGGGCGTCTCGCCCCCGTGGTAACTTTCAGCGTATAAGAATAATATCACGAGGGCGAGACGCCCTCGCCCCTACCTGTGCCCCTTAAGTTACCTCCGATTTGCCAATGCCTCGGCCACGACGTAGGTACTTCCGCCGATAAACACTACTCCATCTTCCCCGGCGATATGACGCGCCTCCTCTACGGCACGCGTTACGTCGGGGATTACTGTCCCCTGCAATCCCTTTTCCGAGGCACGCCGTGCAAGCTCTCCGGCCTCCATCGCACGCGGTATCGACGCCTGCGTGAAGATATAACGCGCATCGCGCGGCATCATTTCAAGTATGTGGTCCACATCCTTGTCGCTGACAAATCCTGTTACCATCACAAGCCGGCTGCCGTATCGGGCAAGGCGTGGCCCGAGATACTGCCACCCCCCTTCGTTGTGCCCCGTATCGCATATCGTAAGCGGTCGTTCCCCGAGCTTGGTCCAGCGTCCGGCAAGCCCTGTAAGCGCCGTGACACGGGTGAATCCGTGGCGTATCGACTTATTGTCAATAGCTATACTGGCATTGCGCAAAGCCTCGACGGCACACAATATTGTCGCGGCATTCTCAACCTGACAGTCGCCCGACAGCTCTCCTATGATTTTGCCTGCCGGTGTACCTTTGTAGACTATATGTTCGCCCGAACAAACGGCTTCGTCAAACATCTTCTCCTCATCGGCGAATACAATCGGCGCTTCCATCTCACGCGCTTTTTCGACAAACACCTCCCTGACGCCTTCTCCGCTGCCGTTGCCTATCACCACCGGAACTGCATGCTTGATAATGCCCGCTTTTTCCCGTGCAATCAATGCCACCGTATCACCTAATTGGGCGGTATGGTCACGTGATATGTTGGTGATGACGCTGAGCACGGGAGTGATGATATTGGTCGTGTCGAGCCGTCCCCCAAGTCCGGTCTCTATGACGGCTATGTCGACATTGCGCCGGGCGAAAAAGTCGAACGCCATGATAGTGGTAAGCTCAAAGAATGAAGGTGACATCCCGAGTCCGGCATTGCGGTAGCGTTCCACAAAGTCGATTACCTCCTGCTCCGAAATCATCTCGCCGTCCACTCGCATTCGTTCCCTGAAATCAATCAGGTGCGGCGACGTGTACAGCCCCGTGCGGTATCCCTGACTCTGGAGTATGGCAGCTAATGTATGGCATGTCGACCCCTTTCCGTTGGTTCCCGCCACATGTATGGTAGGGTAGCGACTGTGGGGATTTCCCCAGACGTCGTCAAGCGCGCGGGCTGTGTCAAGCCCCGGTTTGTAGGCCGCCGCGCCGATACGTTCGAACTGCGGAGTGGCGTTATATAGATATTTGAGTGTTTCCCGGTAGTCCATAACAGAAAGTGACTAATATAAAATCCATCCGGCTGCTCCGGCGAGGATTATGATGAATATTGGGTGCAGACGCGTCAGCATCACCATGCACAGCGCGGCCACGCATATCGAAATGGATTTTATCAGGTCGGCGGTCTCCGTCCCGAAATTCTCGCCGTTCATAAGCAGCAGTGCCGCCGACGCGATAAGCCCGACAACCACGGGGCGCAATCCCATGAAAATGCCTTTGATGACGCCGCTCTCATGGTGCCGCGTGATGAACCGGCTTGTCTTGGCCACGAGTATGAACGACGGCAGTATCACCACCAACGTGCACAGCAGCGACCCCAACACACCCCATACGGGCGCGTCAAATGCAGGATTGGCATTGCCGGGTGCCACATAGCCTATATAGGTGGCCGAGTTGATGCCGATGGGACCCGGTGTCATCTGCGATATCGCCACGATGTCGGTGAACATCTGTTCGGTAATCCACCCCGGCGTCACTATCTCCTGCTCTATCAGCGACAGCATCGCATATCCGCCGCCAAATCCGAAAAGACCTATCTTCAGATAGCTCCACAGAAGTTGCAGGTATATCATTTCGCACCTCCTTTCCTGTCAGTGCCCTCAATGGCATGAAGCCGCCGCAGCTGGTGACGGTGCCACAGATAGCCTCCCGCGCCGCCTAATACTATGAATAAAATCGGATTGGACACGACCGGCCATTTCGACCATATCAGCAATGCCGTGACTACCGGTATGGCCACCGTCTTCCATCCGATATGCGCCGACTTCGCCGAAGTGATTACAGGTGCTATTATCAGTGCCACCACCGCCGGACGTATGCCTTTGAATATCGCGTTTAGCGTATCGTTGTTCTTGATAAGGTCGGGGGTGAGGAATATGGCTATCGCTAAAATAATCATGAAAGAGGGGAGTATGGTGCCGAGAGCGGCCGTGATGCTGCCGCGCGTACCACGGAGTTTGTCGCCTACGGCCACCGATATGTTCACCGCGAGTATTCCAGGAAGCGACTGCGCCACTGCGAGCAGGTCGAGGAAGTCCTCTTTGGCAATCCAGCGGTGTTTGTCGACAATCTCCTTCTCTATGATGGAAATCATCGCCCAGCCTCCGCCGAATGTGAATGCCCCTATCTTGAAAAACGTTATAAATAATTGGAATAATATATTCATCGCATTTCAGAAATGGATTTCACTGCAAAGTTAATACAAAAATGTAACAATTGTCCGTTTTTTTACGTTATATATAAAGAGTGCGTCGGTGACGACGCCGTTCACTTTGCATATTTATCCAACATTTAAACTAAAACGATATGAATAAAAAAACAATTGCTAATATAGCGCTGTCGGCTGTATGCCTCGGTTGCGCTGTTTCAGTATCAGCTAAAAATGACGCTAAGTCCGCCAAATCCGCTGCTGCTCCTGTAGAGGAGGTTGCAGTGGTAGCTCAGGAGGAAATAGAGTATTACCCTGCCACATCGGCCGACATACGTCTTGACGGCGAGTGGAACATCGACAATGTCAACGGACAGAAAGTCACCGGCGAAGAGCGCCCCTTCATCACCTTCGACCTTTCGCAGGGACGTATCTACGGCAACAACGGCTGCAACATCGTCAATGCCGACGCCGTCACCGGCAAAGGCAACAAGCTGCAGTTCACAGGCATGATGTCGACACAGAAATATTGTGCCAACGCTCCGTTCGAACATCTCATCAACACTACTCTCGACCAGGTGCGCTCGTACAAGATTTCGCGCTACGGCCACGAATACTATCTCGACCTGTTCAACGACCGCGGCCACCTCATCATGGTGCTCCGCAAGCACAACATGGACTTCCTCAACGGTGCATGGCGTGTCACTGCAATCAACGGTCAGCCCAACAGTAACGAGGGCGTACAATTCGTGTTTGACCTCCCCGAGAAGAAAATCCACGGCAATGCAGGCTGCAATATCATCAACGGCGAAATATCCATTGACCCCGACGTCACCAACTCCGTGCAGTTCTCCAATATCGCTTCTACCCGCATGATGTGTCCCGACATCGCCACCGAGACAGCCGTACTCGTAGCGCTTGAAGAGACCGAAAAGGCATTTGCCAAGAGCGATGACACCGTCACTTTCGTCAACCATGCCGGCAAACCCGTACTCCAGCTCATCCGCATTGATCCCCGCTCCCTCACCGACGGCGAATAACATCGAACGGATCTACTTACGACAAAAATATACATTCCGCGGTTAAAAACCGCGGCTACTAAGCTCAACTGATTGGTAGTTAGTAAAATAGTAGCCGCGGTTTTTAACCGCGGAATATATAGCGGAATATTTAACCGCGAAAATATATTATATCCACTGCTTCCAGCGATCGCACGAAGTCTTGACGAATTTCCCCGTCGTCGTATCGCCATATCTTGCGACGACAGTCTTCAGATTCCCCAATATATACTCCGCTTTAGCCTTCGCCTCATCGCTTTCAAGCATTGCAAGCGCCGCCTTTATCCCCATGTTATACTCCGCCTCGGTTTTTTTATAGTCTTTGGCCGAAGAGTAGTCGTACAGGAACGAATATTTTTCCTCCGCAAAATCCTCCTCCCAATATTCCAGTTGCGGAGAAAACAGGCCGCAACACTCGCCACGCCAGTATTGTGTCAGAGCCCAGCACTCCTCCAATGAATTGCGGCGTCCGATGGCGTACATCAGTGCGGCCTCGCCGCGTTCATCGTTATTGCGGCCATGCTCCATCTTGTTTTTGTATGTCTTCATCTTCCGGGCGAAATCCAGTTTTGCATTGACGGTCGGGTGCTCGTTGTGGTCGGCGACCTTACGGTCGTATGCCCATTCCTCATCTCCGTATGATGACAGGCACACGAACCACCGTGTCGGGTAAACTTTGAATGCGTCGCGTGACAGGTAGCGGTTGATGTTCATGCCGAGCTGATACTCCTTGCCTACTTGCGAAAGATACTTTTCCGCGCGTGCATAGTCTCCCTCGCGCAACGCCAACGTGCCTGTCACTTCGTAGTAATAGTCGCTGTCGGTACGCACGTTCTTCCGCAAAAAATCATATAGCGGGTTGGACTGCCTGATTTTATCGTAGACAGTGGCAAGCTCAGCCGATGTAAGGCTCCCCATGAACTGGAACGAGAGGTTTGAATAATCAGCGGGTATCTGGAATCTGTCGCCGACCGACGGATATGTGGCTCGGTAGCGTGTTGCCATACCGATATTGTCGGCGTATGAGCAAAGCATTATCGCCGTACTGTAATCTTTCTTATTCCATAATCCGGGCACCCAGTCCTCATAAATGATATTGCGGATACGCCGTTCCCATTCCGAAGCATCGGCATTGAGCGGGTTGAGTTTCCATTCTGCCCATTGCAGGTCGGCCCGGAGAGATTGTATATTGCCTGTTTTGGCATCAAGTTTCATTTTGTATGCCCGTGCAAGGTCATGCAGTTCGTCGCTTGAAAATTTTTGTTGCAGTGAATTATAAATCTGTTTCCGTGCAAGCTGAGTGTTGTCATTGAATTTATTGTTGACGTACGCGAGCATGAAATTCCAGTCACCTTTGTTGCTGACCTTGTTGTCGGCGAGAAGGCTCTCCGCTGTTTTTGCCGCATTTCGCATGAGCGTGGTGTCGCGTGCGAAGCACTTGTCACGTATATATTCCATCAGTTGTGGCGCATTCGGGTTGTGGCGTGCCATGTAGCCGACGGGGTCAGTGTCGGATATCGACCAGATGTCGCCCGCTTCGGCAAAGATTGAGTCGGCACGCGCCTTCTCGCCGAGCCTGTTCCAGCACCCCGCCACATATCTTTGTGCCATTCGCTTCATAAGGTTGTTGTCAGGTATCGTGGAAAATGCCGAGTCGTAATACTCTATGCAGTCGCCATACCTTCGTGAGGCAAATAATGCCCTCGTCGCCTGAAGGGCATAGCGGTCTCTCAGTCTGTTCCCGTCATATTTGAGGCAGCGGCTTGTTATTTTGTCAAGATTATCGTCACTGTCGCCGTATGAGTCCCTTTCCCGCGGATAATACCATGGCGAATTCATCATGTTCCTGCATCGTTCCAGATCTTTTGCCGTCATGATGAAATTAATAATCTCATAGTCGCTTGTATTGACAAGGTAAATATAAAACAGATTGTCGGTATTCGGTATGTTTGGATCATAATACTCCCCAATGAGTGAATATTCATAAAATTCGTAATATCCGGTCATTTCCCGGAATTTGTCGAAACTGTCGCTGTAGACTACCTTCTCAATATCCGACAAAGGTATCTGTTTCGATGTCAGTTCCTGCCACAGACGCAGGTTTTCATCGCGGTCGTAGTCAGCCATCGTTTTATGTGGTTTGCCGGCGATGAAAAATTCAGGAGTAGGTATTATCGGATAATATGGCCCGCAGGCCATTGCTGCGGCTCCCCATAGCAAAATAATGGCGCTAACGGCCTGTCGAATAGAGATTGTCGATTTCATCGGGAGTATATTTTGAAAGGTTCGTGTTATCAAGGTGATACAGTATGTTGGAGTGTTCGCGGCCGGCCAGCCGTTTTTCTATCATCTCTTTTACTTTTGCGATGTCACCGTATGCCGAGTTCTCCCGGCGCACCATGTCGCCCTTGCGTATGATTGTCCGGTTATACGGTATATCCTTTTTCGCGACATACAGGTTGGGCTTGCGGCACGCGAACCGGGCGGTATCCGTAAGGTTCAGGCCGTTGGTCAGACCGATGAATTTCCTGTCACTGAAAAGCAGTTGCCATGAATAGGTGGGGTAGGCCACGTCGAGATGCAGCGGGTACGACGGCAGATGTTTCAGGTACGGCTCCACATCGGCGGCGTCGATAATCGAATTGCTTGCGTCAGGGTCATTGAAATTGCCGGTATTGTAAACCATCAGCACTCCGCAGTCCACCGGGGGCGCCTCGCGTGCCAACTGATGCAGTCGTATCGTCGAGCTGAGCCGCCACGACAGCCCGAGCCTTCCGATATTGGCTTTCACCGAATCGCACAGGTTGAAAAACGACATCTCGGTCGACGGCGTCCAGTCGCAGTCGAGCTGCAACTCCTCCACATTCGGCAATCCATTGTACTCGCACATGTTGCGCACCCGTGTCACGATGTTTTTTGCCAGTGTACCCTCCTCGCCGGCCATGGCTTTCAGTCCGTCGAGGGTGATATACACTACCGGCACGAACTCTTTCCCGCACAGTGAATCCTCCAGCAGGTGATATTCATCGTTGTCTATCCTGACCGACGCGACCGGACATGCCTTATCCGCCGGTATTGCCGCGTATGTATCCTCTGCCACATCAAACATGCGCAGATACACCCTCCCTACATCATGCCTTTTTAGAAAATCGATGTCGGCGCTGTCGAGTTTCAACACCGTTTTCCAGTAATAAACGCCGTTCTTTTCCGCGTGGCACGCCTTCCGCCCTCCGCATCCTGTGGCAATAAGCGCCATCATGGCGATTGCAATGATAATCTGTTTCATTTGACTGTGAAAAAATTTGTTTCACAAATTTGCAAAATAAAAAACACGAGGCAAACTTTTTCGCCCCGCGTTGTACGAAATAATGCCGTAGCTGTACGAAATCTCTTATCTGCTATCGCCACACTATGTAATTGATATTGGCGGGGGCGTTTTCGTAGACGTTTCCGATGTTATTACGCACGCCGTCACGGTCAGTATAAAATGTCGTTGAATATGCCCCGACAAGATATATCGCATTGCGCGCGCCTGCGTCGATCAGCGCCTGCGAGAAGTCATGGAATGAGAGCCTGTCGGCGCTCGCCACCACGCATATTGTCCCGTCAATCTCGGCAAGCGCTTTGCGCTTCGCTTTACCCTGTGGTTTGTTTTCGATAAGTTGTCCGGCGGCAACAAGCGGATATTGCCGGAAAAAATATCCTTCCGACTCCAGTGCCTGTTCAAGCATCGGCGTCGCATCGGCCACTCCTATGTTTACCTCCCCGTTGACTATCGAGCAGTATCCCGCCTTGGCCTCACCCTTGCTGAGCAGTTCGCCTTTCACTACGTATGCACCCGCTATCTCGCCGTTGTCACTGCGTATGTCGGCTGCCTGAGCTGCGAGTATGGCCGTTGTGTCGTTGACCACATCATTTCCCACCTCCAGGGTTGGAACAGCATCGTGCGGTGTCAGTATTATGAGCCTCATGCCGCTGACCGTCGTATCCCTGCGCGAGGTGTATCGTTCGTTTGCCGGAGTAGAATCGTTTATATCGTCTTTCGCGATTTTATCTATGGCTTTGACTTCGGAACGTGGCCGAAACACCGCCCCGCGTTCAATCACAGGTGACGACCCGGCAATATCTTCCGACTCCGTTTCATCCGCATTCCCCGGTCTGAGCACAGTCAGCACTATGGCCGCTACTGCCGCCGCTGCGATAACCGAAATGGCGGCATAGACATAGCGCTTCCTTTTACGTTTTCCATCATTACGGGGCGATTCGTCACCCGTCGGGGATATGACCCTTATTTCGTCGTCGCCGATATCAAGTCGTTTGTTGCTCATAATGTCGCCTCCTTTTCCAATAAATCTTTCAATGCCTTCAGCGCTTCCTTCGAAGCCGAAACCTCGTGGCGGAACGTCCGGCCGTCCGACAGCACCAGTTTCTGCCGCTGCGGATTGACGTATGTGATGAAATCGCGGTTTACAATCAGGCTTTTGCCGATGCGTATGAACCGGTTGTCGCCCGCCGCTGCTCGTTCGGCGATACGCCTCTCCACCTGTCCCAGCTGCATGGTCAGCACAAATCTCCCCCTGTCCGCCATATTGATAGCGGAATAATTGCCGTCAGCCGTAAAATACACGACAGCATCCGCCGCCACGCTGACCATCTCCGTAGAAGTACTGAATACAATCCGCTTTTCCATATTACCTTGCCAGGTTGAGGTTGAGGGATATGCCGTAGGAGGAGTTGGTGGTGGGGTAGGACGATGTCGTCACCAAAGGCGTGTTTACCTGATGGTCGAAGTATGCGCCGATGGTGAGGCGGCGGCTCAGGATATAGTTAGCCGTGAAATTGATGCCGAGCGTGCGGGTGCCCGATGTAGGCTGCGTGTAGGCGCTTTCGATGCGGCGTATGAGCGCCTGCGTGTTCTGCAGCGAGAACTCGGCGTTGAGCGTAAGGTCGTTCGATATACCCGACTGCGAACCTTTCATCTTAAGCACCGTGTTGAATCCTATTATCTTGTATCCGGCGCCGAAAGTCAGCCCGCGTGTCGTGGCTTCAACCACCTGGCCGGCCGATGTGTTGAGCGTCAGCGTGCGCTGGTCGCGGTACTCGGCGTTGAGTGTCATCTCATTGTTGAGTGTTACGGCCACACCGATGAGCGGCGCGAAACGCTCCGTGATGGCTACCGACGAAATGTTGTAGGGCGACGACGGTATCGGTTCGCCAGAAGTCTCGTCGAGTATGAATCCGCGGTCGCCGTCGGCACCGACCCAGTTGAGGTACGATGAATAGTTGCCTACCGAATATGTGCACTGGTAGGCATGGCTCAGCGTCACCGACTTGAAGAATTTGCGCAGGTTGAAGAAGTTGAGCAATCCGTCATACGTGATGCGCCAGTTTGGAAGCACGTGGGCGAACGACGGGAACGGGTCCGTGTAAATCTTGTCGGGCGACTTGCCGGAATACGCCGCCACAAATGCCGGAATGAGCACGTCGGGCGATGTTGCCGCCACCGTACCCACCGCCGGGTCGTAAGGTGCGCCTGCATGCGGACTGTCGCTCATGAAGCCCGTAGTGGGGTAGTGCAGGTTGCGGTACTGTCCCTCGACGCGCTGGCGCACAATCGGGATGTAGCGCAGGAAATTGTTGAATGCCTCCGAATTGTATCCGTCGTCGGCCTTCGACCCGCGCAGTGCCGTTGCAAGCGCCCAGTGCGTCTTAGTGTACGAGCCGGAGCGCGAAATCGGCATGTCGGCATACATGAACTGTATCTGGTTCGTACGTGAGTCCGTGCGGTTGAAAGTCAGCTGTATCTTCAGGCTCTTTATAGGCTCGAGGCTTACCTCGATGTTCATTTCGTTGGCGTTCGACCACAGTGCCGGCGACGTCTGCCCAATGTCGGTAAGCAGCCAGCCGCGTTCCTTGGCCTTGTCGATATAGCTCTCGTCGACGAATCCGAACGCGAAGTCGAGTCCCGGCGACATCGGTCCGTAGGAATTGGACTGCCCGAATATGTTGCCTATCTCCGGACGGAACAGCGGTATTGACAGCGTCGACGTTTTCTTCCACCTTATCGAGATATTGCGCGGCGACATCACGAAGCGTGTGGTATGGTCTGCTATCTGGCGCCATACCGGCAACTGCTCTTTAAGCAGTTCGTCTATCACGAAATTGATGGTCGAGTCGGAGCGGGTGAGCACCTCTATGCTGTTTGCGTCAACCACACGCGTCTTGACCGGGAACTTGCGGCCGCTCTGCGTCGTGGCTGTTACCTTCACTTTCGTCGTACGCAGGTTGTGCTTGATGGTTATGCTTGTGTCGGGGCGAAGGTTGTAGGTGCGCTCGAAATGCTTCGGCTCGCGCTTTTTCTGATTGTTGCGTGCCGATGAGAAGCGTTTGTCCACATCCTTGATGTAGGGTATCTTCTTGTAGAGCGTCTCGAGGTTGAGGCGGCCGTCGATGCTCCACGACGACTGGTTGGCTATCGTGTTGCCTATGCTGATGTCGTCGATAGTGGCGCCGCGGTCCCAGCGGTAGGTCGAGTTGTAGGTGGTCGACGCATTGATGAAGTCGAGCACGGGGATGCGGTTGAAAGGCGCCTTGTACGATGCCGTGAACGACTGGTTGTAGCTCCACGGCGTACCCATCGATAGGATGCTTTGCCACACCGTGTCTTTCCACTCTTTGTACCGATCGGGGAACAGCTTGCGGTTGACCGCGCCGGTGGTCTCCTCGATGCGTGCCGATGTGTTCGACGTGAACGACAGGTTGATCGATTTGGTCAGATTCCATGTCAGGTTGAACTGCCGGTCCCAGAGGAAATTCTTGCTTACCGACACCGGAAGCTGGAACATCACGTCGGTCTCCGAGCGGGTCTGCTGCTCGTAGTAGTAACGCGACATCGTGGTGAGGAATGATATTGAAGTCGGCAGGTAATTCAGTTCCCAGTCCTTGATGAACTTCAGGTTCTTGTTCTTGCTCTTTATAAGCGAGCTGAAAGGCTTCAGACCCTTTATCATTGGCGAATACGAATATTGCAGCGAGCCGCGGTAGTCGTTGGTGTTCTCGTATTCGGTGGTCGGGTCTACCTTCGACTGCTTGTTGAATGAGAAGTTGAAAGTAAAGTTGGCGGGATCCCACGGCATCGGAGTGTCATGCTGTATGTCAAACTTCAGTCCCGATACCGAGAAGTTCTGTACCGTCGTACGCTCGATGGCGAACGCGTTGATTGAGTCGCGCGCATGCTTGTCGGGCGCGTCGTCGAGCGCGTCCTTGAGCAGCACGTCCTGGTCGAGTGGATTGTATTTCGGCGATGTCTTCTCCTTGCTGACCGAATAGAATATCGGCGCCCTGAGCTTGGCGGCTTCCGGCAGGAACCGGCCCAGGTCGCCCTGCACGGCGAAATTATACTGTTCGTAGTCGTCCATGCGGCGCGAGTTGAGCGACTGGTCCACTCCGCCGAAACCGGCCGTCTCTATGTGTGCGCCGAAATTGAGTGTGGCGATGTCGCTCACGCCTAAGTTGACGTTGGCCTTTGCCGCCCAGCCGCCCTCCTGGTTGAAGTCGGTCACCTTAAGCTCGTTGACCCACACGATGCCGTCTTTGCGAGTCGACGAGTTGTTGCGCACGCCAACGAGAAGCACCCTTATGTCGCTCAGCGACGGATTGCCCATCACGGCTATGCGGTTGCGCTCGTTGTCAGGGTCGCGGCCTGTGTAGAGTGTGGCGTAGCCAACATTGCTTCCCGCCTCGGCCTTTGCGCGGTTACGCTCCTTCTTGAGGTTGACGAACGCCTGCAGGTCGATGTCGAGGAAATTCTCGCGCGGCCACACCTTGAAGCGGTCTGAGTTGAGGTCGTTGTTATATTTTCCAGCCGGAGTGAGTGTCAGCGGTATCTCGTACTCGTAGAAGTTGTTCTTGACGTCGGTGCCGAGGCGCACGATGAGGGCAAGGTCGCCGTCGCGCAGGTTGGTCACGTCGTCGATGAGGCTTTCGGCATGCACCCACATCTGCAGGCGCTTGTAGTTGCGCAGGTCATGCTGCGTGTTGCGGTATATGGCGCGTGCGTCGCCGGCGTCGAGGTCGGTCACCTTGAGCGATATCGACTGCTCGTTGAGCTGCGTTATCTGCGACTGGCCCGGGTCGACGGCTCGCGACACTCCCGGAGGAAGCACATAGTTGACCGGTTCTCTCGATGCGTTCTCCTCGATGTTCACTACCGATACGTCAAGCTCACCTTCGGCGGGGGTATCACCGCGGCTGTTGAGGTTGAAGTCATAGTTGCGCCATTCGCCGCGCACGAGTTCGAGTGTGGCGAAACGCAGGTGGGTCGTGGCCTTGAAGCCGGTCATGAACATACGTGCGAAACGTATCGACGAGAAGTCCTTGATTGTGCCTACAATCTTCTCGTAGTCGCTCAATGGTATCTTGAACTGGTACCACTCCACGGTGGCGTCCTGGCCGTCGCGTGTCGGCACGAGCGACACCTGTTTGTCCGTGATATAGTTCTTGCCTACGACAAGGTCCTCGGGGCGTATCGACACCTTGTACTGGAAGTAGCGCTCATACTCGTTGAGGGTGTTGTCCTGGTTGATATCCTCCACGTCAGGCACTGCGCGCGACGACTGGTAGAGCGGTTCCGACACGTCGTCGGGCGAGAGCGAGTTGCCCTCCACGCCGTTGTATCGCTTGTAGCGTTCGAGCACCGACAGGCGTTCCTCGTCATAGTCATACCCGCGGAAGAAGTGGTAGTTGTCGCCGGCGGGGTCGTTGAACGGTGAGAATTTGTCCTGTACCATACGCTCGTAGGCCGCGGGCGACAGGCGGTTCTGCAGTTCGCCGAGATAGTCTTTATACGACGGGAACTCGAACTCGTGGTCGTTTTTCAGTCCGTCGAGACCCACGTCCTGCACCGCGCGCGAACCGGTGTTGTTGTCAAACGAGTATGTCAGCGAATTTTGCGTCGACACGTTACCCCACACCGTCTGCGTCAGGAACTGGTCGTTGCCGTCGTAGGGTATGCCGTTCTCGTATGATTTCAGACCGTCCTTGAGTATATCTTCCGATATTTCGCCGAAGTTGATGTAGAGGTCGCCACCCTCGAGGTTGGGATTCTCGGGGTCGAGGAACGGGTTCATCATCCAGAACTGCACGTACTCGATGTTCGACTGCTCGAAGTTGGTGTTGTCCATCTTGCGCATGATGCCGCCCCAGCGTTTCTCGGGGTTGAGCAGATAGCCCTCGGAGTCGATGTTGGTGGCATCGAGGTTGTACGGTCCGCGTTCGTTGGGGTAGAACGACAGGTTGAGGGTCTGTATGAGGTTTGACTCGCCGTAGCTCAGTTCGCGGCCCGGGAATATCTCGCGCGAGGTCACTTCGCGCACGTAGGGGTTTGACAGCTGCTTGAGGTCGGCCTTGATGTAGCCGGGACACAGCGACGAGTTGCGGTCGGTGAACATTCGGTCGATTGTGTACCAGTTGAGCAGCGCGCGGTTCTTGCCGTAGTCCACGTTGTTGCTAAGTCCGGCTTCGGGAAACAGCGCGTCGGCCGACGGGTCGTAAGGCGTCGAGGCGAGGAACCATGCGTAGGGCGAACGCAGGTCTATGCCCATCTGCGCGTCCTCGAAGTCGTCGATGTACGACGACCCTTTGTTCGACCCGCTTTTCTGCTGGTGCGGCACAAGCTGGGCGTACTCCGCCGTCAGGCTTATGCGCGAGGGCGCCGTGGCATTGACCGTCGGTATTTTGTTGAGAAGGTTGGTGAGCCACATGAACTCGCTGTTGTAGGCCACGTTGACGCCCCACATCGAGTTGTTTATGACCTCATTGCCTATGTTGACTTTCTCGGTAAGCGCCTTCTCCGAGAAGTGGAGCAGCGTGGCGCCTATGTTGAGGTTTTTGTTGAACTGGTACTGAAGGTCCAATCCCAGGAGTGTCTTGCGCTGCATCGAGAACAACGACTGGTTCTCGAGTGTCACCGATATGTTCTGTCCTGAGTCGATGATGCTCTGGTTGGTGATGGTCACGATACCCATCGAGTAGTCCACCGTATAGTCGGAGTTCTCGGTCAGTCTGACGCCTCCGGCCGTCACCACTACCGACCCGCGGGGCACATTCATGGCGTTCAGCCGTATCTGCGACCCCGACGATGCCTGATATTCGCCGGTCATCACGAACTTGTTCTTGTCGGCGAACTGACGCGCCACCACAAGCGTGGAGTCGTACAGCTCCTTGTAAACATACTGCGCCGCTATCGCCGGATTGCCTATCTTTTTCTCAAGGTGTTCGCCGAACGGTTCCACTACCGGGAATATGACCTTACCCTGCGATGCCTGTATCGTGTAGCCCTCTATGAAGTCGAAAAATCCGTCGGGATTTGATTCCTGGTTGGTGTCGAGGCGGTCGAGGTTCATCACCTGCAGCAGCGACTGGTTGTTGAGGCCTGCCACCGGCAGATAGTTGATGAGCGTTCCCGTCGTGTCGCTCAGATACTTGATGTTAAGGCGGAAATTGTTTTTCTGCACCTGATATGCCCCGAGCGAGTACACGTTTTTCATCATCAGTCGCCATATAGGCTGGCGCGTGTCGATGGTGGTCGATTTCAGCATCTTCACGTAGAGCGAGCTGTTGGTCGTGGTGATGTCCGACGAAAATTCGCCTACCTGATATACGCGGCCGTTGTAGGTATATTCGAATGCCACGCCGAGCACCTCGTCGGAGTTGAGTGCCGAGCGGAGCGATATGTATCCGAGCGTGGTATTGAGCGTGTACTCCGACGACGTGAGCAGTCGTGCGCTCTCCACCTTCTCATAGTCCTTGCCACCCTCTATGCCGTAGGCGCGCAGAGGTTCGAGCGCCTGCGTCACGGTGTTGATGTTGCGGGCGTCGGGATATTCGTTCTTGATTACGCTGAGCAGGTTGTTTGACGAGTTGGCCGGATTGGGCAGCGACGGGTCCGGTTGCCAGTAATTGCTGGTAAGGTAGTCCGACTCGCCGAGGTCGGCGAAAGCCACGAGGTTGCGCGACTCGTTGTAGTTGCCGCTCTTGTTGGTCACCCACACCTCGATGCGAGTTATCTGCACGCCCGACATCACCATCGGCAGTCGTGCTGCAAACTTGTCGTAATTGTGGTAGAAATACTGCGAGAGGAAGAAGTGGCGGTTCTGGTCGTATTCGTCGGCGTTGAACTGGAATTTGGTCGTCTGCGCGCCACCTTTGGTGTTGACGGTCTTTGACTCCGAATTCTGCTGCGACACGAGTGCCGTGGCCGTCAGTTTGCCGAACTGCAGTGTGGTCTTCAATCCGAAAAGTGCCGTGCTTCCGCGTATGAGCGACGACCCCGTAGTCATCGACACGTTACCCGCCTCGATGCTCTTGACTATATCGTCCTCCTGACCTTCGTAGGCCAGTTTGAGGTTCTTTGAGTCGAAATCGAATGTAGCATCGGTGTTGTAGGTCATGTTGAATTTCAGCCTGTCGCCCACCGAAGCCGCTATCGTGGCCTGTATCTTCTGGTCGAAGTCGAAATATGTCTTGCGTCTTGATGTCACCGACAGCGACGGGTTGTCTGTCTTGTTGGAGTTGATGCCCATCTTCAGCTGTATCGAACCGGTGGTCTTGAGTTGCACGCCGCCCGGTCCGAATATCTTCTCCAGCGGTCCTAAGGCGAAATTCATGTCGAGGATGTTGAACGGCTCCTTGTCCTTCTGCTCGAATATCTCGCTGTTGCGCTGACGGTAATATTCCTCCATCGACTTGCGCAGCTGCCAGTTGTTATACTGCTTCTCCGAGAGCATGAACGGTGTGGCAATCTCGTGGTCGCCCACTTTCGTGCGCACCACGTATATCCCTGTTGCAGGGTCAAATTCGGCCACGGTCTTGATATTCGACGGCGTCGAGAGGTCCATCGCCATTTCATCCTCCATAAGGTCCTCGTAGCGCTCCGGTACGGTCTGCTGCACCGGGAAAGGCATCATTATCGTATCGGCAGGATTTGACGGAACGGGCACCACCGTATATGGCAAAGCCGGCGCACTGACTCCCGTAGGGGAGATGCGCTGAGCCTTGACAGCTACGGCCGCCATAATCAACAGTACAGCCGCCAATAGTGCGGCTCCCCGTTTCTTATATTTTGAATTCCGTCTTTCCGATTGCCTCATTGGTCTGATAAACGACTACACCTTCCTTCCCCAAAACCACCAATCACTTATAAATCACATAAATCACATAAGTCACATAAATTACATAAATCACATAAATCACATAAATTCAATATAATACATCATGAATTACATAAAAAATCCGCATATCATCAACTCAATTATGAATTATGCATTATGAATTATGAATTGTCTTAATTATGAATTACATAAGTGTCAGTGCTTTCTTTATAGCGGCCTCCACTTTCAATGACGGCTCGGCGTTGTAAATCTTTGTAAGCACCTTGTGAGCCGCCTGACGTGGAAAGCCGAGCATCACCATTGCAGCCAGAGCTTCGTCGAAGTCCGCGCTCGTGGCCGCCGGCTGTATTAATAACGTAGAGTCAGTCGGTTTTATTTTATCCTTGAGGTCTACAATTATTCTTTCGGCCGTTTTTGCCCCGATGCCCTTCACTCCTTTGAGCCGGCGCACGTCGCCCGACATGATGACCTGCTCGAGTTCAAGCGTTGGAATCGACGACAATATCATGCGCGCCGTGTTCGACCCGACGCCCGACACTCCGATAAGCAGTCGGAACAATACGCGTTCGCTCTCCTCGAGAAATCCGAAATACACCCATGCATCCTCGCGTATCACCTCGTGGATAAGCAGTTTTGCCTCCTCCTTCCCCTCGAGTGCCGTAAAGCAAGGCAACGTTATGTTGATGCCGTAGCCCACCCCCGCTGTCTCGATGACAACGTAAGTAGGTGTAAGCTCCGTCACCTTTCCCTTGATATACTCAATCATATCTCTCTATTTAAACTGATAACCGATATAGTAGCACACAGTAGCCGCGACAAGTAGTCGCCGCGGTTTTTAACCGCGGACACCCCATATCGCGGACATTCCATACAATGTGCGCTACTTTACGCGGGCGATAATCTGCTCGGCGTGCTCCTTGGTCTTTATCTGCTTCGGCAGGAATATGTCGGCGATGCGGCCCTCTTCGTCAATCAGATACGTGGTGCGGAGCGTACCCATCGTTTTTTTGCCGTACATATTCTTCTCGCCCCACGCGCCGAGCTGTTGCAGGAGCGTAGTGTCCGTATCGGCGATGAGAGGGAAATTAAGCTGATGCTTTTCGATGAATTTCTGATGAGAAGCGGCTGAATCCTTGCTGATACCCACTATCTCGTATCCTAAGGCACGCAGCTCGTCGCGATGGTCGCGCAGCGAGCATGCCTCGGCCGTGCAGCCCGAAGTATTGTCCTTTGGGTAAGTGTACAGAATGAATTTCTTTCCGGCGAAATCGGTCGTGCGTATCTCCTTGCCGTCCTGGTCCTTGCCAAGCACTTCCGGCAACTTGTCTCCTATCTCCATAATCTTTTATTTTAATATTGGTTGAAATCAAATCTCTTTTCCTTGGCAAAACACTGCGTTGTTCAACATTTCTTGTCGGGTTGGTAGCCGCGGTTTTTAAGCGCGGAATGTGATTTGTCATGCCAGTGAATAAATGGTCTCTTTCGGTCCCGCGAAATAAACCCTGTCGCCCGGCGCGAAAATGACCTTGTCGAGCCGTTCGGCAAAATGTCCGTCACGCTCCACCGCTATCACCATCGACGAATACTTGTCGGGGATGTCGGCGTCGATAATACTTGCCCCGCACAGCGGCGACATGTCGCTGAGCTGCACGTCATATATGCCGAAACTTACAGCCGAGGTCGACGATGCCGCCTCCCCGTCGTCATTCTTCTCTATGACGGGAAGCAGGCGCTGTATCTGTTCGTCAGTACCGATTATGCCTATCGTGTCGCCGGGGAAAATGCGGTCATTGCTGCGGGGCACCGGTATGAACTGCGCCCCGCGTGTGATGCTCGACACGCTGACCCCGTATTGCGACCGTAACCCCGAGTTGCAAAGGCGTTCACCCGATATGGGGCACTGGTTGCCCACTGTCATATATGCAAGGTGCAGGTCAGATACTACGGAGTTGTTTTTGCCCGAACGGCGCAATTCGCGCTCGTTAAGGTTGTTGATGAACCGGTTTTCTATGTCGCTTACTCGTTGTTTAGCTTTTCCGGAGAGGACAAACAGCGCGAGCACAATCAGTGCGATTCCGGTTGCAAATCCCGCTGTAAGCGAAAATATCGATGATAGTATGTTGACAATGAACGCCAGCACGAGTATCAGGCGGAATATGCGCATCACCACCCGTGGCACACGGTATCCCGCCGGTATCGACACATTGTCGGCCACACGCTTCGATGTCGGCAGCGACAGCGCAAGCAGGAACGGCGACATGGCGAGCAGTGTCACCGCGGCGCCAACATATTTGTATCCTCCCGGCATCACGGTCGCAAGCCACGGCATGAAGAAGTTGAGCGACACCAGCGTGATGGCGATGAGCACTATCGAGTAGAGCATCATGCGCCACAGATAACGCCTGATGAACATTTTCCATATCGACTGGCGCTCCGCCGTGTCGGCCGAATTGGCCTCTTTGCTGTATCGGTCGATGAGGAAATGCAGTCTGCGCGGCAGATGTCGTTTTACAATCTCGTAGAACGGGTCGGCCATCTTTATGAAGTACGGTGTAGTGAAAGTGGTGAGTACCGACACGGCCACCACGATAGGGTAGATGCTCGGCTCGAGTACCCCTAAACTCATACCCAACGAGGCTATGATGAAGGAGAACTCGCCGATTTGTGTAAGAGAGAATCCCGTCTCTATCGCTACCTTGAGCGATTGCCCGGTCACAATCATGCCGAATGTCCCGAACACTATCATACCCACAATCACCACTGCCGACAGTATAAGTATCGGCCCGGCGTATTCCACGATGGTCGTGGGTTGTACCATCATGCCTACCGAGATGAAGAATACAGCGCCGAAAAGGTCTTTGACCGGCATTGTCACGCGCTCTATCCGCTCGGCATAGCTCGTTCCGGCAAGTATCGAGCCCATCACGAACGCGCCCAAGGCGAGCGAGAATCCGCACGCCACCGAAAATACCGCCATACCTAAGCACAGTCCCATCGAAATGATGAGCAGTGTCTCGTTGTTAAGGAAACGGCGTGTCTTGTTGAGCATCGATGGAAGCACGAAGACTCCCACTAAGAACCATATTATCAGGAAGAACACAAGTTTACCGATGCTGAGCAGCATTTCCGACCCCTCGACCGAATCATTGACCGCTATCGACGACAGGATTACCATCATCAATACCGCAAACAGATCCTCTACCACAAGTACGGCGAACACGAGCGCCGCAAATTTCTTCTGCTTCAGTCCCAGGTCGTTAAGCGCCTTTATGATGATGGTCGTCGACGACATCGAAAGCATTCCGCCCAGGAATATACTGTTGATATACGAGAATCCGAGCAGTGTGCCGATGGCAAACCCCGTGAACATCATTCCTATCACGATTATCAGGGCCGTCACCACTGCCGAGCCTCCGGTATTCATCAGTTTCTTGAAATTGAATTCCAGACCGAGCGAGAACAGCAGCACGATGATGCCTATCTGCGCCCAAAACTCTATATTGGCCTCATTGGCCACCGATGGAAGCGGCTCGAAATTAGGGCTTGCTAAAAATCCGGCGACTATATATCCCAATACCACCGGCTGCTTGATCCATTTGAACAAAAGTGTCACAGCCGCACCGAGTATCAGAATGAACGCCAGATCCGTGATAAGACTTTCAATATCCATAACTACATTCAATATCAATAATTTCCCCAGCAAATCCCATTCCCGATCAACCCCGATTAATCTCGATTACTCCTGCTAAATCCCGGCTACTCCCGATTAATCCTGATTACTCCCTCAATCCCCCACCAAAAAAATTCAAAATTCCCCATTCAAAATTCAAAATTCTCAAATGCTTACCTGATTGCCAAGCGAAATGGAATGAGTGGGATTGAGCGTACGCAACTGCTCGAATATCCTGATATAGTCGGTTGATTCCTTGAACAGTACCACGAAATTCAGTCGCGTGGCCTCCTCGTCGTAGTCATATTCAAGATACATGTTGGTGATAGTCACTTTGTTTTTTCTGAGCACTTCGCGGTAAGCCTCGATGTCAGTCACGACACAGTTGATAAGCATGCGTATTATCCGCGACTCGGCTCCCATCGCCGTGCGGTGCTCGACACGCTCAAACCAGTGCAACACCACTAATATGAGCAGCGTGGCCGTGATTGACAGCGTGTACATTCCTAACCCCACAGCCATGCCTATCGTAGCCACCATCCATATTCCGGCTGCTGTAGTCAGACCGCGTACTGAACCTTTCATCTGTATGATGGCTCCGGCGCCGAGAAAACCGACACCTGTCACCACCTGCGCGGCAATACGTCCCGGGTCGCCGTTCTTAAGCCCCAAATATTCCTGCGGCACATAGATTGATATGAGCATGGCGAGCGTGGCGCCCATGCATATAAGCGCGAAAGTGCGTATGCCTGCCGACTGTCCTTTGAGTTTTCGTTCGAATCCGACGGCGCTCCCCAGCAGCAGACTCACGCACAGCTTGACTATTGCCGACGCGGTTGTCACCTCCGTAGAGGTTATTTCCCTGATGATGTCATCAAACATAATTATTTCTTCATCTCAAACTGACGCGAGGCCAGACGGAAATTGTCGCAGAACAGCTCAACCGTATAAGTGCCGGGATTGAGCGTCGAAGTGACATCCCAGTATATTTCCACGCCTCCAATCTCCTCGTTGGCATATTCGATGGTGCGGCGTGCCGTAGCCTGCAGTGTCGCGCCCTCGAAGCTGAACGAACCGCCGCCGGGCAGCAGGTCGCCTTCGGGCGTCGTGATGCGCATGTAGATGGTCTTTTCGCCGGCCGGTGTCGAATTGTTCTGAGGTATGGTGAACGTAACGCACAGGCGTGTTGCCTTTGTGATATTCTTCTCGTTCTTACCCTTCTTGTTGAGCGCACGCAGCGTCAGGCCGGTCACGTTGAGTTTCTCGGCGAGAGTCATGCGTTCGGTCAGATGCTCGTTTTTGCGCGTCATGTCCTGCACGCGGCTGTTGAGCTGCTGGTTCTGGTTCTTGATTGTCGTATTTTCCTCCTTAAGCTGGTCGTTCTCCGCCATCAGCTCGTTGATGCGGGCGGTATAGTCGCGGAGTATGCCTTTGAGAGTGTTGATTTCGTCGGTGAGTTTCTTTATCTGTGCCGCGCTCTTTGTCTTTTCATTGTTAAGCTCCGTCATGAGCTTTTCAATCTGGGCGCGCGCAGCCTGATATTTCTCTACAATCGAGTCATTGGCGAGCAATACGGTCTGACCTTCCATCTGCTGGAAGTCATCGTCTATCTTCAACAGTTCGAGTTCGTTGATTTGCATCTGTTGGGCAAGAAGTTGCTGCTGCGTGTCTTCAACCTGTTTCTTTGACGCCTCAAGTTCCTTGTTTTTCGACGATATCATCACAAAAAACAGGGCGAGTAACGCCAACAGCACAATCACTGCGCCGCCGATAATCATCATCCGGTTTCGCTTCTGCCGTTTAAGTAGTTGCTGCTGCGTCTCCGACAACTGCCCCTCACGGTTAGGGTCAGGATTGACAGGTATATTGAAATTGTCCATATTGAAATTCCTTTTTAACGGATTATAACTCAGATAACATGTATTGTATTATAAAAAAGAAAGCCGGTGTATAACGCCTATAATTCTTATAAGCCCAATAAGCTCTATAGGGCCTATTAGCCCTATAACTCCTATAAGACTTATAAGACTTATAAATCTTATAAGAATTATATATCTTACTCCCCGATTAATATCTTCGATAATTAACCGCTGGAAAATAAGATAATAGCGGGGGCGCAACGCCCCCGCCTTATTTTAAATGTTCTCGTTGCGTCCGTGGCAGTTCTTGAACTTCTTGCCAGACCCGCAGGGACACGGATCATTGCGTCCTACCTTCGGTCCTACCTTGACAGGTTCGGGACGCGATTTCTGCGCTTGCGATGCATTCACGCCGGCGCGTCTTTCTGCCTCGCCGGGCAACTCATCCTTGGTCGCCTTCAGGTTGCTGTTCGGGTTGGTGCGTTCCGGCATTGCCTGGCGCACTTCGGGCGCCTTGCGCTCCGGTGCCTGATTGGCGTTCTCACCCTCGCCTTCGGCGGGAGTCTCGCGCTTGGGTATGTAGATCTGGCCGCGGAGCAGCGACGACATAGCCTTGTTGTTGAGCACCGAAAGCATGCGCTCGAATATGTGGAACGACTCTACCTTGTAGATTACCAGCGGGTCCTTCTGCTCGTACGACGCATTCTGTACCGACTGGCGCAGCTGGTCGAGTTCGCGCAGGTGCTCCTTCCACAGTTCGTCGATGCATATCAGCAGTATGGTCTTGTGCCATTCCTTCACTATCTGCTTGCAGCCGGTATCGTAAGCCTTGTTGATGTCGACACGTATCTGGTACACACGCTTGCCGTCGGTGATGGGCACGATAATCAGTCCCTTGGCGTTGCGGTTCTCGACCCAGTCCTTGATGACAGGGGTAGCCATCTCGATGATGCGCTCGCTCTTGCGGTCAAGCGCCTGGGTGGCGGCGGTGTAGAGCGCGTTGATGGCGTCTTCGCGCTCCATGTTGCGGAACTCGTCTTCGGTGAACGGCGGCTCGATAGCAAGCACACGCATCAGCTCCAGACGCATATCCTCGTAGTAATCGGCCTCCGGATAGTTGTTGATGATGTTCTCGATGGTGTCGTAGAGCATGTTGGCGATGTCGATGCCTACACGTTCGCCGAGTAGCGCGTGGTGGCGGCGCGCGTAGATATACGTACGCTGCTTGTTCATCACGTCGTCATATTCGAGAAGACGTTTACGTATGCCGAAGTTGTTCTCTTCCACGCGTTTCTGCGCTTTCTCGATGGCGTTTGTCACCATCTTCGACTCTATCATCTCTCCGTCGTGCAGACCGAGACGGTCGAGCATCTTCATTACGCGGTCGGTGGCGAAGAGTCGCATCAGCTGGTCCTCGAACGATACGAAGAACACCGACGAACCCGGGTCGCCCTGACGTCCTGAACGTCCGCGCAGCTGACGGTCGACACGGCGCGACTCATGGCGCTCCGTACCGATGATTGCAAGTCCTCCTGCGGCCTTCACCGAGTCGGAGAGCTTGATGTCGGTACCGCGGCCTGCCATGTTGGTGGCGATGGTGACGGTGCCCGACTGGCCTGCGAGTGCCACGACCTGTGCCTCGCGCTGGTGCAGCTTTGCATTGAGCACCTGGCAGTCAATCTTGCGCAGGTCGAGCATGCGCTTGAGCAACTCGGATATTTCCACCGATGTCGTACCCACGAGTACCGGACGTCCGGCCTCGCGCAGTTTCACTATCTCTTCGATTACGGCGGCATATTTCTCTTTCTTGGTGCGGTATACGCGGTCGTTCATGTCGATACGCGCCACCGGACGGTTGGTCGGTATCGTCACGACGTCGAGTTTGTAGATGTCCCACAATTCGCCCGCTTCAGTCTCGGCTGTACCGGTCATACCGGCCAGCTTGTGGTACATGCGGAAGTAGTTCTGCAGGGTGATGGTGGCGAATGTCTGTGTAGCGGCTTCCACCTTCACGCCCTCTTTAGCCTCGATAGCCTGGTGGAGTCCGTCGCTGTAGCGTCGTCCCTCCATGATACGACCTGTCTGCTCGTCGACGATTTTGATTTTGCCCTCGTCGATTACATATTCCACATCCTTGTCAAACAGGGTATAGGCTTTGAGCAGCTGGTTGACGGTGTGCACGCGCTCCGATTTTATGGCATAGTCGTTCATCACCTCGTCCTTTCTCTCCTGGCGCTGCTGCAGGTCGGCTATCTTTTCAAGCTCCGACAACTGCGATGCGATGTCGGGCAGCACGAAGAACTGCGGGTCGTTGCTCTTGCCCGTGAGTTCGTCGATACCCTTGTCGGTAAGGTCGACCGAACGGTTCTTCTCGTCAATCACGAAATAGAGCGGTTCGGTAGCCTTGGGCATCTCGCGCGCGTTGTCCTGAAGATAATATGCCTCGGTGTCGAGAAGTATCTTTTTCATACCCTCCTGCGAGAGGAATTTGATGAGGGCGCCGTATTTGGGAAGTCCCTTGAATGCCCTGAACAGTGCGAGCGCACCCTCTTTCTGCACATTCTTGTCGGGCGATTTCAGCTTCTCTTTCGCGTCGGTGAGGAACTGGTTGACAAGACGACGCTGGGCGAGCACCACTTTCTCCACGTTGGCCTTGAACATGTCAAACATCTGGTCGTCGCCTTTCGGCACCGGACCTGAGATGATAAGCGGCGTACGGGCATCGTCGATAAGCACCGAGTCAACCTCGTCGACGATAGCGTAATAGTGCTTGCGCTGCACTAAGTCGCCGGGCGTCATGGCCATATTGTCGCGCAGGTAGTCGAAACCGAACTCGTTGTTCGTTCCGAATGTGATGTCGCAGTTGTAGGCCGCGCGGCGCTGCGGGGTGTTGGGCTGATGCTTGTCGATGCAGTCAACCGTCGAGCCGTGGAACATATAGAGCGGGCCCATCCACTCCGAGTCACGTTTCGACAGGTAGTCGTTGACGGTCACCACATGGACGCCGCGGTGCGACAGCGAGCGCAGGAACACCGGAAGCGTTGCCACAAGCGTCTTGCCCTCACCGGTGGCCATCTCGGCGATTTTGCCCTGATGGAGCACGATACCGCCTATGAGCTGCACGTCGTAGTGTATCATGTCCCACGTGATGAGGTTGCCGCCAGCCATCCACTTGTTGCGCCATACGGCATTGCCGTCCTCGTCGATGCTTACAAAGTCATATCCTTTGGCGGCGAGTTCGCGGTCGAGCTGCGTGGCTTTCACGACGATGGTATCGTTGTGGGCGAAACGGGCTGCCGTCTCGCGCATTACGGCGAACACTACCGGAAGATGCTCGTTGAGTTTGTCCTCCAGTGTGTCGATGATGTTTTTCTCATGTTTGTCAATCTCGTCCCAAAGGGGCTGGCGCTCGTCGAAAGGAAGGCTGTCGACCTGTTCTTTCGTTTGGGCTATGGCCTCTTCGTCGGCTTTGATTGCTGCGGCGATATCGGCGCGCACAAGGTCGATGCGTTCACGCAGCTGGTCTACTGTCAGTGACTGCATCTCCGGTCCGAGAGCGTTGATTTTATCGACTATCGGCTGTATCTCCTTTAAGTCGCGCTGTGACTTGTTGCCAAAAAATTTACTTAAAATTGAAGTTAATGACATATATGTTGTTTCTATTTTTTATCTGAATTAAAATTGCCCGGGCACTGCGCCCGTCCATCCCCGAAAAATCACCCGATTAGCCCAATTAGTCCAATTAGCCTTATTAGGCCTATTGGCCTTATTGGGCCTATCAGCCCTATCAGCCCCTCTCTCCTAAAGCCTCACCGGAGCCAGTCTCGCCCCGTTGGGCGAACGTATCCGCAGCAGCCGTGCCACCGTAGGCGCCACTACGCGTGCGTCGACCGGAGTGTCGATTGTGCGTGCGTCCACATCGGGGTGCATTATGAATGCTGCCGACGACGACGCCCTCACTCTTTCTACGGTCTTGTTGGTTTCCGAATTGGCATTCTGTACTATCTTCCAGCCGGGAGCTATTGATATGATTACGTCGCCGGCCGTGTCTATGTCGAGATTGCGTGCGGGGGGAAACGGCGAATCGGCCGAGCCGTTGGCGGCCACAGCCTGCTCTATCGTGACGGCATACGTAACGCCGCTCAGCCTCCGCAGGAAGTCTGCGCTTTCGCGGCGTATCTCGTTGAGATCCTTTCCCCGCTGCTGTATAAGTTCGCGGTTGAGATATATCTGGTTGTTATAATATCCGGTCACCCAGTCGCCGTTGCCGTAAAGCGACATCAGATTGACTTTAAGCAGCGACACGGCCCGCTCGGGTGAAAATTCGCCTCCCGGTATGTTCCAACGCTCCTCGTCGCTTACCGACGCGTTCGATGCCGGAGTTCCGGCCACCCATATCAGAGTCTTGTCAAGACCGGGACCCTGAGCCTCTATAGTGGCGAACAGGCGCGCGAGGTCGCGGTCGAGGCGCAGGTACGAGTCAAGAAGCTCTACCCGCGTATCGGGCTGATTTGAGCAGGTGTAGGGTTGCAGGGTATAATTCAGCTCAAGCATGTCGACCGGCTCGCGTTTCCCCATGCTTAGCGCTTTGAGGAAATCGATTGACACCGAAGTCACCTCGCTGTTGACCGGCGCCGACATCTTGTAGCGGGCGTAGCGCTCGGCATCGCCCCCTGCGAATGTATGGTTGAACGAATATATCTTCTTGTGCGACGGCAACTCGCTGTATGCCCCGTCGGGCAGTGTCGGCGTCCAGCGTATGGTGTCGAGACGTGCCGCGAGCGGACGCAGATGGTTGAGTTGCTGTATCGTGGTAGGCAGCTCGGTATAGTAGGTCGACGATGCCCATTTCCCCGTCTTGTCCGTAATCCAGCAGGCGGAGTTTCCGGCATGTCCTGCCATGATTATCGAGGTGGTGGCGTCGGGCGATATGGCGTGCACCATGCCGAGCCCCGATGTGTCGATGCGCAGCTCGTCGGCGAGTGTCGACACCCGCAGCGCTTTCGGCGAGAATGTCTCGTCGGTGAAGTTGCCTATCGTCGACGCGTCAAGGAGCACCGGACGCCCTGTGCGGCTCGCTATGTCGTAGACCTCGCTTGCCGCTATGCCGTTGACGGCCGGGGCGGCTCCGGTCACGAGCACTGCCGTGGCGGCTGCGTCGTCCAGCGGGCTTCCGTACTCTATATTGGTGAATGTCACCCCCTTGTCAAGCAGCTTGTTGAAGCCTCCCGAGGTGAGATGTTCGCGCAGCTGATATACCTTGTCAATCTCCAGTCCGTTGATTACAATGCCTACCACAAGTTTCGGCCGGCGCGGCAACGCAGTCTGCGCCGACAGCGGTAACACTGCCGACACTGCTACTAATGCTCCGACGAGTTTGATGGTCAGGCTTTTGTGCGGTCGAGACATTTTCTATTCAAGTATATATAACCGGCACAGCGAAGCATATCGCTGCACACCAGCGGGATAAACAACAGATTGGTCGACTGGTGGAACAGCGGTTGTCCGGCCAGCCATATTAAAACCAGTGCAAAGTTAATGATTTGGAAGTAAAAAACAATGCATTTACACTTTTTAAACCAAATAATTAATGGAATTATAAGGCACAGCGGGTCAGCCCACATCAGATTGATATTGGGCGACGTGGCCTCATGCTCCGAAACAAGCACCAAAAATGCTGCGATACAGCCTAATAACCCTATTACGGTATAGAAACTCGCGTCGTACCATCGCGATACCCGTTTGCGCTTCACGTCGCGTACGGTGACAAGGATGGCCGAGAGCGTTATGAGCGCGACAACCAACCATGCGGGAAAGCCACTCTCCGACGGCGTGCCGATATTGGAATGGAGCAGGGTATAGGTGCCCGCGGTGAGCGGCCGCGTTGCTCCGTCAGCAGCTATGATTTCCGATTTTGCCGCCATCTCGCTTAGAAATATCGGAGCGAAAGAACGCTCGCGCACCGTGGCCTCATGGTCGATGCCCGAGCCTAAGGCGAAGTCGATAAACAGCTGGTATGACGGAAATTCGGCGTGATACCTGCGCATCTCGTCGCGTATCGTCGACGGTTCCACCTCCATGTCAGTCACTAAGCGGGCACCGTCGCTTGCAAGCGCTTTCTCTATAATGGCGAGCGGACGTGTGGCGCAGTTGTCAAGCAGATAATTGTAGCGGTATTCCCTGTTCTGCGGCAGCAGGTTGATGTTGATAAGCCTCATCGCCTCATCAGCTTCGTCAACCGTGAGATTGAGCGGCTGCTCGGTGACGTAGCGCCCTTCATGCGCGTACTCGGCCAGGAACCATGCCATGCTTGTCATGCCTATGGAGTAGTCGGTCTCCCCCTTGACAAAACGGTAGGCGAAATTCGGCGCGTGGAAATCGAATACGCCCCAGTTGACCACGAGGTCCTCCCCGTCATCGGTCTGAATACGCAATGCCGTGTGTCCTTCGAGCTGATACATCTCCTCGCCCGGTCCCACGGTAAGAAGCGATATGCGCGGCGCACCGGCCACGTATCCCGCAACAAGCGCCACCGCAATAACGGCAAAAATATATCTTAAAAATCTCAATTTCACTGCAAAAATTTTGATATATAATTCTCAATCTGTAGGGACGCACGGTCTGTGCGTCCTCAACCCATACGGCACCTTTCAGTTTATCACCTGTGGGTGTCGCAAAACTAAACTTTCCGCGGTTAAAAACCGCGACTACTATGCGAAGTTTCTTGACAATCAGCTATGTAGTAGCCGCGGTTTTTAACCGCGGAAAGTTTAGTTTTGCGACACCATCACTACTCCATATAGCCTTTTAAATCGCAAATTTACACAAATTTCCGTATATTTGTACACTTTTTCATACATAACCATTCCCATAAACAAAATGAAAGAAGATTTGGTTGACGGCCGTTGCGCATGGTGCGCCGGCGACAGCGATTACATATCATACCACGACAATGAGTGGGGACGCCTCGTCACCGACGACAACAAGCTCTTCGAACTTGTCATTCTCGAAGGTGCGCAAGCCGGCCTGACATGGCTCACAATACTCCACCGCCGAGCCTTTTACCGCGAGGCGTTCCATAATTTCGACCCGTACAAAGTGGCCGCGATGACCGACGATGATGTTGAGCGTCTGATGCATTTCGACGGCATAATCCGCAACCGACTGAAAATCAAATCAGCCATCACCAACGCCCGCGCATTCCTGCAACTGACCGCCGAGTATGGCAGTTTTTACAACTACATCATCTCTTTCCTGCCCGAACGCCGACCGATAATAAATCACTTCGAGAAACTGTCCGACCTCCCCGCGTCAACACCTCTCTCCGACGCCATAGCGAAAGATATGAAACGCCGCGGCTTCAAATTCTTCGGCACCACAATCTGCTACGCCTTCCTCCAAAGCGCCGGCTTCGTCAACGACCACCTGATCACCTGCACCCATCGCCGATAATCCGCTACAATAGCTATAATAGCTATAATAGCTACTTTAGCTAAAAACTAACCCCTACCATCTAATCACAGCTCCCGGTTCTTCCCCGTAAGATACCCCAACACATCGCGCTGTATCCTCGACGGGAACATCACGTTCACCCCGACATACATCCCGGCTGCCATAATTCCCTGCGATACAAGCAACATCAAATCCCCCATACCGGTAAACGTTAGCGCCCATACCGCCGCGCCGATTGCCGTCGACGATACTAAATAGGGCAGTATGTCCCGGATATAGCTCCACGCACTGATTTTGGTAATCCGCGCCGTCACGACCAGCGTGGCCACCCACGTGATGGCCGAAGCCGCAACCTGGCCCCACAGCAATATCGTAAGCCCGTACACCGCATTGTCATACGTGGCCAGCGATATATACGGCAGTGCCAGCACAATGCCGACCACAGCCGCCGAGTCGCGCAGGACCTCGAGCCAAAATATCGCCCGCGAATGCCCCAATGACAGTATGTAGTTGTTGTACAGCGTATTGATTACAGTGAAAATGCCCCTTATCAGCAGCAGCTGGAACAGTATGATTGACGCATCCCATTTCGTGCCGAACAGCACATGAAACATCGGCGTGGCAAGCACAATCAGGAATATCATGCAGGGAAACAGCAGATAGGCCGTGAAACGGTTCATCTTTGTTACCACGCGACGGAAACGCACCTCGTCGTCCTGCACCTCCGACAGCGCCGGCAGGAATGATGACGACAGCACCTGCGTCATCGACGCTATCCCCAGTTTGCTCCACTTGTCGGCCTGCGTATAGTAACCGAGCTGCACGAGTCCCACCCGGTTGCCTATGAAAAACGAATATATATTCTGGAAAGTGACATACAGAAACGTCGTCATCATCATATTGCCGCCGATTTTGAAAAAGGAGCGTAATGCCTTCCACGACATCGACATCTGCGGCCACCAGCGGCAGTAAATCCACAGCGACAGGCTCTTTACACCTTGCAGCGCGATTGTCTGCCACACGATGGCCCACGCGCCGTATCCGCTCACGGCAAGCCATATCCCGACCACGCCCCCGGCTACCAGCCCGAGGGTATTTGTGATGGCTATCGGCCTGAAATTCATCTGCTTCATCAGGCGGTTGGTCTGCACTATCGCCGTGGCATTGACGATGAACGACAGGAACATCACGCGGCTGAGCGGTATCAGCCGCTCGTCGCCCTGAAACATATCCGCTATCAGCGGCGCGCCGAACCAAAGTATTACATATAATATGCCGGCAATCAGCAGGTTGAACCAGAATACCGAACTATAGTCCGTCTCCGTAGGGCGTTTGCGCTGTATCAGCGCGTACGAAAAACCGCTGTCAACCATCATCAGCGCGTACGACTGGAATATCGTCAGCGCTCCTATCAGACCGAATGCCTCGCGCGAAAGCTCACGTGCCAGTATGATGCCTGTCACGGCATATAGCAGCTGTGAGGATACGCGGTCGATAATATTCCATTTTATCGACTTGGCGGTAAGATGTTTCAGCGACGGCTGCGACATTGGCGTCACTGCATTACATTACTGAATGCTTGATTCCTACGCCGCGGCTTTTGATAGTGGGAGGAGCCTGCCTGTAGAGCACGCTTCCGCTTCCGGCTCCCATTACTGTGATTGCCTCCGACGGTGAGCATCCTATATGTCCCGTGCCTACCACTGTGGCCTTGACCTTGACGGCCTCGAGGCGGTCGGCGAGTATCGTGCCTGTGCCCACGAGATGCAGTTTGGCTTCGGTGCATCGTCCCTCTATGGTAAGCTGTCCGTTGCCCGAATGGATTGAAGCCTCTATCGTCGAAGCCTCCACACCCGGTACCGACAGGCGTCCGTTGCCTATGAGTACGGCCTTGAATTTGTCGGCCGCCGGCAGATTGTATACTTTCACCAGCGAGTCACCGCTGTTTACAACTTTCTCGAGCGATGACGAGTAGACCCGTATGCGCGGCATCTTCTCTCCCGCGGGATAGTCAGTGTCGGTCTGCACCGACAGTTTGCCGCGGCCGTTGTTGTCGAAAAGCACCCATCCCGCCTGTGCGTCGGTGGCGGTGAATACGGCATATCCCGCCGAGTCGGGGTTGCAGTAGTAGTCTACGGCTATGTCATTGTCCACGCGTAGTTCCTTGAAGTCGTTGACTTTCAGCTCATAGCGTTGTGTCGATTGTCCCATCCCGATTATCGGGGCTGCAAGTGTGAGTAATGTGATAAAAATGTGCTTCATACTGAGTGAGTTGAGTTTGATGAAAGTAACTGCTCTATTCTGTCGATAATGTCCATCAGTTCGTCGGGAGTGTCGGCGCGGAGCATCGCTATGCGCGTCTCCCTGAAATTGGGTATCCCTTTGAACAGGGGCGACGCCGCAAGATGGCGCCTGATATGGAGTATGCCGCGGTAGGAGTCGATGCGCTCGATGCTCTCCGTAATCTGTCGGCGCAGTATCCTGAACTTCTGTTCAAGCGACAGGGGTGTATATTCCCCTTTTTCAAGATACTCCCTGATGTCGTGGAACACCCACGGCGCACCTATCGACGCGCGTCCCACCATGATGCCGTCGACGCCCGAACGTTCGAAAGCCGTCCGCGCCAGTTCCGGCGTGGTGATGTCGCCGTTGCCTATCACCGGAATCTTGAGCCGCTGATTGGTTTTCACCGCCGCTATCATATCCCAGTCGGCCGTGCCGCTGTAGAGTTGCGAACGTGTGCGGCCGTGCACCGTCAGCGCCTGTATGCCGCAGTCCTGCAGCTGCTCCGCGAGGTCGACTATGATTTTTGATTCATGGTCCCACCCAAGTCGTGTCTTGACAGTGACCGGTATATCCATTGCGTCGACCACGGCACGCGTTATCTCAAGCATCTTGGGAATGTCGCGCAGCATTCCGGCGCCGGCACCTTTGCCCGCTACCTTTTTCACCGGGCAACCGAAATTGATGTCGATAATCTCCGGATTGGCCTGACGCGCTATCTGTGCCGCCTCAACCATCGGACCGACTTCGCGTCCGTATATCTGTATTGCGGCTGGACGTTCCTTCGGATTGATTTCCAGTTTGCGAGTAGTAGCTGAAATATTGCGCACAAGAGCGTCGGCCGACACAAACTCCGTGTACACCATATCTGCCCCAAGTTCGCGGCATATAGTGCGGAACGACGTATCCGTGACGTCCTCCATCGGCGCCAGCATCACCGGCCTCTCTCCCAAATCAATATTACCTATCTTCATACTCTTTCTACGCGCAATTCTTCATAATCCTACGCGATAATCCCACACGTAATTATTCATATCACCCGCAAATTTACACAATTTTCCCCACTCCACGAAATCCCACCATATCCAAATCTCCCCAAAAATTATCCTAAAAGTAATCTCCCCCCTCCATCCCCATCAAAGTCAGACCTGTCAGACATGTCCGACGTGTCCGACTCGTCCGACTTGTCGGATTTCACCTAAAATCCCATCTTCAGAAACATTACACCAAAAATACAGCCCCGATTCGAAAAAGTAAGGGCTGTATTTAATATAAAGGTCCTATAGCGAGAGTTTTTGCCGTCAGTCCTCTTTCATCTCCGCAATAAAGAGCGTGTCCATTATTTATTTGGAGTGCGGACGCAAAGTATCAGCTGGCTCTTCGGTCTTGAGTAATACATCTCGTCCATTACGGCTTTCCGTAGTGAAACCATGCTTGCAGTTTTCGCATTCCCAATCAGTACGGAGTTTGCCATTTGCCGCTGTGTAATTTTTTATTGCCCATAGCTTGGAAGAACCGCATTCACCGCATTTACGATTGATATTTGAAGTATTACACTTCGTACACGCATTGGCATTGTCAGTCGTCATAGTTACTGCACCCCCACACACGGCAGCAAGTATGATAGCGATACCCGTTTTTGCGAGTGCTTTTCTCATATCTCATACATGTTTTTTGTCTTGACAATATGGATATGCCCGCAATGGTCGCACTTGTATGACACATGCCAGTACCCGTTTTTAAACTCCGAACCGTTTTTTGACATTCCTTTTTTATTGCACGACCCGCATACACGGTCTTTAGGATCCCTGTCCTTCACCTTACACTTCTCGCATGCATCTGCCTGCAAAGCAGTAAATGTAATACCTGCACCTACACCCATCACGATAGCAAGGGCGAGGAACCACTTGACTTGGATTTTCTTCATAACTCAATTGTTTTTTTGTAAGACAGTATTATTTATGCCGAATATGTTTTTATTAGGATCATGTAGCCCTCTGACAAATCCGTAATTGCCGTTTTGGTCTGTCCCATAATAATATTCACACAATCCCAACGGATATAATGTCATTTGACTGTTGGATTTTGGCACTAAGGCACATGCAAATCTGTAAATGACAAATTCAGCTGTGGCGGTGATTAATCCGAGTTTATGCTCAGCAATAGCTTTTTCTGACTCTGTGTCATCAATAGTCCGGCTATTGGTTTCAAATTCGAAGATTATTATGCCACTGTCGTTTGTCCGTACCTGCGATGCTATAAATGCCCAATTAGGACTTTTGAAATATGGTTTATATACGTCCCAGCTTTCATCTGACTTCATGTACTTCCCTTTTACAAGTTGCGGGCCGCCAAAAATTTCTGTACAATCTCCGCCTTCTGAGTGTAATGGGGCAAATATTGGGCATGTAGACCAATCATATTCTTTGTCTGAATTGTCATCATACCATTGAAAAGATAATTTCATGTTAACCAATCCACTATCTTCTTCAATGACAATTTGACAATTATAAAAATTGCCACGTCCTGCCCATGTGCCGTCAAATTTATCCCAATCATCTGTATGTATTTCAGCATGAGTGGATAAAGAAGGGAGAATAGCAATAATAACATACATGATGTAACTTAATTTGTTTCGCATGATTGGTTTATGTGCCGCCGGATTCCCTGCATTGGCATTGAGATAAACAAAAAGCGCAGGAATCTTATCGTTGCCGTCCTGCGGTTAAAGGCTCTCGCATTGCCCATCTATGCAGAATGGCAACGTGCAGAGCCTACGCTTATATATGTAAAATATGTGCAGCCTTTTTCACAAAGCCTTGCACAAGATATTACATATCCACGGGCATCTACCGTTGCTCAATCCTTGACATAGATATTTGAATTTGCGAGATTCTTAACCGTCAAAGAATAAACGCTGATAAACGCTTTCAAAAAATGTCTGCCGACCCTCCCGCTGTCCCTAACCGGACTCTGCGGACGGTCTGCGACGGTAAATTTATAACTAATTAGCTACCTTACCAAATTTTTGACCAAAAATTTATACCAAGATTGTAAAAACATAAAATTGTTTTTCAGCGGCTTCCCGTAATACAGTCAGTCGGACGAGTCAGACAAGTCCGACTGGTCCGACATGTCCGACCGGTCTGACCTGTCATTATTTCCTATTATTGCGATAGGCAAGGCGAGCCTGCATCATCTGCTCCCTTATGCCGCCGTGTTTTAGAAACATTTCCTGCTGTTTGTCTATGAGGCGCCGGAGCATATATGTGGCCTGATTGATAAGGGTGAGTGCTAAATTTCCCATCTCCTCGTCGTTGAGTTTTGGCAGTAACATGCGGTAGTTGTTCATGATACTGTCGCTTTTGCAATATTCCCTCATTTTCTGATAACGAGGATGTCCCGCATTCCATTGTCCCAGATTTCGTACGCGCAGATAATCCTCATAATCTATCAGCAATTCTTCCAGACTTGCTTTGGCGACATTGGTAAGTTTTATTTCCGTTTCGGTTGATGTTGACGAGGCTTTGCTCCCTTCCGCTATATTCTGTTTTCCCGATCTGGCGGCCTGTATCATCTGATCAACCGTACGGTCTCCGTGATTTAAAAATCTTGAAGTAAAAGCAAAAGTAACGTCATATATAATTTCGGCCACCCGATATACTCTCAAGCTTTTGTAGCCTCCACGACTTGGCAAGAAGCTCAACTCTTTTTGTGATGACCCATCCATATAATGCTATATTTTAAATGATTAATCAATCACAAATATAAGTAAAAAATCTTCCCTTGAAAAATCCATTATAAAAATTCTGAAGAATGCGGTATTTTTTCTCTCCACCTGAAGTCAGACCGGTCTGACATGTCCGACTCGTCCGACCTGTCTGACTTTAAGGAAAATCCAATCTATCCCAAGGTCAGCGTGGAGAAGGAGTCGGGGCGGAGGGATTGGGCGGCGGTGTGGAGGTCGGCGGGGGTGAGGGCGTCGATGCGGGCGGCTATGTCGCGCGGGGTGATGACTTCGTCGCGGAACAGCAGGGAGCGGGCGGCCGAGAGTATTGTCTGCTCCGCCGAGGCTGTCGATACTGTAAGCTGCCCTATGTACTGGCGTTTGGCGCGGCGCAGCACGCTTTCCGATATAGCGCTGTCGGGGGCGCGGCGCAGTTCGGTCTCGACGAGGCGCCGGCATTTTGCGGTGTCCTCGGGATTGCAGCCGAAATATATCGCCATGACGCCGCAGTCGCTGTACATGGCAAGCGATGACTCCACGCTGTACACCAGTCCCCGACGCTCGCGCAGCGACACGTTGAGGCGCGAGTTCATGCCCGGGCCGCCCAATATGTTGTTGAGTAATGCGAACGCATGGCGCTCGGGCGAATACAGCGACGGGATGCGTGCGCCCATCACGGTGTGCCCCTGATGGTTGGAGCCGTCGCCACGCGTCTCCACAAACCGGGGCGCCACCGCAGTTGTACTGTTTTCGCGCGTGACGGCGCCGTCGCGCAGCCCGGCAAACTGTTTCTCGATGAGACGGGCCATTTTTACAGCGCTTTCACCGCCGATATAAAACACTGTCATGTTGGGCGCACGGTAAAATTTGTCTAGAAACGCGCGGCATTCACGCGAATGGAATGTGGCGAGTGACTGCGTGTCGCCCAATATGTTGTGTCCCAATGGCGTGCCGGCAAACAGCAGGTCGTCGAAATCATCGAACACCGCCTCCGACGGCGAGTCGAGATAAGAGTCAATCTCTTCGGCCACTACCTCGCGTTCCTTGTCAAGCTCGCTGTCAGGGAATACTGAATCGGTCACAAGGTCGGCTATAAGCGAAGTGGCTCTCGAGGCATTGCCCCGCGGAAAGATGGAGTAGACATAGGTTTCCTCCTTTGTGGTGTAGGCATTCAGTTCGCCACCGACGGTCTCCATGCAGTTGATTATGGAGTTGGCGCGCCGCGAACCGGTGCCTTTGAATATGGTATGTTCCACGAAATGAGCCATGCCGTATTGGCCGGGCAATTCGTCGCGCGAGCCGACGCGTGTGGCCGCGCCGAATATCTCGGCCACTGTGTCGCGGCGCACGTGCACGAAGCGAAGTCCTGACGCGAGGGTCATGACGGTATAGTCCGATTGATTGTCGAGCAATCTTGCTGTCATATATAGTCGGTTGAGGCTGTTTATGATTTTGCTGCGGTGCATTCCGGTTCGACCCAGCGGCCGTCGGCTTTAATCAGCGCTATCAGGTGCGGCAACGCTTCCTCTTGCGGGATATTGCGTTCGATGCACTCTTTCTGGCGGTACAGACTTATGCGGCCTGTTCCGGCGCCTACGTAGCCGTAATCGGCATCGGCCATCTCGCCGGGACCGTTGACGATACACCCCATCACTCCGATTTTCAGATGAGTCAGATGTGACAGCTCCTGCTTTATGGTGTTGACCGTGGACTGAAGGTCGAACATCGTTCGGCCGCACCCGGGGCACGATATGAACTCCGTGCGTGAGAAGCGCAGGCGAGCTGCCTGGAGAATGCCCAGCGACAGCGCGCCGAGAGCGTCGGCATCCATTGTCGACGATTTGATTGAAATACCGTCGGTAAACCCTGAAAGGAGTATCGCGCCCATGTCGGCGGCGGCATAAACGGTCGTGGCTTCAGGCGACGTCGTGCCGTAGTCTATTTCGGGAATCAGCGGAGCTTTTATCCCGGCCGCTGTCAGTGCGTGCATCGCCGCTTTGAGCGAGGCGGCGGGGTTGACCGATGCCGTGGTGAGTATTATCACTTTGCCGCGGGCATTTTCAGCTTCAGCTACAAGTGTTTTACTGTCGACGTCGGCCGACAGCCGTATAATATCATCCTCGGGCAGCGCATCCGCTCCGACGGCAACCGGTATGTTGGTGCCACCGACATTGCCGACGGCTTCCGAACTGCGCCGTGCCGGTTCTACGGGATTGAATCCGGGATATGTCTCCCCCTCGATGTCGGGCGCGCTGCTCCATGCGGCGATACGCTCGGTGAGCATCGCGGCTACAGGAATCTCACATTCCGGCTCCTCGCTGAGCGACACCCTGATAGTGTCGCCGATACCTTCTGAAAGCAACGCACCGATACCTACCGCCGAACGTATGCGCCCGTCCTCGCCGTTGCCGGCCTCGGTGACGCCAAGATGCAGCGGGTAGTGCATATCCTCCTTGTCCATCGCATCGACGAGCAGACGCACGGTATTGACCATCACCACTGTATTCGATGACTTGATTGAAATTACTACATCGTTGAAATCAAGGCGACGGAGTATGCGCAGAAATTCCATCGCGCTCTCCACCACTCCGGCCGGAGTGTCGCCGTAGCGGCTCATGATGCGGTCGGACAGCGAACCGTGGTTCACGCCGATACGCAGCGCGGTAGAGTGCTCGCGGCAGATGTCGACGAGGGGAATCAGGCGTTTTTCGATACGCTTGATTTCGTCGGCATACTCCTCGTCGGTATATTCAAGATGGCGGAACGTGCGCGCCGGGTCGACGAAGTTGCCGGGATTTATACGCACTTTCTCAACAACGGCCGCTGCAGCGTCGGCTGCCGCAGGGTTGAAATGTATGTCGGCCACCAGAGGGGCGTCGTAGCCGTCGGCACGCAATGCCGCGTGTATGGCGGCGAGGTTGTTGGCCTCGCGTATGCCCTGGGCTGTCAGTCTTACTATCTCGCCTCCGGCATCTATGATGCGTTTTGCCTGAGCCACCGACCCCGCGGTGTCCATCGTTGAGGTCGACGTCATTGATTGCAGACGTATCGGGCTGTCGCTTCCTATGGTCACATTGCCCACGTGCGCGGTCGACGTAGGGCGGCGCTTATATCCGAAACTCATGATTTATATTCGATTTGTGTGAGGGTTCAAAACTGCGAAATTTCGATTGCTGTAGGAGGGTGTTGCAGAACTAAACTTTCCGCGGTTAAAAACCGCGGCTACTATGCAAA
>ERZ824598.266-NODE-266-length-88714-cov-8.754825_pt1 | contig 88714 bp, 73 predicted proteins | sample MGYA00519934_ERZ824598 | MGnify/ENA primary metagenome ERZ824598 (study PRJEB31778, sample SAMEA3449177) | human gut metagenome | biome: human gut; feature: human-associated habitat; material: faeces | place: United Kingdom | collected 2010/2012 ... | reverse complement strand
AATATATTTTCCGGTCCGAAAATAAAAATCAAGCCGGCTTTTTTCGGACGGTTACAGTGTTTTTGTTTTTTCCGAGACAGAAGTCGCCCACTACTCCAAAATATTTCCTGAAGCAAAAGATAAATTCCATTTCGTCACGCTCGGTATTCCTATGGACAGAACCGATTACAGTGATAACGCTTTAAGTCAAGAAAAATACTACTTTTCCACTGGCTTCAGCAACCGCGATTATGATTTTCTGATAAAGGTATTCGACAATATACCTCAAAAGTTGAAAATAGCCTGTCCTAATTTAAAACAAGAGGTCCCTGATAATATCGAAATCCTACAACATTGCTTCGGCTTAGACATGAAAAAACAGATGTTCAATTCATACGCGGTACTCATACCGCTGAAAGATTTGAATGTTTCGTCAGGCCAACTCGTATTCATAACTGCCATGCAGATGGGCAAACCCATTATTATCACCGATAGCAATCCTATCTATTCATACCTCACCCAAGATAACGCCTTTATCATTAAAAATGATATAAACAGTTGGCGCAAAGCGATAGAAACGCTCGATACAGATCGAATATGCTACGCCACAATGTGCCGAGCCAACCGCCTATGCGCCGAAAAGAGCTTTTCGTCCAAAAGCCTTGGATATAAAATCGGCAGCATAATTACGACCGACAATTAAGTCAACCCCATAAATAACTAAAATTCAAGCATATCAAATGGCTTATTGCCGATTTGGGAAGCAGTTTTAGCAAATGTCGAACGATATACCATATCGTTTATTCCCAAATAGACATGCTTTGCATGCGAAATCAGCAGAAGATCGAGAAAAGTTTTAAGATGAGGCAATTTATCCTTTCCCTCTCTCGAAAAATCCACATGCTTTATTTCGCCTTCGACCACAAATACCCCCTTGACCTCCTTCACCCGGTTTAAAAACGTCGTGGAGTCAGTTGTTACAAGCACCTTTTTCCCAGGATGCAATGCCTTGACATGCTCCACGGCAGCAAGACCGCGGCATATCATCGCCTCACGTGATTTCTCATCAGGGAGCACCGGCCAATTAACATCCTCAAAATCTCCAAACAGTCTTACAAACCTGAATGATATTGACACATAGTCATCCCCATTCCTCGTCAACATATCATTGATAGCATCGGCAAGCACTTTTGACGGCCGAAACAAATCATTAAACCCCTCATGAAACCGATTACGCAGACCATGCGCATTAGTGTACACATGCAATTGCTTCGTCCCCTTTAAAAACGTCTTTCCTATAACGTCCATATTATCCTCACGTTCAAAGCCAAGACATTTGATTACCAGCGGAGCTGCTATCCTGGGATCATAGCATAAATCTTTTTTTTCAATTCTCCAGTTTATATCTGCGGGCAATAAATACTCTGACAAATCAAACGGCACAACAAAAAAGAGTTTGAACAGTATTCCGTTATCTTTGCAATACAAATATGTGGACACTGCCCCCCAAAGCCTGTCGCACAATCCGCCGACATTGACACGTCCATCAAATACCGCGACACATTCCTTTTTTGCATCTCGCCTAATATTCAGCTCGCCCCCAATCTTATAATACTTCTCAGATGTTTTTTTTGTAAGATTCACGTCATTCTTACGTTTCAACCTTTTTGACACTCCGATAATATCATCAAGTCTTGCAAGCATCGGCCGGCGTCTTATTATACGCAAAATCTGACTTTTATCCATAATATAACAACATTAATGTTTCTATACCAATAAAACAGAACGAAGTTTTTTGACTATGCAATGTATGACATAGCTGAATATTATTGTTACGACATAAGTGGCTATTATAAACACGCCGCTTTCAAGCTTGGGAAAATAATTGGCCAACAGGTACATAACCCATGCATGTGACAGATATATCTCATACGATATTCCTCCCAAAAATGCCGTAACTTTATTCCCTATCTGCAAACGTCGGGTCAACAGCAGTATAGTAATTATCAGTGAAAGCCCGAGCACTATCTTCAATACGTACTCCCCAAAGAAGAAAGTGAACTTTGCCCCTTTCACATATATGATTCCAAGCACAGCGCTCAATGCTCCAAAAGACATCAGTTTGATTATTGTCGCATCGCCAAGCCACCGTTTGATTGCCGGGAAAAAAGCAAAGAGTAGCAAGCCCCATATCAATCCATATCGCTCAAAACACCAGTTCGTACCATGACGCCCGTCAATATAGACTGTCAGAAAATACAACAGGAGTGAAGATATGATTATTATCGAGGATAAGAATATATATGCATACTTCATATTACCTACCTGTCGCATCCGGAAATACTGCATGACTATGTAAAAAAGCAGACAATATTCCAAAAGTACGACTACGTAATCATTGGCATAAATCAATGTTCTTACCTGAAGTTCCCCAATATATACCGACTGGATAATAAAGAATGCCACATTAATCAATACTGCAGGTAACAGTAACGCTACCAGACGCCCCCTCCAAAAATGTTTCAAATAGTCAGGCTTGTTAACGAGACTCCACTGCATCCCGTATGCTGAAAACATGAAAAAAAAAGTTACGGCCACATACGCGAAGCCACCCATAGCATCCTGTAGGGGGTTTTGATATTCCGGTCGAAAATGCACCATCACCACTACCATAGCGCATAATCCTTTTAACGTGTCGGTAAAAGACTTACTCATGAATTGCGGGTTGTCAGCTGATGCTTTATGCGACTTCCATAGAAAAGCCACCACCATAAACAATGGTATGAGACCTGTAATTACCAGTTGCGACATGATATTGTAGAGTTTAGTCTTATTTCAATTCTTCCTTCAATGCGTCAAGAAACTGATGCCCGTATTTCAGATCAGGCTCCATATAGTTACCCTCACCCCATTCATTCCACGACTTGAGAAACACAATCTTATGTTCATCTGCCTTATCCTTGACATAATCAAGCGTATTGCGCACATGCTCACGGAAATATTCCGGTGTAGCATTATGATATATTACAGCCTGACGTCCTGCACGCGCTGTGCGGTCATATCCTGGCAAGATTGTCGGATATACGTCTTCTCGCAGGCAATTTTCATTATTGATATATTTGACAATATCCTTATATTCGTATTTTGTAAGTTTGACGCCAAGCTTCAATGCGAGTAAAGATTGCAGTCGGCGCTTTGAACGCGACCCGGCTATTTTAGCTTCCGCATCCCACATATTACGTTCATTTATTGCATCAAACCCCATTGCCATCACATCTTCCAATGATGACTCTCTTCCGCTACGCAATCCTACAAAGTGAATTCCGGGCAGACCTGCATCCTTTGCCAAACGACGCCAAAGCGCTATAAACTCTTTCATATCCGGCATTGTTATAGGATTGAATACGACAAAAACAGGTTTCCCGTCAACCGTTATGTAACGCTTATCTTTAAACGCAGGCAATACATAATTAAAATGATTAATATAATCTTCCGCTCCGGGATAAAGCTGCTCCATTATCATAGTATCTCTCGAAAGCGCACTTCCTTTTGTCCACGTCTTGGTAGTCCACGAGTGGTTAGCCCACCCCAGACAGAACGGGAAGTCCGGCTTGCCGCTTGTCAATACTTCCTGAAACGGACGTTCAAGCAACATTCGACCGTTACCAAGCCAATAATGCCAGTACATGAAACCTTCAACACCTGCTTCCCGCGCCATATCGGCCTGCGCCTGACGTGTTTCCGGCACGCGCAAATCATAAAAACCAAGGTCAGCAGGAAGTTTCGGCTGATAATGACCTTTGAACAATGCTTTGGCCTGAACGACATTACGCCACTCCGTAAATCCCGGACCCCACGAACGGTCATTCTCAGGTATCGGGTGATATTGCGGAAGATACATCGCTATTACTCGAGCTTTCATTTTCTATTATATATTTTAATCTATCCTTTTCTAAATTTAGTCTGGGCCATATCAAACTTTGAAAAAATATAATACAGTCGGCTGTGCCCTTTGCGCTGTAAAGATAATCCGAGCCTGTTCTTCACACCTTTTAGACCTGTTCCACATTTATTAATATCACAACGTCGTAAGTATGACTGATACTGTTTATCCTTGACTATATCTTTTATAATCTTATATTTCTGCCGAGACGATATATCAGACGGCAAAAGGACTGTCTTTATCAAGTGGTGTACTTTATTATAAATAAACTGTGGCGCGAGATCAGAGTCAATTCCTTTCAATATATTATCAAGATATGACGTTGTGCTCTTTATTTTGGCAAATGTTTTTTCATTATACGTATGTGTAATACTATCTTCTCTCATATAGTAATAATAATACGACTGCGGGATATATGCAAAGCTATTGGCTCTAAGCAGATATTCAACTGTAAAAATCAAATCTTCCGAGACATACTGCCGCTCGCTGACAAAACGCGGAATTATACTGCGTTTATATACCGACGTACAAGATGTCGCAGTGTATGTCAAAGCGCGTCCATATCTTGGTATATGTAGAGGCAACAACATCATTACAGCATCCTTTCCTATTTCCTGACAGGTATCCATATCAATAAATGTCTCTGTCTTTCCGTTGGCATATTCGCGCATAAATCCGGATTTTACAACATCAAGATTGCAGTCGGTGGCTTTTTTCATCAAAGTTTCATACATCAACGGAGCAATGTGATCATCAGAATCAACAAATGCTACATAGTCTCCCGTTGCGACATCCAATCCTACATTACGAGCATCGCCTAATCCTCCATTTTTTTTATGCACAACTTTTATGCGTGAATCAATACGAGCCCATTCATCGCATAACCGCGGGCAACTATCTGTCGAGCCATCATCTATCAGAATAATCTCCAAATTTGAATAAGTCTGGTCGGCTATAGACTTAACACATTTATCCAAATATTTCTCTACATTATAGATGGGTACTATTACTGACAATAAAACTGTATTCACCGCTTTTATCTTTATTAGTTTATTTAATGCTAACCTTTGTTAATTAATTCATTTAAATAAGTTGTCTATAATTTAACAAAATATTACTTATTTACAAATTTTTTCTATACTATATCCCAAATGAAAGCGAATCCTGTTGGTCGTGGCTGTCCGATTTCAGTAATCAGGTTCAGATACAGGTATGCCACAAGGAAGACAGCCCATATAGCACCCTTCCAATATCGGTTTATCCTGTCATTGCACAATATTGCCGCAGCTATATAACATTCAAACGGTTTAAGCCACCAGGCAAAACGGTCAATAATCTCTATCTCACCGCCTATCGCGTTAATTAATATTGAAATATAAGTAAACCAAAATGGTATTCTGAGTCGCTCATCATTTCTATATGTTAAAAAGCCAAACCATATAAGAACACACGACAAAGCATATTGCGCAACACTACGCATCCATGACACTTCTCCTCCCCATCCAACAATCATTCTTGAACCTTCTTCAGTAAACCATCTGTCGGCATTGTCAAGATAGCCACTGTAGTAACTTCCTTCGGTAGCATCGCCTGCATCCGAAAGCAATCCCGTAAGGTCATACAATCCTGCAATATTCCATACAATGCCAATTGCTATATATATTCCCAACAAGATGACTGCCGACCTTATATACTTTCCCGGGTCAAAGAAATATAAGCCTAAAAACACGCCTATCGCCATCAATCCGCTAAGATGTATCAACGGTATAATACAAAGATATATTGCCATTGATACCTTCTTCCCCTTAAGATAGCTGCTATAGGCAAAAAACAAAAACGATATCGCTATAAACTGTCGTATCATATTCTCCCCCTGATACATATTGATGAGGAAGAATAATGGCATCAAACACCATGCATACTGTTTAAAATTCTTGACTGTCAGCACAAATCCTGTGACAAGCAACCAACTGTACAATATAAAAGCATAGCAATAATGCAACCCCAACGAACGATATAAATCGACAAACAATTGATACAACGGTTCGCGGTCAAATTCCAAATCCCATTTGCCGACCAGCTCATCGCTGTAATGGTAGTAATCCGGACCTCGACCGTAGCGAAGTCCTTCAATGAACATCCATGAGACTATAGCGAGCAGACCATAATACCAAAAATAATTATTATCTTTATTTTTATATGATATTCCCCATCCGCAGAACACGAATATCGCAAAGAGTAGCAACCGAAAAAACCAAAACGCAGTTTCGCTCTCCAACACTATTTCCTTACAGAGTATCATCACAACAATTTTTTAATCGGTAACAACTCTATAACACGTCGCACGAATGCTCGCATCTCCGGCGCCACGAGCCATAACAGGAATCCCTCAAAAAACACGAATACGGTCATCGTTATGATGGCATTGATGGCGAATTTTGCAAAATTATCGGCATCGAGCAATATTTCCCGAAGCCCGACAGTCGTGAAATAAGCCACAAACGCAAACACGGCCACATGTTTGGCATATAGTTTGACATACGAAAATAACGACTCTTTCATTCCCCATCGGAATAGATATATCGGTTTCCATGTACCGACAATCAGTACAAGCGAAATCAGCACTCCCGACAATATGCCAGTAATGCCGAAAAAGTAACCAAGCAGTATCGAAAGCGAGATATTGAGCACAGCCTCTGTTATTGGCGCCCAGATGTCGGCAAACATGCCGTAGCCACTGATGAAATTGTCGACCACCGTACGCATCAGCTGCATGTACATGATGGCGATGATGACGAGCAGTGTCTTTGTCTCGAGAAGATAACCCGGACCTATCCACAGATTGACAAACTGGTCGGCAAGCATATACAGACAATAACAGAATGAAGTTGCAATAAGGAAACGTGATGTGAAAATTTCCTTGAACACTTTAAGGGTGCGTTCACGGTCGCCGTGTGCTATCAGATCGCCGACGCCGGCCGCCACACCGTTGAATACCGATTGCATCAGCATCGTGATACCAAGCACTATCAGCATATAGTTGCCGTAAATAGCCACAAGAGTAAGATTGGCATACGCATAAATAATGAGGGGGGAAGTCTGCGACAGCACGTAGCCCGCCACCTTATGAAAAAACAGCTGCTTTATCTTAGTGATGATTACCGCGTATTTTCTACGCAACTCTTTGCTGACTTTTGTAGTCACACCGGCAAGATAAGGGAATGTACGGTTGACCATGCGCTGAAGGCTGATTGTAGCGACAGTGCTGAACACTACCTGAAGCACAAGCCACCATACATAGCCTTCCGGCAAAAAAATCATCGCCAATATCTGCGCCACACTCCGCGCAAGCATCACTGACTTGTAACTGTACGATATTTTGTATTCCTGTTGCGATGCTGTCAGTATCACTTGCTTGTAGTTGAAGTAATAAGTCAGCAACGCCGTGTACAACAGCACTCCGAACGATGCGTAAGCATACCATAGCGGCAAATCCATCTTCTTGAAAAAGATAGGGAAAAACGCCATAAGCACAATGGCTCCTCCGGCCACAATCAGGGCAATACGGCGATAGAGCCAGCCCTGTATGCTTATTATTTCGGAGATAGTCTGACGGTCATCGTCAGCCAGTGGCTTATAAAGCGAGAAAGCTACCGCGACTCCGATACCGAGCTCAGCCAAATTAAGGAACTGGAGCAGATTGTTGGCCGTGGTGTTTAATCCGAGCACATCGGCACCGATATAACGTATGAAGACAGTGCGCGACACAAAGCCCAATGCCATCTCCAAGACGTAGAACAAAAGTGCTACTTTACTGTTTTTTAAGCCCTTTGTAGTTCTTGACATATCAAATCCCGGTTCTCTTCCTTTCTTTATATTTCTCTAAAGCAAATTTGCGATGTGAGACAACCCTACGCGGCATATCGTGTCAGCACTTTATGCCGCGTCAGTCCGATTGGTTTTATGATTTATTGTTCTTATTGCCGTAGCCATAGCCATATCCGTAGCCATAGCCATACCCGTAAGAGGCTTTTGACGAACCGCCCTCTATTGCATTGAGCACGGTAGTAAGATTGGTATAACGCTTGCCTGTATAATATTCCTGAAGAGTATCAAGGAAGTCTCGCTTAAGATTGCCAACTCTCACGACATAAACCGTACGGTCGACCGCGCGTGTGATTATAAGCGAGTCAGTGACAGGTTCAGTGGGAGGACAGTCAAGCAACACTACGTCATAGCGTGTCTTCAGTTCCTTTATCATTTCGACAAACTGCGGGCTGTCGATAAGTTCCGCCGGATCCGGCGGGATTGCTCCGGCGGGGACAACATCGAGATACTCCATGCCGGATGCTTTCCTGATTATAATGTCATCAAGCGTGGCAGTCCCTGAGAGATAAGATGTGACACCGCGGTGAGGCGCACCGAAGCTCTTCGATAGAGTAGCCTTTCGCAAATCGACATCTACTACAGCCACTTTTATCTTCTTTAAAGCGTATGCCGCAGCAAGGTTGAGCGATACGAATGTCTTTCCCGAGCCGGGAATGGCCGAAGTCACCATCGTCACAATGCTTTTATCCTCGCGTCCGGCCGCTATACGGGAATTCATAAGTTCAAGATTGCTTCGTATCATGCGGAACGCTTCATTGACAGCCGACCCGTTGCCATGCTTGACTACGATTTCACTCGCACTGTCCTCTTTATTCTTTTTCTTAAATAACTTCTTTAATTTAGAAGGCTTCTTACCTACAAAAGGTACTGCGCCGAGGAACGGAGCCTTGACACGGTCATCAAGATCGGCTCGCGAACGCACGAGTGTATCCATATTATAGCGCACGAATATCAGACCGGTCGGCACTGCCATTGCGAATATGAAAGCAAACATGAGTGTCTTCATGCCGCGCGGAGCCACAGGCTTGTCGGGTCCCATCGGTGGCGTGATAATACGCGTATTGTAGGCAGTAAACGTTTTCGACAGGTCATTCTCTTCTTTTTTCTCCAACAGATAAAGGTATAGCGATTCCTTTACTTTCTGCTGGCGTTCAACACCAAGAAGGTCATTGGCCTGCGTGGGGCTGTTGGCTATGCGCCCGGACGTACGGCTACGTTCAGCTTCCAGATCATTGAGCGCCGTGCGCAACTGCTGTGTCTGCGTATTTACCGACTGCACTATAGCCTTGCGCATTCCGTCGAGTCGGCGGTCAAAATCCTTGACAAGCGGGTTGCTTACCGAGTTGGCCGAAACAAGGCGGTTACGTTCCATCAATGTTGTATTATACTCGACAATTTCATCGTTGGCCGCTCCGCTTGTGGCCAGACCGGTTATCGACATGCTCGGCAGCACCTTGTCGTAATTTTCCGGATTTGAGATGAATTCCTGCAGATGCTTGGCCATTGTGTACTGGCTCTGGAGTTCAAGTATCTTCTTCTCTGTCTCCGACTGTTTTGCCAGGTCAACGGTAACGATAGCCTGAAGGTCAGGAAGCGCGTTTTTTGATTTATAATTGGTTATCTCGCGGTCTACATCCAGAAGTTCATTTTTGATTATATCGAGACGTTGGCCGATGAAATCAGCCGTCGCATCCGTCATGCGGTTTTTATCCTCAATCCATTTCTCATTGTATACATCAATGACAGTGTTGAGAATGTCGGCGGCACGTTCTCTCGAGTGGTCGGCAATCGAAAGATTTATCACGGATGCCTTCCTGCTGGCAAGCACTGCGTTAAGGCTACTTGTATATCCCTGCACGCGCCAGGCCACCGGCGTATGGTATACGTTGATTTCCATTGACTGCTTGACCTCTCCTCCCTTGTATTCAGGATTTGGCGAAATAATAAGGGTACCGGCCGGAGTGGCGATAGAGTCAATTCCCTTGCCGAGGTCGAGGGTATAAGTGTCGGTAAATTTCTGTTTTGCAGTTCCCTTCTGCTGTATTTTAGTGATTGTATACTTTTTATCTTTATCAAACGTGCCTGTCACCGAAAATGACGATTCGGGGTCGGGATTGGCGAAAGTAAGTACGAACGGTTGATTGGTACCGTAGAGTGTCAGTTCGCGCAATCCTCCGATTTCAGTATAGTCAGTGTTCAATCCGAGTTTCTCAATAACCTCAAGCATCACCGCCGGCGACTGTATGGCCTCAAGCTCATTGTCAACGCTCGACATCGGAGTGAAACCGCCAAGGTCGCCAAGCGCTGCGGCCATATTGCCGAACCCTCCGCCTTTGGTCTCCTCCTTAATGAGAATAGTGGCTGTGCGCATATAGGTAGGCTCCGTGCTCATAAGCTTATACACGGCATAACCCATGATTATAAATAATGAAATGGCATACCATTTCCAATGCGACAGGCACATTCTTAACATTTCCACAAAGGGAATTCCCTTTGTTTTCTTTGCTTTCTGGTCTGTATCGACTGTTTGTGACATGATTTTATCGTTGAAAAGCTACATCTTTTTTACTATTTCTGTTTTTGTGGAGAGAAAAGTGAAATTTCCGGTGACTACTTGAATATAAGCACTGCCACGGAGGTGAGCACCGAAGCTATTGATATCCAGAATGACGTGGATATGAGATTGTTGCCGTTGACTGTCGACATACGTCCGCGAGCCGGATTGGGAGTGACGTAAATCATGTCGTCCTGCTGTATGATGAAAGCGGGCGATTTCGTCACTTTTTCCGCATCGGTCAGATCGAGATTGTAGGTCTTGAGAATACCGTTTTCGCGGCGAAGTACTTTGACTCCGATGCGGTCGCCGTAGATGGTGAGGTCTCCGGCGTTGGCAAGAGCGTCAAGCACTGTCATGCGGTCACGGTCTATGGGGAAACGCCCGGGCTTGGCTACTTCACCTGTCACGCCATAGAATACGTTGACAAAACTTACCGAAACAACCGGGTCATCAAGCAGTTTTTGTGACATGAGTTCATTCTGTATTTTATCGGAAATCTCTGTACGTGTCAGCCCTTCTACTTTTATCTGGCCCAGTATCGGGAAATTTATATCGCCCTCCTTATTTACTGTATAGGTAGCTACCTGCTGGTTGTAGGCCTGCGAACTGCCGCGGCCTGCGAGCGTAGTGACGAGCGGGAGGTTGAATATGGCAGCAAGTTCCGGATTCTGGCAGGTCACGATTATCGATAACTCGTCGTTAGGCTTAGCCACGATACTGTTGTTATAGTCTATATCAATCTCCTTTTCAGTATCAAGGTCCTGGAAATAAACAATATTCTTCGGCATTCCGCACGAGGTCAGCAGCAATAGCGACGGCAGGAATATCTTGATTATTTTTTTCTTTAACATGATTGATTTTTTGATTACATCATTACCTTAACGTAAGGCAGACATGCTTTATTATATTTTATTAAGATTTTTTACATCATTGTCCCGTATAATCGTCATATCGAGATAGTTCGACGAGTGCATTGTAATACCTGCGCTGAAGTTCGGTATACTGCACACCCGCTTCCACGAAATAATTGACTTCGAGCACAAACTCCGTGAGCGTGATTGCTCCCGATTCGTAGGCTCGACGCAACAGACCCACGTTGTCGCTCGCTGTCAGCGCCGTGCCGTATTGTTCCAGCGTTTCCTTGAGGCTCACGGCTTTGCGGTACGTCGCATCAACGCTTTTTTCAAGCTTGATTTCCTCAGCTTTTTCACCGAACATCGCCGAAATCTCCTCCGAGGCGGCAGCCCTGCGCTCCTTTGATGCCCTCCACAAGGGCACGCTTACTCCCACCGCGAAACCGTTGAAAAGCATGCCATCCTCACGCGAAAGACGATAACCGGCGCTGAATCCCGGCAACGTGCTTCGCGACGCCACTTCTTTACGCGCCTTAGCCATAACTACCGCATTTCTCGCCTCTTGCAATGACGGGGCGGCAGCCTTTGCCTCCTCAATATACTGTTCAAGGCTCTTAAGACCAATAATAGGGAAATTATCAAGACCGTCACATCGGGCGATTATCTCGTCAGCATTGTCCGACATCGACACCAATTCACCTAAAAGAGCATCCTTACCGGTCTTCGCTTCCGACAGTTTCAGCTTGAAGTCGGCGAGTTCTATCCTCATCTTGTTCACTTCGAGGACACTTACATCGCCACGCTTGTAGTCGGCTTCAAGTGTCTCAAGCAACTTATCGCACCACTCCACGGTTTCCGACATTTGGGCAATCACGCGGTTGGCGGCTATGATGTCGACCAGTAGCGTACGGAGCTTCATGCGCTGCGCGTTGCGTTCGGCCTCACAGGCAAGCCGAAGCCCGCTGCGTTCAAATTCTATCTGACGGTTGCGGGCGCTGTAAACTCCGGGCCAGTCAAACGATTGCGACACCGACAGGTTGAATTTCTGCTCACCGCTTCCGCTTCTCAGATACTCTACTTCGGCTTCAGGGTCGGACAGCACATTTGACGCGTCAAGCGACGCTGACGCTGCATCGGCCTGACGCTGCATGAGTTCCAGCTGCACGTCGTTACCGAGCAACGACGCGACTATCGCATCGAAGTCGTTGGCGTATGCACATATCCCGGCAAAGCCGACACATGAGATGGCAGCTACATTCCTTATAAAGCTTGTCCTGTTTTTTTTCAAGTGGTTATCTTTTTATAGTTCGGTGAAGCACAAGCCGCATGGCTGCACACCCTGTGCAGCCATTTGCGACCGCAAAGTTACACAATTTGTCGGTAATAGCAAAACAACGGCGACATTTCCAATCCGTTTTCAATCTATTTGGAGTCTACATGCATACTCTCCGCAGCATTATCATCATGCGCGGGTCCATTCTTTTTCTTTCTCCGCCGGTGATATGCCATATAGAGTATCGGCACGATGAAAAGATTGAGGAATGTCGACGAAGCCAGTCCGCCAAGTATCACCGTAGCCAGTGGCGACTGTATCTCGTTGCCGGGATCCCCGCCGCGCAATGCGAGGGGAATGAGCGCGAGAGCCGAGGTCAGTGCGGTCATTATTATCGGCGTCAGACGGTCAAGAGAGCCCTTCATCACAGCCTCCGACGGCGTCATTCCGCCACGTGTGAGCGCGTTATAGCGTGATATAAGCAGCATGCCGTTGCGCGTGGCTATACCGAGCAACGCTATGAATCCGATTATAGCCGGAATATCGAGACTTCCACCCGTAAGTTGCAATATGAATATACCCCCTATCATGGCCAGCGGTATGTTGATTAATATGATGAGCGACTGCCTCATATTCTTGAATTCAAAGTACAGCAGCCCAAGTATTGCCAGCAGCGCCAGAGCCGAAGCCGACAGAAGACGCATCGACGCCTCTTTGGCCTTTGCCGACTGCCCCGCATCCTCTATGATATATCCTTCAGGAAGCTCTATCCCGTCGTCAGCCCTGCGCTTGATTTCCTCCACGGCCGACGTCACATCGCGTCCTTCGATATTGGCCGACACGAGTATACGGCGCCGGCTGTTCTCGCGGTTTATCGTGTTCTGGCTTTCGGTATATCTCACCTCGGCAATATCTCCCAGGGTGACTTTGCCGCGTGGCGTATCCACCATTATTCCGGATAGCCTGTCGACAAGCTGCTCCTCGGGAATGTCATAACGGAGTGTAATGTCGCGCGGATAGCCGTCAAGATACACCTGCGACACCACAATCCCCGACATTGCGGCCTTGAGCGCGTCATTGAGCATGGCGGGGGGCACCCCGTACCGTGCCATCAGCTGACGTCGCGGCGTGACCGAAAGCTCCGGACGCGCCATCTGCTGTTCTATCGCCACGTCGCGCAACCCCTCCGTGTCCTCCATGACTGCCTTAAGCTGCCCGGCGATATGATTGAGTCGCTCGAAATCATCACCGTAAATCTTGAATACGATCGGCGATTCCGACCCCGACAGCATAGCGTCGATACGGTGCGATATCGGCTGCCCTATCTCGATGTTGACCCCAGGTATCACGGCAAGCCGGCGACGCAGGTCATCGGCAATCTCGCCGCGGCTTCTGTCGCCGAGCGTATAGGGAACCTCGATTTCCGACACGTTCGTGCCCAGCGAATGCTCGTCAAGCTCCGCCCTCCCCGTCTTGCGCGCCACCGTCTCTATTTCCGGTACTTCAAGGATTATTTTCTCGGCGAGACGCCCTATCCTGTCGCTCTCGTCAAGCGATATGCCGGGAAGCGCACTGATATTGATTGTGAACGACCCTTCGTTGAACGGAGGCAGGAATCCGCGCCCCATATTTGCAAACAGTACCAGTGCGGCGGCAAACAGCACCCCGGTAGTCACAAGGAGTGCCGTACGGTGGCGCAACGCGCGTTTCAGTCCATTGCCGTATACCTTTTTCAGCCATCGCATAGTCACCGGTTCACGCGTCAGCGCCGCCTGCGACTTCTTTGTGCCGAGCAAATAACTGCACACGACCGGAGTGACCGTAAGAGCCACTATCGTCGACGCCCCGAGCGCGATTATAAACGCTATGCCGAGCGGCACAAGCATCCTACCCTCGACGCCCGACAGGAAAAACAGCGGCATGAATCCGGCTATTATTATCAGCGACGAATTGAAGATGGGCATACGCACCTCTTTCGATGCCTCAAACACCACTTTCACCATGCTCTTGCGCTCATCGGGAGGAAGCTGACGGTTAGCCCTGAGCCGACGGCTGACATTCTCCACATCAACTATCGCGTCATCCACCAGCGAGCCAATGGCTATGGCTATGCCGCCGAGAGTCATTGTGTTGACCGTAATGCCGAGCAGATGGAGTATCAGCACCGTTATGATGATTGACATCGGAAGGGCTATCAGTGATACCGCTGTCGCCCTCACGTTCATCATAAAGAAAAACAATACCACTACGACCATTATGGCTCCCTCGAAAAGCGATGACGACAGATTGGAAATCGAGCGGTCGATGAAATCACGCTGCGCGAATATGTCGGTAGCTATATTCAGCTCAGCCGGCAATGATTTCCGGGCCTCGTCAATGACATCGAGCAGCTGTTCGGTCAGGCCTATAGTGCCGGCTCCGGGCTGTTTCGTGACAGTCATGATTACCGCCGGAGTCCCGCGGTACGAAGCAAGCCCTACCCGCGGCGATTTACCGCCGCGGCCTATACGTGCTATATCATTGACCGTGACGATGCTTGTGCCGTCGGCACGCACTACCGTACTTCCTATCTCAACGGGGTCGATGGTAGCGACATCGGCCTTGACCACATATTCGTTACCGTATCCCTGTATTATGCCGCCGGCACTGTTGGCGTTGACATCGCGCAGTGCGTCGGTGACTTCCGCAAGCGTCACGCCAAGATACCGCATTTTGTCCACATCGAGCGAAATCCGGTATTCCTCCTCGATTCCTCCGATGACTGACACAGACGACACACCCGACACCGCCTGAAGCATCGGACGCAGACGCCGGTCGGCTATCGTGCGCAGGTCGCCGGTACCGAGGCTGTCGGAAGTGAGAGCTACTATCAGTATTTCACCCAATATCGACGACTGCGGCCCGATGACCGGCGTTTCGGCCATGGGCGGCAACTGGTTCTCTACCCTTGCCAGACATTCGGCGACGGCCTGACGTGCCACAAGCGGCTCCGTATCTCCGGTAAACTGTATATTCACCACCGAGAAACCTGTTGACGACGACGAACGCACACTCTCCACACCCTGCGCCCCTGCCACGGCAGTCTCAATCGGGTATGTAACCATCTTCTCCACCTCCTCGGTCGCCATGCCCGGAGCTTCGGTCATGACAGTCACGGTCGGAGCATTCAGGTCGGGGAAGATGTCGACTTCCGTACGAAGCAGCGTCAGCATGCCCGCAAGCAGTATTACCGCTGACAATACGAGTATTATCAGGCGGTTATCAAGCGAAAATTTTATTATTCTGTTAAGCATCTTGCACCGGCATTAATGATTGTGAGAATGTCCCGGAGGTGTCACCCCGGCGTTTTCCGCGAGACGGACGAATGTCACGCCCTCGGTGACGACTGAATCTCCTGGCTGTATGCCCGTCACCTCTACCAGCTGCCCGTCACTCGTGCCTACGGTCACGGGTACGCGCCGGTAATGCGGACTGCCCGGCTCTTTCACATATATCATCTTCTGCCCCATGCGGTCGGTGACGGCCGACAACGGCACAGCCGTAACTTTCCTGACATCGGATGTAGGCAGATACACTTCGGCATAACTTCCGGCCACCACATTGTCCATGGCCGGAAGTGAAAAATACAGGCTCATATATCCAGGTGCCGACGACGAACTGCTCTTGCCCGACATGGCCGCGGCCTCTACGACATCATCAAGATGCGGAAATTTCACCTTCGCCGTCTTCACATCGGCGATACCCGAACTTTCGCGTGCCGGCACGTCGACACGCAGCGTCATACCTCCCTCACCGGCAATTTCGCCAATGACATCGCCAGCGTTGACATAACCGCCCTCACCTGCGGCAAGGCTGGATATTACACCGGTCATCGGTGCCGTTATCACACTTCCGGCGCCTCCCGAGAGATTGTTTTTAGCACGTTCGAGATTGGCGAGCGCCTGATTGTATTCGCCCACGGTGACTATGCCGTCGCTACGCAAAGGCGCCAGACGTTCCACTTCCTTTTTTGCAGCCTCATACTCTATCTTAGCCGCCTGCAACTGGTCGCCGCCGGCCATTCCAGCTGTTGATATTCTGCCTATGCGTGCGCCTTTCGACACTTTCACACCTGCCGAAATTCCTTTGTCGAAGGTTACCCTTCCGGACATTGGTGCCGAAATCACCCCGCTGTTAGCCGTATTATACATTACTTCACCTGAAACGGTCACAGGCACGGAGAAATCCGTTTCCGTCACCTCACTTACCTTGATGCCAAGCTCCTCGACCTGGTGGTCGTGTATTTCGATTTCGCCGTCATGGCGACCGGCCTCAGTCTGCGTGGTGGCGTCTGCATTCCCGTCGCCATCCACGTCCTGACCGTGTCCATCCCCTTTGCCGCATCCTGCAAGGACAAATGCCGACGACAGAATAAAAAAACTTAAATATTTCATTTCTATGATTTCTATGTCAGATTTTGTTTCACTACGTTTGTTTAATTCATTTAAATACGCCACATACCGTTACGTCTGCTCCGGGTCGCGTATGGCACACCGCGATGCGAACTCCTGAAAGTGCAACAAAATTAGGCGTTATTTTATGCAACCCGGTGTCAGATTCAGAGCTTGTCTAAATTTATATGATGCAGATTTTGAGAGGGATTGTCAGATGGATTTTTGCTTGCGATGTCATCGACGAAGTCGCTTTGCTTGCAAAGAGCGAGCGTAGCCGTAGCTACGTGACTGAAAAGCGAGCAAAAAGACACTGGCAAGACCCTCAAAAGCAAAGCAATATGAATTTTAGACAAGCTCTAAGGCACACGGCGGTCCCCGCAACAGATTTATATGACCGTATCCCACAGTCACTGAGCCCAAGTCTCTGATTATCTTGCGAGTATTTCCGCACGAACTCTCCTCGGCGGAGAAGTCAAACGGACAATCCGATATTACACAGGCAAATAAGACATCGCTGCCGGAAGACTGGCCGGATTTTCCTATCGTCATCGCATCGGCGAGATGCATTCCGCAATCCGACGCCCCGTTGTCCCGCGGCACTCCGCAGTCATGGCTATGGCAGTCGCCATGCTGCAATCCCGATGTGATTTCTTCGTCACCGTAAGCCAGAAAGAACGCATGTCCGGCAGCATCATGATGATGGCACTGAAACACTGTCACACAGCATATCAGCACCAACAAAAACAACGATGCAATCTTACGTATCCTTTCCATCTCCACAAAAATAATATTTTTTCATTTCATACCCAATCGCCTTAACATATTTTATTATCATTGCAATCTCCCGATTTATCGAACTTTTTCACTCTCCGTGATGTTTTACCGACAAACCATAAAATTAAACTCTTATGACTTATACACAACCTCAACTGCCTTATGCCTCCGACTCACTTGCTCCGGCAATATCTCAGGAGACAATCGACTTCCACTACGGCAAGCACGAAAAAGCTTATATCGACAATCTCAACAAGTTGATAAAGGGCACCGAGTTTGACAACGAAGACCTCGAGGAAGTCATACGCCGGGCCGACGGACCGTTGTTCAACAATGCTTCGCAGGCATGGAACCATATATTCTACTTTTTCTCATTCTCGCCCGACGGAGGCGGTGAGCCTTCAGGCGAACTTGCCGACGCAATACGCCGCGACTTCGGTTCGTTCGAAAAATTCAAGGAGGAATTCGAGAAAGCCGGCGTTTCTTTATTCGGGTCGGGATGGGTATGGCTGTCGCGTGACCAGGACGGCCACCTTTTCATTTCTCAGGAACCTAACGCCGGCAATCCGCTGCGCAAAGGCCTAACACCGTTGCTGACATTCGATGTATGGGAACACGCCTATTATCTCGACTATCAGAACAGGCGCGCCGATGCACTCAAAAGCCTTTGGGACATAATCGACTGGGACATGATCGAATCAAGATATTAGAATAAATCATTTTACTTTTTCATACTCTAAGATTTAAAAGATAAATAGCACTTAATTGTAAGCATAATGTGATGAATGGAGAGAGAGGCACGCGCGAGCGCCCCTCTTTTTCTATATATACGATATGCGGCATGTGGATATCCTCCGCGCTGCGCACCATATAATTGCATCATTACAGACAATTCCTTATCCGAATCGAACATTATTGATTATTTTTTCAATTTTTGCATCAAAATTATAAGTAGTAGTTGGCGGACTTTTATTAACTTTGTAAAGTTAATTTTATCATAACCCACAAAACACGTTATATCATGAAAGAAAAAATCCAGGAAGAGTTCAAGAAACATTTCGATGGCGAAGGCACCCTCTATGCATCGGCCGGACGTATCAACCTTATCGGCGAACATACCGACTACAACGGCGGATACGTGTTCCCCGGAGCCATCGACAAAGTCATAATGGCTGAAATACGCCCCAACGAGACCGATAAAGTACGCGTGTATTCAATCGACATCGACGACACTGCCGAGTTCGGTCTCAACGAGGAAGACGCTCCCAAGCAGCAGTGGGCCCGCTATATCTTCGGCATCTGCCGCGAAATCATCAAACGCGGCGGCACCGTAAAAGGCTTCGACGCCGTATTCGCCGGCAATGTGCCCCTGGGTGCAGGCCTCAGCTCATCGGCCGCTCTCGAAAGCTGCTTTGCCTTCGCACTCAACGACCTCTTCAACGGCAACACCATCGACAAGTTCGAGCTCGCCCGCATCGGCCAGTCGACCGAGCATAACTACTGCGGCGTCAACTGCGGCATCATGGACCAGTTCGCTTCTGTATTCGGCAAGAAAGGCAACCTGATGCGTCTCGACTGCCGTTCAATGGAATTTGAATATTTCCCCTTCAATCCCGAAGGCTACAAACTCGTGCTCGTTGATTCTGTCGTGAAACACGAACTCGTCGACTCACCCTACAACAAACGTCGCCAGTCATGCGAGCGCGTGGCTAAACGTCTCGGCGTGGAGACTCTCCGCGACGCCACCAAGGAAGCCCTCGACGCTGCCAAGTCCGACATCTCTGCCGAAGACTATTCACGTGCGAAATTCGTAATCGAGGAGAAAGAGCGCGTGCTCGACGTGTGCGACGCCCTCAACCGAGGCGACTACGAGACTGTAGGTCAGCTCATGTATGCCACCCACAACGGCCTGTCGAAAGACTATGAGGTAAGCTGCGAGGAGCTCGACTTCCTCAACGACATCGCCAAGGAATGCGGCGTCACCGGTTCGCGCATCATGGGCGGCGGTTTCGGCGGTTGCACCATCAACCTCGTTGCCGACGACAAATATGAGCATTTCATCGACGAAGCAAAAAAACGCTTCAACGAGAAATACGGCCACGAGCCCAAAATATACGACGTTGTAATCAGCGATGGCGCACGCAAGGTAACAGAATAACAACAATTTAAAATATTCCGATGAATATCTCAAAAGAGAGTGTGATTTCGCCCAAGGGTGACATTACACTCTATACTTTAACCAACAAGTCGGGAGCGCAGGTCGTACTCTCCTCGCTCGGAGCCGGCATCAATAAAATCATAGTTCCCGACAAGGACGGCAACATGGCCGACGTAATCCTCGGTTACGAGAATCCCTGTGACTACGACAACGACGGACCCTGCTCCGGCAAGACTCCCGGCCGCTATGCCAACCGCATCAAACACGGTAAAATCATTGTGAACGGAAAGGAATACAGCCTCCCGATCAACAACGGCCCCAACCACCTGCATGGCGGCCCCGAAGGTTTCCAGAACCGGATATGGGATTCGGAAGCAGAAGGCAACAGCGTAGTATTCACACGCACCAGCCCCGACGGTGAAATGGGCTATCCGGGTGAACTGAAAGCCAAGGTAACCTACACTTGGGACGATGACAACCGTCTCACCATCGACTACGAGGCTATCACCGACGCCACCACCTACGTCAACCTCACCAACCACGCTTACTTCAATCTCAAGGGACACAATAAAGGCAACGTGCTCGACCAGGTGCTTCAGCTCAACTGTTCGCAATACCTGCCCACCGATCCATCCGAAGCCCCGCTCGGCAACATCGAGCCGGTGGCAGGCACCCCGATGGACTTCACATCGCCGAAAGCCATAGGCAAAGACATCAACGAGGACTTCGAACCCCTCCATATCGGCAAAGGCTACGACCATTGCTACGTGGTCGACGGCTGGGTGAAAGGACAGCTCAAGGAAGTCGGCACACTGACCGACCCTGCAAGCGGCCGCAAGCTCACCATATCGTCGACACAGCCCGGCGCGCAGGTCTACACCGGCAACTGGCTGACAGGTTCGCCCAAAGGCAAGGATGGAATGGAATACCACGACTACGACCTCGTGGCCATAGAGTGCCAGGGATTTCCCGACGCACCCAACCAGCCCGCATTCCCCTCGCAGCTCCTCGTCCCGGGCGAAACTTACCGCCAGACCATCATCTACAAATTCGACGCCTAAGAGGATTTCACATGCCGCATGGTTATTGCGGAAACAGATGTCCGCAGGACATCGATTTAGTAGTAACCGTGTACACCGTAGCGCAGCGGAGGTGTGCACGTGTTACATAACCATTTACAGGGGCGTCCGTCAGGACGCCGATTTCATGACAATCAACTAACTCAAATAAACTAACAAGAAAATGAAACCGACATTATTTGTACTTGCAGCAGGAATGGGAAGCCGTTACGGCGGCCTCAAACAGCTCGATCCGCTCGGCCCCAACGGAGAGACAATCATGGACTACTCAATCTATGATGCAATCCGTGCCGGATTCGGAAAAATAGTTTTCGTTATCCGCAAAGACTTCGAACAGGACTTCCGCGAAAAAGTCCTCGCCAAATACGAAGGACACGTGCCCGTGGAAGTTGTCTTCCAGTCAACCGACAAACTTCCCGAAGGCTATACCTGTCCCGCCGACCGCGCCAAACCCTGGGGCACCAACCACGCCGTACTGATGGGCAAAGATGTAATCAACGAACCGTTCGCCGTAATCAACGCCGACGACTTCTACGGCCGCGACGCGTTCGCCGTAATCGCCAAAGAACTCATGCGTCCGCGCGACCGTAAAGGCGACTACTGCATGGTAGGCTTCCGCGTAGGCAACACCATGACCGAAAACGGTTCGGTAGCCCGTGGCGTATGCTCCACAAGCGACGAAGGCCTGCTCACCTCAGTTGTAGAGCGCACTGCCATCTCCTACGACAAAGACCACAATATCGTATTCACCGACGAAAACGGCGTAGAACAGACTCTCGAGCCCAACACTCCCGTATCGATGAACCTCTGGGGCTTCACACCCGACTACTTCGAATATTCCGATCGCGAATTCAAAAAATTCCTCGACAAGGACATCAACACCCCTAAAGCCGAATTTTTCATCCCCCTCTGCATCGACACCCTCATCAACTCCGGCGAAGCCACTGTCAAAGTTCTTGACACCGACTCACGCTGGTTCGGCGTAACCTACGCAGCCGACCGTCCCGGAGTAGTAGAAAAATTCGCCGCCCTCCACGCCTCCGGCGAATACCCCACCCCCCTCTTCGGCAAATAATCTCCCTCCCCCAAAAAGGATAATATCAACACTCCTACTAAAAAAAGCTGCGCCACCGCGCAGCTTTTTTTGAAACAGCAACACAATGTCACTAAGGTCATTAAGGTCACTAAAGTCTTTAACGTCTTTAACGTCCTTAATGACCTTAGTGACCTGTAATGACTTTAGTGACCTTAATCCTTAATCCTTACCGACCTTAGTGACCTTATTTTCCGCTCTTCCATTCACAAATAAAGAATAATTTTATTACCTTTGTAAAAATCTGATACCAATAAAATTACGTCATGGAAAAGCTTATAGAAAACAGAAGTAACTACAAAAATTTAATCACCTATCAGAAAGCAAATACCATATTCTGCATGACGTATTATTTCTGCGAAAAATACCTCACGAAAGGAGACCGCACAGTCGACCAGATGATTCAGGCAGCAGATCAGGCAAACAGAATATTATCGAAGGTTGCGCCGCGTCCGCGACATCCGCCAAGACCGAAATCAAACTAATCAACGTTGCAAAAGCAAGCCTGAGAGAACTCCTTGAAGATTTTGAGGATTATCTAAAGACCCGAAATCATCGTCAATGGGAAAAAGGAAGTATCGAATTCGAAGCAATGAAAAGACTTGCCAGCGAACATAATGACAGCGATTACTTTATGTCATTAGTACAATCCCGACCACCTGAAACCATCGCAAATATGGCGATAATCCTCCTCAATCAAACCGATTACCTGCTTTTCCGCCAATTAAAATCCCTCGAAAAACGATTTCTTGAAACAGGCGGATTCACCGAAAAACTATACCGTCTCCGCACCCAAACCCGCGAACGTAACAAATAACAAATCAAAAAGTACTTGAAAAGTATCTTTTTTTACTAAAATCGCATCAAATGCCATAAAAATTGTTTACAATATCGTATAATGCATATCTATACGCTCTAAATTGTTAAATTATACAAATAATAGTTAATATCATTAGTGCCATTAGTTTTATTAATTTTTATATGTAATTTTGTAGTAAGACTACGATTGCCTCATCTTCGTATAATTAAATAGCCAATTCTTATTTTATGGAGAGAGGCGGCCTACGCCGAGCTGAGTTCAGTAAGCTAATATAGCATCTGTGCGAAGTGGTATGGGCGGGAGAAGTAGTCTGGGACATATTTAAAGGCGTTTATCAGCGCTGTGTTTAAGACGGTCTGTAATCTAGCAAATCACAGAAATGTTTTTGGTCTTGAACTAAGCAACGGTAGATGCTCCGGGTGTGATTATATTACTCCCTTGATGATTCATGCTAACATGTATTGTCTCCTTTTCAAGGAGCAGTATTATTGTTTTTGCTTGATTCTGTTGGGAAAGTGTATTCATATCGGCGTGGGCTCTGACGTTGTCTGTTCGACCAAAATAGGCAATTGCTAGAGCCTCAGACCGTGGAATAGACAACAGATGGTTCCACGCTTTTTTTGTGTCTTTAAACCGAGAACCGACACAAATTAAGATTGCCGAAATGGATACAATAAGTAAGTCACAAAATCTCAATTCGATTAACGTCCGAGATACCCCTATAAGTGTAAATAAGCCAAGTTAAATTTACACTTGTAGGGGTATGACATTATATACCTATTTAAATATCCGACCAATCGGAATGAGTCTACCGATATTCAAATTGTAAAATTCAATCAATCATTATCAACCATTTAAATACCATTTAACAATGAACAAAAGTAAACTAATCTTAAAATTGGCATTATTGGCCGGCTATCTCCTATTTTCCGGTTTTAGCGCTTACTTTACCGCATCCTCTTTGTCGCTCAACCTTTTACAGGGCTCCAATCTGTGGTTTATATTTGCGCTTGTAATGGTCGTCGCAATTTTAGCCGGATGGTGTCTGACAAATGTAATCAGAGAACTGAGAACGAAAGTAGGTGCCTCACGTGCGGCGTTCACATTCAATTTAGCAGGATTTCTTGTATTTTGGGCATTCAGTTTTACAACTAATGTGCATTATTTCTTTGTTGAAAAGCATGGTTATAATATCCTGACAAAAGAATTGGCCGGGGCTAAAAATTACATTATTCAAAATACGGAAAAAAGCAACCGGGCAATCGATGAGCAAAAATCTCTTGCGCAAGATGCCATAACAGCACAAGTAAAAAACAACATAGATTTATTCAACCGTGAAATACAGAATACCATTACCGGACATTTAGGATTTGGAGTTGCTTGTAAAAGTATCCTTAAGTCTACCGAAAGCATATTATTGGCAGATTCGAAAATGTACGGAGATAATAATAAATATGAAATTTTTGATGATGTCCGCGACTCAGGCGACATAGGCACTACGCAAAGTAGCCTAATAGAGGTACTCCAGAAGAAATACACTGGACGCATGATTGAGCAACTTAATAAGAAACTGACTGTTATAGAGAACTATTATAACCGCAAAAAAGAACAAAACGCAGAACTCACCGAACTGCTCAGCACTATCGACATCCTTGAGAAGCAGCATTTGCCGGCTGTATTAAAAGACGGTTCTGTAAACGCATATTACACTTATTATGAGCAACAAAACGGCAACGTCATTGATAAAATGCCTGCTGATTTTGCCAAAGAGTGTGTCACGATGGAAGGGGATAAGATCAAAGAGTTCAATATATATCCTTCAAAACGAATGTTTGACACAATGTCAGTATGGGGCGATATATTCTCCAACAGGCTTAAAGGTATGACCATGTTGCAATGGATAATCATCGCTCTCATATTTGATATAGTATCATTTATTTTATTCACATTATTCCGAAAAGACTAAAATTCAACCATTATGCCAAAAATAGTTACAGGAGGTAATATGCCTCAAATCAATAGTGAAGCCACACAAACAAACGCCGTGCATCAGGAACAGCAGCCGACAGAACCGCAAACGGATACCGAACAGGTGCTGCAACCGGAACAGCGTCAACATGTCAACGTAAATCCGGCGCAAATTCAAACGCCGCAAATAATCAATAACAAGGTCCCGGTCGTCGTATTCGTAGGGCCGCCTTCAAGCGGTAAGTCCATGATACTTGTCCGTCTGGCAAAATACCTGCGAGATGAAGGCTATACCATAGAGACTGACCCGACATTCCTTAACACTGACGATTACCAACAGGATTGTCAGGAATTCAACGACAAGCTAAATACTAACATAGCACTTAAAGGCAGTGTGAAATTTCTACTTGTGAACGTATATAAAGATGGTCAGGAGGTTGCTAAGCTTTTGGAAGCACCTGGAGAAGATTTCTACACCACTGACCCGATGAAAATCAAAGCCGGGAAAAACGATATGGTAGAACCGTATTTATCTACAATAATTACCAGCAATAATCGCAAATCATACGTTGTCCTTCTTGATTTGGACTCAGAAATTTCATTTAGACGTGACTCTCGCCATCGGGATTCTTATCAGCAGCGCTTCCTAAAATATTTCTACCCGAACATTGACAAGAATAAAGACCGTATTATATTGCTCTACAATAAAATAGATATGACAATGTTCGGTAATATCAATTGTTGCGACAATATTAAAGGAGCACGTGATGATGCAAAATTATACTATAAGCAATGGTTCTCGTCAATGAAAGTATCTTCTTTTGGCGGATTCATTTCTTCGGAAAATTTTGTTTTCAAGACATTTTGTACCGGAGTATTCTCTCCGCAGACCGATGGTTTCGGAGAAAAATACCAAACGTACAATATAGCTAATAATATTTTCCCAAAAGAACTTTGGAAAGAAATAACACGCAAATTTTAATATGGAAATAATAATCCACGGAAAACCTAATGCCGGCAGCCATAATTTAACTGCCGGCATCAATCAGGAATTTGCCGAAAAATTCGTCAATGACTTTTTCAAACAAAGTGAAAAAATCACATTCGGAAATTGCCTGATAGCAGATGCGTATTTTTGGGGTGGCAAATGGTACTTTACTTATACATATTTTGTCAATTCCAATCTTAGCGGTGTCGGGCAGGATGCCCGCAATACATATTTTGCACTATCAATCATTGAGCAAAATCAATATTACTGCCTTATCAGCGAAGTCTACAACAAGCTGAAGGGAGTATATAACACCTATATCACTGGCAGATATATTAAAAACGGACGGTACATAGTTCAGGATTTTTCCGACCCGGTTCTATTTACCGGTCTTGTCAATAAAATCCATGAACCCGGGTTCTGGATAAATTTGCAGGAACCGGTAGACACAAAATTCAAACCACGCCTTGCTTTTGATTTCAACGAGCAATACAACGTCGTCGATTGTGATGCAAAAGCATTTGTACAGTCTTTGCGTGAATATGGGCGAGTAGTTGTTTCTGAAACCTTTCCCTCGAAGGACGAACGATTGACCGGAATTAATTCCGTACAACAGAAATTAAACACCGCGTTATCAAATATCACGAAGAAGGATGAACAAATAAAACAACTTGAAGCCCAAATTAACAATATAAATTCTGAAGGTAGTAAGAAAAAAGACGAGAACCGGAAACTTCTGAAAAAAATTGACGAGCTAAAATCTCAAAATGAGAATCTGTCTTCATCTGTTTCTCAACTAAATGACACAATAGATACATATAAAGACAAATTAGCAAAAATCGCCTCAATCTCAGGTGTAATCCCCACTCTTCATGAGGATACACCCAAACCTGCTCGCAATAATAGTAAACATAGAAATGGATGGGTTATTGTCAATACCATACTTTTGATTATTATTATCATATTATTGGCATTCAATAAATCATGCTCGACCAAAACTCCTCAACAATCTGAAGGACTATCCAATGGGAAAAGTATGGAAAACATCGATACGAAAAACAGTAGCTACACAGGAAATTATACCCAACAATCTACCACCCCTACAGTTTCATCCTCCTCATTAGATGGAGCCTCGTCATCAGATGATGTTAATACGACAACTGAAGACGTTGACTGCGGATTAAAAGTCAAGGTCAACGATATGTCTTTTTCTAAGGAAGCGAATATTGGCTCCGGCAGAAATATAATAATAACTGTTGATAAAGAACAACCAGGTTATTCCCTTCACACACATAACCTCCAAAATGGCGAGAATCTGATGTTAGGTAAAGAATTTGAGTGCAAAGCAATAGATAGCAACGAATCAGTTATCATCACCTTTAGAAGCGACGATCACAAAAAATTAAACCCGAAAAATAAACTCACCTTAACCGTCAAATAATTATGAGATATTTATTTCCTATACTTTTCCTTTTAGGGATAAGCATTTCTTCTTGCAATCAGGCAAAAGACAAATACGACCCTTATAACACAGGAACGTCTAACGATTCAACCGAGATAACGAATAGTTCCTATTTTGAAATTGATTTCAAAAAAACAGAAGCGAATGTCAAGAATATTCATGTAAAACTGAATGACGCCATTGGCTATGATGCACTGTTTGACACCGGTTGCTCGGGAATGATGATTTCCGAATTAGAGAAAGCCGAACTTCTCAAATCGAAAACTTTGACAAACGCCGACTACGTGGGAGAATCCTACGTCACATTGGCAGACGGTTCGGTAATAACCCATCCGGTATATAACCTGCGCTCTGTATCGGTCATCGATAAAAATGGTATTACCCACACGTTGAATGACATATATGTAACTGTGGCCGAAAATCCAGAAGCTGATGTTATTATCGGAAATGCCGTGATTGACAATCTTGCCAAGAACAGCTATACAGTTGATTTGAAGAATAAAGTCATCAAATTCGAATAACCGTATGAAACCAATCGTTTACTTTTTTGGGTTGATATCAGGCAATTTCGTGTCTTTCCCTAACGACCATACTGCCGACATATTTAAAACTGCATTCAAAAAGGTAAAAAATGAATCGCAGATTATCCTTCACCGTAAGGATAATCTGCTGTATTATTGCTATTTGCGGCGCATTGACAACAAATCGTTTTTTGGTATTAGTCTTTGTCTTGACTGTATATATACTGATTTAAACCGTCTTTTCGGTGCCTTCGATAATATCTTTGCCGATGCGGTTGAAAAAGGCAATTTATTGATGATGGATGAACGTGGGCGTCTGGCATGGACTTCTCCTGATTTTTCGTCAAACGCTGTTGCAATAAACGAATATTCAAAAAATCTGATTGATAAAATTACAATTTCAAAAAAGAGCACAATTGAGTTACCTCCGGTAGATTTCTCAATATCAATCAACGACTGCATAGAACTGAGCCTCGAAAACGGGAAAGTTGAGATTCTGGATGCGACAAAAAGATATTGTAATGTTTACATCGCAAAAACGAATTCTGAAATTGAACGAGTTACAAGTTTCAACAATTTATTGCGTTTCAAAGATGGAATAATAGAGAAAATAGGGAATGACCTAAAGGCAGAACAGAAACGTTGCTCAGAATTGAAATCAGCAAATTTAAAATTAAAAGCCAAACAAAAAAGCATTGTATGGGTAAGCATTTTTGGCATAATATCTGCCATCATGTTCGTAATCCTTTATTTCAAGGTAATCAATCCAAGCGAAGTGACACATTACGAAACCGGTGAATTTATATACTACGGTCCATTGAAAAATAAAAAACCCAACGGAATAGGTGTAGCGGTCTATCCGGTTGGCGATAAAGATGGGAGGAAATATTATATAGGTAACTTCACAGAAGGAGAACGTCAGGATACAGCCGCTATTTTATTTTATCAGGACGGCGATTATTTCTATGGGGCAATGGAAGGGGACAATTGGAAAGAAGGATTGTTCTACCGCCGCTCTGACGGGACTTACTTTCAGGGGACATTTGAAAACAATCAGCCATACGACGGTGAGTGGTATGACCATGTCAGAAAGCATAGTTCAGTTAAGGGCGAAGTGATATATTAAGGCAGTAACAGATAACAGGCTAATCGTTTAAATCGGCGCTGCTGCATGGTTAGATTGCCGATATAAATAAAATGTGTACAATAAAATGAAAAAATTTACTTTAGTCACAATATTTATTTTGTGTCTGGCACTTCAGCTATATGCACAGAAAAAGCCGGAAATTGACAGAAATCAGTTTAAAATATCGGCTGAGAAGGTAGAGTTTTCTGAAGACGGAGGAAATAAGAAACTCTCAGTTATAGCCGATAATGAATGGTCTATAAAAAGCAGACCTGACTCATGGGTCACCGTATCCAAAAACGGGAATACGTTGCAGCTGAGTGCCGGCAAAAATAATTCAACCAAATCACTTACTACAAATCTTACTATAACCTCCAAAAACAAGGATATAAAAATAAAAATTACGCAATCTGCGGCCTCGATACCGGAGGCTTCGCCGACTACAACACCTATTGAGTCAGGCAAAAGCACTAAAAATAAATCCAATACCACTACAAGATTCAGCATCTCATCATCGTCGGCAAATTTCAGTTCAAACGGCGGCTCAAAAACATTTACTGTCACATCATCAAATCCATGGCGAATCGAGACCGGAACAGCGTCATGGGGACGTCTCTCCAAAAATGGGAATAATCTTACATTGACAGTAGATGCAAATAAGACAGAGAGAGCACGAAATGACTGGTTTTCAATCAAGTCCGGAAACAGGACTATTCGTATAGACATATCGCAAGCCAGATCTTCTTCAAGATTTGAGATCTCGGCTACATCTGCAAATTTCAGCGAAGCCGGAGGTTCAAAAACATTTACAGTAACTTCAACCGATTCATGGCAGATAGACAAGAGTACGTCATCGTGGGGACATCTCACTAAAGATGGCAATAGTATTACATTGAAAATAGATGCCAACACAAAGACTTCATCACGTACTGATTATTTCACGATAAAATCAGGTAACAAACAAATACGCGTCAACATATCGCAGGCGGCTGCTGCACCTTTCATGACTGTAAATGGTTCGTCTGAAAAAGTGTCACTTTATTTCGATAGTGAAAATTCAAAAAAACATATAACTGTCAATACTAATATAGGCGGTTATGAAATCTGGGGTAAACCTTCTTGGTGCTATATAAGCAATAGGACGCAAACAGGATTTGATTTGGGTTGCCTCCGTAACAACAGCAGTGAATACCGTTCAAATTACTTGGAAGTCAGGGCAAGCGGAAAAAATGTCAGAATTTCTATATTTCAAGATTCAGATGATAAAAAATATTGGAGAAAAAGAAAAGGAGGTTGGGTAAACATGGCAATTGGTCTTGAAGGAGGATACTGTATAAAAGAAGGTTCATGGTATTCCAACAGTATAATCGGCATGAGAATAGGCAACTACGGAGATTTATTCCAGTTTGAGCTGGGAGTGGCACCTGGTGTTGTATCATGCTATGATTCTTCATCTGTTAATTTCCATCTGCCCGTTTATGCTTCATTAAAACTATCAGCCACAAACGGTTCTTTTTATTTCAAAATGGGCGGTGCATATAATGCCATACGTGACGATGATTATGAGGGGAATTATTCATTACGCGCTGGTTTTGGCTCTGCATGGAAACATTTTGAATGGGACTGGGCCTTCATTCAGTTTAATGCACCAGGCTATAACGACAACAAGGATTCGTACATATTTGACAGTTCCAATATGATGGTCGGCATGAGAATGGCCTGGTATATAACCCGTTGAAAAATTACTGATATATAGCAAAGAGGCAGGGAGTCCGGGTGACTCGCCTGCCTCTTTGGCATATTAGAAGAATAACGATTGGGATTTCTATTCGTCGGTGTGCTGCTCGGCGTATTCCTTGAGGAGTTTTTCCTGGACATCGCCGGGCACGAGTTCGTAGGAAGCGAACTTCATGGTGAATGAGGAGCGGCCTCCGGTGATGGAGCTTAATGCCGTGGAGTAGCTCGACATCTCTTTGAGAGGTACTTTGGCCGAAATTTTCTCGAAGCCGTTTTCGCTCGACATACCCATGATGATGGCGCGTCGGCCCTGAAGGTCGGACATCACGTCGCCCATCACATCAGAGGGTACCATGACTTCCACGTCGTAGATAGGCTCGAGCACCTTGGGATTAGCGTTGCGGAATGCCTCAGAGAATGCGTTGCGGCCCGCGAGACGGAAGGATATTTCGTTGGAGTCAACCGGGTGCATCTTGCCGTCGTAGATGCAGACGCGTACGTCGCGGGCGTAAGAGCCGGTAAGCGGCCCCTGCTCCATGCGGTCCATAAGACCTTTGACGATTGCCGGAATGAAACGGGCATCGATTGCGCCGCCTACGATACAGTTGTGCACCACGAGCTTTCCGCCCCAGCTCAAAGGTATCTCCTGGGTATCGCGTACACTCATTTTGAATTCCTGGTTGCCGAATTTATAGGTATCAGGCACTGCCGAACCTTCGACATACGGCTCGATAATCAGATGCACTTCGCCGAACTGGCCTGCGCCACCCGATTGCTTTTTGTGGCGGTAGTCGGCACGCGCGGCCTTTGTGATAGTCTCGCGATACGGTATCTTGGGTTCCTCAAAGATGATGGGAAGTTTGTCATTATTCTCCACGCGCCATTTGAGGGTACGCAGGTGGAATTCACCCTGACCTGAAAGGATTGTCTGCTTGAGTTCCTTGGACTGTTCGATTTCCCAAGTGGGGTCTTCCTCATGCATGCGGTTGAGAATGCCGCTGAGTTTTTCGGCATCGCTTTCGGTGACGGGACGTATGGCACGCTGATACTTAGGCGCGGGATATTTGATGAAATCGAATGCTATTTCGCAGCCTTTCTCGTCGAGGGTGTTGCCTGTGCGCACGTCCTTGAGTTTGACGGTAGCGCCGATATCGCCGGCACAGAGTTTGTCGACCTGAGTCTTTATCTGTCCGCACACGCAGTATATCTGGGCGATGCGCTCCTTGGTGCCTCGGGTGACGTTGTCGAGGTCGACACCTGCGGTTAGGGTTCCGGACATAACTTTGAAGTACTGCACTTCGCCGATATGCGGTTCGACAGTTGTCTTGAACATGAATATTGAGAGCGGGCCGTCGGAGTCGGGCTTGATCTCATTGCCGAGAGTATCGACGGGAGCCGGCATGTCGTTGACGAACGGAACCACGTTGCCGAGAAATTCCATCATGCGGCGTACGCCCATATCCTTGAGCGCGCTGACGCAAAATACCGGGAATATCGAACGGTCGACAAGTCCTTTGCGTATTCCTTCGCGCATCTCGTCCTCGGTAAGATGTCCCTGGTCGAAGAATTTTTCCATCAGAGTCTCGTCGTTCTCGGCTGCGGCTTCCACAAGCTGCTGGTGCAGTTCATGGGCACGGTCCATCTCTTCGGCAGGAATTTCCTCTATCGTCGGAACGCCGCCGTCAGGACCCCACGAATATTTCTTCATCAGGAGCACGTCAATCATGGCGTTGAAGCCCGGGCCGCATGAAAGAGGATACTGTATCGGGGTTACTTTAGGCCCGAATATCTCGCGCATCTGTTCGATGACATTGTCATAATCGGCCTTTTCGCCGTCAAGCTGGTTGAGGGCGAAGATAACAGGTTTTTTGAGCGACGCTGTGGTGCGGAATATATTCTGCGTGCCAACCTCAACGCCATATTCGGAGTCGATGAGTATGACTCCGGTATCGGTCATGTTGAGCGCGGTAATGGCATTGCCTACAAAGTCGTCGGCGCCCGGACAGTCAATCACATTGAGCTTCTTGCCAAGAAATTCAGCATAAAAAACTGTTGAAAACACAGAGTATCCATACTCTTTTTCAACAGGAAAATAGTCGCTGACAGTATTTTTAGCATCGATAGTGCCGCGGCGTTTTATAACTCCACACTCGTAGAGCATAGCTTCAGCGAGTGTGGTTTTACCCGAGCCTTTGCTTCCAAGCAAGGCTATGTTTTTGATTTCGTTAGTTTGATAGACCTTCATGTTATCAGAAGTTTTTAATGGATTAGACTTGTATTCGTAACGTCAGTTTTTCGGTCTGAAAAATTAACTGAGCGCAAAATAGTAATTATTTTTGAGAAATCAAAACTTACGAAACATGTTTGAAAACATAATTTACGGTCGCTCCGGGTATTTCGCAGTCCCGCGATTCATGTCAGACAGCCACCATCGCCACAGGCAGCCGTCCGCCTGACGTTGCAATGGCCCGATTATCGTTGTCAAAAAAGGCCGGACAAGTTCGATATATCTCACTTGTCCGACCTTTCCGGATTTATTTTATCTTTATCTTATTTCACGGCTGCCACAAGTGTTTCGAGTGCAGCTTCGATATTGGCGGCATCCTTGCCTCCGGCCTGTGCGAAACCGGGCTGTCCGCCGCCTCCGCCCTTGATGGCTTTTGCTGCCTCGCGTACTATTGCCGATGCGTTGAGCCCGCGAGCTACGACATCATCCGACAGCATGACGGTCAACAGCGGCTTGCCGCCCATGTCGGTAGTAGCTGCGACAAAAGCCGCTCCCTCAGGCATCATCGAACGGATGGCGAACGCTACGTTTTTCACAACGTCGGGAATACGTATACCGCTCAGCGTCATCAGCCTGATACCGTTGACATCGGTTGCCGAAGCGATAAGGTTCTTGGCAATCATATTGACGCGTTCCTGCATATATTCCTGCGCCTGTTCGCGCAACTGGGCGTTCTCCTCGATGGCTTTCTTGATAGCCTGCAACACATTGGGCGCGTTGTTGAACATCGCAGCCATCTGATGGAGCATCTCGGCGGTATCGTCGATTGATTTCTCGACCCGTGCGCCGGTGATAGCCTCGATACGGCGTATACCTGCCGCGATGGAACTTTCCGACACGATTTTAATCATACCGATATTACCGGTGTTGTCGACATGCGTACCGCCGCAAAGCTCGACTGAATCGCCGTAACGTATCACACGCACCTCATCGCCATATTTCTCGCCGAAAAGCGCCATAGCGCCCATCTTCATGGCATCGGCAATGGGGACATTGCGGTGCTCGTCGCGGGCTATAGCCTGACGCACTTTCCTATTGGCGAGTTTCTCAACCTTCGAAATCTCTTCGGGAGTCATTTTCTGGAAGTGGGAGAAGTCGAATCGCAGCACCTCGGGCGAAACGAACGAACCTTTCTGCTCCACATGGGTGCCGAGCACTTCGCGGAGCGCCTCATGGAGGAGGTGTGTGGCGGTATGGTTGCACGACGTTGCCAGACGTGCCTCCCGGTCAATCGAAGCCACGAACGTAGCGGCCGGATCGGAAGGTAGCGTCCGGGTCAGATGCACACCGATACCGTTCTCGCGCTTCGTATCGTAAATCTCGACAGTCTCGTCGCCGCATACGAGTGTACCGCGGTCGCCGACCTGTCCGCCCATTTCGGCATAGAAAGGCGTTTTGTCAAGTATTATCTGGTAATATTCCTGATTTTTCTGTTTGATTTTACGGTAACGGAGAATACGAGCCTCGGTCTCGGTGAAATCATAGCCTACAAATTCCTGTTCACCCTCGTTGACAGTGACCCAGTCATCGGCCTCCACTGCAGCGGCGCTGCGTGCACGCTGCTTCTGGGCGGCCATCTCTGTGTCGAATTCTGCCTGGTTGAGCGTCATGCCGTTCTCCTTGAGGATAAGCTGCGTAAGGTCGAGCGGGAAGCCGTAGGTGTCGTAAAGAATGAAAGCCTCCTTGCCTGATATTTCCGAAACGCTGTTGGCCTTGGCCTGCGCGACGGCATTGTCGAGCATGCGGATACCGTTTTCAAGCGTGCGCAGGAACGAGTCTTCCTCCTCCTTGATGACCTTCATGATGAGTTCGCGCTGCTTTGCGATTTCGGGATATGCCTCACCCATCGACTCTATCAGCGTGTCGATGATTCGATACATGAACGCTGAACGCTGTCCGAGGAATGTGTAGGCATAGCGCACGGCGCGGCGCAGGATACGGCGTATCACATAACCGGCCTTGGCGTTTGACGGGAGCTGAGAGTCAGCGATAGAGAACGCTATCGTACGCACGTGGTCGGCGATAACACGCATAGCCACATCTACCTTGGCATCCTCGCCGTATTTCTTGCCCGAAAGCTCGGCAATCTTCGAGATAAGCGGAGTGAACACGTCGGTATCATAGTTCGACGTCTTGCCCTGAAGCGCCATGCAGAGGCGCTCGAAGCCCATACCGGTGTCGATTACCTTTGCGGGCAGCGGCTCAAGCGAACCGTCGGCCTTGCGGTTGAACTGCATGAACACAAGGTTCCATATCTCGATGACCTGCGGATGGTCATGGTTCACGAGATCACGTCCGGAGATTGCGGCACGCTCCTCGTCGCTGCGCAGGTCAATATGGATTTCCGAGCAGGGACCGCAGGGACCTGTATCGCCCATTTCCCAGAAGTTGTCGTGCTTGTTGCCGTTGATTATATGGTCGGCGGGAAGGTGCTTTTCCCAGAATGATGCAGCCTCGTTGTCGCGTTCGAGTCCGTCCTCTTTCGAGCCTTCGAATACGGTAGCATACAGGCGTGCAGGGTCGAGATGGAGCACATCCACAAGATATTCCCAGGCCCAGTCGATGGCTTCGGCCTTGAAATAGTCGCCGAACGACCAGTTGCCCAACATTTCAAACATTGTGTGGTGATACGTGTCGTGGCCTACTTCCTCGAGGTCATTGTGCTTTCCCGATACACGGAGGCACTTCTGCGAGTCGGCCACACGGGTGAATTTCGCCGCCTTGTTTCCTAATATAATATCTTTGAACTGGTTCATGCCCGCGTTGGTGAACATCAGCGTGGGGTCGTCTTTGATTACCATTGGAGCCGATGGGACAATCTGGTGCCCCTTACTGCGGAAAAAATCCTTGAATGACTCGCGTATCTCTTTAGCTGTCAACATATTGAAATTGTGATATATGATGTTGGGATATAAATTTGCTTAAAATAATTAGCAAAATTACGCGTTTTTTGTTAAATTCGCAAATTGTTGTGACCAATAGAACTCTTATTTATTAAATATACAGGTCACAGCATGCCAAGCAATCCACCGGCGAGCGATGAGAAAGAAAGTATATTACCGATATAATCCGTCCAACGAAACCTACGAGAGGGTCTACCCATCCCGCGGACAACGCGTATGGGCCTGGACCAAATATCTGCTTGAAGGGATAGGCATCAGCGCCGCCATACTTATCTCGCTCTATATATGCATCGACCTGCCGAAGGAAAAGCAGCTGCGCAAGGAGAACGAGGCGCTCCGCAATCGCGTCGACCAGCTCGACTCGCGGCTCAACACAGCGATTGCCGTTATGGACAATCTCGCCGAGCGCGACAACAATTTCTACCGCGTCATCATGCAAATCGACCCGCTCACCGCCCGACAGCGGTATGCCGGCCTGACGCGCTTCAATCCGGGCGACATCAGAAATCTGCCTGACAATGAGAAACTGGCAGAAGTGACGGCAAAACTCGAACTGCTCGAACGCCAGGTCTATGTACAGTCGCAGTCGTTCGACCGCCTTGCCGAGGCCATCAACCAGAGCAGCGACCGCCTGTCGCATATCCCGTCCATACAGCCCGTATCGGAGGAGGACATGACGCAGATGGCATCGGGATACGGGTGGCGTGTCGACCCAATCTACGGCACCTCAAAGCATCATGACGGCATGGATTTCGCCGCTCCCTCGGGCACATCGGTCTATGCCACAGGCGACGGCACCGTGGCCGAAGCGGGATGGAACAGCGGCTACGGCAACACCATCGATATAAACCACGGCTACAGCTACACCACCCGTTTCGCCCATCTGAGTGAAATCCTCGTCACGCCCGGACAGAAAGTCAAGCGCGGCGACCTCATAGGCAAAGTAGGCAATACCGGGAAATCGACAGGTTCGCACCTTCATTATGAAGTGCGGCTTAAAGGAGTGCCGCAGAACCCCGTCGACTATTATTTCCAGGACCTCACTCCCGAAGAATATGCACGCATGGTCAACGATTCGGAAAACGCCGGCCACGTAATGGACTGATAATCCCGACAGAAAGATTTTCTTTAAAAGCTATACCCGGTAATGGATAATTTTTCCAAAAAATATTATAAGATAAAAGAAGTCGCGGAGATGATAGGTCTCCCCGCCTCCACCCTGCGCTTCTGGGAGCATAAATTTACTATCATAAAACCACACCGCAACGAGAGCGGGACCCGCTTTTACACACCTTCCGACATTGAAAAAATACGTCTCGTGGCTTTCCTTGTAAAAGAAAAAGGGATGAAACTCGAAGCCGCCGAACAACAGATACGCCACAACCACTCCGGCATCTCCCGCAAAGTAGAAGCCATCGAGCACCTCAAACAAATCCGCCTCAAACTGAAAACCATGCTCGACGCCCTCAACTCCCGCTACCCGACCAAACCGCAATAAGCTAAAGTAGCTATCATAGCTAAAATAGCTACTATAGCTACCGTAATCATAGTCACCATCAACAATAACCATAAAAACACCAGCCATGCAACCACCCCGCTTCGCCCAACCAAAAACTTCCTACCGCAACCTGCGCGTATTTCAAAAAGCCGAAGCAATCTACGACCTGACATATTACTTTCTTGAAAAACACATTTCAAAATCTGACCGCACCCACGACCAGATGCTACAGGCGGCACGCTCCGGAAAACAAAATATCGTTGAAGGCAGAGCAGATGCCGCTTCATCAGCCGAAATGGAGATTAAACTTTATGGTGTGGCACAGGGTTCGTTGCACGAACTACTGAACGATTATGAAGATTTCATGCGTACCCGTAAAATCGAAATCTGGACAAGCAGCCATCCACGATACACAAAATTGCGCAATACCTGCGCGATAAATAACGACACGGCATATTACATGAATCTGACATCAAAGATGAATGATGAGGAACTGTGCAATCTTCTGCTTACTTTAATTCATCAGACAATCACTATGCTCGGAAAAATAATTGACCTCGCAAAACAGGATTTTATCCAAAACGGCGGCATAAAGGAACAAATGTACCGCGCCCGCCTCTCCTACCGTAACAACAGCTAAACCGATTATGATAGCTATTTTAGCTATATAGCTATCATAGCTAAAATAACTACAATAGCTAAAATAGCTATGGTAGCTAAGATAGCCAACCGGCACCCATAATATTAACTCAAAAAAACAGGAAGCATCGGCAGTGAATGCCGATGCTTCCTGTTTTTTTGAATTAATTGGCTTTTTATTCCATGGCGTCGAATTCGACGGCGGTGTCGTCGGCTTTGGTGTTGGGGGCTTCGAGGCCGTAGTGGTTTTTGCGGTCAAGTGCCTTGAGGATGAGGCCGAAGATGAGGGCGAGTACGCCGAATGATGCGAAGATGAGCATCGGTGCGGTGTAGTTGTAGCTCAGGGGGTTGAATACATCGGTATTGGTCGAGGCAAGCACTCCGCCGATAATCATCGGCACGGCGTAAAGACCGATGTTCTGGATCCAGAATATGACCGCGTATGCCGAACCGAGCAATTTGCCGTCGACAAGTTTCGGCACTGACGGCCACAATGATGCAGGCACAAGCGAGAACGAGATGCCGAGCAGCACTATCGCGAGGAATGCGACAACGATGCCGAAGATGCCCATCGGCGACTGGATTTTCTCTACCACGAGGGTGAAATCACGGTCGACGGCACGTGCCTGATTCAAGTCGAAGCTCGTATCCTTATCCTTTAGGAAGTTGGATATTTTCTGCGAGGCAGCCTCGGCGCGTTCCGTTGCGTCGGCTACCGACATATCGGAAAAGGCCGCACGGGGATTGAACACTACAGACTCTCCGGCGCTCTTACCTACGATTGCGGCGGCAACATCATGATTAGCGAAGTTTTTCGGACTGAACACTACGTTGATAGCCACCTCCTTGCCTTCCGCATTGAGTTCGGAGTCTACAATTTTACCTGATACAATTGAGTTTTCTGCCACGGCAGTCTGGTCGCCGCCACGCAATGCAGGCAGCCCGAGAGCGAATGTCAGGTGGCACACAATCATGAGCAATGCGCCGAATATAAGCATTGTGGCGCCTTTACCTTTCTTGTCGAGATAACGGCCGAGGAACGGGGTGATGGCGGCGGCTCCGAGAGGGAACACGGTGAAAATAGCGGCGGCAGACTCATCGGAGATACCGAGGTTGCACTGAAGCATGTTGGCGGCATATTTCTGGAACGGAAAGATAGCCGAATAATAGAGCACGCAAAGCAATGCTACAATCCAGAATACCTTCGAGCTGAAAATATACTTGAGATCGGAAATCTTGAAAGGGTCGTCCTTCTCCTCGTTATTTCCAATCTGGCGTTCGAGCTTCTTGTCCATCACTGAGTAGGCGATGAAGCTGATGAGTCCGATACAGAGCAATATCACGGTAAAGCCGACTGAGCGCGACACATTTAGCGTACCGCCCAGACGCGAAACCAACGGCGACATGATGAACACGGCGGCGACACCAACGCGGGCGAGCGCCATCTCGATACCCATAGCCAATGCCATCTCTTTGCCGGCAAACCATTTGACGATACCGCGCGATACGGTGATACCGGCCATCTCCACGCCGCAGCCGAATATCATGAAACCGATGGCCGACAGCTTGGCCGACGCAGGCATACCCTTGAAGAACGGAGTGACATTCCACCACGCTTCGGGAAGATTGAGATTGTTTTCAAAGAATGTGGCAAGAGCGCTCCCTTCAAACGCTTCAGTAAGCGCGAAATAATTGATGAACGCTCCGACGAGCATCACCGTACCCGAGAGGATAGCGGTGAACCTCACTCCCATTTTGTCGAGAATAATTCCGGCAAAAATCAGGAAGAAGATAAACACGTTGAGAAATGTTTCCGAACCGGCGAAGTGTCCGTAGGTTTCGGGGTCCCAGCCTTTGGTGTCCTGAAGGGCTGTCTGCAGAGGCGACAGCACGTCCATGAACATGTAGCCGAAGAACATGGCCATAGCCAGAAGCACGAGAGCCGTCCAACGCACTGCGGGACGGTCGCTCAGCAATTGTTTTGTTACTTTCTGTTGCATATTATGATTGGTTTTATGATTTTGGCTTATTTACCATACCCGTTTCTATCGAGTGCGGCCTGATATTTTTTTGCATTGGCCTGATGCGAGGCATAGTCGGAGGCAAAATTATGGTAGCCGGAGAAATCCTCTTTGGCGCACATATAAATATAGTCATGCGCCGGGGCATCAAGCACGGCATCGAGCGTGGCTGCCTCGGGGATACGTATCGGACCCGGAGGAAGTCCCTGATACATATATGTATTGTAAGGTGAGTTTACCTGCAGATGTTTGTTGAGTATGCGACGGAGAGAGAAATCGCCCAACGCGAACTTCACCGTGGGGTCGGCCTGCAGCTTCATTTTCGACGCCAGGCGGTTGAGATACAGCCGGGCCACCACAGGGCGCTCATCGGCTTTGTTGGTTTCCTCCTCTACTATAGAGGCAAGAGTAGATACTTCATCGGGTGTGAGATGCAGTTCACGCGCTTTGGCACGACGAGTGTCGTTCCAGAACCTGTCATAGTTGCCGATAATCTTAACCACCACGTTGGCAGCCGGTTCATCCCAGTAAAATTCGTATGTATCGGGGAGGAAATGTGCTACGAAATTGGCAGGAAGGACACCTTGCGACGACAGCAACGAATCGGTGGCGGCTGCGAGCGACGCGCTGTCGGCGAGCAATTGAACGTCAAGGCGTGATGTAAGCTGCCCGACAGTACGCAGATTGTTGAATTTCACCTGCACCGGATTCTGACGCTGTTTTTTGATGCGCCCGGCAAGCCGCCAGGCTTTTTCCCCATGCTCTACGACATAGCTGCCTGACTTGAGTTCCGAGCTGTCGGATATTTTGCCCCAAATCCCGTATACCCTGCCGCCATAACTTTCGCCAAGACGGGCAACGAGCGAATCGCGCAACGCAACCGCGCCTTTCGAGGCATCGACATATATGCGCACGCGCTCCCCTTCGTATGATTTGAAAGCATAATCGTAAAGCACTGCCCCGGCGATGCAACAAATTATCGCGACCACAAGCAAAGACATAAAAACCATCCGGGGCCATTTTTTCCTTTTTCTATTCATAAGTGACTTTACCTAATAAAAAAACAGTTAGAGGCAAGCAAACTCGGAGAAACCGTCGCCATTAACCTTAGGAGGATGTCTCTTAACCGACAATCTAATCTGCAAATTTACAAATTATTTTAAGACGGTGTTAAAAAATATCTGTTAAATACGGAAAACGTATTTTTAAAAGCAAAATTCCATTTTCACGCACCGGCCAAAACTTTAAGAGTGCGCCGCGAGTTAATATTATACTATATATTTATTGACGAGCGACATGACAGGGACAAGACAAAACATACACGGAGCGCCGAGGGCGGCAAAATATTTCGAGACCGGATTGCATCTGATGGTGCTTGCGGCCGCCGTAACGATGGTCATCTGGGTATCACAAGAGACACTCGAGAACAAATCCTTTCTCGCCGACAGCAGATACATGCATTTCCAGTTCTGGGTATGCATTCTGTTTCTGTTTGACATAACCATGGAATGGATAATGAGTCCCCGCAAATGGAAATACATCTGCACCCATCTGCTTTTCATCATAGTCAGCGTGCCATATCTCAACATACTTGAATGGGCCGGTATAGACGTACAACCGCGCATCATGTATCTCATCAGACTCGTACCGCTGTTCCGTGCCGGCTACGTACTGGCTCTTGTAAGCAGGACATTCACCTCGCGACAGTCGCTCAGCATGCTGTGGGTATATATCACATGGGTAGCCGTGAGCGTATATTTTGCCGCCATGATGTTTTTCGTCGAGGAACATTACATCAATCCGCAGGTCGATACCTTCTGGACCTCACTATGGTGGGCTTTCCTCGAAATGACCACCTGCGGCACCAACATCCCCACACTCACACCTACCGGCAAAGTGCTCGGAGTGGTACTCTCGGTGGAAGGGCTGACCCTTTTCCCGGTATTCACGGTCTATATCACGAACGCCGTGTTGAAAATAAACAGATCGCGCAATGACGGAGACTCCTCCTCCGATACAGCCGCATCGGTGTCCTCACCGACAGCCGAAGGAAGCGCAGCCGGATCTCCCGGCCACGCCAACGGCTGAAACATGCCCGCGGAAGGAAATAATTCATGGGGAATTGCTATCTTTGCAGAAATTATGAGACACTCTCTAAAACAGCAAATACAGCAATGATAATCCCGTTGATTTTTCTGAGCGTGATGCTTGTGGCATCACTCATTGTAACAGCAATCACTCTGCACCGGCACATAACGCTGAAAAGCGAGCTCGCAAGTCTGAGCGAACGCGAGAAAGCCGCCAACGAGCGGGCGGCACTCACTGAAGCCTCGGCCGCAGAGCGCATAGCGCATGCCGAAAACTCCGCCGCCGAACGCATCAGACAGATTGAGAAAGATGCCGGCGAACGCATACGACAGGCCGAAGCTGCCTCCGGCAAGGAATTCGAGCGTATGCTCAGCGACAGCGAGAAGCATTTCAGACTCATCGCCAACGAAGTCCTGACAAACAGCACCGACCGGTTGCGCCAGCAAAGCGAGCAGCAACTCAAGGACATACTCACTCCCCTGCGCGAAAATATCGATTCATTCCGCAAAAAAGTGGAGGATACCTACAACAATGAGGCACGCGAACGGTTCTCCCTCCAGCAAAGCCTGCGCGAAATGATGGAACTCAACCGCAGCATCGGCAAGGAAGCGAAAGACCTCGCCGATGCCTTGCGCGGCAACAGCAAGGTACAGGGCGACTGGGGCGAGATGATACTTGAAACGATACTCGAAAAATCGGGACTGAAACGCGACATACACTTCCACGTACAGCTCACCACCGACGACAACGGCACCATACTGCGCGACGCACAGGGCCACGGACTGCGTCCCGACGTCGTGGTCGACTTCCCGGACGGACGCTGCATAGTCATCGACTCAAAAGTGTCGCTCACCGCATATATAAATATGGTTAACGCCACCGATACCGCCGAGGCCGAGCAATATGCCCACCGCCATCTGAATTCAGTCAAAGCGCATATAAAGGAACTCGCAGGGAAAAACTATCAGGACTATGTAGGCTCCAAATCGACCGACTTCGTGATGATGTTCATACCCAACGAAGGCGCGTATCTCGCCGCCATGAACCTCGACCCGATGCTTTGGCAGGAGGCCTACGACCGCCGCGTCATCATCATATCCCCCACCCATCTCATATCGGCCGTGCGCCTCATCGAGCAATTATGGCGTCAGGACGACATGAAACGCAATGTAATAGAGATTGCGACCGAAAGCGGCAAGATGTATGACAAGTTTGTTGGCTTTGTCGACGATATGGGTAAGATAGGACGTGGAATCGAGCAGACTCAGAACGCATACGACAGCGCGATAAAGAAGCTGCGCAGTGGAACGGGCAATCTCATCACACGTGCCGAAAATCTGCGGAAACTCGGCGCCAAGGCAAGCAAACGCCTCGCCATGACAGCGCTCGATGAGGAAAACGCCGATACGGCTGAAAATTCAGACAGCCCGGCGCAGCTTCCTGATGCAGACAAATAAAAAAATCTAAGAGCTTGTCTAAAAAACTACGGTGCCGTTTCCTCCGCAGCGGGAAGAAACGGCACCCATGATTTGCCCCTTTTATTTTCAATTACAGCTCTGAGAATCAGAGTGCAGAAGTGTGACGTGCGCTAAACCAAGCGGTTGGAAGGAGTACGGGACCCGTCACAAAAGCCTTAACGGGCCTTGTAGTCCTTAAGCATTTCCTGCAGGCGCTGGCGTGCAAAGAAGATGCGGCTTTTAACGGTACCGAGAGGAAGATTCATTTTCTCGGCGATTTCGTTGTACTTGTACCCGGCGACATGCATCGAGAACGGCACACGATATTCGTCAGAGAAAGAATTGATGGCTGAAGTGATTTCTTTAGCGGCAACCGATCCTTCGGGAGTCTCGAAACCTGACTCCTGCGGGAGGTTGAGATGATAAAGATCCTCTGTCTGGTCAATAACAGTAGCGGAGCGCACACATTTACGGTAATTGTTTATAAATATGTTACGCATAATGGTGAATACCCATCCTTTGAAATTGACATTCTCGACATATTTGTCCTCATTGTCGAGAGCCTTGAGTGTAGTGTCCTGCAACAGATCGTAAGCGTCATCTCTGTTTGATGTCAGCAGGTAAGCAAAATTCAATAGGTTGCTTTGCAGACCTAAAAGCTTGGTTTGAAAATTCTTGGAGCTCATAATTGATGTTTTTTACTTTAGGAATAAATCATTAAATAGTCGCGTTGTGAATCAATCACACTGCAAATATACAACAAATTTTTAATATGCAAATATTTTTTAGATTATTTTTTGAAAAAATTTAGATTTTTTATTTTTACTTTATTTAATTACCTTATTATTAGATGTTTAGCTTATAAAAATTTTAGTTTCATTTTTGTTACAATTTAATATTTCATTTTGTAACAACTGTTACTATCCGGCAACAATTATCACACAGTAATGCAATTGTAACAAAATCAGCCGTTTATGTCAGCCTCTTTTGAGACACCGCGTTGTATTCACGCTGTAACATTCATGTAACAGATTTAACAAAAAAAATAGCGGGGCATTAAGAAGGTGCACATATCTCCACCCGGAAAAACCTTTGCCGGCATCAGTACAGCATCGGTCAAAAAAAAGAGCATGACGATTTTTTGGAGGGCACATGACAAAAAACATTTCTGTTTTCGGCAAAAACCGGCAGAAACCGGCGCAATTTGCACAATTTAATCGAATGTTAAGATTATTTTTTATTAATGTGTAATATGTTGTTGGAAAATATTGTAATTTTGTGCCGATATTTGCAAATATAATAATGGACCAGCAACAAAAACAGGAGTTACTTGACAGCCGCTATCTGCGCATGGCAAAAATCTGGGCGGAAAACTCATATTGCCGCCGGCGTCGTGTCGGAGCAATAATAGTCAAGGACTCGATGATAATATCCGACGGTTTCAACGGAACTCCGTCAGGATTTGAAAATGTATGCGAGGATGAAAACGGCAGTACGAAAGCATACGTATTGCATGCAGAAGCCAACGCCATAACAAAAGTGGCGCGCAGCAACAACTCAAGCGACGGCGCAACGCTTTATGTAACCGCATCTCCATGCATAGAATGCGCCAAACTCATAATACAGTCCGGCATCAAAAGGGTGGTATTTGACGAAATGTACAGGCTATGCGACGGAATCGACCTCTTGCGTCGCGCCGGCATCGAGACCATACACCTTAACATTTCCGCAACGGATAAGAGCCGGTTCGACAATAAACCTGAGACAGAATAAGACGAAACTTCCGCCATATCCCCATTCACATACCCGCGGCACGGCTCGTGACGACACGGGACGCCCGACAGGAAGATAAAGCGACAAGGAAGGTACAATTTCCATAATACTATTATTAATGAACAGACTCACAAAAGGATATATCTGGATACCGCTTGTAGCGGCCATGGCATTTGTAGGCGGCATCCTTGCCGGCACACTGCTGCATCATCAGGGCGGCCGTTCGGACGGCGAGAAGAAACTGAGCAATCTGCTCAACCTCATCGGCAACGAGTATGTCGACGTGGTCGACACAGATTCACTGATTGAAAAATCGCTGCCCCATCTGCTGTCAAGCCTCGACCCCCACTCGGTATATATTCCGGCGAAGGACCTCCAGATGGTCAACGAAGAGCTTGACGGCTCGTTCAGCGGGGTCGGAGTGCACTTCACCATCAACAACGACACAATCAATGTGCTTGAGGCCACGAGCGGAGGCCCCGCCGAGCGTGTGGGCATAAAGGCCGGCGACCGCATCATAGCCGTCGACGGCGAGAACGTGGCAGGAACCGGCATAACCAACGAGGAGGTGTTCAAACTCCTGCGCGGAGAACGGGGCTCTAACGTAAAACTGACAGTCAAGCGCAATAACACTCCGGCTCCGATAGATTTTGAAGTGACGCGCGGCGACATATCTGTCACCTCCATCGACGCCGACTACATCGTGGCCGACAGCATAGGATACATCAGGGTAAACAAATTCGGGCGTACCACCTACGACGAATTCTTCCAGGCGCTGTTCGCGCTGCGCGACGCCGGTGCAAAGGACTATATCGTGGACCTGAGAGGTAATACCGGCGGCCTGCTCGAGACCTCAGTGCTGATGGCCAACGAATTCCTTCCCCGCGGGCAGAAGATTGTAGAGACCAAGGGACGGCGCGCACAAGAGAACTCTACAGTAATCAGCGACGGTTACGGAGCTTTCAAGGACAGCCGCATCACCGTGCTCATCGACGAGACATCGGCAAGCTCAAGCGAAATCTTCGCCGGGGCAATCCAGGACAACGACCGCGGTCTCATAATCGGCCGGCGCTCATTCGGCAAAGGATTGGTGCAGAATCAGATTGACCTCCCCGACGGTTCGGCCGTACGACTCACGGTAGCACGCTATTACACCCCTTCAGGACGATGCATACAAAAGGATTATTCCGACGCCGAGTCATACGAAAACGACCTTATAGACCGCTATTCGCGCGGAGAAGCGTTTGAAGCCGACTCCATAAAATTCGATGACACAAAGCAGTTCGTCACCATGCACGGGCGCAAGGTCTACGGAGGCGGAGGCATCACGCCCGACATCTTTGTGCCCAACGACACTACCGGAATCACCAAATATTATATCAATGTGTTCAATCAGGGACTGCTGCAAAAATTCGCACTCGAATATGTCGACAACAACCGCCCGAAACTCGAAGAAGCATTCGACGTCAACGAACTGATGTCGATGCTACCCGGTGACCTACAGCTGATACAGCAGTTTGTCAAGTTCACCAAGGAACACGGAGTAAACACGCAGTGGTCATACATCAACATTTCGGCGCCTTTGATTGTTAATCAACTGAAAGCACTGATTGCCCGCGACATTCTCGGATTGAGCGCCTATTATGAAATCACAAATCTGATGGACACCACCGTGATGTCAGCTATCGAGCAGCTGCGCGCGGGAAAGGCCGATTTCCCGATTACCGACAGCAAAGAGGCCAAGGCATACCCTGCGGACAGACAATAGAAATCAAGCTGATTTCATCGGCCTCAGCATCAATACCATAAAAGATGAAAAAAGAGGATATCAGGCGCTGGATAAAGGCGCGCAAATGCATACTTACCGACAGTGAGGCACTCGAGGCCGCCGACAGAGTATTCGCACAGCTTGAACGCACCGCCGCATTCATGCTCGCCGACAAGATTTTGATTTACCATTCGCTGCCTGACGAACTGTCGACACGTGCATTCCTCGACAGGTGGCACTCGCGCAAACAGTTTTACCTGCCGCGAGTCAATGGCGTCAATCTCGATATCCTCCCTTACGACAGCACCCGACTGCATATCGGTGCATTCAACATAGAGGAGCCTACCGGCGACGACGTGACCGACATCAACGATATAGAGCTGATGGTTGTGCCCGGCATAGCATACGACCGTAACGGCAACCGCATCGGCCGCGGCAAAGGCTATTACGACCGTCTGCTCGCCGAGACTCATGCCGTGAAAATAGGTGTAGGATACGACTTCCAGCTGATTGACGACGACATAGACGCCGAACCCCACGACGTGAAAGTCGACATCGTAATCACCGAAAGCCGCCACATCCCGGTCAAACGCAGAAGGTGACACAATACGTCACTGCTCAAAAACCATATATCATACCAATCATAAATCAGACCAATGGATACATACTTTATTATTTCGACAGAAGGAGAACAAGTCGGCCCTATACCGGGAGAACAACTTATAAACCATGGCATCACCCCCAAGACATTGGTGTGGGGACAGAAAATGAGCGGCTGGACACCGGCTGAAAATGTCCCGGAACTCGCCGCCATTTTCGCCGACAACGCTCAGCAAAACCCTGACATCGAAGTGGTCGCGGTAACAACGGAAAACGGAGACAGCCCCGAAGCGGAAACCGGGACTGAACAACCACTAAAAACAAAACATTCCACAGGACGGTACTGGGTTTTGATTGTTTTGCTCACGATTGGAGTTATCGCGTTAGGCATCCTGTATTTCATGTCCCGCAATAAGTATGACAGAGATACCTCATCACTGCGCAACAATGTGAGCACATTGGAACAGGAACGCGATAAGGCAGTATCCGATTTGACCGAATTCAAAAGTTCGGTAAGCAGCGTTTATCCGATAATCATAAACGACATTCAGATTGGGAATGTGAACAAAAACAACGAAGTTGATATAGATTTCGGCAAAAGCATACCGTCATACAAGACAATGTACCTTGAACCGCGCATTAAATATACTGGGCTGACCGACGGTACCATAAACTTAAAGGTAAAGTGGTATTGCCCTGACGGAACAATAAGGCGTGGCTCATCGTCACCCGCCGGGTTTTCACAATCAGAATCGATATATATAAACGAAGGGGCAGACAATTCTGTCACTTTACAAGGTTGGGGTAATGAGAGCAGAGGCCACTGGGGCTCAGGCACACACCGAATTGAGATTTGGCACAACAATATATGTCTGAAAGCCAAGGAATTCAACATACTTTAGCAAACATTTGTCACCTGCTCCGCTAAAAATTCAGCCCATTTTTGTAACTTTGCGGGTGATAAAAAAGATTGTAGATGATTTCGATACAGAACCTGTCGGTGGAGTTCAGTGCCCGCCCGCTATTCGACAATATCAATTATGTGATCAACAAGCGCGACAAGATCGCGCTGGTCGGCAAAAACGGCGCCGGCAAGTCCACCATGCTCAAAATCATAGCCGGACTCCAGCATCCCACCTCGGGACAGGTGGTCGTACCCGAGGGAGTCACCATTGGGTACCTGCCACAGCAGATGGAGGTAAGCGACACGCTTACCGTGCTCGACGAAGTGCGCAAGGCATTCGGCCACATCGACGCGTTGCAGCGTGAACTCGACGAGGTCAACGAGCGCATTGCGGCCACTACCGATTTCGAGAGCGATAAATATACCGACCTTATCGACCGCATGACATCGCTGTCGGAGCGTCTTGCCATCGAACAGAGCGAGAATGCCGACGCCGAAATCGAGAAGACGCTCAAAGGCCTCGGATTCACGAGAGAAGATTTCAACCGCCCCACTTCGGAGTTTTCCGGCGGCTGGCGCATGCGTATCGAGCTTGCCAAGATATTGCTTCAGCGACCCGATGTGCTGCTGCTCGACGAGCCGACCAACCATCTTGACATCGAGTCGATACAATGGCTCGAGCAATTCCTCGTGCAGAAAGCGAATATGGTGGTATTGGTGAGCCACGACCGCGCGTTCATCGACAATGTCACCAACCGCACAATTGAAATCACCCTCGGCAAGATTTACGACTACTCGGTCAATTACTCCAAATATGTAGTGCTTCGACAGGAACGCCTCGAACAGCAGATGCGTGCATTCCAGAACCAGCAGAAGCAGATCAAGGATACCGAGGAATTCATCGAGCGGTTCCGCTACAAGGCCACCAAGGCCGTGCAGGTGCAGAGCCGCATGAAGCAGCTTGCCAAGATAGAGCGCATCGAAGTGGACGAAGTGGACACCTCGCATCTCAACCTGAAATTCCCGCCGGCACCGCGTTCGGGCGATTTCCCCGTCATCGCCGACAATGTAGGGAAACGCTATGGAGAGCATCAGGTGTTTGACCACGCCACGTTTACAATAAAACGCGGTGAGAAAGTGGCATTTGTAGGCAAGAACGGCGAAGGGAAATCGACTCTCGTGAAATGCATAATGAACGAAATCCCGTTCACCGGCAACCTCAAAATCGGTCATAATGTAAAAATCGGATATTTCGCTCAGAATCAAGCATCGATGCTTGACGGAGAGATAAGCGTGTTCGACACAATCGACCGCGTTGCAGTAGGCGACATACGCACCAAGATACGTGATATACTGGGGGCGTTCATGTTTGGCGGAGAGGCTTCCGACAAGAAGGTAAAAGTACTGTCAGGAGGCGAAAAAACACGTCTGGCAATGATACGCCTGCTTCTCGAACCGGTCAATCTGCTCATACTCGACGAGCCGACCAACCACCTCGACATGAAGACCAAAGATATTCTGAAACAGGCTATCAAGGATTTCGACGGAACGGTGATCGTAGTGAGCCACGACCGCGAATTTCTTGACGGGCTCGTGGAAAAGGTATATGAATTCGGCGGAGGGAAAGTGCGCGAATGCCTCGGCGGCATTTATGAATTTCTCGAAAAGAAGAAAATGGAATCCCTCCACGAATTAGAGGCGAACGCTCCCATGCGGCAACAGGAGAAAAAACAGGATGCAAAGCCTGCGCCAAAAGCAGCGGCACAGCCGGCTCCCGAACAGCCGCAGACGGCACGCCGCATCAGCTACGCCGAGCAACGTGAAAAGCAGAAGCAGCTGAAACGCCTGCAGAAGAAAGTGGAGGAAGCGGAAGCGGAAATCAGCCGCATTGAAGGCGAGATTGCCGAAATCGAGCAGAAATTAGCCGCCGGAGATACCAATCCCGAACTATATACACTGCACGCACAGCGCACCAAACAGCTTGAAAACGCCATGTCGCTATGGGAACTGGCATCAATGGATGTCGATGCCTTCAACAGCGAAGGGTAAAAATATGATTCATCACTTGACATACCGCGGTTGAAAACCGCGGCTACTATACGAAGCATTTTGAGAATCAACACGGTAGTAGCCGCGGTTTTTAACCGCGGCATGAAACAATCGAGTTTTGCCACGACATAATTCAGGTAAAACAGCAAAATAATAAGGAGCGCGGGAGTTGCAAAAGCGATTTTTTTTTATTAAATTTGTAGGATAAACAGGCATTATTTCCATGCTTGAAAGACTACTATATTAATCCTTTGGTAAACAAACAAATACACTCCATATTATGAAATTTCAAATTCATAGCAAATCGCTTTACAACGCGTTGTCGGCAGTAAGCAAGGTCATCAATTCGAAGAACGCGATGACGATATTGAACAACTTTCTGTTTGAAGTTGACAATGAGTCAGTGAAGATTACCGCATCCGACCTTGAAAATATACTTACGGCACGCGTAAAGATAGAAAACCTCGAAGGAGAGGGCGGAAAATTCTGCGTTGACGCACGCCGTTGCGTGGAACTTTTCAAGGAGTTGCCCGAACTCAATGTTGATTTCAGCGTTGACGACAACCTCGCCATCACGATAGAATATCCCGGCGACAAATTCAATTTCGTCGGCATCAACGGCAACGAGTATCCTACGCCCAAACAGGAGGCACAGGAAATGGAGCCGCTGGTATTCGAGTGTCCGGTCGAGCAGCTTGTACTCGGCATCGACAACACGCTGTTTGCAGTCGGTACTGACGACCTGCGTCCGCAGATGATGGGCATACTGTTTGACATCAAGCCTGACAGCATCACTTTCGTAGCGACCGACACACGCAAACTGGTGCGTTACTCCAACAGCATGTCGGCACCCGGCATAACCGCATCATGCATCATCCCGGTCAAACCGGCCACCATCATAAAGAATGCATTTGCCAAGGAGGAGAAAGTCAAGGTGAGCCTCGACACGAAGTCGGCAACGATAGAGAGCGGCACATATACGTTCAACTGCCGCTTCATCAAAGGAGTGTTCCCCGACTATAACCGCGTGATTCCCGCCAACAATCCGTATTCACTCACTATCGACCGCCACTCGATGCTCAATGCATTGCGCCGCGTAGGCGTTTTCGTCGACCCCGGCCACGGTCTGGTGAAATTCCGCATCACTCCGGAGAATATCGAGATGAAAGCGCAGGACAACAACTTCTGCACTTCCGGACGCGTGGAACTCCCCTGCTCTTTCACGGGCAACGACATGATTATCGGATTCAGCGCCCCGTACCTCATCGAGATATGCAATACGCTCTCGACCGAAAATATTGTAATCAAGCTCAGCGACCCGAGCCGGCCCGGAGTATTCGTTCCCGAGGAGAATGACGATGATTCCGATCTGCTCATGTTGCTGATGCCGATGACTGTAAGCAACTTCTAAGAGCATTATTTAAGTTTCCAAATATCTTACAGCCAATAAATTTTCGGGAAATTATCACTAAAAAAATGATATTTCCGCAGAATGGTGTTGAAAAAGTTATTATCTCCGGGATATGATATGGCATGATGTAGGGCTGTTCCCCGGAACAGCCGCCGAGTGAATGATAATCAATCGCTACAACCGGCTGTTCCGGGGAATAGCCCTACACCATGCCAATAGTGAATATCAGTTTTATAACACTTTAGTCGCGAAAGATTCAGACCGGGACCGGACGCACGAGCCGTGCGTCCCTACATATTGAAACAATTCACATTGTCCGGGAACAATTCATATTATAAATTTCACATTGCAGATATGCAGCTTTCATTAAAGAAACCTATCATATTTTTTGACCTCGAGACTACGGGACTGTCGATTACCGGTGACCGTATAGTCGAGATGTCAATCATAAAAGTCAATCCCAACGGGGAGGAAGAGGAATACAATTTCCGGTTCAATCCCGAAATGGCTATTTCGGCCGAAGCCGAATCCGTGCACCATATATCAAATGCCGATGTAAGCGACAAGCCTACATTCAAGTCCAAAGCACGGGAAATAGCACGGATAATTGAGGGATGTGACATCGCAGGATTCGCGTCGAGCCGTTTCGACATACCGATGCTTGCCGAGGAGTTCGCCCGCGTCGGAGTGGATTTTGATTTCGGTAAAGCGCGTTTTGTCGACGTGCAGACCATATTCCACAAGAAGGAACAACGCACGCTCACGGCAGCCTATAGATTTTACTGTGGCAAAGACCTAAATGACGCGCACTCGGCACTGGCTGATACGCGTGCCACATACGAGGTGCTCAAAGCCCAGCTCGACTGTTACGACGACCTGCCGAACGATATTGAGAAGCTGTCGGCATATTCGTCGCAGCAACGCAATGTCGACCTTATGGGACGAATCGTTTACAACGAGCAGGGAGTGGAGACCATCAATTTCGGCAAGCACAAGGGAAAAGCCGTAATAGATGTGTTCAAGACCGACCCGGGCTATTTCAGCTGGATATTGCAGGGCGATTTTCCCCAGGACACCAAGAATGTGTTTACGAGGATAAAGTTAGCTTCGGGGAAGAAGTAGAGGGTGAAGGCTGGGCGGCTGATAAGGGTTTTTAGAGTGTAAGGTCAGTAAAGACGGTAAGGTCATTAAGGTCTTTAAAGTCATTAAGGTCTTTAAGGACGATGGGGAGATTTGAGATAGTTGGGAATAATTTTTTTGGAATGGGTGAAGATGGTGTTTTTGGGGTGCGGACGCGATAAATCGCGTCCCTACAATAAGGGGAAACATCTGATGGAGGTGTGTGTAGGAGGAACAGTTTAATGGAGTAAAAAAGATAATGAGATGTCGTTGACAGGAAAACATATTATAGTGGGAATAACCGGCGGTATTGCAGCTTACAAGACTGCCACGCTGGTGCGTCTGCTCATCAAGAGCGGTGCGGAGGTACAGGTGGTCATGACACCGAATGCCAAAGAATTCATCTGTCCGGTCACGCTGTCGACTCTGTCGGGCAAACCTGTCATCAGCGAGTTTTTCACCGCCAACACCGGCCAATGGCATTCACATGTCGATCTCGGGCTATGGGCCGATGCAATGGTAATAGCGCCCGCCACGGCCTCAACCATAGGCAAGATGGCCAACGGCGTGGCCGACAACATGCTTGTCACGACCTACCTGTCGGCCAAGGCACCGGTATTCGTGGCTCCAGCCATGGACCTTGACATGATGGCTCACCCGTCAACTACGCGCAACATCGCGTTGCTCCGCTCGTACGGCAACAATATCATAGAACCTGCCGAGGGGGAACTTGCATCGCATCTCGTAGGGAAAGGCCGCATGGAGGAACCCGAAAACATACTGAAAGTGCTCGACCGCTTTTTCAGCGAGAGCCGGCCGCTTGCCGGCAAACATGTCATGGTGACCGCCGGGCCTACATACGAGCGCATTGACCCGGTGAGATTCATCGGCAATTACTCCACCGGTAAAATGGGTTATGCCATCGCCGACGAAGCAGCCCGCCGCGGCGCGAAAGTGACACTCATATCGGGACCTGTAGGCATAAAGCCGACGGTGCCGGAGGTAGAGGTCGTCAACGTGGAATCCGCACGCGAGATGTACGCGCAGTGTCAACGCTACTTCGGCGACAGCGACATTGCCATAATGTCGGCCGCAGTGGCCGATTACGCTCCGGCCGAAGTTGCAGAAAAGAAAATCAAACGCGAAAAAGATGAGATACCACAAATCAGACTTGTGAAAAATCCGGACATAGCGGCTTCGCTCGGCAAGGAGAAACGCCCTGACCAGATACTCGTCGGCTTCGCCCTCGAGACAAATGACGAAAAGAGCAACGCGCTCGACAAACTCACGCGCAAGAATCTCGACATGATAGTGATGAACTCCCTTCGCGATGCCGGAGCAGGATTCGGCACGGACACCAACAAGATAACGGTATTCACCCGCAACGGCGCTTCGAAAGAATTCCCGCTAAAGAGCAAAGCCGAAGTGGCATGCGACATTCTCGACTGCATTGCCGGGCTCCCGCAAAATAAAAAATAATTGCAGAAACATAATATTCCCTCTCCCAAATATGTTACGACGAATATTACTCATACTGACAGGCGTAATGGCGATGGCTACAGTCAACGCCCAGGAACTCAACTGCACGGTTGAAATTAATTCCGACCAGGTGCAGGGTTCCAACAAAAGCGTTTTCGAGACGCTTCAGTCAGCCATCAACGATTATTTCAACACAACGACATTCACCAACGCAAAATTCTCACCCAACGAGAAAATCGAATGCCGTTTTTTTCTGACTGTAAAGGAGGTAAACGACAATACGTTCACGGGCGACATACAGGTACAGTCGACGCGTCCGGTGTATAATTCGTCATATACCACCAACCTGATAAATTTCAAGGACTCCAAGGTAGAATTCACCTATCAGGAGGGTGAACCGCTCATTTTCTCGGAGAACAGCATGGAGAGCCAGCTGACGGCGATACTCAATTTCTACGCTTATCTTTTCTTAGCAGTGGATTTCGATTCATTCTCCCCGCGTGGCGGCCAGCCGTTTTTCGACCGTCTGGCACAGATAGTGCAGATGGCGCAGTCGTCGGGCGAAACAGGATGGCGGCAGTTTGAGGACACAAAGAACCGTTCGGCAGTACTCAGCGCATACACCGACCAGGCCACATCGGGACTGCGCGACATGCTCTACGACTACCACCGCAAGGGGCTTGACGAGATGTCGGTATCACCCGACAAAGGAAGAGCAAACATCACGCAGTCGCTCGACTATCTGCAGAAAGTATATCAGGTGAACCCTATGTCGGTAGGACTGTCGATGTTCAAGGACGCCAAACTCGACGAGCTTGTCAACATATACTCCAAAGCGCCGCAGACCGAGCGCGACCGTGTGTATGAACTGCTGAAAGACATCTACCCTACCGAGCAGGAGCGCATCAACAAGATAAAGAATCCGCCGGTCAACAGATAGGAAGGCATGATTGTTTCAATATAGCGACAGCATAACTTCCTGCGGAACCGGATAAACATAAAAGAGACACAATGATAGAGACTCTTTCCATATCAAACTATGCTTTGATTGACAACATAGAGCTGACGTTCCGCCCGGGACTCAATATCATCACGGGCGAGACCGGTGCCGGAAAATCGATAATGCTCGGCGCGCTGTCAATGCTTTTCGGCAACCGTGCCGACACAAAGGTGGTCAGCGACAAGAGCAAGAAATCGGTCGTAGAGGGTATTTTCGACATAACCGGATATGACGAGATAGGACGTCTGTTGTCGGAGAACGATATAGACCCAATGGACCGACAGCTAATACTCCGGAGGGAAATATCACCGTCGGGGAGATCGCGGTCATTTGTCAACGATGTGCCGGCTCCGTTATCGTTGCTGCGCGAGATAGCGATACGACTTGTCGACCTGCATTCGCAACATCAGAATCTGCTTTTGGCCGACAACAACTATCAGCTTACAGTCATCGACACCATGCTCGATGACAAAGAGATTAAGAAAGAGTATGCCGTGGCATACGACGCATTCCGGTCGGCGCTGAAAAAATATCAGGTGGCGCGCCGTGCATCGGAGACATCGAAAGCCGAAGAGGAATATATATGCTACCAGTTGCAGTTGCTCGAAGAGCTCAACCTGCAACCGGGAGAGCAGGAGGCACTTGAACAGGAACGCAACCTGCTGGCCAATGTCACCACCGTGAAGGAGTCGCTCGGGCAGATTCTCGAAATGTTTGACGGAGGTGAATACAATATACTCACCATGCTGCGTCAGAGCGAAGGATTGCTCGACGGGCTCGACGGACTTCAGGAATCGGAACAGCTAACAGAACGTATCGAGTCGTTGCTCATCGAAGCGACAGACATAAAAGACACAGTCGAAGGCATAGATGACCGCCTTGAGGCCGACCCCCGCCGTCTGGAATATGTCGAGGAACGCCTCGGCGACATCTACGACCTGCAGCGGAAACTGTCGGCCGACAGCGACGAGGCTCTCATCGCATTGCAACAGGAGCTAAGCGAACGCATCGATTCAATCGACAATTCCGACGAACGGCTCAAACAGTATGCCACAAAAGCGAAAATAGCGAAAAAGCATGCCATCGAACTGGCCGAACGGCTGACCGAGGCGCGCAGACGGGTGGCCGCCCGTTTTGTGGAGGAGCTGCTGGAAAGCGCCACGCCGTTAGGCATGAAAAACCTGCGTGCCGAGATAGAGATAACGCCTGCCGAACTGAGTCCGACCGGTGCCGACAAGGTGGATTTCCTGTTCGCATTCAACAAGAACCAGCCGCTGATGCCAGTAAAGGACACCGCGTCGGGTGGTGAGATTTCACGCCTTATGCTGTCAATCAAGGCTCTTGTCGCCGACCATGTGCAGCTGCCGTCAATCATATTTGACGAGGTCGACACTGGCGTGTCGGGCGACGTGGCAGGGCGCATGGGAAAACTGATGAAGGATATATCGCGCCGCATACAGGTGATAGCAATCACCCATCTTCCGCCGGTAGCATCGAAAGGCGATGTGCACTTCAAGGTGTTCAAGGAGGATACCGATACCACCACCAATACAAGGGTAAAACAGCTCAGCGACGAGGAGCGTATCGGCGAACTCGCGCTGATGCTTTCAGGCGACGCCAACAACGAGGCGGCACGCCAGACAGCGAAAGGAATGATCGGGAATTTTGAATGTGTAACTTTGAATTTTGAAATATAAAAATAGATGGAAACTTCTGACTACATATATGGCATACGTGCCGTCATCGAGGCGATTGAAGCCGGCAAGGAGATAGACAAGGTGATGATCCGCAAGGAGCTGAACGGCGAACTTGCGGCAGAACTGTTCGCACTGATTAAACGTGACCATATCTACTGCCAGCGTGTTCCGGTAGAGAAAATCAACAAGATAACGCGCAAGAACCATCAGGGAGTGGTGGCCATACTGTCGTCGGTCACTTATCACCGGCTTGACCACCTGGTGCCGGAGCTTTATGAAGCCGGCGTGCAGCCGTTTATCGTAGTGCTTGACGGCATTACCGACGTAAGGAACTTCGGTGCGATAGCACGTACATGCGAATGTGCCGGAGTAAACGGTATCGTGATACCTTACCATGGCAGCGTGTCGGTGAGCGGCGACGCGATGAAGACCTCGGCGGGCGCGCTCCACCACATACCGGTATGCCGCGAATACTCCATACAGGGTGCGGTGAGATTTCTCAAAGACAACGGCTACACCGTGGTAGCGGCAAGCGAGAAGGCCGACATCAATTATACGTGTGTCGACTACGACAAGCCTCTTGCCATAGTCATGGGCGCGGAGGATAAAGGAATATCGCCCGAAGTGATACGGCTCTGCGACCGCTTCGTGTCAATTCCGCAGATGGGACATATCGGCTCACTCAACGTGTCGGTGGCAGCCGGAGTGATGATATACGAGGTGGTCCGACAGCGTCTGAAAGCGGGCGACGAGATAATCTGACCTACAGACAGCAAAGTTCCTACATCGGGAGATTTGCAACTCCTCTTAATATAATTCCGCATGAAGCAAATACAATAATATAAATCAATCAAAATCACAAACGAAATGGTAAAGATAGGTTCGGTGATGACACCGATAGGCAAAAAAGCGATGTTGCTGGGAAGCGGAGAGCTCGGCAAGGAAGTGGCGATTGAACTGCAGCGCTATGGCGTGGAGGTGATAGCCTGCGACAAATATGCCAATGCCCCGGCCATGCAGATAGCACACCGCAGCTATGTGTTCAATATGCTTGACGGCGCCGCATTGCGCGAGGTCATTGAAAAGGAGAAGCCTGACCATATCATTCCCGAAGTGGAAGCAATCGCGACTGATGTGCTTGTGGAACTTGAAAAAGAGGGATACAATGTGACGCCTACGGCACGCGCGGCACGTCTGACCATGAACCGCGAGGGCATACGCCGTCTGGCCGCCGAAGAACTCGGCATCAAGACTTCTCCCTACAAGTTCGCCGAGACAGAGGAGGAATTCCGCAAGGCAATCGACGAAATAGGGATACCCTGCGTGGTAAAACCCATCATGAGTTCGTCGGGACACGGTCAGTCGACAGTAAAGAGCCCCGACCAGATTGACGCCGCATGGCGCGAGGCGCAGGAAGGCGGACGAGCCGGAGCAGGCCGCGTAATCGTAGAAGGTTTTGTGAATTTCGATTATGAGATTACGATGCTGACGGTGCGTTCTGTGGCCGGAACGGTATGCTGTCAGCCCGTAGGCCATATACAGATCAACGGGGATTACCGCTATTCATGGCAACCGCAGCCCATGAGCGACAAGGCACTCGAATCGGCCAAAGAGATAGCCCGGAAGGTGACCGACGCATTAGGCGGCTACGGTATATTCGGCGTGGAACTTTTCATCAAGGGTGACGAAGTAATCTTCTCGGAAGTGTCGCCCCGTCCGCACGACACCGGTATGGTGACGATGATATCGCAGGATCTGAGCGAATTCGGACTGCATGCCCGTGCGTTGCTCGGTCTGCCTGTAAGCGACGTCCGTTTCTACGGCCCGTCGGCCTCGCGTGCAATCGTAGTGGAGGGTGACACCGACAAAATCGAGATGTGCAACCTCGAAAAGGTGCTTGAAGAACCCGGCGTACAGATCCGTATTTTCGGCAAACCGGAAATCAAGGGACACCGCCGCATGGGAGTGATACTCGCTACGGCCGACAGCGTGGAGGAAGCCCGCGACAAGGCCGAGCGCGCATACAACAAGCTCGAAGTTAAAGTGCTCCCCCGCGGATAACCGCATGACATCACAAGGGGTGCGGCCGCAATGTCGTCATGACGCCGCACCCTTTTCATTCTTTACAACAAACCAACCTGACATAACATGAATTTACTGAAAACCGGTATTGCTACCGTCGCGGCAATATCAATCGGCACCGGCATGTCGGCGTCTGACAGCCGACCGATGCAACTAAAATATGACCGTCCGGCCCAATATTTTGAAGAAGCCCTCATACTTGGCAACGGTAATCTCGGAGCATCGGTGTACGGAGGTGTCGAGCATGAAAAAATCTCGCTCAACGACATCACCCTGTGGACAGGCGAACCGGATACGGTAGTAGCCGAACCCGACGCCTACAAGTATATCCCTCTCGTAAGGGAGCATCTTGCAAAGGAGGACTACGTCGGAGCGGATGCTGCCAATCTCAAGATACAGGGCAACGGCAGCGAGATATACATGCCGCTTGGCGAGCTCATAATAGACTTTGAATACCCCAAAGGAAGCAGCACATCAGACTACCGTCGGACACTCAGTCTCAGCGACGCGACCGCCGATGTCAGTTTCAGGCGTGGCGACACCGGGTATTCACGCCAATATTTCGTATCGGCGCCGGATTCTGTAATCGTAATGCGTCTGAGCGTATCGGGGAATGACAAAATCAATGGCAAGATACGTCTGAACAGCCAGCTGCCACACGCGACATCAGTCAGCGGCAACGTGCTTGTATGCGACGGTTATGCCGCTTACCATACATATACCGAATGGGAAGACGGGAAATATGGGATGGACCGTTTCTGCTACGACCCGGCCCGCGGCATTCATTTCCGTACGGCGATAGTGCCGGTAAACCTGTCGGACGAAGGTAGCGTGAAGGTCTGCCCTACCGGCGACATAAAGCTCGACGGGTGCTCCGACGTAATGCTCATACTCACTAATGTCACGAGTTTCAACGGACACGACAAGAACCCTGTCAGCGAGGGGCGCGATTACACTCGTCTTGCCATGCAGCGCGTGAAAAACGCATCGGCCAAAAGTTATGATGAGCTCGCCGCTGCACACCGTAATGACTTCGGCGAACTGTTTGACCGCGTGACACTCGACTTAGGAACCACTTCCGACGACATTGCCACGTTGCCGACCGACGCACAGCTCAAGCAGTACACCGACAAAGGTGACGCCAATCCCGAACTTGAGGCGCTGTTCTTCCAGTATGGCCGTTACCTTCTCATATCGAGCTCGCGCACCGAAGGCGTTCCGGCCAATCTCCAGGGATTGTGGAACGAACGCATTCTTCCGCCGTGGAATTCCAATTATACCGTAAATATAAATCTCGAGGAGAACTACTGGCCTGCCGAGGTGACAAATCTCAGCGAACTGCATACGCCCCTCATTTCTTTCATCGACAACATGAGAGGCACGGGATACGACACCGCGCGTCACTACTACGGCGTGGAAAAGGGCTGGTGCGCAGGCCACAATTCCGACATCTGGGCCATCACCAACCCCATCGGACGGCATATCAACGACCCGCGCTGGGCCAACTGGAACATGGCCGGTGCGTGGCTCACAACCCATATATGGGAGCGATATGCGTTTACCAAAGACAAAGCTGCGCTTAAGGAAGCCTATCCGGCATTGCGCGATACGGCATTGTTCTGTCTCGACTGGATGGTGGAAAAGGATGGCAATCTCATCACTTCGCCAAGCACTTCGCCCGAAAATCGCTTCCTCGACAACGAAGGCAGAGCAGCCGCCACCCACTATGGCGGAGCATCTGACCTCGCCATGATACGCGAATGTCTTATCGATGCGCGCAAGGCCGCCAATGAGCTCGGCGTGGACAAGGCTATGGCAAAACGTATCGACACCGCGCTTAAGAAGATGCTGCCCTACAGGATAAACTCCAACGGCTCACTGCGCGAATGGTATCATGAATTCCGCGACGAGGACCCGCAGCACCGCCACCAATCACATCTTTTCGGCCTTTACCCGGGACACCATCTATCACCGGCAACGACACCAGAACTCGCCGATGCCGCCGACCATACGCTCGCCATCAAGGGTGACAATACCACGGGATGGAGCACCGGCTGGCGCGTCAATCTGTACGCACGTCTCGGCAACGCCGACCGCGCCTATTTCATGTACCGCCGTCTGCTACAGTATGTCAGCCCCGACAATTACCAGGGCGATGACGCACGTCGCGGAGGTGGCACCTACCCCAACCTGCTTGGAGCGCATTCACCGTTCCAGATTGACAGTAATTTCGGGGGATGCGCCGGAGTCGCGGAAATGCTCATACAGTCGGCCGACAACGGCAACATCGACCTCCTCCCCGCCCTTCCCGGACAGTGGAACGACGGCAACGTGAAAGGTCTGTGTGCACGCGGCGGCTTCATTGTCGACATGCAGTGGAACGACGGCAAAGTCAAAAGCTACACCCTGACCGCGCGCACCTCGGGCAAAGCCCGCGTTAAAGCCAACGGCAAAACACGCACCCACAAACTCGCCGAAGGCGAAAGCATCACCGTGAAGCTGTAAACAGCATCCACGCCATCATAAAACAAGCCGTTGCAGATTCTCATTTGCAGCGGCTTGTTTTATAGAGATAAAAATATGCGAATTATAGCAATTATGAGTACCATTATTCTATTTTCTTTTAGAATATCAGAAATATCAGATTTTTTCATTAAGTTTGCAAATAGAGTTGTTTATCAAAAAACTTGTGATAGAATGTATAATATGAAATTTTGAAGCCGGGGAAAATGAATGAACAGAGACCGACACTTTATATCATAGCTGGATGTAACGGAGCGGGTAAGACTACCGCTTCAATGGTCGTATTGCCGGAAGTTCTTAATTGCCGGGAATTTGTCAATGCAGATGAAATCGCCAAAGGGTTGTCTCCTTTTAAGCCGGAAGAAGTAGCTATCGAAGCCGGGAAACTAATGCTACAACGAATAGAAATGCTCCTAAACCGACATATTTCATTTGCTGTAGAAACGACTCTGGCAACCCGTAGTTATAAGACACTTGTAACACGTGCACAACAAAAGGGATATATTGTCATATTGTTGTTTTTTTGGCTTCCATCACCCGAAATGGCGGAAATGCGCGTAGCTAATAGAGTTGCAGAAGGTGGGCATAATATTCCGAGAGATGTAATACACCGAAGATATTGGTCAGGATTATCAAATCTTTTCGATATATTTGCACCAATCGTTGATGTATGGTCATTGTATGATAACAGTGACTCCATGCGGCCGATTGTCGAACGCAATAAAATTGTTGACTCAACCAAACTTTCTAAAATCAAACTATCATGTCAGAACAGGAAGAAATAAAACTCTTTAAAAATATAAACGACGGAATAATTGAAGCACAACGCCGATTATTCGAACGAAAGGCCAAACTTGGAGAAAATGTCATTGTTGCAGATGCCAATGGAATGCCCGTTGAAATAACAGCAAAAGAAGCGCTCAAGCGCATTAATAATAATCTATGTTCAAAATAATTTAGATTCTTATTTAATGAAAACAGATACATATACAGATAGATAAATGTATCTGGCGGCAATCGAAAAAGTAGTGTTTAACTTTAAATCTCAAACACTACTTTTTTATTATTTCCAGGAGTATGTATCATTCATAAAATTTCGGGAATAGGGAATTTATGAGTAACTTTGCGGTATGATGAAAATGACTGGAAGGATTGACCGGGAAACAGTACAGAAGATACTTGACACTGCCGATATTGTCGATGTGGTGAGCGATTTCGTCACATTGAAACGTCGGGGAGCCAATTATATCGGGTTGTGCCCGTTCCACAACGAGCGTACGCCGTCGTTTTCGGTATCCAAATCAAAGGGGATATGCAAGTGCTTCAGTTGCGGCAAGGGGGGAAGCCCCGTCAACTTCATCATGGAGCACGAGAAGATGTCGTTTAACGAGGCGCTGCGTTATCTCGCCAAGAAATACAACATCGAGATTAAAGAGCGCGAACTTAGCGACGCTGAGCGCGAGGAGGAATCGGACAGAATGAATATGTTCAATGTCAATGAATTCGCTCTCGCCCATTTTGAAAATAATCTGACCGCAACCGACGAGGGGCGCGACATAGGCTACAGCTACTTCCGCGAACGCGGTATCAATGACGCCGCCATAAAGCGTTTCCGCCTCGGATACTCGATTGAACGGGGCAATGAATTGCTGCGCCAGGCACGTGAACGAGGATACAATGAAAAATATCTGATTGACACGGGACTTGTAATACGCCGCGACGACGGGACGCTCTACGACCGTTTCAAGGGACGCGTAATCTACCCCGTGCATACAATATCGGGCAAGGTGGTGGCGTTCGGCGGACGTACGCTGCGCTCCGACAAGAAGATGGCAAAATATGTCAACTCGCCCGAGTCGGTAATTTATTCCAAAAGCCGCGAGCTGTACGGGCTGTTCCAGGCCAAGAAGTCAATCAGCGAGAAAGACAAGTGCATACTCGTGGAGGGCTATATGGACGTAATATCCATGAGCCAGAGCGGCATCGAGAATGTGGTGGCTTCGTCGGGGACATCGCTCACTCAAGGGCAGATAAGACTGATACACCGCTTCACGAGCAACGTGACACTCATCTACGACTCCGACGCGGCGGGTATAAAGGCGTCGCTGCGAGGCATCGACATGCTGCTTGCCGAAGGTCTGAACATGAAGGTGGTGCTCCTGCCCGACGGCGACGACCCCGACTCGTTCGCCCAAAGCCATACGACAGCGGAAGTAGAGCAATATATCGCCGAACACGAAACCGACTTCATCCGTTTCAAAACCGAGATACTGCTTAAGGATGCGGCCAATGACCCTATCGCACGCTCGAAAGCGATATCCGACATCGTAAGGTCAATATCGGTCATTCCCGACGACATAGTGCGGTCGCTCTATGTCAAGGAATGCAGCCGTACGCTCGACATCGACGAGAAGGTATTGCTGCTCCAGATAAAGAAATTCATCACCGAGCGCGCCGAGCAGCAGGCACAACAGAATATGCGTGACAGGGCGCGTGCATCGCTCGAAACCGACGCCGCCGCGCAACCGGCCGAACAGCCCGCACAGGCATCCGGCGCTCCGGCCGAAGATTCACAACAACGTCAACCGAGTCCTAACGGAGAGACACCCGGCCCCGCACAGTCGGGCGACATGGCCTTCATGCAATCCGACAGGAGCCGGCCCGGCATGCTGGCACCTTTCGAGCACGACATCGCCAGATATATAGTGCGCTACGGCATGGTAGAGCTTCCGACAATCGACGAGAACGACCAGCCGGCCAACATACGCGTGATAGACTACATCATGCAGGAATTAGCGTTTGACAACATCACATTTTCCAATCCTATTTACAACAAACTTGTGGGGGAATGCCGCAAACTGATTGAAACAGACTGGGAAAACGACCGTGCATCAGCCGAGGCAGCATCGCTTCAGCTGCGCACGGAGGAATGGGAGAAAGGAACGGATGAGATACGCCGCACGGCGGTCAATCTCGACCAGATAACACAGAAAGAGAAAATGCTGCTCGAAGCCATCGACGAGAGGCACTATGAACGGCTCGACAAGCACACGGAGATGTTTTTCATACACCGGCTGGCATCATCGCCCGACGACGACATCAGGCGTGAGGTGACCGAAATGGCATCGTCGAAACACAAACTGAGCAAGGTGCATTCGAAATACTCGCACATCGAATCGGAGCGGGAGCGTCTTGACGAGCTCCTGCCCCGCGCCATATACGCACTCAAGGACGCCATGCTGCAGTGCGACATACGCAACAAACGCGAACTGCTCAAGCAGGTAGCCCAAAACGGCGATATGGAGAGCGTGAAGAAGGTGATGCAGGAGATAGCCGCTCTCGGCGACCTGCGCCGCGACTACGCCCAGAAGCTCGGCGACCGGGTGGTACTCCCGAAGGGCTGACACGCTGATATTGCCGCACCGCAGATATACTAAAAACAGGAAATATACGTTAGTAAACAAGAGGGAGAGCACATCATCCCCTTGCCACAATCATAATGAATTTACGTAGACTCATATCAGGCATAACTCTCTCGGCCGCATGCATGGCGATGTCGGCTCAGGACGGGTCGACGGCCTATAATTTCCTCAACACTTCGTCCTCGACCCGTATCTACGGCCTCGGGGGCATCAACATATCGACCATCGACGGCTACCTCGGCTCAACCGACCAGAACCCCGGTCTGCTCGGCGGCGAGATGGACAACCAGCTGCTTGTGAACTATATGCGCTATCTCGGCGACTCCAATTTCGCCGGCATACGCTATGCCCGCGCGGCGGGAGAATACGGCGCATGGGCGGCGGGGATACAGTATTACGGCTACGGTACAATAAAAGGCGCCGACGAAAACGGTATCCTCACAGGTGAATTTTCGCCGAAGGACATCTCGTTCAGCGGCACATATTCGCATGACATCACCGACCGTCTGCGCGGCGGCGCCACGTTGAAAATGATATACAGCGGTTACGAGGAGTATTCCGCATTTGCTGTCGCCACCGACCTCGGTATCAATTATTACGATGACGAACGTGACCTTTCGCTGTCGTTTGTCGTAGCCAATCTCGGCGGTCAGGTAAAACGTTTCCGTGACCGTTACGACCGTCTGCCCTTCGACCTGCGCTTAGGATGGTCGCAAAGTTTCGGCACACTGCCCATACGGTTTTCAATCACGGCATGGAACCTCACCAAATGGCATCTCCCATATTATGACCCGGGGGACGGGACGGCACAGACCGAACCTGCGGAAAAGGACTCGTTCGGCTCGAACCTGTTCCGGCACCTTATATTCGGCGCCGATTTCACGCCATCGGACAAATTCTACATAACACTCGCATACAACTATAAGACGCGCACGGACATGAGCACTTACTCCCGCAGTTTCCTGTCGGGATGGTCGCTCGGCGCCGGCCTTAATGTCAACAAATTCGGTCTCGGGATAGCATTCGCGCAGCCACACACCGGAGCCACGACATTTATGGTGAACCTGCGTCTCGACATCAACGATTTCATCTATTGATATGAATAATACTGATAAAAAAATCATAATCGCCATCGACGGATTTTCATCGTCGGGCAAAAGCACAATGGCAAAGGAACTTGCCAGACGTATCGGATATAGATATATTGACTCGGGAGCGATGTACCGCGCAGTCACGCTGTATGCTCTCGAACACGGCATGATACTTGCTGACGGAAGCGTCGATACCGCCGCTCTTACCGCCGCTCTTGACGACATACATATCGACTTCCTGCCCTGTGCCGACGGGCAGCATACGCTGCTCAACGGCCGCGACGTGGAGAAGGAGATACGCTCGCTGCGTGTATCGTCGAGTGTGTCGCCGGTGGCCGTAATCCCCGCAGTGCGCCATGCTTTGGTGGCACAGCAGCAGGCATTCGGCAACGAGCGCGGCATAGTGATGGACGGCCGCGACATAGGTACGACAGTATTTCCCGATGCCGAACTTAAAATCTATGTAAACGCTCCCGCCGAGACCCGCGCTCGCCGCCGCTGGCTCGAGCTGCAGGCGAATGGCGACACGACAAGCACATACGAAGATGTCCTTGAAAATGTAGTGTCACGCGACCACATCGACATGACCCGCGAGGAGAGCCCGCTGCGCCGTGCCGACGATGCCATCGACCTTGACAACTCCGATATGTCAATCGAAGAGCAGAACGAATGGCTCATCAAGCAGTTCAACCGCGTGACAGGAAAATAGATTTTGACGCTACCCACAGATGGAGGATACGATTACAATCGAGATTGACGAAGGTTCCGGATTCTGCTTCGGGGTGGTCACTGCCATCGAAAAGGCCGAAGCCGCGCTGGCAAGCGACGCCGAATTGTATTGTCTGGGCGACATCGTACACAACAGCGACGAGGTGAAACGTCTTGCCGACAAAGGCATGACCACCATCACCCATGATGATCTCGACCGCCTGCACAACGTGCGTGTGCTACTTCGCGCCCACGGCGAGCCACCTGCCACATACGCCGTGGCACGCAAAAACGGTATCAGCATCATCGACGCGACATGCCCGGTGGTGCTCCGACTGCAGCAGCGCATCAAGGAAAGCTACCGTGAAGGCGCGGAAAGAGGACGTCAGATTGTGATATACGGCAAACCGGGTCACGCCGAGGTCAACGGTCTTGTAGGACAGACCGACGGTAATGCCATCGTAGTGCAAGGGATGGGCGACCTCGGCAATATAGATTACAGCCGTGACGTAGACCTGTATTCGCAGACCACGATGTCGCTGTCGGGATTTAAAGAGGTGATTGCGGAAATCGAACGGCGCATGCAGCCGGGAGCCACGTTCCGTAGCTTCGACACGATATGCCGTCAGGTGGCCAACCGCGTGGACTCGTTGAGACGATTCGCGTCGGAGCATGACCTTGTGCTTTTCGTATCGGGCAAAAAGAGCAGCAACGGTAAGTTTCTGTACTCGGAGTGCCACGCTGTGAATGCGTCAACCCGTCTTATAAGCGATGAAAACGACATAAACCCCGATTGGCTCAAAGGCATAAAGCGTATCGGAATATGCGGCGCCACCTCGACCCCGCGCTGGCTTATGGAACGCGTAAAGGTGCATATCGGCAATATGCTTGATACTTTAGGTAAGTTCCGCGGTTAAAAACCGCGGCTACTACATGTCTGGTTATCAATAATGCATAGTAGTCGCGGTTTTTAACCGCGGAAGATTAATATTTACGTTCCGTCAAACAATATCCAACTAACCCAATGAAAAAAATTTACAATATAATCGTATCGGCAACCGTATTGCCCCCCATGCTGCTTTCGACTGCATGCGGCGGGAGCAAGGAGAACGAAGAGGCGACGACAGAGGCAAAGTCACTCGAACTGACCCGCTATGACCATATAGACAAGATTGTCAATCAATACGGCAATCTACTGTTGTCGACGCCTGTTGACGGCATGGAGATGGAACGCCTTCTGATGGACATCAACAGCCGTTGCCAGATGCTCATGGAGCAGGGTGACACCCTTAAGGCATTTTACTTCCACCACGCAATAGAGCAAAACGTACGCAACCGCGACAGCATCCTCGCCAACCGCATCTTCGGCGAATGCCCCTACACCGCTTTCGCAATCAACCAATAGCGCTAATTATAAATCAGAAACATACATAACCATAATCGCATCTGCATTTACCTCTAATTATAGGTAACAATTCCTCATGCGGATATTTTTTTAATCGATATTCTTCAATATATAATAATAAGCTATTAATAAATATATCTAGTGATAAAATAGATAACATAGCTATATTTTCATTATCATTATTATTTTGTTCAATATAGGCAAACCATTTCTCGTCATTTAAAAACCCGAGTTGAATTAATTCAGAATTTTTTTTAACTAATAATTGCCATATTTTGAATAAATAAATTCTGATATTTTTCGCTATAAAATAATAATAGCCATTTTCAATTTTATCACATAAGTACTGTGTATCATACATATCTGATATCTTGTCATGAAATAATAAATACAATCTCATATAATCTTCAAGAAATGATTCTTTGTCATTATTTATTTTTTCAGACAATTCAATTTTTAACTCACTACCTTTATATGGAGGAAATGCTAAATCTGGATAGGAAAAATAAAACCCTAATTCTTCATAATCGTACTCCTCTCTTGAAAATAACCTATCCAATATTTCTTCTTTAATATTAATTAAAGATTCATGGATACCATATGTTTTTTTACACATTTTCCATGCTCTCGGCGCATCTTTATCAAAATAGTAAAAATCAAAGATATTATAACTCAGTTTTTCATTCATAATATTGACTGGAAAATTACGTTCAGTAATCGGAGTAAATTTATAATTTACTGATCTCCGGACAATCCTATATTTAGTATTTAATTCTTGTTCGAGTCTATTTATTAACGAATTTGCATGTTTAATCTGACCATCTGCAATTAACGACATCGCAAATTGCTCCATCATAAATCCGTATGATGTGGATTCTCGACCAATTTCTTTTCGTAATTCTCTCTCAATACTTAAAACTTCTATTTCAAATTTATATTCAGTTGGTGTCAAATATACTTTTTGAATATATCTAAACAAATTAAACATTGCATTACAATATCCCATTTTTCCTAAGAAACTAACAATGCCAATAGCGTAATCTCTATATCCTAAATGAATTAAAATCAAATATATCCTTAACAAACGGTAATAATCTTCCTTAATCAAAGTAATTATTAGCAATAACTTATTAATAATTCCGTGAATTTCATTCATTGATTCTTTTAAATTTGTCATCAATAGAAGTTCTATCATATCCATACACGCATCAAACACACATTCTAAATCCTCTTTTGACAAATTATTTATTTCTCGATTTATAGTATATTCTAACCATTTAATTTTAATTTGTTTTTCCGCTATGTCCTCATAAGAATATTTACATGAAGTTTTATATGTGTATATAGGGGAGACTACACTATAATCATCATTCATCATAGAAGATATTACACCCAAAGAGCTTCGGTCAAAAGCAATAGTCTTAAGCAATGACAGCAAATCTTCCTTTGAGAAATAATAAAAATATTTTTCTAAAAACTCATATATACTTAATCTTAATTTTTTTAATTTTGAGAGTCCGTATGAATCGGCATATTTCTTTTGTATAGAGAGATTTATATAACAAATGGGAGTTTTATCTTGAAACTTTGATATTAATTTCCCCCAATAGGACTTCAATTCTTCGAGCAAATTTTCATCTTTAAACATTTCGAACACATACAATTCTTTAATAGTGTTATATAGTTCGTCATAATCTTGTGGTTCATTTAATAATGATAGTTGAAATAATTTTTCTCGTACACACCTAAATGTGCTTCTCTTTGAAAAATATTCAATTATCCTTTTACTTATTTCTATCCGAATTTGCTCATTCCAGATTTTCCATGTAACCGATAATAAGTTTTCATCAGTTATTCTAATATATCCAGTGGTATCATCTATGTATTTTTTGATAGTGCAATAAAGTTGAGACCATTCCAATTGAGTTAATGAAAATAAATCTTTTATTTCGGCCTCACTCAAACCATGTTGCGAAAGTGCTATTGATAATAGAATATCTCGTACTAAATTAGCTCCAAATATTGACTGCCATCTATCTATTATTCCTATAATAAACTCCGTATAATTTTCATTAAATAACTCCGAAGCTAATTGATTAACAGTATCATATCGTCCATATTTAATCAATTCATCAACGATATCTCTTGCCATATTAAAAGATTCACATTTACAAAACGAATTCTCTCTCAATATATTATTTACCATGTTTTTTTTCCCAGATCTAATTAATTGGTCCGATGCAATTTTTCTATAATCAGACAAATTATAATCCTTTATCTGGTATGTTATGCCATATAATTCTATTATATTTTGCAAATAAAATCCTGATTCATAACTCATTATAACTATATTGTAATGGTCAATTATTTTTAATAATAAACTCTCACTAATAATGTTTAATTTATCTATATCGTCAATTATTAAAATTGTTAACTGCGTCTTTTTATCGATTCTACTATCTATATAATCAATAAGTTTTTCAACGTCATAAAAAATTTCATCCTTAAATACTGGTAAATATATAATATTATATAAATTTGTTTTGGTCAATTCCTTTACTAATCCACACAATATTACAGTTTTTCCCATTCCGCGCTTGCCACTAACCCCGATGCATAAGCTATTGACAGAGTCAAAATTTAAAACATGATTTATGACATCATTTATAGCATTTTGTTGACATTGAAAAAATTTTTTTACATCCGATAGTACGTATGTTACACATTCTTTTGAATAAATCCACAACATTTCCTCTTTATCATCTTGCGAAACGGAGAAATTAATATCGATAAAATTTTTCAATTTGTTAAGAACCACTTCTCCTAATTTTTGAAAATTATCATATTTACAAGTATTTAAGTTCATATTACGAAGTAAATCTGCCTTAAGAGAAGAAAGTTTAGCGGCATTTTCAAATGTATTAAATTTTATAATTTCGTTTTCATCTTCATCTTTAATTAAAAAGAGCATTGCATCACTATCTATACTATTACCTAAAGCATATCTCATTTCTATCTCTGTAACACTCAATCTCCTTCTTAAGGCATCTTTAAGTAATTCATAATTCATATTCTGAATAGCTAAAAGCTCCTTTTCTTCTGGTACCCAACCATATCTATTTCCTAAAATTCCAATAAAAAAAGGGCAACAGTTATCTATTTCTTTTAAACATAAGTCTAATATTTTTCCATTCTCCGAGTCTTCTTTAGATAAGCCCCATCTTAAATCTATTTCTGTAACTTGAACTCCTCTTACACTTGCATATTCTTTAAGGACTGGGAACACATTATAAATAAGATAGTTTCGTTCCTCTTCCATATCAGAAAACGTAGATGATATAAATACTCGCACATTCCGTGAATAATATTGTTTCATTTAAATCAAAAAAATAAAATAAGTAAACTATTATCAATAATACGCCTCACAAATTTTAGTTCATCACGACTGTCAATTTGATTTTTTCAGAATTAAAAAACCTGATTTTAAAATTAATTTGATGGTTTCTTGGGAGGTGGCGCGGTCATATTCTTTTTCAGCTTCAGGTAAATCTTCGTAGGGGACAAGGCAAGGGTGCTGTTTCTTATCATCATTACGTACTGAACCGTATGTCCAGCCATCATTGATACGATTTTGTGCCCATACCTCATGGACGTTTTTTGCCATTTCTTCTACAAGTGACAACAATTCCTTGGGAAGTTCTATTCCTTCCGTATTAATTGGAGACGGGATATATATTTTTTCCATTTAAGATTAATTTACTATCAATAAGATTCCTTAAGTTGAGTATCAAAGTATTCGGGACCTATATTATGTTTGTCTAAAAATATATCATTAGAAGAAAAGCTGTATTCGTCCACAAGTGATTTCTTTACAAGATCCGCACTTGTAGCATGAACTTTTCTATAACTTATGAATGCCTTATATTTGATCATGTCCCATTTTTATTTAAAAATTCCCGAGATTATTTTTTGATAGTGCTATTGAAGTATTAACGACGCAGAAATCATAAGATTTATAGTCGCATGCCCAATCATTCGTTGAAGCTCTTTGTGATTCTTCATCAAGTTCTTCCCACTTACGAAGACAGTTATGACGACGTGTACGTTCATCACATTTCGGAGCATCATCGTTACGCACATAGCCCAAAAGCTCATGAGCAGAATTCCAACGTGCGTGTTCAAGTATCGCTAAATTAAGCATTATTTCATTTTCCTCTGCCGAAAGATACGGATAATAGATATTCTCATGTGAGCCAACCATAATCGGATTACCTGCCGCATCAAATAAACGGGATAAAAAGCCATCCCAATCATAATCACGACCAAGAGCCTGGTGCATAAGCCACATCTTTGTTTTGATATGAAGTGCATTGGCAAGATCCTGACTTTCCTGCCGACGAAGCTTCCGAAGATTATCAATATTCGGGTATATAATTTCGCCTATTTTTTTTTGAGCAATCCCAGTCAGTTTTTTATGGCGACTGATCCATGTACCGTTCTCACCGCATAGTTTTTGATAACTTTCCATAAAGGTAATTCCTCTTCTGGTCAATTCATCGCGAATAATTGTATTATATGAATATATTTCCTTCGGATTACCAAATAAACATATTACATTTTTGCCCTCACTGCCACACCCTTTATTATAATGGTCAGCTATTTTCTGCATCATTGCAAATTTGTCGCTGTTATTACAACGAACCATCATAACAAGGTCACTCATGTTGTCACGATAACGACGAATATGGTTGAATATATTTGTCGACAATGAAATGATATGTTCATATCGTCATCACCTAATGCCAATATTATATAATTTAATGTATTGCATTTTTCCTTATTGAGTATTTCATTGTAAAAAACGACAGAATTACAATCAAGTTTTTTAAGAATTATATTCCCGTCTACATAGTTTATAGCCGGAGTATTTGTCTCGAATATCCCGTTCAATACGTCCATTCTGTTATCAATTGCAGTAATGCTGGGTCGTACTGCCTGAGGAAAACCATCAGCAACTCGAATGAATGTGCCGAATTCATATATAAACCTGAATGCATCACGTCCGACTTCACCAAATCCGACAATAAGAGTATCAATCGGTTTTGTCACAGTTGCAGGATATTCGTCAGAGAGAGTGGCCATTCGAACAGGATGGACTTCACTTTTATTTTTCAACAACTCTATTGCCAAATGTGAAGAATCAATAATTTCGACACTAAGGCCTTTTCTTATAGCCAAATCCTCAATAACCCTATTCGGCCCGTTATATCTGGCATGACAATATATTTTATCAGTAACAGCTTTATTATCTGCGATTTCAAGGATTGTTTTATCCTTTGCCAAATTAATCAGACTCATTATATTCTTATCTTCCTCGTCTGATAAAAAGAAAATATGCAATTGAGCATCATCGGGATACTTTCCAAGTGCAGTGATGAAATCGCGTACTTTGTCAAGTCCTATTATTGACAACACGTCATGATTGTCATCATGTAATTTATCATCATTAATGTCATACAATTGTTTTGAGACAATTGAGACAAGGGCATGTGTTTCATCTGCATAATCAAATGTTTTCTGCCTATGCGCGAACAGACGAACAATATTATTCCAACTATCGTTTTCATCGTCTGTAATATTTGCATCGGCAATAAAAACTATTATGGATTTGGAATCATTGTCATGAATATCTTTAGCCAATAAAACGGAATTGTCATTAATACCGAAAAATATATACAAATGGTTTTTCTCTGACGTTATTTTCGTTCTCCGGTGAAGGATATAATATGCTTTGGCTCTTGAAAATATCAGACTTACAAAGAGTGTTATTGTACATACAAACGATAAAGCAGTCTGTGTGACAATTATACCCCTAAGAATAGGGTAATATTCAAGATGCTCTAAAATGTTACTGTCAATATCAAGCATAAACATATCAAGCGAGCAAATAAGTGACCGCACAATCAGTTCTGTATTATTAATATAGACAGAATTTGTATTACCGATGATTAAAAAAGCGACAGCATAGACTACCGTACCCGAGATAAAGAACAATCCCATCAGTCGAGCAGTCATTTTAATAATATGTTCCCGCCGTGAAAAATGTCCACTTTTTCTATACAGAAACAGCGATTTGATTATCGAGTATATCAAGCGGAACGCAAAATAAATGAATACCGACACAAACGTCCAATATCCAATCATACCTGCATTGAAGATAAATCCCACAATGACAATAACAGCAACAAAAGAGATAATTGATTGCCTACTCATTTGAATCTTTTTCCTTTACTATTTTTATTCCCGGGGTAGTTATTGTCACGCTATTGCCGCCATTCTTAAAAGTGATTGAAACATTCAACCCGGATGCTTCGAGTGAAGCGGCTTCCTTTATCACCTCATTTATTTGGTTACATTTTGCGACAAAAGTATTACGTTCTTCTTCCGCCTGCCTACTTATTTCCTCTATTCTGTTCTTGTGACGAATATCTTCAATCTCTTTTTCATTTTTCTTTGGCTGCTGTTCTATTGTTTTTTCCTTTTTTTGCTCCCCTTCCATAATTACTGTCAAGTTATGATCGAACTTATGTTTCTGCCATTTTAGTATATAGAAAGCGATAATCCATAAAGAACTAGACACAGTCAAACAAATTACACATACAATGCATAAATTCCATACATTTGTTTCAGATAATGAGATAAGGTAATACTGCATATTAATGTCAAATCAGAATTTGTCAAAATATATTTGTTTTAAGGTATGCAAATCTAATATTTTTTTACTAAAACCACCACATAAATGAATAATATTTTGTCCAATAGAGACTTTCACGATAAAAAAAAGTCTCTATTGGACAAAATATTATCCAGCCGACTATAGAACATTTGTATTCTAAGCCGAAACAATCATTTATTCTTCGGGGGCGACTTCGGCGTCGGGGGCTATGAGTTTGTAGCCTTTGCCGTGAATGTTGATGATTTCTATTGTCGGGTCGTCTTTGAGGTGCTTGCGGAGCTTGGTGATGTAGACGTCCATCGAGCGGGCGTTGAAGTAATTGTCGTCAATCCAGATGGTCTTGAGGGCAAAGTTACGCTCGAGGATTTCGTTGACGTGGGCACACAGGAGGCTCAGAAGCTCGGATTCCTTGGTGGTGAGTTTGGTGACCTTGTCGTCAATCATCAGGGTCTGTTTCTGTGTATCGAATGTGAATTTACCGATCTTGTACATTGTCACCTCCTTGCCTTTCTTGCCTTTGACACGGCGGAGTATCGCCTCGATACGGAACACAAGTTCCTCCATCGAGAAGGGTTTGGTGATATAGTCGTCGGCACCGAGCTTGAAGCCTTCGAGAATATCGTCCTTGAGCTGTTTGGCGGTAAGGAAAATAATAGGCACTTCGGAGTTGACCGTGCGGATTTCCTGTGCGAGCGAGAAGCCGTCCTTCTTGGGCATCATCACGTCGAGCACACAAATATCGTATTTCCCTTTGAGGAATGCCTTGTAACCTGCGTCGCCGTCGGGATAGAGGTCGGCGTTGAAGCCCTTGGCCTGAAGATATTCCCGGAGCAGCATGCCGAGGTTCTCATCATCCTCGCATAATAATATACGCATACGTTCTTCCATAATCGTCAATTTTTAATTAATGGTAATATGATTATAAATTTTGTTCCCTGATTGAGTTCGGATTCCACCTTGATAGTGCCGCCGAGGAGGTCAATCATCTTGTAGACGTAGGCAAGCCCGAGGCCGAAGCCCTTGACGTCGTGTTTGTTGCCCGTGGGCACGCGGTAGAATTTATCGAAGATTTTACGTAGATGTTCCTTCTTGATACCTATGCCGTTGTCCTCTATCGTTATTTCGAGACGCGAGTTGGCTATATCAGCGGTGGATACCGTGATATTGAGAGGCACGTCCTCGCGGCGGTATTTCACGGCGTTGTCGAGCAGATTGAATATCACGTTGGTGAAATGCATCTCGTCGACATTGACAATGGCGTCCTCGGCGTCGAGGGCTGCGTTGAGGCGTCCGCCATAGCGCTCTACCTTGAGTTTGAAGGTATTGATGATGTTGTTGATGGTTATGTTGGCGTCGACCTCCTGAAGACGTATGGTAGCCTTCTTGCGGTCGAACATCGACATCTGCAACACTTTTTCCACCTGGAAACGCAGACGCTTTGTCTCGTCGTTGATGATTGACGAGATGTGCTGGAGCATTCCGGGCGATTTGCGTACGGAGTCATCGTTGAGCATCTGTGCGGCAAGCGATATGGTAGATATGGGAGTCTTGAACTCATGTGTCATATTGTTGATGAAGTCGGTCTTCATCTCATTGAGTTTCTTCTGCCGGAAGGCAAGGATTATCGTGTAGACGAAGACTATCAGCAACACGAGTGTGAATGCGAAAGCGGGGATAAGGAACCGTACCGATTTCAGGATATATTTGGCCTTGGAGGGGAAATATACCTTAAGGAATATTTTCTTGTTGGCAGGGTCGTTGGGGAAAAGAGCCTGCACGAACATGGTATTATCCTCGCTCTGTGTGATATTGGGGAATCCTTCGGTAGCATAAACGGGAATGCCGTTACGGTTGACGACTGCAAACCGGAACGGTATGTTTATGCCGTTGTTGGCAAGTTCCTGCGCTATTATCTCGCGTGTGAATGTAGAGTCGACACGCTCGAGCACGGGGCGATTGATAGCCTGTGTGCTGATTTTGAGTATCACCTCATCAAGTATGCCTTTCTGATAGCGTACGCGGTCGTCAAGACGAGCCTGGGCCTCGCGCATGGCGTTAGTGCGGTCAAGGGCGGCAAGCTGGTCGCTCTGCAGTTTGGATATTTTGTCTACGTCGCCGCGTATCGTGAGGGTGCCTTCGAGTCCGGAAAAAGTATTGAACGAGTAGCTGATGCCGCCAAGATGCGGGGGCTGCCCGTCGGGATACTGCGAATAGAGCGCGGCCGACTCGGCGCCGCTGACATCGTCCTCAAGATAGTAGCGCGTCTCCTCCTGCTCCAGCCGGGAACTCACCATATAGAGGCTGCGGCGCACACCTTCCGAAAACTGGTCGTCGCGCATCTTGATGATGTCGTCCATATATTTGATTTCAATATACAGCAACCCGACAAAGGTGACTGCCATCAATATAGTGAGTAACCATATAGTCGATTTCTTCATGACCGTATTCTGTTTTTACGAAGTGGAGAAAATCTTCCGTATGCATGCAGTATCCCGGGTGTCCCGGCTACAACTTCTGCATATAATTTTCGCACACTTTTTATAATATTAACAAATAAGTTGAAAGAGTGTTTAATAAATTTCAGAATAGATTTAACAATTAAATCCACCAATCCAAAATCTTGAATTTAACATTTCGGCGTAAAATTAACATAAAAATGTGAAAATACAAAACTAAGCCGATTATTTTTTCAAATATCCGCAAAATAGTTCACAGTGTCATCAGAAAAGCCCTCATTATGTGATATTATAGAAAAACGAGTCAGAACTCGGTATGATATTTTATATCATTAACCGGTTCTGACCCATTTAATCCGTTGATTATGAACTGCCCTATTCCTCTACATCGACGGGGTGCTTGGGGAGGGTGCGGTGCAGGAGGAGGTAGCCGAGGATACCGGCAAGTAGCGAGCCTATGACGATACCGAGTTTGGCATGACTAAGCAGGGAGGCTCCTTCCTCGCCCATCGAACCGAACGACAGGTTGGCAATGAAGATGGATACCGTGAAACCGATACCGCCCAGCATGGCAATAGAGGCCATCATCTTCCAGTTGCTGTGCTCGGGCATAGGTGCGAGACGCAGTTTGACAGTAATCCATGAGAAGATAAAGATACCGGCGCATTTACCGACTACGAGGGCGCAGATAACGGCAAGGCTGACTCCCTCAAATATGCTTATCGGCTCCATATCGAGGAGGAAGATGCCGGCGTTGGCAAAAGCGAAAAGCGGTATTATAATGTAGTTGACAAGTGGATGCAGTGAGTCCTCGAGGTCCTGAAGCGGGGAAATGACTTTATCGGAGGCCGACTCGACCTGTTTGAGCCAGTCGAGCTGTTCCTTCGAGAGGATGCTCTTGCGCGAGAGAGCTTCGTCGTCCTCGCGGCGGAAGTGATTGATTGCCTCACGTATCTTCCTGATATACTTCTTAGGCTCGAATACCGGCGTGGCAGGCACACAGAATGCCACAAGGACGCCGGCAATTGTTGGATGTATACCCGAATTGAGGAAAAGGAACCATATCACACCGCCCACTCCGATATAGAAAAGTTTGCTCTTGATACGGAGCCATGACCCCATGAGCAACACTCCGAACAACAGGAATGCATAGAGCAGCAATATGCCGTCGATCTGCGTAGAGTAAAACACGGCTATGACGATGATGCCGCCTATATCGTCGACAACGGCAAGCGTGGTAAGGAATATCTTGAGCGACAGAGGCACCCTCTTGCCGAGCATACTGAGCACGCCGAGAGAAAACGCGATATCGGTAGCCATAGGAATGGCGGCACCGCCTGTATAGTCGGTACCCATAGAGAATGCGAGATAGATGATGACCGGCATAACCATACCGCCTACCGCACCGACAATCGGCAGCAAAGCCTGACGGAATGACGAAAGCTCTCCTACGAGCACCTCTCGCTTTATCTCCAGCCCTATTGAAAAGAAGAAAATCGCCATCAGCGCATCGTTGATGAACTGTAACAGGGTCATCGGATGGCCCGAATGAGAAAATATGTTGAAATTGCCTACCTGCAGGCGTATTTCCTGTTCCCAAAATTCAAAATAGTGGCCGCTCAAAGCGGGGATGTTAGCTACGACAAGTGCCAGAAATGTGGCGAATATAAGCACATTGCCGCCTGACGCATGGTGCCTCAATGCCTGACGGGCGGCATAGAATATGTTGTGTGCCTGGTCATTGATGGCCTGTACAGCCGAATGCTGTTCGTGTGACGAATTATCTTGCGGATTACTCATAATAAGTAACTGTTTGTTTCAATTACGGAGGCTTGTACCTGATACCCCCGTCTAAGATTATATTTATATAACAAAACCGGACAAAATATAGTTGTAAGCGCCCTGTCGCAGGGCTAAACAGCCGGGCTATTTCCACAAAAACAGCCCGGCATCGCTGCCGATTAACATCAATCGAGTTTCAGAACAGCGAGGAATGCTTTCTGAGGCACTTCGACCGAGCCGATCTGCTTCATTCGTTTTTTACCTTTTTTCTGTTTTTCGAGAAGTTTGCGTTTACGCGATATATCACCGCCATAACACTTGGCCGTCACATCCTTACGTACGGCCTTGATGGTCTCGCGGGCGATAATCTTCGCGCCGATAGCCGCCTGAATAGCTATGTCGAACTGCTGACGCGGGATAAGTTCTTTCAGCTTCTCGCACATGCGACGCCCGAATGTCACTGCATTGTCGGCATGGGTCAGTGTGGAGAGTGCGTCGACGCTCTCGCCGTTGAGCAGAATGTCGAGCTTCACCAGTTTTGACTCGCGGAAGTCGTGGATATGATAGTCGAATGAGGCGTATCCCTTGGAGATGCTCTTGAGTTTGTCATAAAAGTCGATGACTATCTCGCCGAGCGGCATGTCGAAGATAATCTCGACACGGTTGCCCGAGATGAATTCCTGCTTTACAAGCTCTCCGCGTTTGCCGAGACACAGCGTCATAATCGGGCCGATAAATTCGGTGGTGGTGATGACCGACGCACGGATATACGGCTCCTCGATATGGTCGATAAGGGTAAGGTCGGGAAGTCCCGAGGGATTGTGCACCTCGGTCATGTTGCCTTTCTTGTCGTACACGCGGTAGGATACGTTGGGCACAGTGGTGATGACGTCCATGTCGAACTCGCGGCCGAGACGTTCCTGCACAATCTCCATGTGAAGGAGACCGAGAAAACCACAACGGAAACCGAAACCGAGAGCCGCCGACGATTCGGGCTGGAATGTGAGCGAAGCGTCGTTGAGCTGCAGTTTCTCAAGCGACGAGCGCAGGTTCTCGAAATCTTCCGTCTCGATAGGATACACACCGGCAAACACCATAGGCTTCACCTCCTCGAATCCGTCGATAGCCGCTTCACACGGGCGGTTGACATGGGTGATGGTATCGCCTACACGCACTTCCTTCGATGTCTTTATCCCGGAAATGATATAACCGACATTGCCGGCGCTCAGTTCCTGACGGGGAGCCATGTCGAGCTTCAGGACGCCTATTTCGTCGGCATGATATTCCTTGCCGGTCGACACGAACTTCACGAAATCATCCTTGGCGATTGTGCCGTTGACTATCTTGAAATACGCGATAATGCCGCGGAAAGGATTGAAGACGGAGTCGAAAATCAACGCCTGCAACGGAGCGTCGGGGTCGCCCTTGGGTGCAGGGACACGCTCTACTATAGCACGGAGTATGTCCTCTATGCCGATACCTGTCTTGCCCGAAGCGCGAATGATTTCATCACGGCGGCAGCCGAGCAGCTCGACAATCTGGTCCTCGACCTCGTCGGGCTTGGCCGAATCAAGATCGACCTTGTTGATTACGGGAATAATCTCAAGGTCGTTGTCAATTGCCATATAAAGATTTGAAATAGTCTGCGCCTGTATGCCCTGCGAGGCATCGACAATAAGGAGCGCACCCTCACAGGCGGCAATCGAGCGCGATACTTCGTAGGAGAAGTCGACGTGTCCCGGAGTGTCGATAAGATTGAGTATGTATTTCTCGCCGTCAATGGTGTATTCCATCTGTATGGCGTGGCTTTTTATAGTTATGCCGCGCTCACGCTCCAGCTCCATGTCGTCGAGCACCTGTGCCTGCAGGTCTTTAGGAGCTACCGTGCCGGTGTATTCAAGCAGACGGTCGGCGAGTGTGCTCTTGCCGTGGTCGATGTGCGCTATGATGCAGAAATTTCTTATATTTTTCATCGTAATGACATCATGAAATTAACAATATCCGGATATGCGGAAAGCACCGGGTATCATATTTTTGAATTGCAAATTTACAATATTTTTTTCACATTTCATACCGCATGCCGAGATTTAGACTTTAACTTCAGGCCGCAAGGACCCGGACAAAAGAGAGCGCCGCCATGCTGAAGTGGCGACGCTCCCCGTTTTAAATCAGTTATCTATATTCCCCGGGGATAAAAACGCCCCTGTGAGAATTCAGGCATTTAATCAATAGTTCCACTGGCAGGCAACCATCTGGAGATTGTCGCAGGCAACAGTACGGAAGTCGGTAATGGTGTTGTAGCGGCAATTGATGTAGCGGAGCGCGGTATCGAACGATACATCGAGCATGGTCAGCTGGTTGTTGTTGCAGAGCAGACGTTCGAGGAATGTCTGGTTGGAAAGATTGAGAGTAGTGAGGTCGTTGTAAGAGCAGTCGACAAACAGGAGGTTCGGGCAGTTGTCAACCGAAAGCGAAGTCAGATTATTGTAAGAGCAGACAAGGTCGATGAGAGCGTTGCAGTTGCTTACCGCAAGCTGCGTCATGTTGTTGTCGGAGCAGATAATCGTGCTGACAGCGGGAAGTCCGTTGATATAGAGTTTCGAGATTTCGTTGTCGTCGACATTGAGGTTGGTCAGGTTTTCAACACCTGCGAGCGCTATCGCAGTCAGTTTGTTGTAACCGCAGTAGAGGTTCTTGAGCGCCTTGCAGCCGCTGACGTTGAGAGCTTCGAGATGGCAGCCCTGACAGTTGAGAGTGACAAGCGTGGGAGAGTTGGCCACCGAAAGCTCGACGAGCAGGTTGTTGGAGCAATTGAGAGTCTTAAGCGCGGTAGTGCCCGACAGGTCAATGTCTGTCAGACGGTTGCGGTAGATTTTGAGCTCGGTAAGAGCCGGGCAGTTATCCGACGAGAAGGAGGTCAGTTTGTTGCGCGAGGCATCGAGTTTGGCCAATGCCGGGTTGGCGTTGACTACAAGACCGGTAAGATTGTTGCGCGAAATATTTACTTCCTGTAAAGCGTCGAAACCGGAAAGGTCAAGCGCACCTGCAAGATGCTTGTCTTTCCATTCGATTTTGGTGACATGGCCGTTCTCTACCGTGACACCTTCCCATGTAGCGGGTGACTTGGTATCACTGATATTAAGGGCTTGAGCGTTGGTAGCATCCCTTTCACCGGGCTGCGACAAAAAGGCCTGAAGTTGCTTCAATTCGTTTTTGTCAATCTTCTGAGCGAAAGCTCCGGTGCATCCTATCATCAGAGCGATCAATAAAACAGCTTTTTTCATAACTAATAGTTGATTAGAAGTTTTATTACCTAAACAACCGCATGTTATGAAAAGTTTATTCAGCCACAATAAAAATTCATGCGAGCGAGTCGATGGGATACGGAGGAAAATCAGAATGGAGGCACAGCCTCTGACGATGAAGCTCCGAGGTCGACGCTGCCGCCGGAAAATGGATCGGCAACCGGAGAAACGGGCGCCGAATCGTCGCCGGAATTTATGCGCGACCCGACGGTGGCCTCTCCGTAGATGGGGTCGTCTTCGGTCCAGTTCTCGAAGCGCGTGTATTGTCCGCGGAAACGCAGACGCACGTCGGTGACCTGTCCGTTACGATGCTTTGCTATGATGAACTGTGCGAGATTGCGTATGTCATGACCCTCGGCGTCGGTGTCGCTCTTGATGTAGTACTCCGGACGATGGATGAAGCATACGATGTCGGCGTCCTGCTCGATGGCGCCCGACTCACGGAGGTCGGAAAGCTGCGGGCGCTTGCCGTCGGTACGCGACTCCACGCTTCGGTTGAGCTGCGATAGCGCCACTATGGGTATGTTAAGTTCCTTGGCGAGCTGCTTGAGCGAACGCGATATCATGGACACCTCCTGCTCGCGGGAACCGAACTTCATGCCCGACGCGTTCATCAGCTGGAGGTAGTCAATGATGATAAACTGCACGTTGTGCTCGCGGACGAGGCGACGTGCCTTCGTGCGGAGTTCGAATATCGACAGCGACGCGGTGTCGTCGATATACAGCGGGGCGCTATATAGGTTCTTGATACGCGCCATCAGCTGGTCCCATTCGCGGTTGTCGAGACGTCCGCTCTTGATTTTGTCGCTCTCAAGCTCACACGTGTTGCATATCAGACGGTTGACAAGCTGGATATTCGACATTTCAAGCGAGAATATGGCCACCGGGGTATTGTAATTGACAGCCATATTCTTAGCCATCGAGAGTACGAAAGCCGTCTTACCCATTGCCGGACGGGCGGCGATAATGATAAGGTCACTCCGCTGCCAGCCCGACGTAATCTTATCCAGCTCATGGAAGCCTGACTCAAGTCCCGACATACCCGAAGCACGGTTGGCGGCAGCCTGAATCTGCTCTATGGCCTGCTTGATGACGGGGTCGACCTGTGTGAAATCTTTTTTCACATTGCGCTGAGAGATTTCAAACAACTTGCCCTCAGCCTCCTGCATCAGGTCGTCGACGTCATTGGTCTCGTCGTAAGCCTTGGCCTCGATGTTAGAGGCGAACGATATGAGTTCGCGTGCCAGATATTTCTGCGCCACAATTCGCGCATGATACTCGACATTGGCCGACGAGGCAACGCGCGAGGTAAGTTCGGCTATGAACGCCGGACCGCCTACCTCCTCGAGGGTGCCGTTGAGGCGCAGCTGCTCCATCACGGTGAGCATATCGATGGGACGTTGTGCGGCGCCGAGACTTTGTATCGCCTGATATATTTTCTGGTTGCTCGGCTCATAGAAACTGTCAGGGTGAAGGATGTCGCACACCACGGTATAGGCGTCCTTCTCGAGCATTATCGCACCGAGAACCGCTTCTTCAAGGTCCTTGTCCTGGGGCTGCAGACGGCCCAATGTATCTATTTTCGATTGCTCCCTGTATTGGTTACGGGACCCGTCGCGGCGTCCCTGCTTGTTGACAAAATCCATTATAACATATTATTTATCGCAAAAGTAGCAAAATTGGGGCGTAATGCCAAACGCGGCGCAACAGAAATATCAACAGAAATATCAACAATAAATTTTCAATAGCAGGGACATGAATGTGTATAAATATTGAGTAACTTTGCAATCTCTTATCAATAATATATTTAAACGGAACTCAATGATAGCATTTCCCAACGCTAAAATCAACATAGGGCTTTTCATCACTGCCCGCCGTCCCGACGGATACCACGATATAGCTACAGTAATGATGGCCGCCGACTGGTGCGACATACTTGAAATCGTACCGGCCAAGGATGGTGTGACGACACTTACCGTGACCGGGAGAAGTGTGGACTGTCCTCCGGAAAAAAATCTTGTCATGCGTGCCTACCGCGCCATGGAGGAGCGCTACAATCTGCCTCCCGTAGATATATTCCTGCGCAAAATCATACCTGACGGAGCCGGCCTCGGCGGGGGCTCGGCCGACGCGGCATTCACGATAACCACACTCGACAGGCTGTTCGGCCTCGGACTGTCGGCTGACGTCATGGCCGGAATAGCGGCGACAATAGGTTCGGACTGTCCTTTCTTCATATACAACCGGCCTATGCTTGCCACGGGCACCGGCACTACCCTGTCGCCTGTCGACCTCAGTCTGAAAGGATACACTCTCGTGATAGTAAAGCCCGACGTACATGTATCCACGGCCGAGGCCTACGGCGGGTGCCGTCCGCGGCCGTCGTCCATTGCTCTCCCCGAGGTATTGTCAACGGTACTGCCTGCAGAGTGGGCTGATGCCGGGGTAAGGAATGATTTCGAGGATACGGTATTTGCACACCATCCGCGCATAGCCGAAATCAAATCCACATTATATAATGCAGGAGCGGAATATGCATCAATGTCGGGGTCGGGCGCAAGCGTGTTCGGTATCTTCGCGCGTGACATTTTGGCAGATGAGATCGAACGATTATTCCCCGAAACCGATTTTCATATCTCAAAACTATGAACGTTAACGCATTTTATTTGTTATCATTGTAAGATTGTCCCGATGGACAAAGTTTGGCAAGATTTTTGCATATTTCAACCTGAATAAATATAATTTACACATGAGTCAGAAACAGCATAACCACTCCGCAAAAGACTCCGCCAAGGAGGCCAAGGAGACTGAAATCAAAATCGAAAATCCCGATGTAGAAGCCGCCGACGTGCTCGACGAGGGAGCCGCCGACGTATGCAATACCGAAGAAGACGGACAGTCATCGGAAATCGAGGCACTGAAACAGATGCTTCAGGAACGCGAGGAAGCTCTCGAGAAAGAGAAAAAAGAGTATCTATTCCTGATGGCCGACTTCGACAATTTCAAGAAACGTACGCTCCGCGAGAAATCGGAAATCATAAAGAACGGCGCTGAAAACGTGCTCAAAGGCATACTCCCCATACTCGACGATTTCGAACGCGGTATAGAGGCAATCAAGGACGATGCCACGGCCGTGTCGGTAAAAGAAGGAATGGAGCTTATATACAACAAATTCGTGAAATACCTCCAACAGAACGGTGTAAAGGAGATACCGACAGAAAATGCCGATTTCGATGTCGACCTCCACGAGGCTATTGCGATGGTTCCGGTAGACGACGAGTCGAAAAAAGGCAAGGTCATTGACACAATCGCCAAGGGCTATACGCTCAACGACAAAGTGATACGTCACGCCAAAGTCGCCGTAGGCCAATAACCTGCCGCTCCACCGTATTTGTAAAATCGCGCATCCTATAAATCACGCATTGTGAATTAAAAGAAATATGGCTACCAAAAGAGACTACTACGAAGTGCTGGGCGTGGACAAAAGCGCCTCAGCCGATGAAATAAAGAAAGCGTACCGCAAACTGGCGCTCAAATATCACCCCGACAAGAATCCGGGCGACAAAGCCGCCGAAGAAAAATTCATCGAGGCCGCCGAAGCATACGATGTGCTCAGCGACCCCGACAAACGTGCCAAATATGACCAGTTCGGCCACAATATGGGTCCGCAGGGATTCCCGGGCGGCGGAGCAGGCGGTTACAGCGCCGGATTTGACATCAACGATATATTCGAGCACTTCGGCGATATATTCGGTGGCCGTTTCGGTGGCGAATGGGGCGGAGCGACAGGCGGCCGACAGCGCGCACCCCGCAAACCGACCCGCAAGGGTTCGGATCTCCGCATCAAGGTCAAGCTCACGCTTGCAGAAATCGCGACCGGCATATCAAAGACGCTTAAAATCCCGACTCAGGTCAAGTGCGAGCACTGCAACGGCACGGGAGCCAAGGACGGTACGGCATTCACGACCTGTGCCACCTGTCACGGGACAGGCGTGGTGACCCAGGTGCAGCAGACGATACTCGGCGCTATGCAGTCACAGTCGGTATGCCCGCACTGCAACGGCGAGGGCAAAACCATAACACAGAATTGTACTTACTGTCACGGCGAAGGCACCGAACGCAAGGAACAGCTCGTCAGCTTCAACATACCCGCCGGCGTGACCGACGGCATGACGCTTACCGTAAAGGGGAAGGGCAACGCCCCGCGCCACGGCGGCGTCAACGGCGACCTTCTCGTGGTTATTGAGGAAATCAAGCATCCGGAACTCATACGCGACGGCAACGACGTAATCTACAACCTCATGCTCGACCTTCCGACCGCCACACTCGGAGGCGCGGTGGAAGTGCCGACCATCACAGGACGCGCCCGGCTCAACATCGCAGCCGGCACGCAGCCGGGAAAAGTGCTCCGCCTGCGCGGCAAGGGACTCCCCTCACCCGAAGGACGCGGCACCGGCGATGAGCTTATCAATGTGATGGTCTACATCCCCGAGCAGCTCGACGACCGTATCCGTTCGGCTGTGGAGTCAATCAAGGATGACCCCAATATCAAACCGTCGGAATCGACCAAGCAGCGCCTGTTCTCCAAGCTGAAACATATCTTCGAATAAAACATACATAAAGTGGAGCGGGGGCGTCCCGCCCCCGTGGTAACTTCCTGCAATGGAGAATAATACCACGGGGGCGGGACGCCCCCGCTCCACTTTTGGCAAAAACTACATATAAAAAAACAGCGCGAAATCACTTCGTGCTGTTTTCGAGAGACAAAAAATAATAAATCTTATTATTTTAATTATAATACTTATTTAATGAGAGTTCTCTTATTGTATCATTGCGGTAATAATGATCTATCGGTGTCATGAAGCACCGGTGAGCAACGCCCGTTTATTGCCGTATCAAAGGCAGGATATGTCGCCGGCGAAATATCCGACATCATAATATCATTGCCTATCTCGGTCGAAAATATATCTTCCGGTGTCATAGCGACCGTGACCGCAATACCGGTCATCATCACCAGGATACCGGATTTAATAATCCTGTTTTTTATTTTTAATTCGGTTTTCATTTTAACTTAGAATGTACCTTGCTTTTTTGAGTTTTATCTAATCGTGCTATATACTTTTAAAGTATATATGCGTACCTGACGGAAACGATAACTGAATCATCTACATGTCGATTTATCCCTATTCAACCTCTAAGAGATGAGTTAACTTTTGTTAACATCCTCAGACTGCATTAAGCATGAATATATATGAATAAATATATATCAATAAATGGCCGCCTACCGGGGAGACATCGAGTCAACCCGCTGGACTCGACCTTTATGCTACAGACTAAAAAATCGATAATTTCATGTAAATTATCATGTTATCTATTACGTTTTGTTATTTGTATGGTTATTTAGTAATAAATATCACATACTGATTTTGCACTTGCGTATACAAAATTAATATTCAATTTTGACACGACAAAATTTTTAAGGAAATTACCCCCCCCCCCGTTAACTTTATTTAACATCTATGCACATTCCGAGCGCATTTCTTAACACTTGAATACCGTTGATTTTCAACCAATTGCATGTCTGCGCTACCGGTATTGATCACATAAATTGAGTTGAATGGGGCGGGGGCGTCTCGCCCCCGTGGGATTTTCTTATACACTGAAAGTTACCACGAGGGCGAGACGCCCCCGCCCCATTCAACAGAGCTAAGCAAACAGCATTGGGACTCGCTTCATCGCGTCCACATTATAGTCTTAGCACTTAGCATGTTACGTCATTCAAGCGCGGACGGATTCATCGCGTCCCAATGCTGTTTACTTAAGGCGTCAATATCGGCTGGTATCCGACAGGATACCGA
>ERZ824598.263-NODE-263-length-89212-cov-9.802842_pt1 | contig 89212 bp, 62 predicted proteins | sample MGYA00519934_ERZ824598 | MGnify/ENA primary metagenome ERZ824598 (study PRJEB31778, sample SAMEA3449177) | human gut metagenome | biome: human gut; feature: human-associated habitat; material: faeces | place: United Kingdom | collected 2010/2012 ... | reverse complement strand
TATCAGGAATAAGAAAGAGTCCGGAATATTCCGGACTCTTTCTTATTCCTGATACGTCAGACTCGCCTTATGCCGTATATTCAGACCGGTTGCAGGCGGTTTCCGTGCTTGAGTTCAATTGATGGATTTCGTTTACTTCACCTTGGCGTCAAGGTCGGCGCCGGCTTTGAATTTCACGGCTTTGCGGGCGGGAATTTCAATTTTTTCTTTTGTGCGGGGATTGATACCTGTACGGGCGTCCTTTTCCTGTACCGAGAATGTACCGAAGCCGAGAAGAGCTACTTTATCATTAGCGGCAAGTGCGCCGGCAATAGCGTCAAGTGTGGCATCAAGTGCGTTTTTGGCATCAACTTTAGTGAGGTTAGCTTTTTCCGCGATAGCGTTGATTAACTCTGTTTTGTTCATAATGAGGTTATAATTAAATAAGTTTATGGTATTATTTTCGCAAATATAAAGTTAAATTTTGAATTATCAACGTTTTTGTCATATTATTTCACCCCTTTTTACATAAAAAATCATATTTTGTCGCACTTTTCGGCATTCGTAGCCTCATTTCCGTGTTTTACAAGGCTTCTCGCGCCGTTTTCTGCCGATATTTCACGCTCTTTGACGCTTTTTCACAAAAATACTTAACGGGTGAACACATATCGCGTAATTTTGCTAATTTTGCACGCGTCACGACCTGCAACGGCTCTCCGCCGCCCGGTCCGCGACACACTGACAGTTTCACGAAATCAACCAACAAGAAAACGTACGGCACTATGAACATAGGCTCTTCATTTCGTTCTCTCCCCCCCGTCACTAAAAATCTGCTCATAATCAACGTCATTATATGGCTGGCGCTGCAGTTCTTCCCCGCCTCGACCAAAACGACGTTCATGGATATATGCGCCCTCCACTATCCGCTATCCGAAAATTTCAATCCGGCTCAGGTAGTCACTTACATGTTCGTGCAGGAAAACTTCTTCCACCTGTTCTTCAACATGTTCGCCCTCTTCATGTTCGGCAACATCATCGAGCGCGTCGTCAGCTCCCGACGGTTCCTGTTCTACTACATATCGTGCGGCATAGGCGCGGCGCTCATACAGCTCGGCGTATTCGCATTCATGATTCATAACGCCGCCGGGCAGCTTCCCGAAGGGGTCACGGTCGATGCCATCGTCAACATGTCCGTTCCGGCAGGCATGGCGCCGGCACATCCCGATGTGTTCCGAATATGGAATCTTATCAACACCGAAGTCATCGGAGCATCCGGAGCCGTCTTCGGCATTCTTCTTGCTTTCGGCTACATGTTCCCCAAAGCGCCGCTCTACCTCTTTTTCATCCCCGTCCCAATCCAGGCCCGCTGGATTGTCATCGGCTACGGCGCGCTCGAACTGCTCCAGAGCTTCAACAACAACCCCGGCGACAACGTAGCCCACGTGGCGCACCTCGGCGGCATGGCCATCGGCTTCCTCATTCTGCTCTATTGGAAAAAGAAAGGTCTTTTCAATCATGGCGGCATTTACTGATCTGCGTTACAGGCTCAAATCGCTGTCAGCGTTATGGATACTGATGATATTGAATATCGCCGTATTCCTTCTGCTGCGCCTGCTCGGTATCATAGCCATGATAGGCGGCTGGGACATAAATTCGGTGGTCGACTGCCTCGCCCTCCCCTCTGTGCCCGAATTTGTGGCACACCGTCCGTGGACAGTCATCACCTACATGTTCACCCACTACGCGCCGTTCCATATCCTGTTCAACATTCTTACGCTCTACTGGTTCGGCAAGATGATGCTGTGGCGATGCTCGCCGCGTCAGCTCGTATGGCTTTATCTCTACGGAGGCATAGCCGGGGCGCTGTTCTACCTTATAGGCGCGCAGTTGTTCGTGAGCGTCGGAGGCTGGCTGCTCGGTGCATCCGCCTCGGTAATTGCCATAGTGATTGCCACTGCCATGATGATGCCCGACTTCCGCATCTCGTTCCTCTTTATCGGAAGCGTGAAACTCAAATGGGTGGCCATAACGGCCGTACTGCTTTTCGCCCTCGGACTCGTAGGCGACAACGCCGGAGCGCATATTGCCCATTTCGGCGGAATAGCAATGGGTTGCATTTTCGGCTACCTGTTCAGCAAGGGCATAGACATCACGCGCCCCGTGAACCGGATGTACGACAGTATTGTTACTCTTTTCAGACGCATGTTTACCCGCAATACACCGCGGCGACGGGAAAAAGCTCGTTTCAGATTCAAGCCGAAGAAATCCGACGACCGCGCAGCATCTTCATCACACTCCGAAGCTGACGACCGACGCAATCTCGACGCCATACTTGACAAGATAAAGCATTCAGGCTACACTGCCCTGACAGCCGACGAGCGTCGACGCCTGTTCGAGATAAGCCGGCGGGTGAAATAAACGGAACGCTCCCGCGTCCCCTCGCCATCACTCATCAACCGGGATTTTCCCTCACCACCTGTCCCGGCCTTCATATACTTACAACTCCTGCAAAAATGACCGACAACCACACATCCGAAAAAAAATCACGCAGCACAATGTCACGCGCCGCCACTGTCATAAAATGGTTATGGCTCGCCATGACAGTCGCCGTCGCTGTCACGACAGTCATTTCTGCCAACAGCGGGCTCATCAATCCCGAGAAAATGACATGGCCCTCCCTTCTCGCAATGGCGTTCCCTTTCCTCGTCATAACCGATGTGTTGCTCGGGCTTATCAACCTGTTCATCAGCAAGCGTATAGCCGTCGTTCAATGGATTGCGCTGCTGTGCTCCATACCCGCGATAGGCAACTGGTTTCCGGTGCATCCGTTTTCCAGCCACCACGAGGTCAGCGACGACAGCGAAATCGTCAGATTCATGAGCTACAACACATTCGGATTTGCCGACGACGAGAACTGCTATCCCGACAGCACCAACCGTACGGCCACCGCCATAATCCGGTCAGGAGCCGATATAATCTGCCTTCAGGAAGTGGGAATGCTCGTCGACATGCCCGCAAGATGTCTCACCGACGCACAGATTGACTCCATCAATGAGGTATACCCGTATTTCGCGTCGGAGGAGGAGAAAATGGTATCAATCCTATCCAAATACCCGCTCCGCGAAATTTCTCTCGAGCAGCCGCCGTCGCCCCATTCCGGCTGGCAGGCTGCCGAAGTGACCGTAGGGAGCGACACCATACTTGTAGTCAGCGTGCACCTCCAGTCATTCGGACTCAACGAGGAGGACAAAATCGTATACCATCAGATAACCGACGGCTCCGTGTCGGGCAACATGACCGATGCCGGACTCATCATCTACCACAAACTCACCGACGCCTTCAAACTGCGCGCCGCCCAGGCCGACATGCTTCGCCACCAGCTCGACTCACTCGGCTACCGCAACGTTATCCTCTCAGGCGACTTCAACGACATAGCCGGATGCTATCCGATGCGCCGCCTTCTCGGACGCACCATGAAATCCGTATTCCGCTCTATCGCCACTGGCCCCGTCATCACCTACCACAGCGACCGCTTCTTCTTCAACATCGACCACACCCTCTATCAGGGCGACCTTACCCCGATAAGATACCGTCGCGGCGACATTAAATCCTCCGACCACTACCCCCTCTACATCACCTTCCTCATAGACAGATAGCGCACCACCGGTAGCGTCCCATTGCAGAGACGCGATTCAATACAGTTTGCTCAAGTTGAGCTGAGTGGGGCGGGGGCGTCTCGCCCCCGTGGTAACTTTCATTACAATAATACCACGGGGGCGAGACGCCCCCGCCCCACTCAGCCCAACTTAGGCAAAAGCCGGCGCCTGCATAAATCAATGATGCAGACGCTCGGTTACATCCGGCTTCAACGTCTTTTTCAACTTTTTCAGTGCGTTGGTAATATCCCGCGAAAGCACATTTTCACTCCGTGCTATCACCTCGCCCTCTTTCATCGCAGAGAGGTAGTCCCCGCCTTCGGCAAGATAGTCGATGGTAGCGACATTATAATACCTGTCGGGGTCGAGAGGCTTGCGGTTGATGATTATTTCGGTGCATTCGCCCGTCTCCGGATTGTATGTCACATCGGCATTGCCGCTTATACCGTTCATCGGGCGTTTTCCCATCTGTGCCAGCACCTTTGCAAGCGCGTCACCCTTTATTTTCACCACCTCAATCGTGTTCTCAAACGGAAGAACCATTATCACATGCCCCTCCGAAATCATACCCTGCGGCAACGTGTTTCGTATACCGCCGTTGTTGAGTATGGCCATATCGACAGGTTCGCCGGCAAGTTTCTTGCCACGTTCAAGCACCAGGTCCGAGAAAATATTTATAATGGACTGCTTGTCAAGAGGCGCCGACGCCTTGGCCAGCTTTATCGACATCAGCGAGTCCACCTTATGGCGGTAGGGAGCGAGCAGTTCCAGCAACTCCTCGTCCACCTTGCCGTCAAGACGGCTGTCGACCGGTATCACCGACGACGATATTGTGTTGTCATCCAGGTCTATGTCAATCTTACCTATCGAAGTGCCCGTCGATGCGAGCTGCGCCACCACCACATCTTTGCCCTCGGCATTCTTTATCACCGTAGGCAACGACTTTGGGTCGGCGGGATTCAGCGGCGTATGCGAGTGGCCGCCGATTATAAGATCTATGTCCCGGGATACCGTGGCAAGTATGGAGTCATTGGCACGCGTATTGTCAGAATATCCGATATGCGTCAGCGCCACGACGACATCGGCCTTCTCGTTGTGCCGCAACGCCCATGCCGTATGTTCGGCCGCCTCATATACGTCCATATAATCTATTCCCTTGACATTTCTGTCTGAAATCATGCCCTTGGGGTCGAGATTGAGAGCCATCACACCAATCTTCTTGCCGTCATATTCCTTCACCACGTATGGTACGACAAGTCCTTCGAGCGCCGAGTCGTCGACATCATAATTGGTTGAAATCCATGTGGCGTTGTCATTGCGCAGCAATCCGGCAAGCTCCTCAGCCCCGTTGTCAAACTCATGGTTGCCCAATGTGGCAAGGTCATATCCGAGCGCGTTCATCACCTTATGCTCCACTTCGCCGCGATACAGGTTGAAATACAGCGTGCCCTGCACCACATCGCCCGCATCGACAAGCAGCACATTCTTTTCAGCGCCCCTCACGCTGTCAATCACAGCCTTGCGACGCATCACCCCGCCCAGATCATGGCTCTCGGGATCAATCTGCGAATGCGTGTCGTTGGTATGGAGTATCACCAGGTGCTCGGCCGATACACTGAATGCCGCCCCCGCAGCGATTGCCGCGGTCAACAATACTGACTTTCTTAATGCTCGTATCATATAATCAGGTTTTTATAATTCATATCAGCAAATATAACAATATTAATATAAAATCGAAAGTAAAAAATCACCTGCGACACCCTGAATCATCCACAAAATGCACCGAAAACCGTCTGCACCCCTTCAAGTAAACAGCATCGGGTAGCAACGATGCCGCAGGCATCATCTATATGATTAACCCGGTCATGGCACGAAAGTGACTTGGCCGGGACGAAAGACATCATGCTGCATGATGTTGCCGTAGGCATCATCAATCCGCCTCATATCTATTTTACAACACACTCAGGCAATCGGTCGGCATAATCCTCACTATTAACAATCTTACACCTTTAAATGATTTATTCATACGGCAATACAAATTTTCGCAAAAAAATTCACAAAAAATATTGTGCAATCAAGAAAAAGGTTGTATCTTTGCAACCGCAAAGCCACCAAGGCAGGGCTCCTTAGCTCAACTGAATAGAGCATCTGACTACGGATCAGAAGGTTACAGGTTTGAATCCTGTAGGAGTCACATAAGCGGTTGCCCTTTAAAAGGGCGACCGCTTTTTTTGCCTCGATACAGTCTGCCCCCTCGCGAACATTCCTTCGGCCGCCGCGTTAATAAATATAAAGGGATGGCTATATTCTCCCCACGCAATAAACTCATATTTTTCATCTTGTAAAAAAACGCACGTACTATGAAAAAATTCTACCTGCTGTTCGCTTTTGTCATAATGGCTGTCACGGATATCGCGGCACAATCCGATTTTGATTACTATATCGACTTCATTCAATCCAACGAGAAAATATACTTCAAGTATGTCGACGGAAAGTATGAGGCTGAAGTAGGGAAAATAAACAGCGACTTCAAGATATACAGTTCCAAATACACCTCAGGTGCATCGGGCCAGGACAAATACATATTTGGCGGAGCCGACGGACAAGGCGGCATAACTCCGAATTCCGAAAAACAACTGAGCAACCCCGGCTCCAATCTGAGTATCGAAGGGGGAGGCATATTGTACAATGCCACTTTAATATTCGACCCCGTGGCAATGACACTTAAAATTGAAGGCGGCTCCTCCATTCCCACAAAACCCGGCCTTGAACTCAACATCGTATCCACCGTCGGCACTTCTCCAGAAACCGGCGAACTGACATTTTCTCTCGAATATTTCGGTCCCGGTACTGCTCCGATACCGACAGAATACGTCGTCACTGCATATTATACCGACTACCACGGCAACAACGCCCGGCAGGAGCTGACACTGTCCGACGGCACTATCAGCACATACTATACGTCAGGCATCATGCGTGGCACATTTTATTTCACCGATCTGAAGCCGGCGGCTGTCAATTATGTAGCCCTCAAGGCGGTTGCCGATGTAAGTTCCGCAGAGGAAATATCCGCCACCGGAATAGCTCCCGTCAACACTCCGGCACTACCCATTCTAATCGGACAGATACAAGGACACGAGTGGCAGCCCGACTACGGCATAAGCGGCATACAGTTTACCGAGATACCCGACGGCAAGACCTACTACTACGAGGTAAATCTCGCAGGCAACGGTGAGTTCAGTTTCGTCACGAAACTCGGCACCACCTCAACCGACTGGGATACTGTCAACCGGAATATACGCTATGCGCCCCCTACCTCACGCGTAGCCGCCCCTGAAAAAACATGGATGCCGTACTCGACATTCGCCTCCGGCGGCACCTCCAACGCATGGTACCCTGCCAATTTCGTACCGGGCACCTACATTGTGGAATTCGACTACACCACCAAATCAATAGCCGTTGTCAAAGGCAATATTCCAACAGGCGTCGCCGACGTAACAATCGACGACAGTCCTCGTGCCGTCAACGTCTACACAATCAGCGGCACCATGCTCCGCCACAATATTTCTCCGGCCGATGCCGTGACCGGTCTCCCGGCTGGCATATATATTGTGGGCAATAAAAAAATCGCGGTATACTGACTGATATAATTAGCTATTATTTTTATAAAAAAATTGATTATTTCTCATCGGTTATCTAACTTTGCGTCATATTTAAATTAAAATCATCTATTATGACAGCAAATCGTAAATACCGCTTCGAGACAATACAGCTCCACGCCGGACAGGAAACCCCCGATCCCGCCACCGACGCGCGCGCAGTACCTATATATCAGACTACCTCCTACGTATTCAGCAACTCGCAGAACGCCGCCGACCGCTTCGCGCTCAAAGAGCCGGGCAACATCTACGGCCGTCTGACCAACCCGACCGAGGACGTGTTCGAGCGCCGCGTGGCAGCCCTCGAAGGGGGTGTGGCAGCCCTTGCCGTAGCATCGGGCGCTGCCGCCGTAACCTACGCGCTGCAGAATATCCTTCTGCCCGGCACGCATATCGTGGCAGCCGACAATCTCTACGGCGGTTCCTTCAACCTCATCACCCATACCCTCCACGCCCAGGGCGTAAGGAACACTATCGTCAATTTCCGCGACCTGGAGGCGCTTGAGGCTGCAATCACCCCCGACACCCGCTGCCTCTACGCCGAGACTTTCGGCAACCCCAACTCCGAAGTGCTCGACATCGACGCCGTAGCCGAAGTGGCCCACCGCCACAACATTCCGCTGATTATCGACAATACGTTCGGCACCCCATACCTCATGCGTCCTATCGAGCACGGCGCCGACATCGTCGTGCACTCCGCCACCAAATTCATCGGCGGCCACGGCTCAAGCCTCGGCGGCGTAATCGTCGACTCCGGCAACTTCGATTGGAAAGCCAACGCCGACAAATTCCCCACCATCGCCGCGCCCGACCCCAGCTACCATGGTGCCGTATTCGCCGACGTGGCAGGCCGCTCGGCGTTCGTCGACCGTATCCGCTGCGTTATCCTGCGCGACACCGGCGCCGCCATCTCCCCCTTCAACGCCTTCATTCTGCTCCAGGGACTCGAGACTCTCTCGCTGCGCGTCGAGCGCCACGTCTACAACGCCCTCCGTGTGGTCGACTTCCTCAAAAATCATCCCAAGGTACGCAAAGTCAACCACCCCTCGCTCCCCGACCACCCCGACCACGACCTCTACCTCAAGCTCTATCCCAACGGTGCAGGCTCTATCTTCACTTTTGAAATCGACGGCGACGTAGAGTCCACATGGCGCTTTATCGACTCGCTCGAAATCTTCTCGCTCCTCGCCAACGTGGCCGACGTCAAGAGCCTCGTTATCCACCCCTACACCACTACCCACTCACAGATGACTCCCGAAGAACTCGCACAGCAGCACATCACCCCCACTACCGTGCGCCTGAGCATCGGCACCGAGCATGTCGACGACCTCATCGCCGACCTCGCGCAGGCTCTCGAAAAAGTATAACATTACCCACAAAATATAGCATCCTATGGCACGCATATACGACGATATGACCCAGCTCATCGGCAACACGCCGCTCGTAGAACTGAAACGCATAGAGAAAATCGAAAACCTCAAGGCGAGACTCCTCGCCAAAGTGGAATATTTCAACCCCGGCGGTTCCGTGAAAGACCGCGTCGGGTTCGCCATGATTGAGGCGGCCGAACGTGCCGGCGAACTACGCCCCGGCGGACTTATCGTCGAGCCTACCTCGGGCAATACCGGCATCGGCCTCGCCTGGGTGGCGGCAATCAAAGGCTACCGCATCATCCTCACCATGCCCGACACCATGAGCATCGAGCGCCGCAAACTGCTCCGTGCTCTCGGCGCCGAGATAGTGCTCACACCGGGGGCGCAGGGCATGGCCGGTGCCATAGCCAAGGCCGAGGAAATCAGGAACTCCACACCCGGAGCCTACATCCCCTCGCAGTTCGACAACCCTGCAAATCCTGAAGCCCACCGCAACTCCACGGCCGAGGAAATATGGTTTGACACCGACGGCAAAGTCGACATATTCGTGTCGGCGGTAGGCACCGGCGGCACTCTAAGCGGCACCTCGGAAGGCCTCAAGGCCCACAACCCCGCCATCCACACCATAGGCGTGGAGCCTGCCGGCTCGGCTGTATTGTCGGGCAAACCGGCCGGTCCGCATAAGATACAGGGCATCGGCGCCGGATTTGTACCCGCCAACTTCCACCGCGACGCTGTCGACGAAATCATCACCGTCACCGACTCCCAGGCATTCGACACCGCACGCCTCGCCTCGCGCGAAGGACTCCTTGTAGGCATCTCCTCCGGCGCCGCGCTCTACGCCGCGATAGAAGTGGCGCGACGCCCCGAAAACGAGGGGAAAACAATCGTTGTCATTCTCCCCGACACCGGCGAACGCTATCTTTCAACACCCCTCTACGACTTCGACTGATTCATGACTTCGACTGAACAAATGGATAATTCATCACTCACCGACATTAAAGACAGGATAATCGGCGGAGGCGTCATCACCTCCGCCGAAGCCTATTCACTGCTTGACGCCGACTTCGACGCACTCTGCGACGCGGCCGCCGACATCACGACCGCCCTGTGCTCCGACGAATTCGACTCCTGCTCCATAATCAACGCCCGCTCGGGGCGCTGTCCCGAAAACTGTAAATGGTGCGCGCAATCGGCACACTGGACCACAGGTTGCGACACCTACCCCATCATACCCGAAGAGGAATGCATGACCCTCGCACGCTACAACGCGGCAAAAGGCATACGCCGCTTCTCGCTCGTCACGAGCGGCAAGGCGGCCAAGGGCAAATCGCTCGACGCCATCTGCTCCATGCTCCGCCGTGTCACCGACGAGACACCCATGCTCACGTGCGCGTCGCTCGGGCTGCTCGACCTCGACGACCTCCGCAAAGTGCGTCAGGCAGGCGCCGTCCGCTATCACTGCAACCTCGAGACTGCCCCCTCATTCTTCCCCTCACTATGCTCTACCCACACCCATGAGGACAAGATAGCCACTATCCGCGCAGCCCGCGAGGCCGGACTCGAAATATGTTCGGGAGGCATAATCGGCATGGGCGAGACACCGTGCCAGCGTGTGGAATTCGCACTCGCACTGCGCGACATCGAGCCGGTATCGATTCCGATCAACATACTCATACCCATCCCCGGCACCCCGCTGGCCGACACTCCGCCACTCACCGAGCAGGAAATCCTGACCACGATAGCGATATTCCGATTCGTCCACCCTTCTATCCATCTCCGCTTCGCCGGAGGCCGTCAGAAACTCTCCACCGAAGGCCAGCTCCGCGCCATGAAGATAGGCATCAACGGAGGCATCGTAGGCGACATGCTCACCACCCTCGGCTCCACTATCGACAACGACAAAGCCCTCATAGCCAAAGCCGGCTACAAATTCTGACCAAAGGGTAATTCAAAATTCCCCATTCAAAATTCAAAATTCCCGCCTACAGCCGCTTGCGGCTGATATACTCCCTGAATCTGCCGCGGTAGCTCTCACTCACCGGAAGTTCCTCCGAAGCAATCCTCACCCGGTTGTGTCCCACCTCCTCGACAGCGTCGAGATTGATGATATACGACCGGTGTATGCGCATGAACCGCTCCGCAGGCAGCGTCTCCTCGAGCGTGCGCAGGCTCATAAGCGTCGTCACCGGCCGCGGTGACGACGCTAAATATATCTGTACATACTCCGCAAGACCCTTTATCACACTTATGTCTCCTAACATGATACGTCGTGTCGACCCCGATTCCTTCACATAAATCGCCTCATCGCTCCGCGCGCCGCTGCCGAGCCTGCGCCGCGCCCTTTCCACCGATGCAGCGAATTCATCGTAGCTGAACGGCTTTGTCAGATAGTCGACAGCCTCAACCTTAAACCCCTCTATGGCATATTCCGAATACGCCGTAGTGAATATGACGAGCGGCCGGCCCGGCGTAAGCCGTCGCGCAAGCTCCATGCCCGACATGTCCGGCATGTTGATGTCGAGGAACAGAAGGTCGACGTCATCATGGCGATCGATGGCGGCAAGCGCCTCGCTTGCGTCATAGCACGTCTCCACTACCTCTATCCCCGGCGTACGCTCTATATACTTGCCCAGCTGCATCAGCGCCAAAGGCTCGTCGTCCACCGCTATGCATCTCAGCGTCTTCATATACCGTCCCTCCTGATATTACCGTCTGCAAGTCTGTTTTTTACGCTGCCGCGGGCTACGGGTATCGTGAGCCGCGTCACGAACGTATCGCCGCGGTTGTCGATTTCAAGCGTGTAGCCGTCGCGGTATAGCAGGTCGAGCCTCCGCCGCAGGTTTTCAAGCCCGATGCCGTGATGGCTGTCGCCCCTGCTCTTGGCATGGTTGCTGTTGACCGAACGGAATGTCACGCTGCCGTCATCGCCGGCACTCAGCGATATATCTATCAGCGACGGCTCACGGTAGCTCACCCCGTGCTTGAAGATATTCTCCACAAACGGGATAAACAGCAGCGGAGGCAACTTTATATCCTCCCCGCCCTCCGGCATCGCCACCTTTATCTTCACATTATCGGTCAGCCTTATCCTCATCAGTTCGATGTAATTGTTGAGAAAATCCACCTCCTGCTTCAGCGTCACCTCATCCTTGTCAATCTCATAAAGCACATACCGCATCAGCTTCGACAGCTCTATCACCACATCGCGCGCACGGTCGGCATCGATGTCGATAAGCGCATGTATATTGTTGAGCGTATTCATGAAGAAATGCGGATTTATCTGATATTTAAGAAATTGTAGACGCGTCGACGTATTCTCGGCCTCCAGCCGGGCTATACGCCGCCGATTGCTCAACCCCCTGAAATACAGCTTGACAGCGATATTTATACTCACGGTGAACAGCGCGAACACGATATTGGTGAGCAGGAACATGTTGAACGGCGGACGCGGCTTCCCGCGGCTTGTGAACCTCCGCAGCTCCGCCCCCGTCTCCACGTCGGTCACCACAATCTCGCGCAACGACGTGTCGCCCGGCTTACGGTGCGGCGTGTGCGGCTTGTATATCGTCATTATCATGCATGCTATCGCAGCCGCCGTAAGCACCACATACAGCACCTTTGTCCGCCGCCGCATGAGCAGACGTATCAGCAGCAGGTCATGCACCCAGAACAATATAAAGAACGGCAACAGTCCCAACCACGTCTTCACCACCTTATTGAATTCCAGCACGGCGTTCGTACCGTTAAGATACTCGTACACCTGCACTGCAAGCGGCAAAATGGCAACAATGCCCCACAGCGCGATATACACCGTACGTTCCACCCTCTTGTAATCGGCATCCTGATTTTTTTCCATATACAATCTACGCGCACATGATTATTATTCAATTGCAAAAATTATTCAATTGCAAAAATAACCAACACCCTCCTCAACTCCAAATTTTTTCAGCCACCGCCCCATTTCCTTCAACCAACCCCAACAATTCATAATTCTTGCTGCGCAAGCGCTAAAGCGATGACATAATTCATAATTATCTCCACCCCTTGTCATTAATGACCTTAATGACCTTAATGACCTTAACGACCTGTCCTAAAAAAGCGGGTGCGCTCCACCCGGAAGCGCACCCGCATATTCCTTATCCCGTCTCAATTAAAGACGTATCTCGTCATCTTTCTTCAGGAAAGTGAAAACTGCCCAGGGAAGAAGCACCAGCACCACAAGAAGAATCGTGATGATACCCCAATAAATGGCGAGCAGATTGAAGAGAAGCATGAAGCCGATAATGAAGTAATTGATATTTGCGCTAAGTTTGTTATTCTTCATCGGATATGTCACGGCAGCGATAGTCAGACCGACAAGAGCCAGAAAGCCGAGAATACCGCCTGCATATTTAAACATACCGGAGATTGCGGTCACACCGTAATTCTCCTGCAGGATGAAAAGCACAAAAGCAACCACAGCAAAAGCCGCATTTACTATAAACGAGGTAGAAGGGTTAAGAAAGCCCAGCATACCTTTGAGTTGTTTCACATTTTCGTTAAGCTGATTTGATTGTTCCATTTTTTTAAGATTATGATTGATTAAAAAATAAATGTTCATCCAAGCAGAAAGCCCGGCCATAAGAAAGCACCCGGCCATTATAAATGCGATTCCAAAGCATTAATAAAAACAAAGATATACTAATAATATCAATAAAACAAAATAATATCTCCAAAAAATTAAATTTTCTTAAAATTGTCACATTAATCACCCATTACCCCGATTAATCACGATTAGTCCTGATTAATCACTATTAATCCAAATCTTCCGATTAATCCGAAATTATTTCCTATCTTTGCAAAAACAAACCGACTCAACCATGAAAAAATTCATTCCCCTCGCCGCAGCGACACTGCTGCTCGCATCCTGCTCCTCGCAGCAGCCCGACACGTCACTCACCCTTTCAGGCCTCGACCCCGCGCGCTTCGTCACAACCGTCGACGGCGACACCACCTCACTTTTCATTCTCCGCAACCACGCAGGCATGGAAGCATGCATCACCGATTTCGGCGGACGCGTCGTATCACTGATGGTTCCCGGCCGCGACGGCAAACCCGTCGACGTAGTCCTCGGCCACGACAATATCGACGACTACATCAACATCGACGGCAACTTCGGCGCACTCATCGGCCGCTACGGCAACCGCATCGACCAGGGCCGCTTCACCCTCAACGACTCCGTCTACCGGCTCCCCGTCAACAACTACGGCCACAGCCTCCACGGCGGTCCCGACGGCTTCCACAACCGACTCTGGGACGCCTCGCAGCCCAACGATTCCACCCTCGTGCTTACCCTGTTCTCACCCGACGGCGATGCCGGCTACCCCGGCAACGTCAACGTGCGCGTCACCTACTCCCTCCGCCCCGACACAGCCCTCGCCATCAACTACTCGGCCACAACCGACCGTCCCACCGTGCTCAATCTCACCAACCACTCCTACTTCAACCTCTCCGGCGACCTCTCCGGCGACATTCTCGGCCACGAAGTCTACATCAACGCCGACGCCTTCACGCCCATCGACAGCACGTTCATGACCCGCGGCGAGATACGCCCCGTCGAAGGCACCCCCTTCGATTTCCGCACCTCCAAACCCGTAGGCCGTGACATCGACGCCGACGACGAGCAGCTGCGCAACGGCCTCGGCTACGACCACAACTTCGTCCTCAACACCGCCGGCGACTCCACCCTCGTAGCCGCCCGCGTCGTCGCCCCCTCCACAGGCATCACCATGGAAGTCTACACCGACGAACCCGGCCTCCAGTTCTACGTAGGCAACTTCCTCGACGGCAAAGTTCTCGGCAAAGACTCCATCCCCTACCCCTACCGCGGAGCCATAGTCATGGAGACCCAGCACTACCCCAACTCCCCCAACGTCCCCTCCTACCCCACGACAGTAATTACCCCCGGAGTCCCCTACCACTCAACCTGCATCTACAAATTCGCCACTAAATAATTACTAATTACTCATTCTTAATTACTCATTAAACAAGGGCGGAGCATGAAATCTATCGAAATCATGCTCCGCCTGATGTCCATGCGTCTCAGTGGATTTTGTGTGGATTTGCTGTCCACCCGTCTTTTTAGAAGACCTTACCTCGAGAATTTGAAAGAGTTTGATATCACTCTTCGAGTTGGTTAAATACCAATCATCCACATCACGTTTAAGGGCGTCTTGTACTGATAGAACAACTTCCCCTCACCATTGTTCCCATATTATATGCATTTTAAATTATATTCACTTTTTTGTACCTTTGCCCCGCAAAGCTCCCCACGCCGTAGGGCTGCACCCCGGTGCAGCCGCCGACTCCGCCAGAATAGCAGCCGCGGTTCCCGGACGCGGAAATGGGGAAATACTCAAAACCACTATATTATGAACAGAAAACTTTCACTTCCCCTCCTCGCAGCCATAGCGATGGCTGCGGTATCATGCTCATCCATGCGCAATGTCGACGTGACCCGACTCGGCTCGGCAATCGAAAAAAGCACCCAGGCTATGTCACTTTCCAACGCCCAGGTGCAGCAGTACGTCCGCCAGGCCGTAGCAAAGATGGACTCCGAAAATAAAATAGCGCCCGCATCGAGCCGGTACACCAAACGCCTCAACCGCCTTACCCAAAACCTCAAATCGGTCAACGGCACACCGCTCAACTTCAAAGTCTACATCACCGACGACATCAACGCCTTCGCCTGCGCCGACGGCAGCGTACGCGTCTACACCGGCATCATGGACATGATGACCGACGACGAGCTCCTCGGCATCATAGGCCACGAGATAGGCCACGTAGCCAACGAAGACTCCAAGGACGCCTTCAGGCAGGCTCTCCTCAACAGCGCCCTCGCCGACGCCGTAGGCTCCACAAGCGCCACCGCTGCCGCCCTGACCGACAGCCAGCTCGGGCAACTCGCACAGACCCTCGCATCGGCCAAATACTCACGCAAACAGGAGACCGAAGCCGACAACTACGGCTACGACTTCCTCAAAGCCGCAGGCAAAAACCCCTACGCGATGGTACTCGCCTTCGAAAAAATGCAGGCTCTCGAACAACAGTCCAACCGCGCCACCGGCTCACTTGCCAACGCCTTCTCCGACCACCCCGACACCGCCGCCCGCATCAAAAACATGCAGCAACGCTGCGCAGCCGACGGCTTCACAAAAAAATAATTCACTTCGTCAATTCATAATTTATAATTCATAATTCATAATTCATAATTCACAATTCCCGTCCAACATTATTATCTTCCCACCTTGTCCTTAAAGTCCATAAAGTCCTTAATGACCTTAACGACCTTAATGACCTTAATGACCTTAACGACCTTAACGACCTTATCCCCCTCCCCGCCCAATTACGCATTATGAATTATGAATTATGAATTAAAAAAAGGGAGCCTTTCGGCTCCCTTTTCACTTATTTAATCACTTTCGTCGCCCGATTGCCGCGCCGTTCGATATAAACCCCGTGGCCGGGATTGGTGACTCTTACACCCTGAAGATTATAATACTCCACATCACCGTTATCATCAACAGCGACATTCTCCACTCCCGTCACCTCCTCATCACTGAGCTGACGCGTCAGCGGATTGCCCGGGACTACATCAAATGCCGCGTCCGCGCCCGTAAGGTCGGTTATGTTGTCGGCAGTCATGTCAGTCAGACCATAGTGACGCATCGGCCGCTGTTCGCCGAGCATGGGAGCAGCCTTCGCGCTACCCAGTGTCGTATCGTCCTTGACGCTCCTGCGGGGCACGGTAATGCAAGTGGCAGCCACATTGTTTTTCACTGACTGCACTCTGTCAAGCTGCGCTATCACCGAACTCCCGTCACCGCCCGTAGTGGCATTCGGGTCATGGCTGAATACATATACCGGAGTGAACGACACCACTATATTGGTATACGCCGCGAAACCATTGGCGATATACGTGCCAAGCAGCGGGTCAACCTCGTCATCGGTGATAAACGAGCCGTCTGCGGCAAATTTCAACGCCGGGCTATCACTTTCGTTATGACCATCGACATGTTTCACAAGATACTCGTATGACGCATAATCCGTCATGCCGCTCGAATACGTCTCGACGTGGTAGTATACGGGAGCGAGTCTGATTGCGTCCTCCGTATTGTCGTTGTTGTCATGCACGAGTTCTTCCGGAGGAACCAGGTCATTATGTCCCTTGTACATCCATGAGTATTTGCCACTGCTGTTGGTGTTACCTCTGAGGTCGCTCCCCCCGGGGGCGAGATGCCCGAGATGTATCTTGCTTATGGTTCCCTGGCCTAGCATCGGTGAATTTGCTGCTTCAACTACGAGATTGTCGCCATAATTTGATATGAAGCGACCGTAGTTATCGCTGCCCGTATAATTCTCGACATACTCCGTGGCGACAACCTCGAGAGTCGGATATATATCCTCGCGCGGCGACACATCTTTCACCGTGAACTGATAATACTCCGGAAGCACGGTCGATGCACCGTCCGCCATGTTGTCCTGCACGCGGTCCACATAGAGTCCGCTACCCTCGACATCGCTGTCGCGTCCCGTTATCTGCACGGTGTAGTAGATGTCGTTGCGCATCAGTATCTCGTCGCTGACATTCGGACGGAAGAAAGTTATCGCTACATCGAGATGACGCGGGTCGACCTCCGATGTCGGTATCAGCACCTCGCTTTCCGACGGAGTGCCGTCATCATTCTTCTTCACGCGCGACTCTACCTTGAACTTCAGGAAGTCAGTCGGATAGTCACGTGTGAGATCCTGCGGCTCCTGACTGTAGGTATAGGCATAGCTGCCCCCGTAAACACTCGGTATCAGCGGCGTTATCTGGTCTGAGCCGCTCTCGGCGTAGTTCTCATCTCCCGTTTCGGCCTTCACCGTATACTCCACTGTCGAGTTGAGCATTATCGTACCGATGGCACCGTGACGTTTCAGCAATGCGCCGTGATACACCTTCGGGACACCGTTGAGCATGAACGTGCTGCGCTTCGTGCCGATTCCATCGGCCGAACCGTTGACAAATATTTTGGCTACAATCTCGCCGTCGTCCACGACATTGTCGCCGTTGCCCAGCTTCTCCGCTCCTCCTATGGCCGACAGGAGCGCGTCCTCGTCAACCACGTGCACATAGTAGTCGGTAGTCCACTTCACATTGACCTTTGCAGCGCTCGTATTCGCCGGACGGTAGTCCTTAAGTTCGCGGGCCTTCACATTGTCGGTACACGGCGTCATCAGCAGTTCGTCGCCCGACTCCTTTATGATATAGAACTGTCCCGTCTCTACAGTGCGGTTTGTCACGTAGCACGGCGTTTCATCTATGAAATCTGCCGCGTCGCTGCCAAGCAGTTTAGCATATTCCGTCTTGCCCTCGTCGGTAAGTTCAAGCAGCTGCACCGCATGGGCGCGCGGCACGTAGGTATAGGGTGTGTACACCGCGATGTCCGACGGCTCGTAGCCATCCTTCACTGCCTGTACGTTCACCTTCGAATGTCCGTCAAACGGTATCTGCTCAAACATCGTCGAGCCGGACGCATAGTTCAGCTTGTGGGCCTCATCCTCGACAATAGGCTCGTCATCGTATGAATAATACAGACGCGCGCCTATCGTGTAGCCGCCCGGACGGGTCACCTGCACCGCGTTGCCCGTACCTTTCGATACCACCGGCTTGGAGCACTTGAAATTGATAATGCGCGGAAGCGACGCACTGGTGTTGATTCCGTCGGTAGTCACTGCGCGGAGCACGTGATTTCCCTCAATCGAGGCAAGACCGTCGATATCGCCGAACGAACCGTTGCGGAATATCTCAATGCTGTTGCCGTCGACCATGAGCTGTATCTCCGCGGCATCTTTAGGTTCTGCCTCAAGATATTCGCTGAGCACCGGCGCATTCTCTTTGGTCTGCGACCACGAATAGAGCAGGTCGGCTCCCTTGTCGGTATTCGGATTGTGCTTGATGACAACACGCACTGCATTGCTGAACGTTTCGATTTCAGTCTCGTATGCCTTGTCACCCTCCGCAGTAGCGTCATAAACGGTAACAGTAGGAGGCAGCACCCTCTTCGCCGCACGATACACGCGCACCGGCCAAGTGCTTGTATTCACTACTCCTTCTTCTGCGCCACTTTTTTCTTCATAACCACGGAAGCGCAATCCACCGGAAGGATTAAAACGCATGTAGTTTCTTACATTGTTACTTCCGTTAAACGTTATGTACGCGTTGTCCGCTACCGTACCTGTTACAGTAGCGGATGCATAATTTACATAGTCTGAGTTGGTCTTTATATCAATCTTGACATTATAATATTGACGGCTGTCAATATCCTCGGGAAGCGTGCGGAGTTCAAATTCCTTAGCTTTTGCACTACGCAGATACACCGGATTTTCATGACCGTTGGCAAAGAGTACCCAAGGCCTTTGGGGTCTTTAGCAGATGTATCATATTCCAGACGGAACACCTGAATAGTTGATTCACTCGGTATGACTATACTCTGCGGTATAGTTTCAGTTGCATCGACAGGTTTTACTTCAGTTGCATTAAATCTGCCGTTTGCTGAATCAAAGTCTGCAGGAGTATACCATCCGGATGCTTCATCGGTCGAACTTTTCTTATATTTTACCGCATTCACAAACACGATGCGGTCATTCTCCTTCAGCGTGCTTGCATCGGTCACAAGTTCGAATATCTCGTTGTCGGTCACGATATACGTCTGAGTCACAATATCACTGTAGCCGTTCTCGTCGCCACCCGTAAGATTGGCGTTGCGGGTGCGTGCCAATACATGATATGTACCCATCGTCGGGATGGTGAACGGTTCGGTATATTTCGTCCACGTCGCGCCGCCGTCCATCGAATACCAGATCTCGGTCTCGGGATTATTCTCCGTGTTGGGCGAGGTAATCTCTATCTTCGTTTCCGGAGTGACACGGCTGTCGAGATTGGTGAAGCTCGGTGCATAAAGCATCGTCGGGTCAAACACCTTGAATATCGACACATACCAGCTGCTCGGCGTCGTTGCCGTGAAATCGGCCTCCTTGCGCACATCAAATCGGGAACTGTCGGCTCCGGTGCGCGTCAGCGCCATCAGCTTCGGATAGTCCGTTTCGTGGCCGTCGGGCGAACCGAACTGCACCGTCACGCCGCCATACTCATTGCCATAATCACTTTCAGCAATGCTGTGGAAACGCACATCGGCATTCGGCAAACGGTCGCTCGCCGGCGTATCGATACGTATCGTCTTCAGCGCATTTACATTACCTTCGGCAAGAAGGAAGCCATCGGTATTGCCGTCGATTCCGATGCTCGAACCCGACGCATACAAGCGCCAGTCATAGCCGCCGTAATAATCATCGCCCTCAAGCAGCGTCAGCACCTGTACATCTTTCTTATTGATGACAATGCGGCCGTCGCTCTTGACTACGTTGTCAAGTTTTACAGCCTCGCGGTACGCGTAATTGCCCTCGCTCACCTGGTTGCGTGACAATGCATACACCGTTTCCTCGTCGCTCGGCGAACCCAATACGATGATGTCGTCGTCAGGCGACAGGTGCCGCATCTCGGCTGCCGTCACGCGACGGTACTCCTTGCCCGGAGTGAATATGTCGTAGCTCGCTATCAGTGACGGGCTGTCAAAATATCCGTCCATCGTGGCGTAGGCGCGGACTGTCAGGTTGTCGCCCACCGGTATCGGTCCGGAGTAAAGCATTCCACCCTTGCGCGGATTGCTGCCGTCGGTTGTATAGAATATCTTCAGCGACGGGTCAGTCACCGCGTTGCCGTCGGCATCGAGGCACTGCAGTGTCACTTCCGTGATTTCTCCCGCTTCATACACACCCTCCTGCGGAGTGGCCGTAGGACGCGGAGCATACGTGGCTGCCTCGCCGCGGCGGTATATGCTGACAGGTTTTAATGTCGATGAAGCATTGTCCGGTTCATAACAGCTGAACAGCTTGCCGCTTGTAAGATAGCGCATCACATTGTGCGTCACACCCTCGCCGACAAATGTTATAGTGGCATGTCCCGTTGTCGGGTCAATGACTATCGTGGCCTCGTCGGCATGCACCGGTTCGGCCGGCATTTCAACATGGCAGTGCAGTTTATTCACGTCACCTGCCACTGCGGCCAGATACCCGGCCGTGAAAGTGCCCTTGAATCTGTATTTGCCGTCGTCGGTCTTTTCTATGGTATATATACCGACATTGGCGGCCGACGGATCAATATTCACCGTCTCGCCGGCCTCTCCCGTCTTGGTGATTTCAGTGCTCTTGCAGTTGTCGTCATTGCCTTCGTAAGGAGCAAGTGCAATATTGTAATCGCTCGCCACGAATATCACCTCGTCGCCCGGCACAATCTTCGTGATGTCGGTGACCAACTCAAACGGCTGCCACTTAAGCTCCGGATATATAGCCACATGATATTCAACCACATCGGTATAACCCTCGCTAAGTTCCGACTTGGCACGTGCCTTGATATTGACAGTCTTGCCAGACTCATCAAACACGATGCCGTCGGCAGGATAAGCCTTCCATGTCGTGCCGCCGTCAATCGAATACTCTATCGTTGCATCATTGGTAGCGCAACTTATTATAACCGTCTTGCTCTGAGCCTCCGCCGGGTCATCACACGTGATGACAGGCGTTGCCGTACGGAATTTATAGCTTTCAGTCACTACATCGCTCTTTTCGCTACTATCAGCGCTCAAGGTATAAGCCGAGATGGTTGTTGTTTTCGTAAGACGTTGCGTAAACGTTCCGTTTTCAGCCTCAGCATACGGAGCGCCATCGATACTGCAAAGCAAATAAGCGCCCTCGGTAGCCGATGTAATAGTGACATAAATAGGATTGGTATAATACTTCTCCCCGTCACTTCCCGTCTCAAAAGTAGCGTCAGCCGGACTGACACTGAACACCGGCTTCGCAGGCCCCGTCTCCTTATAATAGATACTTACAGGATGGTATTCACCCGTTGATGACCCGTAGTTGCCGAATACATTAAATGTACTTGCTCTCCATACCAATGACCGAGAAGAGAAACTGGAAAATTGTATAGTCATTGACACCGGATTGCCGCTACCTTTCTTCAGGGTTATTTTGCAATTTGGGTCTTTTGTCGCTACATAGCTTACATTTGTGCTGGTTGAAGAAGTAGCTTTCATATAACCGTCATCACATCTAAAATACCAGCCATTAACAGCATCCTCCTCCACTGTAAATACTTTGGCGGTTTTATGATCTGTCACAACAGTTTTGTCCGCATTAAGCACCAAATCTTTGACAGGTTGATATTTATTATTGCTATACGCTCCAACAGCAATATTATCGTAAACGACTATTACGTCCATGCCATCCTGCAACTGGCTCGGGTCGGTTAGCAACACGAAATTACCGGGAGTATTCTTTCTCACCGTGACATCAAGCGTCGACGTCGCTGTCTTGCCCGACAGCTCGGCGACGGCAGTGAGCTTACATGTGTTATTAACGGTGGCTGTGACACCGTTAATAACAGCTGAACCTGCAGGTTCAGCCGAAAGTGTCACCGTCGCATCCGCAGTGGCGCTCCCGACTGTAATTTCCGTCCCGGCCTCGACCGTCGCACTTCCGCTCAACGGCGTTCCGTCCGCCAATTTGAATGTCGGAGCATCAACCGTGACAACAGGCGCCTTAAATTCCACCTTCAAAGTCGAGGACTCGCCCGTCCCCACATCATTACTACCCGCAACCGTTATGGTAGTAGAATTCGGCGAAACTATCCAACCCCATTTGGCGGGTATAGTGAATATGCCATTAGCGCCATTCGTTTCCGTTCTATTTTCCGGCGAAGTAAACACAAGCGACGTAGCGCCGTCACACACCACATCGACAGTCTCACTCTTACCGATATCAAGCGTCAATGTCCCGCTTACATCCTTACCGTTAACCCTAAATATCGGCGCCCCGGGTTTCGTCGGCTCCGGGTCGGTAGGAGTATAAGTAACTTCAATAGAGGTAAGATAGCAGGCGGCACTCGTTCCGGTCAGCGACACAATTATTTCGCCCGAGGCTGTCCCCTCAAAGGTATAAGTAGGTACAGGTTTACTTGCACTTATTCCCGTTGTTTTGGTCACGTTTTTTGCCGCGCCTCCAAATTGATTGCCACCTACTGTGACACCTACTGTGGCTGAGCCGCCTGTGTTACATTGCACTGCCACTTTAGTAATAGTACCTGAAATATCAGAAGTGGAAAATTCTATGGCGCACGGAGAATTACCCGTTCCGTATTGTTCGCCGCCATAAGTCGATTGCCATGAGCCGTTGATTGAACCTTTTGTCGTGGTTGCTGTCCAAGTAACGTTATTCTGTTTGATGGGGTTCGTATTTATGAACTTACCCGCAGTAGTATTACTCAGCGTCAACTTTGCCGAGTCAGCTTGTACCCTCGGTATGCCGAGCGATAGCGCAAGCATTAGAAATAGTAATAACTTTCTCATATAGGATTTGTTTTAATAATTGGTTTTATTTTTTTGTGATAGATTGTTTTTTTTCAATTAATTTAACATAGATGGTGCAATTGATAATCTTCTTGCACCATCTATGTCGCGTTTTGCACTATTTACTACTCTGTATGATTTTCAGGATAATAAAATATCTTTTTATAGTATTAAGTTCGTGGATTAGTAATTCTGCTAATATACTACCTCTTTAATCTATTTCCAAATTTTTTAACACAATTTTTACATCATACATTTTTTCTCTATTTTTTCCCACGACATACCGCCCTCGACTTTAAAGACCTTAACGACTTTAAAGACCTTACTGACCTTATTGCCTCCGCCCTCCTCTTGCCTATCCGAAACTTTTACGTTAAATTTGCGTTATCATCAAAAGAATTTATGAAAGACCTGATTATAAACAAAGAGACCACGGAGCGCACTGTCCTCGTCGGACTGATTACTCCGCGCCAGAATGAGGCGAAGGTCAATGAATACCTCGACGAGCTCGAATTTCTCGCCGACACGGCCGGTGCGGTAACTGTCCGCCGTTTCACACAGAAAATGGAAATGCCAAACTCCGCTACATTCGTCGGAAAAGGCAAACTCGAGGAAATCAAAGCATACGTCGAGTCAAACGAAATCGGAATGGTAATCTTCGACGACGACCTAACCACAAAGCAGGTGTCGAACATCGAGAAGGAGCTGCAGGTCAAAATCCTCGACCGCACGTCGCTCATCCTCGACATCTTCGCCAAACGCGCACAGACGGCCAACGCCAAGACGCAGGTCGAGCTGGCGCAGTACCAGTATCTCCTCCCGCGCCTCACCCGTATGTGGACTCACCTTGAGCGCCAGCGCGGAGGTATCGGCATGCGCGGTCCCGGCGAAACCCAGATAGAGACCGACCGCCGTATCATCCTCGACAAAATATCCCGACTCAAGGACGAACTACTCGCCATCGACAAACAGAAATCCATGCAGCGCAAAAACCGCGGCAAACTCACCCGCGTGGCTCTCGTAGGCTACACCAACGTGGGCAAGTCGACGCTGATGAACCTCCTCGCCAAAAGCGAGGTTTTCGCCGAAAACAAGCTTTTCGCCACACTTGATACCACCGTCCGCAAGGTAGTCATCGACAACCTCCCCTTCCTCCTGACCGATACCGTAGGCTTCATACGCAAGCTCCCCACTCATCTCGTCGACTCCTTCAAGTCGACCCTCGACGAGGTGCGCGACGCCGACATCCTCGTCCACGTCGTCGACATCTCACACCCCGGATTCGAGGAGCAGATCGAAGTTGTCAACCGCACCCTCCAGGAAGTATGCGACGCCAAGGACAAACCGATGATAATGGTATTCAACAAGGTCGATGCCTACAACTATGTGCCCAAGGACGAAGACGACCTCACACCCCGCACCCGCGAAAACATCCCCCTGAAGGAACTCGAGGACTCATGGATGTCGAAGATGCACGACAACTGCGTATTCATCTCCGCCAAAAAAGGCATCAACATCGACGCCCTCAAGCAGCGCCTCTACACCATGGCAAAGGAAATCCACCTCCAGCGCTTCCCCTACAACGACCTCCTCTACCAGACCTACGACGATGACACAATCGAATGTTGAATGTTGAGTGTTGAATTTTGAATTGGCCGGGCCACCCCGAGAGCTCCGAGTCCTCCGAGACCTCCGAGTACTCTGAGTCCTCCGAGACCTCCGAGTACTCTGAGTCCTCCGAGTCCTCCGAGTTCTCCCCCCGAATGGCCAATTATGCATTATGAATTATGAATTATGAATTGAATCCAATGCGTTGGGAAAAGCTCGTTTCCGACATGCGTCTCGGTCTCGAGGACTTCCACGACGAGCGACGCGGCTCACGCTCCGACTTCCAGCGCGACTACGACCGCCTCGTCTTCTCCTCCCCCTTCCGACGTCTGCAGAACAAGACGCAGGTATTCCCCCTGCCGGGCAGCATCTTCGTCCACAACCGCCTCACCCACTCCATCGAGGTGGCATGCGTGGGGCGCTCCCTGGCCAACGACATAGCGGCTTCGCTCCGCCTGCGCCACCCCGACGTTCCCGCCGACACATTCGAGGCGATCGGTGAAATCGTGGCAGCCGGCTGTCTCGCCCACGACCTCGGCAACCCGCCGTTCGGCCACTCGGGCGAAAAAGCGATTGCCGGATTCTTCTCCGAAGGCGCCGGAGCCGACCTGCGCGGCGAACTCACACCCGCCCAATGGAGCGACCTTGTCAACTTCGAGGGCAACGCCAACTCGCTTCGCGTGCTGACGCATCAGTTCCGCGGCCGCCGCCCTGGAGGTTTCGCCATGACCTACTCCACCCTGGCGTCAATCGTCAAATATCCCTACGACTCCACCCTCGCCGGCGGAAAAGGCAAATTCGGGTTCTTCACCTCCGAGACTGAATGCTTCTCGCGCATCGCCGACCATCTCGGCATACTGCGCCTGCCCTCGCCCGACGGTTCGCTCCGTTTCGCGCGCCACCCGCTGGTCTACATCGTGGAAGCCGCCGACGACATCTGCTACGAGATAATGGACATCGAGGACGCCCACAAACTCAAAATCCTCCCCACCGACACAGTAATATCCCTCTTGCTCGCATTCTTCAACCCCGGACGCCGGGAGAAAATAATATGCCACATGGACCGCGTCGACGACCCCAACGAGAAAATCGCCTACCTCCGCTCATGCGCCATCGGCGCCCTCGTCAACTGCTGCCGCGACGCCTTCCTCGACAACGAGCAGGCTATCCTCGCGGGCACATTCACAGGCTCCCTCCTGTCGTCGGTCGACACCATCGAGAGCCGCGCCTACCGGGCATGTTCCGACATGTCGTGGCAACGCATATACTGCGCCCCCGACGTCGTCGACATCGAGCTTGCCGGTAACAAAATTGTCACCTTCCTCCTCGAAAAATTCATACACGCCGTGCGCAATCCGCAGCTCAACTACTCGCGCCTGCTCCTCTCCAAGGTCCCGCGCCAGTACGATGTCACAGCCCCCGGCCTCTTCGGGAAAATCCAGGCCGTCCTCGACCACGTATCCGCCATGACCGACGTCTACGCCCTCGACCTCTACCGCAAGCTCAACGGCATGTCCCTCCCCGCCGTCTGAAGCAATTCATAATTCATAATGCATAATGCATAATTGCCCGCTACAATGCACAATTAGTAGCCGCGGTTTTCAACCGCGGACCCCGCTCCCCCTCTCTCCGACCCATCCGACCCGTCCGACTGGTCCGACCTTAAAGTCCTTAATGACCTTAATGACTTTATCGACCTTATCGACAAAAAAATTGCTAATTACTAATTGCTAATTACTAATTGCCAAAATGCGTAATCTGATTGCGATTCTCATAGCCTTCCTCTCCTTTGCCGCCTCCGCGCGTACTGTCGACGAAGTCCCCAACGTCCACGCCGCCGACTCCACGCGCTTCGTATCCGACCCCGACAGCCACCTGTCGCGCGTGGCGATAGCCCGCGCCGACTCCATACTCGGCTCCGTATGGCGCTCTACAACCGCCGAACCTGTCGCCGTCATAGTCAGCGACCTCGGCGGCGCCGACATCGACAACTACGCCACCGACCTCTTCGAAGCATGGGGCATCGGAAAAAAAGACACCGACAACGGCCTCCTCATACTTATCTCAGTTGATGACCGCAAAGCCGCCCTCCGCACAGGCCGCGGCATGGAAATAGCGCTCACCGACGCCCGCTGCGGACGCATCATCCGCAATATCATTGCCCCTGCAATGAAAAACGGCGACATCGATGCCGCCGTAGTCAATGCCGTAGCCGCTGCAAGCGCTATAATAACCGACCCCGCACATGCCGACGACCTCGTGTCGCAATACGCCAACAACGCCGCAGCCAAAAAGGACAATTTCTTCCACGACTACCTCATGGCAGGCATCATAATATTCCTCGGCATGGCCGTGGTCGCCGCAGTGGTCAGCGCCCGTTCGCGCGGACTCGACCGACATGAACGCTACGAGAAGCTGCGGCGACTCAAGCTCCCCTATCTCGTCATCACCGTAGGATTTCTCGGCATCCCCGTACTCAGCTACCTGTTGCTGCTCCTGCTGATGCATCATGCGCGCCGCGCCCGCACGTTATGTCCCAACTGCAACCGGCGTATGCGTCTCATCGACGAGGTGCACGACAACGACTACCTCACCCCGGCCCAGGACCGCGAGGAAAACATCGGTTCGGTCGACTACGACGTATGGCACTGCGACGAGTGCGGCACCAACCGCATCCTCCCCTACATCAACCACAACGTCCCCTACAAGGTATGCCCCGTATGCGGTTCGCGAGCCGAAGTCAAGGAGTCAAACGTAGTCCTCTCCCAGCCCACCACATCAGCCAAAGGCATCGGCGAAAAAACCTTCTACTGCAAGAACTGCAACAAACGCCGCCGCATCCGCTACGAAATACCCAAAGTCGTGGCACCCCCCGTCATAATCCCGATGGGAGGCATCGGCCGCGGAGGCGGTTTCGGTGGAGGCGGTGGCTTCGGTGGAGGAAGCTTCGGTGGAGGTTCCACCGGAGGCGGAGGCGCCTCCGGCGGCTGGTAGTTCAGGCAATTAGCAATTAGCAATTAGCAATTAGTAATTAGTAATTAGCAATGAGCAATCTCAGCCACTAATCTCACACAAAAGGTCAGACATGTCCGACCCGTCCGACATGTCCGACCTTAAAGTCCTTAATGACCTTAATGACCCTACCTCCCACAATTACTCATTACTAATTACTAATTACTCATTATCTTAAAGATTTCATACGTCTCCGCCTGCGTAAGCCGGTAATACCCGCCTATCACCTCACCCTTGTTGGCATGCAGACGCTTCACGAGCAAATCTATATCGGGATTCTCGATTCCAAGCTCGGCGAAACTTACAGGCAGTCCTATAGAGCCGTAGAATGCCCTCAGGCAGCCTATGCCCTCGAAGGCGGCCGCACGGTCGTCGCTATCCTTCACGTCAAACACACGCCGCGCAAACTGCGCCACACGCTCCGGCTTATGGTCGGCCATAAACGTCATCCACGCCGGGAACACCACGGCAAGTCCCGCGCCATGCGTCACGCCATACACAGCCGAAATTTCATGCTCCATAAAGTGGCTCACCCAGTCCTCCACGCGTCCGCAGCCGCACACGCCGTTGTGCGCAAGCGTCCCGGCCCACATGATATTGGCACGCGGCTGGTAGTCGTCGGGATTGGCCATAGTGCGCGGCGCCTCCGTGATGATGGCCTTGAGCAATCCTTCAGCCACACGGTCGGTAGTCTCGCAATCCTCCGTAGGGGTAAAATAGCGCTCCATGATATGCGCCATCATGTCGGCGATACCGCTCGCCATCTGGAACGGCGGCAAAGTGAATGTCAGTTCCGGATTGAGTATCGCGAATTTCGGCCGCAACGCCATGTCCGTCCGCAGCGAAATCTTCTTCATATCGCTCTTTCGGGTGATGACCGAGTTGCCCGACCCCTCGCTTCCGGCAGCCGGAATAGTGAGCACAACACCCACCGGCAACGCCTTCTGCATTATGGCCGTCCCCTCGTAGAAATCCCAGAAATCACCGTCGTACACCACACCGCCCGCTATCGCCTTGGCCGTGTCAATCGCGCTGCCTCCGCCCACGGCCACAAGGCTGTCGACACCCTCGCGCCGGCATATCTCTATCCCCTCATACACTCGGTCATCGGTAGGATTAGGATCAATGCCCGTAAGCTCGAGAGTCTTGATACCGGCGGCGCAAAGAGCCGTCAATACCCTGTCGAGCAACCCCGACTTACGCGCCGAAGCGTGCCCCGACACCACCAACACCTTCTTCACACCCATACCGGCCGTCAGCTCGCCGACCTTCTCCTCGGCCCCGCGCCCAAACACATACCGCGTAGGCGAACAATAAGAAAAATCAATCATAAATAAACAAAAAATTTAATTTCAACAACAAAAAAAACACCCACTCGCTCCTGACACGATTCCCTGGTAGGAGGGGTGCAAAACTAAACTTTCCGCGGTTAAAAACCGCGGCTACTGTGCGAAGCCCCCCTGATAATCAGCTGAGTAGTAGCCGCGGTTTTCAACCGCGGTCAGCTAAAATCGGATTCTGCAACACCCTCCGCGCCTGCATGGTCCCTAAATAGCTATATCAGCTATGATAGCTATTTAGCTACAATAGCCTCCCCCGTCCCGCAAATATAACAAAAATCGGGGAGAAAGCGCAAGCGCCTCCTCCCCGATTATCATAAAATCTTAATACCGTCACAAATCTACTCCGGTTGTAGCTTTATAACCCTGTCTGAATCCCTCATTAAATTCAGTCGAACATGAAGAGACTGCCATCATTCCTACTACGGCAAGGACTATCGCCACTATTAATTTAGATACTCGAGTTCTCATATTAATTAAAAAATAACTGGTTTGGAATTTTAGAAATCAGACCCGAAATAGTCACATACATCATCATAAATGTAACCTACAAGTTTAGCGGCCTGTGACACGATCAATGATGCTCCCTTAGTTTCGGCAGCCGCTATGACTCCCGCATCTATTGCTGCCTTCAGGCCATCTTTGACAACCCTTTTGGTCCACCTCCCGCAGACTACATTATACACTTTCTCGCCCGTAGCCCTGTCGATGCCGTCCTGAGCCACCTCTATGGATATTGACTTCTGATTGATGTCATCTTCAATCACTGCGGTATTGCCGTAGCTCACCAGATACAATCCGTCCGACACTTTAATTCTCTGCTGCGCACTGGAGGCAAATGCCACAAACAATGCAAAAATAAGCAGTATCCTTTTCAACATTTTCATACTAATAAATTTAAAGATTAATTGCTTCACAAAGGAATAAAAAGCCGAGCGATATCAACCTGATACGGGCGTAAATAGAATTTACGTTTCCGTATAATCATTTTACGCCGCATTCCTTGTCGGTATAGTAGCTGAAGAAATTTTTATTCAATGCCTTGCTTATGGCTTTAAGCAATTGTGTGTTGATATTGGTCTGGGAAAATATATAATACACATTGGGGCGCTCACAATTGATTTGGCGCGCGAGCCACGCGGGTGTGCGTTGCTGTCGTGCCATCTCCTCCTTAATCAACTGACCTATGTGTACCATAATGGGCTGAGTGTTTGTGACTACCGACTAACGTGGCACCGCCAAGCGCCTTGAGACGTGTAAGCACAAGCAATCCAGCCCATAGCAGGCTGAACTCCGATAGGTGCTTATCCTCGTCTCAGAATTTTTTTGGCGGTTTTCGTTAGTGAGGATAAGAGCCGTGAAGCTCAATGTCTAATATTATTATTTTATCGTGTTATCTTCTGATTATATCTATAATTAATTTTAAAATTTAAAATGTTATCGGCAACGGCTCAAGCCGGTGTGCCCTATTGCTTTCCGCAAAAGTAATCATTTTTCTCGTTGTCCGCAACTATATACACTTCATCGTGCCCGCACAAGTTTTAATTTCACTTCAATAGTATCGGCAATATTACACAGCGGAGGCGCACCGGTATCGGCACGCCTCCGTCATGTATCTGTGTATTACAGCTTAATCTGCTTATTCGCGGGGTCCGCGGTCATTGCGGGGACCACGGTCGCCACGGTCACGGCGGGGTCCGCGGTCGCCGCCACGGTCGTTTCTGTCGCCACGGTCGCGGCGCGGGCCACGATCGCCACGAGGAGCACGTTCAGGCTCTACGTAGCCTTCGGGCTTGGGCTGGAGCGCACGCATCGACAGACGGTATTTGCCGGTCTTCTTGTCGATTTCGATCAGTTTCACCTGCACGGTGTCGCCCTCCTTGAGTCCCGATGCCTCCATGTCGGCAAGACGCTCCCATGAAATTTCGGAGATGTGGAGCAGACCGTCGCGGTTGGGCATGAACTGTACGAATGCGCCGAAGTCCATGATAGAGCGTACGGTACCGGTGTATACCTTGCCCTCCTCGGGAAGCTCGACTATCTCGTTAATCATCTTGATAGCCTTGTCCATAGCCTCCTTGTTGGTGGCAGCCACTTCTATGAAGCCTGCATCGTCGATTTCGTCGATAGAAACGGTAGCGCCCGATGCTTCCTGAATACCCTGGATGACTTTTCCGCCCGGGCCGATGACAGCGCCGATAAGGTCTTTGGGGATAGTCATGGTGACGATACGCGGCACGTTGGACTTGTAGTCGGCACGGGGTTCGGGGATAGTTGCCTCGATGATGTCGAGGATATGCAGACGTCCGTCGCGGGCCTGGTTGAGCGCGCGTTCGAGTATCTCGTAAGAGAGGCCGTCGCACTTGATATCCATCTGCGTTGCAGTGATACCGTCACGTGTACCGGTCACCTTGAAGTCCATGTCGCCGAGGTGGTCCTCATCGCCGAGAATATCGCTCAGGATGGCGTACTTCTCACCGTCGGAAATCAGACCCATCGCGATACCTGCTACGGGGCGTTTCATCTTCACGCCTGCGTCGAGCAGCGAAAGTGTGCCGGCGCATACGGTAGCCATCGACGACGAACCGTTGGATTCGAGGATATCGCTCACGATACGGCATACGTAGGGGAAATCGTCGGGGAACATGCGTTTGAGCGCGCGGTGTGCCAGATTGCCGTGTCCTACCTCGCGGCGTCCTACGCCACGTGTCGGGCGTGCCTCGCCGGTCGAGAAGGGGGGGAAGTTATAGTGGAGAAGGAAACGCTCGCGGCCTGTGTTGAGCACATCGTCGAGTATCTTCTCGTCGAGTTTCGTTCCGAGTGTAACGGTAGCGAGAGCCTGAGTCTCGCCGCGGGTGAAAATTGCCGATCCGTGGGGAGCCTGAAGATAGTCGGTCTCACACCAGATAGGACGTATCTCGGTAGTCTTGCGGCCGTCGAGACGGATGCCTTCGTCGAGCACGCAGCGACGCATTGCCTCTTTCTCGACGTCGTGGTAGTAACGCTTTACGAGGGGAGCTTTCTCGTCGCGTTCCTCCTCGGGAAGCGATTCGATATACTCGTTGCAGATAGCCTCGAACGAGTCGGCGCGCCAGTGCTTGTCGGCCGAACCGGTCTTGGCGATGGCGTATGCCTTGTCGTAGCACTTGTCGTGCACGTCCTTGCGGAGTTCCTCGTCGTTGGTCTCGTGGCAATATTCACGCTTAACGGTCGAGCCTACCTCTTCGGCAAGTTCCATCTGCGCCTTGCACTGTATCTTGATTGCATCGTGGGCGGCCTTGAGAGCGGCGAGAAGGTCGGCTTCCGACACTTCGTTCATCTCACCCTCGACCATCATGATGTTGTCGTAGGTGGCGCCTACCATCAGCTCCATGTCAGCGTTTTCAAGCTGCTCGAAAGTGGGGTCGATGACAAATTCGCCGTTTACGCGGGCCACGCGCACTTCTGAGATAGGACCGTTGAAAGGTATGTCTGAAACGGCGAGAGCGGCCGACGCTGCCAGTCCGGCAAGCGCGTCGGGCATGTCGACGCCGTCCGATGAATACATGGTGATGTTTACAAATGTGTCAGCATGGTAATTTTCAGGGAAAAGAGGGCGGAGCACACGGTCTACCAGACGCGAGGTAAGAATCTCATAGTCTGAAGCGCGGCCTTCACGTTTGAGGAAACCGCCCGGAAAACGTCCTGCCGATGAGAATTTCTCCTTATACTCTACTTGGAGGGGCATGAAATCAACTCCCTCGCCCGCCTCCTTGGCGGTAACAACAGTGGCGAGAAGCATCGTGCCACCGAGACGAAGCTCAACGGCGCCGTCGGCCTGTTTGGCCAGCTTGCCGGTCTCGATGGTAATCTCGCGGCCATCGGGCAGTGCGATGGTTTTCTTAATTACGTTCATAAATTGGTCTTATATTTTCTTATACTTCAAAAATTCGTACAAAGTTAGCACTTTTTTTTCATCTATTAAAGGTTTTTATTAACTTTGACGCGTTAATATAACAAAAAATCACCCCATTTCCTATTTTTTCGCGCAATATATCCATGATAGAGAATCTGGTATCTGTCACGCCCGACGAATACGCACGCCTTTTCCCGACGCCTTCGACGGCATTCGGCACTGCGGCCTTCAACATGCTCAACAGCGCCAAGGTCTCCCGCATCGAATTTCTTGCCGGCCTTGACTCCGACAGCCGCCCCCTGATGGGTATGATAGCCGGTCTGCGTGACGGCATCTGGCGCTCCCCGTTCTCGGCACCCATGGCCGCCCTCTCTTGGAACCGCGATATAAGCCTCGCTACCATCGAAAGTTTCTTCACACGCGTCAGGGAACACCTCGCCTCCTACCCGCTGCGCATAGTGCTCCCGCCGGCATTCATCGCTCCGCAGATGCTTGCCTCCATAACCGGCACAGCAGCCAACATGGCATCTTCAGTCATATTCGACTACAACTACCACTATGACCTCTCGCTCGCACCATACTTTGAAAAACGCCTCAAACCGAAAGCGCGCAACAAATACCATCAGGCGCAAAAATCGGATTTCGCATTTGAATCCGTCGACATTGCCCGTGCCTACGCCGTCATAGCCGCCAACCGCACCGCCAAAGGTTACTACCTCGCCATGACGCTTGCCGATCTCGAAGCCACATCGTCAATAATCGACATCGACGCCTTCATACTCCGCCACGACAACACCGACGTCGCCGCGGCAATCGTCTACCGCATAGCGCCCGGCATAGCCCATGTGGTCTACTGGGGCGACATCCCGGGCTTCGAGCACCTACGCCCCATGAACATACTCCCTTACCACATCTTCACCTACTACCACGCCGTCGGCTACACCATCGTAAACATCGGCACATCCTCCACCGACGGCATCCCCAACCACGGACTCTGCTCATTCAAAGAGTCGCTCGGCTGCACCCTCTCCCTAATCCCCACGATAACAATTCATAATGCATAATGCATAATTCATAATTGCGATGCATCGGGCACAATTGCGTCAGACTTGTCCGACCGGTCTGACCTGTCCGACACGTCCGAGCAATCATAGCCCTCGGAGTCCTCGGAGTTCTCTGAGTGCTCGGAGTCCTCTGAGCCCTCCGCCCCCTCCCGCATGGCCAATTATGAATTATGAATTATGTCATCGCTTTAGCGCTTGCGCAGCAAGAATTATGAATTGTCCAATAAAAAGAGAGGGGGCAGCCGCCGGCTGCCCCCTCTCTTTTTATTGGACTTAGTCTTTGAACTTTGCTTTGATAAATTCGCGGTTGAGGCGGGCGATGTTGCTCAACGGAATGCTCTTGGGGCATTCTGCAGCGCAGGCGCCGGTATTGGTACAGTTACCGAAACCGAGCTCGTCCATCTTTTTGACCATGGCGCGGGCGCGACGTGCGCGTTCCACCTGACCCTGGGGAAGGAGTGCGAACTGGCTCACCTTGGCCGATACGAAAAGCATTGCCGAACCGTTCTTGCAGGCTGCCACACAGGCACCGCAACCGATACAGGTTGCAGAGTCCATAGCCACGTCGGCTACCTCTTTCGAGATGGGAGTGGCGTTGGCATCGGGAGCACCGCCGCAGTTGAACGACACATAACCGCCGGCCTGCTGTATCTTATCGAAAGCGTTGCGGTCGACAGTAAGGTCGCGGATTACGGGGAACGCAGCCGAGCGCCACGGCTCGATGGTGATGGTGTCGCCATCGTTGAATTTACGCATGTGCAACTGGCAGGTAGTGATGCCCTGTACGGGTCCGTGGGGATGTCCGTTGATGTAGAGCGAGCACATACCGCAGATACCCTCGCGGCAGTCATTATCAAATACTACAGGTTCTTCACCCTTCTCTACGAGCTGCTGGTTGAGCATATCGAGCATTTCGAGGAAAGAACTTCCTGTAGACACATTATCGACATGATAGTTGACGAAACGGCCTTTTTCTTTGGGACCGCGCTGACGCCAAATCTTCAAGTTTACCGAAATTGTATGTTCCATTGTTGTAATATCTTATAAGTTTGACGTTTACGATTACGATTTGTAGTTACGTGTCTGTACCTGGATTGCCTCGTATTTGAGGGGCTCCTTGAGGAGCACGGGCTTCTCGTTGTCGCCGGTATATTTCCAGCAGCTCACATACATGTAGTCCTTATCGTTACGGGCAGCCTCACCGTCGGCAGTCTGATACTCCTCGCGGAAGTGTGCGCCGCATGATTCGTTACGGTTGAGGGCGTCGATAGCCATCATCTTGGCCATCACGAGGAAGTCTTCGAGACGGAGTGCCTTTTCAAGCTCGGTATTGAGGTCGTCGGCCGAACCTACGATGCGCAGGTCGCTGTAGAACTCCTTGCGTACCTCTTCGATTTCCTTGGTGGCTTTCACAAGGCTCTGGAGCGTACGTCCCATACCTACGAGGTTCCACATCACATGACCGAGACGCTTGTGGATTTCGTCGGGCGACTTGGTACCCTTGATGTTCATCAGCTTCTCGATACGAGCCTTGACATCAGCCTCTGCCTTCGCGAACTCGGGAGTGTTGGTCTTGAAGTGGGGCACCTTAATCTGGTCGCTGAGATAATTCTGAAGCGTGTAGGGAAGCACGAAGTAACCGTCGGCAAGACCCTGCATGAGCGCCGAAGCACCCAGACGGTTGGCACCGTGGTCAGAGAAGTTGCACTCGCCGATGGCGAAAAGACCCTTGATTGAGGTCTGCAGCTCGTAGTCAACCCAGATACCGCCCATTGTATAGTGGCTGGCGGGGAATATCTGCATCGGGGTCTCGTAGGGGTTGTCATCGGAAATCATCTGGTACATGTCGAAGAGGTTGCCGTAGCGGTCACGCACTACATCGGCACCCAGACGTTCGATGGCATATTTGAAGTCGAGATATACGGCATTGCCCGTACCTACACCGTAGCCGGCGTCGCAACGCTCCTTGGCCGCACGCGAAGCGATGTCACGGGGGCAAAGATTACCGAATGCGGGATAGCGGCGTTCGAGGTAGAAGTCGCGGTCCTCGTCGGGGATGTCGGTGGGTTTGAGTTTGCCTGCGCGGATAGCCTCGGCATCCTCTTTCTTCTTGGGCACCCAGATACGGCCGTCGTTACGAAGCGACTCCGACATAAGTGTCAGCTTCGACTGGTCTTCGCCGTGCACGGGGATACATGTGGGGTGAATCTGAGTGAAAGCGAGGTTGGAGAGGTAGGCGCCTTTCTTGAATGCCTGGATTGCGGCCGAGCCGTTGCAGCCCATGGCGTTGGTCGAGAGGAAGAATGTACGGCCGTAGCCTCCGGTAGCGAGCACCACTGCGTGTGCGGCATAGCGTTCGAGCTTACCGGTGACGAGGTTGCGCACGATGATACCGCGTGCACGTCCGTCGATGATGACGAGGTCGAGCATCTCGCGGCGGTTGTACGACTTCACGGTGCCTTTCTGAATCTGGCGGTTGAGCGAAGCGTATGCGCCGAGAAGGAGCTGCTGGCCGGTCTGGCCTTTGGCATAAAATGTACGTGACACCTGCGCGCCGCCGAACGAACGGTTGGCCAGAAGGCCGCCGTATTCACGTGCGAAAGGCACACCCTGCTGCACGCACTGGTCGATGATATTGTTTGACACTTCGGCAAGACGGTATACGTTGGCTTCGCGTGAACGGAAGTCGCCGCCCTTTACGGTGTCGTAGAAAAGGCGGTAAACGGAGTCACCGTCGTTCTGATAATTCTTGGCTGCGTTGATACCGCCCTGTGCTGCGATAGAGTGCGCGCGACGGGGTGAATCCTGGATGCAGAAATTGAGCACGTTGAAACCCATTTCGCCGAGTGTCGATGCGGCCGATGCGCCGGCAAGACCCGTACCTACCACGATTACGTCGAGGTTACGTTTGTTGGCGGGGTTGACGAGTTTCTGATGTGCTTTATAGTTGGTCCACTTCTCAGCTACGGGACCTTCGGGTATCTTTGAGTCAATCTGATATTCGGGGAGGGCAGCCGATTCGATGTCGGCGAAATCTTTCATGATTGGTGTCGAGTCAATCATCCCTTCGAGATTTTTAATATCTGCCATAACTGATTAATTAAAATGTTCCTTCGTTAAAGTTATCGCTCACTGAAGAGGCAGTGTTGCGGGGGCAATCGCCTTCGCACTGTCCTGCATTGGCACATTCAGCTCCGTTGGAGCAAGCCTTCTGACAGTCAGCGGTGCATTCGCCGCATGCGGCCTTGTCACAGCCATTGCCTTCGGGGCAGACGCCGTTTTTGGTGCAGCCGGCAGCCTTGTTGCAGGGAGTGCCGCATCCTGTGTTGCAGGCGGCAGCTATCTTGGCGATAGTGGAGCAGCGTGCGCATGACTCGATGCATTCGCCTGTAGCGCAACCGCACTCGTCGCAGCTTTCGCAACCTTCACAGCCTTCGCAATTGCATGCGGGAGCCATCTCGTAATACTGCTCGATAAGAGCGGGATTGGTCGTGTAATAGTTCTTCTTGGCCTGTACGGTAAACACTATCGCCTCAACGGCAAAAAGGAGAACTACGACGGTAGCCCATACGCAACCGATGTTTTTCAGACGGTTGAGCCAAATGCCGTTGTTGAGGCCCGACGACTGGCACATCGACCAGAAGCCGTGGGTCATGTGGAACCACAGGGCTGCGAAACCGATGAGATAGACAATCAGGGTGACGGGACAGCTGAATGCCTGCTGAATGAAGAGCGTACCGGCTGCTCCGGGATATTCACCTTCAAGACCGAGCACTTCGGGGAGCTGCATCTTGGCCCAGAACTGGATAAGGTGCACGATAAGGAAACATACTACCACGATACCGAGAACGAGCATGTTCTTCGACGACCATTCCACCTGCTTGGGACGCGAGGTCACGGCATAGCGGTCGTTGCCGCGGGCACGGCGGTTCTCGTAGGTAAGCCACAATGCGTAGAGGATGTGGAGTATGAAACCGCCGGCCAGGATGGCAGTACCGATAAGGGCATACCAGTTGGCGCCGAGGAATTCACATACAGCGTTGTAGGCTGTCGGCCAGAACAAAGCCACTCCATTCATCAACACGTGAAATGTAACAAACAGGATTAGGAAAGCGCCGGTCAGAGCCATGACAAACTTCCGTCCTATTGATGAGCTTGTTAACCACATAGAAGTTTAGAGGATTTTGGATTATTAATAGATTGATTTACTTGTATAAGCAAAGCTATTGTTTTGGTTTGCAATCGTTTATCGTTCACTTACGATATGTTCGCGCATACCGCCCCGAAGTGTCATGATATTTTGCGTTACAAAATTAACTTTTTTTCATCTCTCCCGCAAATGATTAAGGATTTTTTTCTTTAAAATAAATTGTCATAAGCCCGCATCCTGGTGTAGGGACGCGATTCGATGCTGCTTACATAAGGGCGTGACGTCCGTCAGGACGTCGATTATGCGTAACCACGTACGCCGAAGCTTGCGAAGGCGTGCGTGGAAAGCTATCATACGGGGAGTGGCGTCCGGAGGACGCCGATTTACATCACACTATTTATATTATAATAGACTGCTGGTAGCTAAGTAAATCGGCGTCCTCCGGACGCCACGGCTACATATTCATTATTCCCCGCATGCCTCCGTTTCACTCTGGCATACGGGGTTACGAATAATCAGCGTCCTCCGGACGCTTAGAGCCTAAGCAAACAGCATTGGGACGCGATTTATCGCGTCCGCGCCCGAATGGCATAATGCTGACACATAGCGCGGACAGTGCATCAAAATCCGATTTATTAGACCGCGGTTAAAAACCGCGGCCACTATCGGCTTGATTATGAAATCATAAGGCTTAGTAGCCGCGGTTTTCAACCGCGGAATTCGAAATTTTGATGCAGGCGCACCCGACATGGCATCACCAAACAGTATGCCCGTCTGCATTATTCCAGCTCCACGGGTACGGCCACTATCTGCATGTTGGCCTGACGGATGAAGTCGGTGATGGCGTCGCGGTCGGCCGACGGATCGACGTCGGCTTCTATACGCTTGAGCGCGTTGAATACCGACGTGCCCGACTGATAGACATGGCGGTAGGCTTTGGCAATATCGTCAATCTGGTCGTTGGTATAACCGTGTTTGCGCATCACGTATGCATTCACCCCGAAATAAGCTACCGGATTGTGTGCCACGATGATAAAGGGAGGTACATTGCCCGAGATGCGGCAGCCGCCTTTGACAAGTACCCAGTCGCCCACTCTCGAATCCTCGTGGAATATCGTATTTGACGACAGGATGACATTGGCGCCCACGTGCACGTTGCCGGCCATGGTGACGCCGTTGCCGAGCACGCTTTTGCCGTCAAGCTTGCAATCATGTCCTACATGGCTGTTTGCCATGATGAAATTGAAATCACCTATGACGGTTCCCTCCGGCGACTCAAAGCCGCGGTTGATGATCACATGCTCACGTATCACATTGTCATCGCCGATGACGCAATGAGCCTCAGCTCCTTTCCATCTGAAATCCTGAGGGTCGGCACCTACAACGGCGCCCTGATACACTTTGTTGCGGCAGCCCATACGCGTACCGTTCATCACGCTCGCGTATGGCATTATCTCGCAACCGTCGCCTATCACTACATCTTTATCTATATAGGCAAACGGATGAATTGTGACGTTCTCGCCGATTTTGGCTGAAACATCTACATGGGCTAACGGACTAATCATGGCTTTCATATTTCTTTAATTTTATTTTTAAGGTAAGAATAATAATAGATAATATCAAGGTAAGAACATACGGTTGAGCCTGCATCGGCAAGCATCAATTCAAAGATATGAATTTTTTGAAAACAATTACTGTTTTTTTATAAAAAAAACGCTGACAGTGGAAATTGTTCCCACTATCAGCGCTTAAAATTCTAATTTCAGCAATCAGTGAAGCGGCATCAATGCAACCTGCCATAGCCTGCCATTAAATACCTCCCCGCCAAATTCCAATTATGTCATCGCTTAAGCACTTGCTCAGCAATAATTATGAATTATGCATTATGAATTATGAATTGCCTACCTGCGGCGGCCTTTCTGCTGCTCGCGCAGGGCGGCCTGCTGCTTGCGCTGCGCTTCCTCCAGACGTGCCATGAAGCCCGATTTCTTTTTCGGCTTGGCTGCGTTCTCGGCCATCTTGCGGCGGAGTTTCTCTTCGTTGACACAACGGCGGAACACCCATGTCTGGATTATAGTAATCAACAGCGACAGGAAGTAATAGTAGCTCAGTGCCGCGGGATAACTGTTGAAGAAGAAGAGGAACATCACGGGCATCAGGTACATCATCCACTTCATGCCGGGCATCGACGACGATGACGGCTGATTCTTCATGTTGATACGTGTATAGATGATGTTGGTGACTGTCATGAGCAAACAGAAGAGGCTCACCTCCTTACCGTAGAACGGTATGGAGAACGGCAGCGTGAAGATGACGTCGGGAGCCGCAAGGTCCTGCACCCAAAGGAAGCTCTGTCCACGAAGCTCGATACACGAGGGGAAGAACGAGAACATAGCGATGAGGATAGGCATCTGCAGCAACAGCGGCAGACAGCCCGAGAACGGGCTTGCTCCGGCCCGCGAATAGAGCGCCATCGTCTTCTGCTGGCGCACCATCGCATTCTCCTTGCCGGGATACTTGTCGTTGATTTCCTTGATTTCGGGAGCCAGCAGGCGCATCTTGGCCTGCGACAGGTAGCTCTTGTAGGTGAAGGGGAAGATTATCAGCTTGATGAATATGGTCAGCAACAGGATGATGATTCCGTAGTTCGACACGAAGCCGCTGAGGAACGTGAACACCGGAATAACAATCAGCGTGTTAATCCAGCGCAGCCACGACCAGCCGAGAGGTATCACCCGGGTGAGGCTCAGGCCATCGTCCGAAGCCAGCTCGTCATCGATACCTTTGAGCAACGGATAGAGGTTCGGGCCAATGAATATGTCAATCGAGGCGCCGATTTCCTCCGACGGGCTGTAGGGAACCTCCATATCGGCGGCAAGCAGCTTGATATGCGTAGCATCGGGCTGCACCTTGAATGCCTGCTGCTCGACAGTACCCGAGATAAATCCCTTGCGGGGTATCATGATTGTAGAGAAGAACTGGTCCTTGAATGCAAGCCATTGCACGGTGTGCTGCAGTTTTTCCACCTTCGACGAGTTGCCGTTGATATTGTCGGGAGTCTCGCCGGTGTAGCGGTAATATATGCCCGAGTTGCGCTCCTCGAACGTAAGGCCGCGCTCCAGACGGGGCATGTTCATCTTCCAGCACAGCGTCATCTGGGTAGCGTTCTGCGGCAGCACGTTCTGCGTATTCTGCTGTATCACATCCATTCTCACCACGTAGCTGTCGCCCTGCGGGAGAGTGTAGCGGTAGCCCCAGCGCGCGCCGTCGCCGAGGTCGAGCGTCATCTCTACCACACTGTCATTCACCTGCTTGGGAGTGAAATAGAGCTGACTGGTGGAAATATCATTGTTGTTATATGAGATATTGAACCAGTATGACGCCTTGTCGGCGGGGCTGAACACCTGCACCTGGGCGGAGTCAATCTTGTTCTTGTCCTCCTTCGACGGGAAGAACGTGCGATATTTCTTATCAAGAAGCGTGGCCCTGGAAATCATACCGCCGCGGGGGTCGAACTCAAGGGCGAGCACATCGTTGTGCATACTTATAGTGTCGGCAGCGGAGGTCGCTTTGCGCAGCGACGCGAACTTGCGGTAGACGCCTATCTCCTTCACCTCCTTGACAAGTGTATTATAGGCAAGATCCTGCTGTGTGACATTCATCTCTACGGGGAAATGACGTATGAACGCGCTGTCAATGTCCACGGTAAATGAATCTACGCTTACCGTACCGCTGAGCCGGCCGTCGGCCACACGGAGAGCCACGTTGTCGGTAACATAGCTGAAGCTCTCACGGCCTCCGGTGGTGTCGCGCACGCCGATTTCCCTTACTATCGAGGGTACAAGCGCCATCTCTGCGTCTGAGATGGTCACCGGACTGTTGTCCTGCACGGTTTCTGTCTGCTGTTCTACTTTCTTGGTGCTGTCATCTTTCTTTGGCATCAGCAGCATCATTCCGAAAAACACTGCCGTGACCACAAGGACTATTTTAAATGAACTGTTCACGTGGAAGTTGTATTATTGGTTTTTACTTGTTTTTCTCTTCGCTGTAATCGACAGCCGCCTTTATAAAGCTGAGGAACAACGGGTTGGGATTAAGCACCGTCGACGAATACTCGGGATGGTACTGCGTGCCGATAAACCAGCGCTTCTCCGGTATCTCGACCACTTCGACAAGGTGTGTGGCAGGATTTTCACCCACACACTTCATGCCGGCCTGCTCGAACATCTCGCGGTAGTCGTTGTTGAACTCGAAACGGTGACGGTGGCGTTCGCTCACCTTCGTTGCGCCATAAGCCTGTGCGGCACGCGAATTTTCCTTGAGCACACAGTCGTATGCTCCGAGTCGCATCGTTCCGCCCATGTTGGAGATGCTCTTCTGCTCCTCCATCAGGTCGATGACATTATAGGGAGTGGCGTGGTCCATCTCGGTGGAATTGGCGTCGTTGAGTCCGAGCACGTCGCGGGCGAACTCTATCACCATGCACTGCATGCCGAGGCAGATGCCGAATGTAGGCACATCGTGCTCGCGGCACCATTTCAGCGCCACGAACTTACCCTCGATGCCTCGTTGCCCGAATCCCGGGGCAATGATTACACCGTCAAGATCTTTCAGGCGCTCGTCGACATTGCTCTCGTTGAGTTTCTCCGAGTGGATATATTCGAGTTTGAGTTTGCGGTCGTTATAGGTGGCTGCCTGAAAAAGCGATTCGTTGATTGACTTGTAGGCGTCCTGAAGCTCCACATACTTGCCTACCAGACCGATGCGTACTGTCTTCTCGGCGTAAGCGAGTTTGTCAAGGAAATGCAGCCACGGCTTCATGTCGGGCTCTCCGTCGGTAGGCAGCCCCACACGTTTGAGCACCAGTTCGTCGAGATGCTGCTCATGCATCATGATGGGTACCTGGTAGATGGTAGGTACGTCCATCGACTGTATGACAGCGTCGGGCGCCACATTACAGAAAAGCGCGATTTTGCGGCGCATCTCGGTTGAGATATGGTGCTCGGTGCGCAGCACGAGTATGTCGGGCTGGATACCGACCTCCTGCAGCTGCTTTACGGAGTGCTGCGTGGGCTTGGTCTTAAGCTCTTTGGCGGCCGCGATATAAGGCACGTAGGTCAGATGCACGCACACGCAGTTGGAGCCGAGCTCCCAGCGCAGCTGGCGCACGCTCTCAATGAACGGTAGCGACTCGATGTCGCCTACTGTTCCGCCGATTTCCGTAATCACGAAATCAAACTGGCCGGTGTTGCCGAGCGCCTTGACGTTGCGCTTGATTTCATCGGTGATGTGGGGTACAATCTGCACCGTCTTGCCGAGGTAGTCGCCGCGGCGCTCCTTGTCGATGACGCTCTGGTAGATGCGTCCGGTGGTCACGTTGTTGGCACGCGTGGTGCGTATGTTGGTGAAACGTTCGTAGTGCCCCAGGTCGAGGTCGGCCTCATGGCCGTCGACGGTCACGTAGCATTCGCCGTGCTCGTAGGGATTGAGTGTACCCGGGTCAATGTTGATGTACGGGTCAAACTTCTGGATAGTAACACGATAACCGCGCGCGATAAGCAGGTTGGCAAGCGACGACGAGATAATACCTTTACCTAACGACGACACTACACCGCCTGTCACAAAAATATACTTTGTTTCCACTTTGGCTGTGCTTTTGAAATGTGTTTATATTTTTAAAGTGCAAAGATACCAATTTTCACCCGAATATCCACTCTTTTTCCCGTAAATTTACTTCACCCGCCACCAATAGCGCCATATCGGTCAGACACAACCGTGCAAATTTAAAGTCAGACTTTAAATTTGCATAAATGTCACTTGCCGCGGAGACGGCACATCAGGTATGGAACGTATAGTTTGGGGAGAAGGCGGAGGCGGTCGACAAGGCCGTCGAGTTCGCACACTACGGAGATGTTGTCGCGGAGGCCTGCGCTGCGCTTCACGTTGGATACGCCGCCGGTATCGAATATCGCTACGGGCAGGTCAAGCTGACGGAATCGGACGCCTTTTTTCCACAGGCGCTTCACCTGATGTATGTCGGCCGACATGCGGTGCGCTGTATCAAACGGTGTGGCAAGCAACTCATCGCGGCGGTAGAACGCGCTCTGATGACAGAAAAACATGCGGTGTGAATTATGCGGCGCCCCGGCTTTCTTCACGACAGGCTCTCCCGACGCATTCTTTTTGGCTACATCGCCGTAAACGACTCCGAAACCGGCATAATCATCCGTGCCGAATACCTGCTCCACCGTATCTGGTGCATAGAAAATATCGCCGGCGTTCATGAATATCACCCATTCGCCCGAAGCGGCACGCACGCCTTTGTTCATGGCGTCATATATGCCGTTGTCACGTTCCGAGATGAGCACATCTACCCTGTCGCCGAGCGAACGCGCATAGTCGGCTGTGCCGTCGGTCGACGCGCCGTCGACGATTACGTATTCAATATCGGCATACGTCTGCGACAACACGCTCTCAGCCGTAGCCTTCAACGCCGCGGGCGCGTTGCGCACCACGGTCACCACTGTAACTTTCGGTCTATTTCCATTCATCGGTATTGTCATCGGCTATGCGCACAGTGCCGTCGTAGGTCAGCAGCATGTCGCGGGTGAATTTATATCTGTCGGAGGCCAACGAATTTCTCTCGTCGAATTTGTCGGAACTTATGTCGAACACTCCGCACATCAGTTCGTAGGCAAGGTCGTTGGTAAAATAGCGGCCGGCATTGTCGCGGAGCGCCTTGTCGCGCCCGGGATGCAACGCGCGGTAACGGTCGCTGAGCCATACGAACAGCGGTATACGGGTCATGCCGAAGCCCATGAAGCCCGGCGTGCGGGTGCGGTCGGGGATTGTGGCATGGTCGGAAAAATACACCATCGCGTCCATATTGAGACGCGACACACCGTATTCGTAAATCCGGCGCAACACTTCGTCGGTATAATGTATCGAGTTGAGATAGCTTACCACATTGGCGTCTTCACCTTTGGCAGGCGTCCAGACTGCACGGTCGGCGGGATAGCGGGTGGCGAAATTGAAATGGCTTCCTTTAAGGTGCACGACGACGAAATTGTTCCGGGTCGGGTCTACTTCATCGAGGAAACCGAGCAATGTCTCGTCATAGGGCACTTTGTTGAGCTGCTGGTCGGTCCAGCGGGCCACATCGGCGGTATCTGCGACCAGTGTCACCGGCGTATCAAACGAGCCGAGATGTCCCTGGTTGCTATACCAGTGCACCTTGTAGCCGAGTTTGTGCGCTATGTCGATTATGGATACGGAGTCGAAGAATTCCTTGCCGTTGTACTGGTTGCGTTCGGTGAGCGCCCGTTCGAGCGAGTTGACGGTGACCATCGCGCAGGAATAAGCATTGGGAAACAGTATTGCACTGCCGCTCTTCTTAAGCGCCGAAAGCCACGGCGTGGTCTCGCGGTCCATAGGCGTGAAAGCACTCATGAAATCACGGTTGGCCGACTCCCCTATCACCATTATCACCGTGCGGGGCGACGGCTCGTCATGCACCAGCGGCCTCACATCGAGGCTTTCGAGACGACGACGTGCCTCTGCCGTATATTGCGAATTCTTGCGGCGATAATCGAGTATCACCCGATAGAGCGCCACAAGTCCGCATCGTTTGGCCGGAGCCTTCCGCCCGGCGAATATGAGCCGGAGCAACACTATGGCTACCACCCCCTCGGCGATTGCAGCCCATAACGGAAGCGAAAAATCATACGTGCACCATACCAGATTGACGACGAAAGGCAAAGCCGCTTCGACGATGACGAGCAGCACTACCGCGGCCACGCCCAACGGATTGTAGGACTTGGCAAATTCGATTACCTCATTGATATTTGTAGCCTGCACTATCGTCATGCCGCTGAAGCCGATACCCTCGCCGTAAAGCAGATAATACACCCATTGCGACAGTATCAGCACTCGCATCACGGCCTCGACAACACTGTCGAGCAGCGCCGCAACCAAAGGCAAAGCGCCAAAGGCAAGCCAGACAGCCGACAAAAAAGAAAATGCGTACAGCCCGAGGGCTATATCCATCTGATTGTCATACTCCGACGATGAGCGACGGTTGGTAAGATGGTAGATAAGCGGATAGGTGATGCACCACATCACGCACACCACACCCATCAGCAATACGGGAATCCCGAAAGGCAGCTTCCCGGCAACCGCCCACGGCAACACCGCTATCACCGACGCTACCGAAAGCCGCGTCAGCTGCTGATGCTTCGAACTTGACGACAGACCTTTGTTGACAGCACGGTAAAACGCCGTCGACAGCAATGCCAGTGATACGGTTACCAGGAATAATACAACGTATGTCATACGTGAGTCCTAATCCTCGGCGTAGATGGGCAGATGGCGATGGATAGAGTGGTCGAGCGAAATAAGTGTCTCTGTACCGGTGACGCCCGGTATATTCTGTATCTTGTTGTTGAGCAGATCCATAAGGTGCTCGTTGTCACGGGCAAAAAGCTTGATAAGCATAGTGTACGGGCCGGTGGTGAAATGGCATTCGGTGATTTCGGGAATGCGGCGCAGCTCCGGCACCACCTCACGGTATAATGCACCACGCTCGAGGTTGACACCGATAAACGTACACGTGTAGAAACCCAGATCCTTTGGGTTGACATAATATCCCGAACCGGTGATGACCTTAAGGTCAATCATGCGCTGTATGCGCTGATGTATGGCGGCACGCGAAACGCCGCACTCCACTGCGACATCCTTTGACGGTATGCGCGCGTTCTGCATTACGATTTTAAGAATTTTTCGGTCGAGATTGTCGATTTTTTCCATTTTTATTTAGGTTTAAGGACGTAATATTTCAGCTTGTTTGTTGTTATTTCAGTGCAAAGTTAGGCATATTTTTAGAAACCCAAAGCATTTTTCTGAAAAATTTACCATTCAAGTGGCATTTTGCCACCACATAGTCCCGGTCGGAGATTGAACAAGAGTGTTTTGCCGATGTTATATATTTATATAAATATATGCGGACGCCATACACCGCGTCCCCTCAAATGATACTAACCGATTAAATAAACTTTAATATTATGGAATTTCTAACCAAAGACAAACTGGTGATTTCAGGCGCAGCCGGCATGATTGGATCCAACATGGCCCAGACTGCCATCATGATGAGGCTTACACCCAACATCTGTCTCTACGACCCCTATCTGCCCGCGCTTGAAGGAGTGGCCGAGGAACTGTACCACTGCGGTTTCGAAGGTTTAAACCTGACGTTCACCAACGACGTGGCCGAAGCATTTGCCGGCGCCGACTATATCGTGAGCAGCGGCGGCGCGGCACGTAAGGCCGGCATGACCCGCGAGGACCTTCTCAAAGGCAATGCCGAAATCGCCGAGCAGTTCGGTAAGGACGTGCGCAAATATTGCCCCGGCGTAAAACATGTGGTCGTGGTATTCAACCCGGCCGACATCACCGGCCTCATCACCCTGATTTACTCAGGCCTCAAGCCTAATCAGGTATCCACGCTTGCCGCGCTCGACAGCACACGTCTGCAGCACGAACTCGCCCGCTACTTCAACATCCCGGCCGACGACGTGGTCAACTCACGCACCTACGGCGGACATGGCGAGCAGATGGCGGTATACGCTTCGACCACCACTGTCAACGGCAAACCGCTCACCGAAATCATCGGCACAGAAGCCCTTCCCGAAAAGGAATGGACGGAAATGCAGCAGCGTGTCATACAGGGCGGCAAGCATATCATCGACCTGCGTGGCCGTTCGTCATTCCAAAGCCCTGCATACCTGTCAATCGAAATGATAGCGGCAGCCATGGGCGGCCAGCCGTTCCGCTGGCCGGTAGGAACCTACGTCAACGACGGACGTTTCAACCATATCATGATGGCTATGGAGACAACCCTCGACCGCAACGGCGTACACTTCAAGGAAGTGGAAGGCACTCCCAAAGAGAAAGCCGACCTTGAAAAGAGCTACCACCACCTCTGCAAACTCCGCGACGAAGTGATAGCGATGGGCGTGCTTCCTCCCATCTCCGAATGGCACAAACTCAACCCCAACATCGACTAAAAACCCGGCAGCTATATTAGCTAATGTGGCTAAATAGCTACCATAGCTAATATAGCTAAAATAGCTACTTAGCTACAATAGCTATTAACCATCTACCGATAAAAGAGCGGGCCGCAATCAAAATTGCGGCCCGCTCTTTTATCGGTAGATGCCCGGCTGCGGCATTGTCGCCGCCCCCGGCTTATTATTTCTCGAATTTCTTCACAATCACCGTAGCGTTGTGGCCTCCGAAACCAAACGAGTTGGAGAGGGCGGCACGAACGGGGCGTTCCTGAGCGCGGTTGAAGGTGAAGTTCAGGCGATAGTCGATGTTTTCGTCATCATCACCCTCTTCGTGGTTGATGGTCGGCGGGATGATGTTGTCCTGAACGGCCTTGACCGAGAACATCGCCTCAAGCGCGCCGGTAGCACCGAGAAGGTGGCCGGTCATCGACTTGGTCGACGAAATGTTGAGGTCGTAGGCGTGTTCGCCGAATACTTCCACGATTGCTTTAATCTCGGAAACGTCACCCACAGGGGTAGAAGTACCGTGAACATTGATATAGTCAATGTCTTCGGGCTTCATGTTGGCGTCTTCGAGAGCGTTGCGCATTGCCAGGATAGCGCCCAGACCTTCGGGGTGGGTTGCTGTGAGGTGGTAGGCATCGGCTGAAAGGCCGCCGCCGGCTACCTCGGCATATATCTTGGCACCGCGTGCGAGTGCATGTTCAAGTTCTTCAAGCACGAGTACAACCGAACCTTCACCCATTACGAAACCGTCGCGGCTCTTGCTGAACGGACGTGAAGCCGTCGTGGGAGAGTCGTTGCGGGTCGACAGCGCGTGCATCGAGTTGAAACCACCCACACCCGCAGGGAATATGGCTGCCTCAGCGCCACCGGTAACGATAGCGTCGGCTTTGCCCAGACGGATGAGGTTGAATGCGTCGATGATGGCGTTGTTGGATGATGCGCAGGCCGACACGGTGCCGAAGTTGGGGCCGTGGTAGCCGTACTCCATCGAGATATGTCCCGATGCGATGTCGGCAATCATCTTGGGGATGAAGAAGGGATTGTATTTGGGACCCTTGTCCCCGTTGAGGGCGTAGTAACCGGCTTCCTCCTCAAAGGTGTGGAGACCGCCGATACCCGCTGCGACAATCACACCGATACGGTCGCGGTTGACGTTGGGATCCTCCTCGATTTTTGAATCTTCGACTGCCTGACGCGCAGCTGCGAGGGCATACTGGGCGTAAAGGTCGAGCTGGCGCACCTTTTTGCGGTCGAAGAGAGCGTTGCCGTCAAAGTTTTTTACTTCGCAGGCAAACTGGGTTTTGAACTTTGAAGCATCGAAATGCGTGATAGGACCTGCACCCGACACTCCTTTTTTGGCATTGTCCCACGCCGTTTCGACGTCATTGCCAATAGGAGTGATGGCGCCCATGCCTGTCACTACAACTCTTTTTAACTCCATTATTCTATATGTTTGTGTTACCAGTAATTATATTTACAATAAACGGCCGGCGGCTGATTACTGTGCTTTTTCGATGTAGCTGATAGCGTCGCCTACAGTAGCGATTTTCTCTGCCTCGTCATCGGGAATTGTCACACCGAATTCTTTCTCGAACTCCATGATGAGCTCTACAGTATCGAGGCTGTCAGCGCCGAGGTCAGTAGTGAAAGCTGCTGATTCTGTTACTTGATTTTCATCTACACCGAGTTTGTCTACAATTATTGATTTAACACGAGATGCAATTTCTGACATAGTCGTAAATTTTAAAATTATTAATAGTTTCTACATTCTTGATTTTGCGCTGCAAAGATAATCATTTTGTTGTGAATGACCTACTTTTTGCAGTGCAAAATTACTAAATACTATGATTTTTAACCGTAAGCTAATGTAAAAATTTCTTAATGAGGCTCAATATCCATTAAAATAGAGGGGTTGTGCATATTACAAAATCATTACACGCAATTCTTCTTTTTCAAAATGGCTTACTGTGTTTCCGCTCCATATACATGCTTCAAGCTACATAATGGCTGCGTTTTCACGTATTTTACACCCGTTTAAGCGTTTTTAATCTATAGTCATGACCGCAGATTCTCATTTTTATGACACGTTTTGACCTTTACATTCTTTTTTTTGCTAAATTTGCGCTCCGATTATTCATTATAATAGAACAAACTGACTACAGATGAGAAAATGGAGAATTGAAGACAGCGCCGAGCTGTATAATATCAGCGGCTGGGGGCGCCAGTATTTTACCATCAACGAGCGTGGCCACGTGGCCGTCACCCCGAAGGATGGATACGCGTCGGTCGACCTCAAGGAAGTGATGGACGAGCTGCAGCTGCGCGACATCACAGCACCCGTGCTGCTTCGTTTCCCCGACATTCTCGACAACCGCGTCGAGAAAATCTCCAACTGCTTCAAACGCGCCGCCGAGCAATACAACTACAAGGCGCAGAATTTCATCGTCTACCCCATCAAGGTCAACCAGATGCGCCAGGTAGTCGAGGAGATTGTAAGCCATGGCAAGAAATTCAATATCGGTCTTGAAGCCGGCTCGAAGCCCGAACTTCACGCCGTACTCGCCACCAACATAGCCGACGACGCCCTCATAATATGCAACGGCTACAAGGACGCCAACTATATAGAGCTCGCCCTGCTCGCCCAGAAGATGGGACGCCGCATCTACCTTGTGGTCGAGAAAATGAACGAACTTAAACTCATAGCCGACATATCCCGCCGCATCAAGATACGCCCCAACATAGGCATACGCATCAAGCTCTCAAGCTCAGGCGCCGGCAAATGGGAAGATTCGGGCGGCGATTCATCGAAATTCGGCCTCAACTCATCCGAACTGCTCGAAGCGCTCGACTATCTCGAACGCCGCGACATGAAGGACTGCCTCAAGCTCATCCACTTCCATATCGGGAGCCAGATTACCAAGATTCGTTTCATCAAAAACGCGCTCCGCGAGGCCATGCAGTTCTACGTGCAGCTCTCCAAAAGCGGCTTCGACATCGACTTCGTCGACATAGGCGGCGGTCTCGGCGTCGACTATGACGGCACGCGCAACTCGGCGTCGGAGTCATCGATGAACTACGCCATACAGGAATATGCCAACGACGCCGTATACTCGCTCGTTGACGTGTGCGAGAAAAACGGGCTCAAACAGCCCAACATCATCACCGAAAGCGGACGCTCGCTTACCGCCCACCACTCCGTGCTCGTATTCGAAGTGCTCGAGACGACCACCCTCCCCCAGTGGAAGGACAACGAGGAAATCACCGCCGACGAACATGAACTCGTGCGCGAACTCTACGACATCTGGGACAAACTGTCGCAGCCGCGCCTCTTCGAGAGCTGGCACGACGCACTCCAGATACGCGAGGAAGCCCTCGACCTTTTCTCACTCGGCCTCATCGACCTGCGCACACGCGCCATGGTCGAGAAACTGTTCTGGTCAATCGCCCGCGAAGTCGGCGACATAGCCCAGACAATGAAGCATGCACCCGAGGAACTGCGCAAAGTGTCGCGCATGCTACCCGACAAATATTTCTGCAACTTCTCCCTGTTCCAGTCGCTGCCCGACCACTGGGCCATCGACCAGCTGTTCCCCGTCATGCCGCTGTCGCGTCTCGACGAGAAACCCACACGCATGGCCACGCTTCAGGACATGACATGCGACTCCGACGGCAAGATAGCCCACTTCATCTCCGTGCAGGGAGGCAGCGCCGACTTCCTCATGCTCCACCCCCTGCGTCAGGGCGAACCATATTACCTCGGCGTATTCCTCGCCGGCGCCTATCAGGAAATTCTCGGCGACATGCACAACCTGTTCGGCGACACCAACGCCGTGCACATCAGCGTCTACAAGGACCGCTACGAGATTGACAAGGTCATCGACGGCGAGACAGTGGCCGAAGTGCTCGACTACGTGCAGTTCGACCCCAAGAAACTCGTGCGCAACGTCGAGACATGGGTCACCTCCTCAATGAAAGCCGGCAAAATCACCGCCGAGGAAGGCCGCGAATTCCTCTCCAACTACCGCTCCGGCCTCTACGGCTACACCTACCTCGAACGATAACTAAAGTTTACGACATCCATAGTAGCCGCGGTTTTTAACCGCGGGGACAGATGTTTCCGCGGTTAAAAACCGCGGCTACTAACGGAGACACGTACAACTATTCTCATCACATAAAAACCGTAACACGTGGTATTCGTAATAGGATTTCTGGCACAGGCACTGTTTTCGGCACGCATACTCGTGCAATGGATAATGTCGGAGAGGGCGCGGCGCGTGCTCTCCCCTACCATATTCTGGGTGCTGTCGCTGCTCGCCTCATGCCTGCTTTGCTTCTACGGCTGGCTACGCGACGACTTTGCCATAGTCATCGGGCAGGTAATCGCCTATTACATCTACATCTGGAACCTCAACATCAAAGGCGTATGGCATAAAGTGCCAGCACCGCTGCGAGCCGTCATCGCCCTGCTGCCGTTGGCACTGATAATACCCGTAGCGCACGATGCACAAGCCGCCGTCGACCGCTTCTTCGGCAATGACGACATACCCCTGTGGATGGTAATCTACGGCTCCGCCGGCCAGATAATCTTCACCTTCCGCTTCATCTACCAGTGGCTCTACTCCCGCCGTCGCGGCGAATCGGAACTCCCCGCAGGCTTCTGGATAACATCCCTGACAGGCAGCCTCATCATAGTAAGCTACGCCATCTTCCGCCACGACCCCGTCCTAATCCTCGGCCAAAGCGTAGGCCTAATAGCCTACACCCGCAACCTCATGCTCTGGTACCGCAAACCATAACAATTTTACTCCGGAATATTTAACATTATCACTGTAATCGGAATGGAGCGGGGGCGTCTCGCCCCCGTGGTATTATTCCTATATGCTTATACACAAGAAATTACCACGGGGGCGAGACGCCCCCGCCCCATTCTGCTTTTGCGTTTTGAATGAGGGGGGGGGTATGTCAGTATTCCACGTTCCAGAGGAAGAGGGCGTTGGGGGGCATTGAGGTGCCGGCTTCGCAGCGGTCGCGGCGCGCTATGACGTCGCGGAATTGCGGGAGGGTCATTTTGCCGCGGCCTACTTCAACGAGCGTGCCGACTACGGCGCGGACCATGTTGCGGAGGAAGCGGTCGGCGCTTATTTCAAAGTAATATTGGCATCCGGGCTCTCCCACACCGGATGCTGGGATGCCGTCGCAGGCTGTCATTCCGGCTGCCGCGGGCTGTGATGACGGCACTTTCATCCATCGGGCGGTGTCGACACGGCATATATTGGTGCGTGTATCGGCATGCAGCTTGGCAAACGATGTGAAATCCTCCACATCGAGCAGCAACGCGGCCGCCTCGTTCATGGCCGTGTAATCGAGCGGCGCTATATTAAGCGAATAGTGACGCAGAAACGGGTCGCAGCCGTGGTGCACGAAGTATCGGTAGGTGCGCCGACGCGCGTCGAAACGCGCATGCGCGTCGGGGGCTGCCTCGACGACATCATGTATGGCGATGTCGCGTGCAGTCAGCGAGTTGAGCGAACGGATAAAACGTGCCTTATCTTTTTCGACGACCTCCTCAGGCATATCGGCATGCGCCACCATAAGGCGAGCGTTAACCCCGGCATCGGTACGTCCCGCGCCGACTACGGGAGTTGGACGGCGCAACACCTTGCCGAGCGCTGCCTCGATGCACTGCTGTACCGTCACCGCACCCGGCTGCACCTGCCACCCGTGATAAGCGGCACCGTCATAGCTCAGTTTTATAAAGTATCGTTTCAATTGAAATAATTAAATCAGAGGGTCCGCGATTGGAAACCGCGGCTACTATATATGTCGTAAGCCTAATATCATTGTGTAGTAGCCGCGGTTTTCAACCGCGGGAAAACATCGCCATCAGTTACAGATTGCCGCCGTTGACGTCGTAGTTGATATAGCGTTTGCGCATCCAGCGGTAGGCGAAGCAATCCTTGAACGGACCGGCGAGACGGTTCCACAGATGATACTTCGATTTGCCGGCCACACGCGGGAAATGGCGCACGGGCATCTGAATGACGCGTCCGTTCTGCAGCTGTATCAGAGCAGGGAGGAAACGGTGCATTCCGGTGAAGAATGGCACACGCTTGGCATAGTCGGTATGCATCACCTTCAGCGGGCACCCGGTATCGGCCACGCCGTCATGCGTCATCGAGCGGCGGAAACCGTTGGCAATCCTCGACTGGAGTTTCTTGAATCCCGAATCCTTGCGGTCGGCGCGTATGCCTGTCACCAGTTCGGCCTCGTCGGCACGTGCAAGCAACAGATTGAAATCCTCGGGAGCGGTCTGCAGGTCGGAGTCGATATATCCAACGAGCGGCGACCAGGCATAGTCGATGCCGGCCTTGAGCGCCGCCGACAGGCCTCCGTTGCGCGCGAAAGCTATATAGTAGAAATGCTCGTTGCGGGCGCATATTTCCTTAATGAGGGCGAGCGAACGGTCGGTGGAACAATCGTCAACGAACAGCACGCACGCGCGCCGCGAAGCCGTCGGCAGATATGCCGCCAGACGCTTCTCCACGGCGTCCATGTTATCTTCCTCATTATATACGGGTACGATTATCGTGAAATCGTACTCACTTGTCTTGTTGGGTTGCAGAAACATATATCGTTAAAAATATTTTGGCATTCAGTTTTGACGTTCAGTTTCGTCTCAATGTAGGGCTGCACCCCGGTGCAGCCGCTCATGCAAATGTTTCAGCGCCATCGGCTGCACCGGGGTGCAGCCCTACATTGTGACAGCATTATTCCGGGTCAGTCATCCTTACCTGTGATTGTGTCGGGACGCTCTTTCAGAAGTGTCAGCCTGTATATGAAGAGTGGCGAATGGCGGCGCGTGCCCTTGGGACGGCGGTTGCAGTCGAATTCGCCTAACGACACCGTATCCACCTCATTGACAAATGAAGCGGGGATACGCTCGCCCGCATACTCATGTGTCATAAGTATCATCGGGAGCCGCGCGCGCAATGCCTCGGCAGAGTCAACGGCTACGGGACGTATGTTGCGGCGCGCCTGATACACCATCTCGATACGCAGCTCCTCACCGGCAGGCGCATAAATCGGATACTCTTTCACCCCGGGAGCGTTGACGGCGGCAGTGATGGTCTGCATGGTAGTACCATTAATCAGCTTGCCCACAACGGGAAACGCCAGCAGCACCAGCAGCGCATAGTAGCATCCCGTGACAATCACCATCGACTGCGGCAGCAGCCTGATGGCGGCACGCACGAGCAGCCACGCCGCGCAAAGCGACAGCACAGTCACGCCAATCCACACCGGCAGCCCCATAAGTCCTTTGGCATAGACCATTATATACGCACCAACAGGAATCCCGGCACATACCGCGGCCAGAAGCCACGCGTTGAGCCGGAAAGGCCACCGCGGCGCATGCATGCCCGAACTGTGGCCGAGAGTGATGTCGGCGCTTCCGCGCGACGAGAACGACGCGCACCATATCCCCACGGCCTGCGCCATGACAACAGCCGCCGGTATGAGCAGCGGCAGAAGATAGCGCGTCTTTTTCTCCGGCATGCATGACAGCAGCACGAGGCAGAAGAGCATCCACATCACCGGCACCAGACGGCTCCTGTCGCCACGAAATCCGCGGCGGAGCACCATTATTATCGAAGTGACGAGAAGCAGCGCCCACACTCCGGCCTCAAGGAAGAATTTCCAGTAGTAGTGCCACGGCCGCACGTTGCGGTTGAGCCACGACCCTGTCTCCTTGGCCATGACGGCCTGCCACTCATCGGCATGGAATACCTGTATATAGGCATACCACCAGCATCCCACGACTATGGTGACAAGCACCATGACGCCGACAGGGAGCCACTTGCCGCGCATCGACGGACGGCCGAAAATGCCCCACGCAAGCAGAAACGGCAGGAACAGCGCGAAAAGCGACACCGGACCCTTGCTCATGACCGACAGCCCGGCAAACAATCCGGCGAGGCAGAACCGCCACCACTGGCGTCCGCGGCCATTAACAGCCATCACAAGGAAATAGATGCCTCCGAGCATGAACGCATGGGTATATATATCCCACGATACGGTACGCGCCATCAGCATGAACTGATAGCAGCTGCACAGCAGGATTACGGCTATTACAGGATCGACCCTGAACACGTCGCGGCAAAGGAGATAGAAGAACACCACGAGCATTACGCCGAACAGCGATGCCACGGCACGCTGCGCGGCTATGTCGTCGGGGCTTACACTCTCGACCACAGCCGATACCCATGTGGGCAACGGCGGTTTCTCGAGACGCAGCTCGCCGTTCATGGTCGGCACGAGCCACTCGCCCGTCTCGACCATTTCGCGCGCGGTCACAAGATTGCGCGACTCCATGATGTCGGGTTGCAGCGTGCGGTTGTTGACAAAAAATGTTATCGCCACCACCGCAGCCATAATCCATATTCGCAGACGTTCGGTCATAATCAGGCGGTTATAGTTTGCTATTTAACACTGTCTGCGAAAACAATGGCAGTAGTGTCGGCGGGTGCCACGACTTCCTCTGACACGAGAGGAACCGGTTTCCAGCTGGAAAGGTGTACCGTTATGGCATCATACCCGTTGGAGGATACATAATTGTCGCCATAGCTTGACTCCGGCACCGTTATACCGAACCTGTCGCGCAACGCCTCGGCGAAATATCCTGGAAGGTCATTGCGATAATTGTTGCCGTTGAACGAGAGAGTAAGCGAGATTGCAGTGACACGTGATGCAGGATTGAACTCCCATGTATAATAGCTCGCGTAGGGAGTAGCGTCATATACGATAGTCCGGTCGGAATACAATGTCGCCGATGACACATAGAAATATGGATTGCCGCTCGCTACCGATACGCTCATGGAAGTGTCGCCCCGGTACCAATCCACCGAATGCGCCGTGGTATCGGCATATAGTTTCATTGTCGAGTCGAAAGGATAGCCCTTCAGACCGTCGGCGTCAAACATATCCATGAACTTCCGTGTCACATCGGCATAATCGAAGTAATCGGAGTAAATATTGTCCAGTTCAATGCGTCCCTTATACCGGTCCATTTCCTTGCCTACCTTCTTTCCATTATATGTACGGAGCTGCAATTCATCATCGTCATCGTCTTCCGAGACAAGTTCAAATTTGAAATCAAAGACTTTGCTGAGAACGTATGGCGAACGAACTGCCGGATAGGCGTTTTTCGGGAGCCTTTGCGTTTCACCGTCAGGCTTTACAAACATAATTTTATCGTCGCGTTCACCGATAAAATCGCCATTGGGAAGAATTTCCATAGCGTGATATTTAGGACGTACCTTTATCTCGCCGTCGTATGTCATTATACCATAATCATAATCATCATTTGCGAACACAATATACTTGCTGTTCCAGACATGGATATCATATACCGAGGCAGGCAGTTCGATAACCTCACCGTTATCCTTTATCATGACACACCGTTGGCCGTCTCCGTCATAATTGTCTGTATGCGCTATGGCATATCCGTCGATAAAGGTGGACGCCGTAGTTATCTTTTCCGATATTTCGGTCTTTACTCCGCCATTGCGGTCAATGATATAAGCTTTCCCGCTATCCGCCTCTATGACAATTGTCATGTCTTCTACAAATATCGGAGGCTGGACATATTTAGGTTTCACCACCACGTTGCCCTCGGTGTCGATGGCGCCCCATTTGTCATCTGACGTACGAATCGCGCAACGACCGTTGACAAACATGTTCATTGCGGCACTGACACTGACAGAGTCGATGGCTTCGAGGGTGAATTTCGTCTTGCCGCTGCCGTCGACAAATGAGATATGCTCCCCTTTGTGTACTACGGGCATCAGTCCGTCGTTATAAAATCCGCATCCTTTGAGGCCGGAAAGGTCGCCGACCTGCTTCGGATTTTTTTCAGCCTTATATACGGTGTATCCGTTGCCCTCCTCTACGAAGAAATATCCGTTGACTACGGGCGACGGACGGTCTGAGAACTCGTCGGTAAAAAGAAATTCGCCGTTTGCATCGACAAGGCCCCAGTTGGAATCGCCCTCGGCTTTTGCCGGCATGTAACTAAGCTCCGGTTTACCCGAGCATGACGCCACGGTTACTGCTATCGCGGCTGCGGCAAGGATGTGTAATGTCTTCATTGGTTTAAGTTTTTGTTTGTTTTTTGTAGGGACGCGATTAATCGCGTCCGCATAAAATATATCAAGATATTTGCCGTCAGCAGGCAAAATGAGTATGGCGAAATCCTGTTTTCCGCGGTTACAAACCGCGGCTACTAAGCTGCAACAGCCGACAATCAGCGATGTAGTAGCCGCGGTTTGTAACCGCGGTGACGATTATCCGGCTCAGTTGACCATCTTGAGGAAGGATGCGGGTATCGGGGTCGAGAAGTCCATCTCGCGGCGGGTGGCGGGATGGGCGAAACGGAGAGTGCGGGCGTGAAGGGCGAGGCGGTGTATCGGACTCGACTTGGCGCCGTAACGGCGGTCGCCGGCTATGGGATGCCCGATATGCTTGCAATGCACGCGTATCTGGTTCTTGCGGCCTGTGTCAAGTTCAAATTCGATGAGGGTGTATCCGTTCTTGCGGCGCAGCACCTTGTAGCGCGTCACGGCAAGCTGTCCCTCCTCCGGATTTTCGGTGACATAGACCTCATATTTCGAGTTTTCGGCGAGATATGTGCGTATGGTGCCCTCGTCGTTCTCGACATTACCCTCGACAACAGCCACGTATGTGCGGTTGAGCACCATATTGTTCCAGTTGTGCTGCATCGCCTCCTTAGCCTGAACGTTTTTGGCAAACATCATCAGCCCCGAGGTGTCGCGGTCGAGACGGTGCACGATGAATATCTTCTGGCGCGGATCGACCCACTTGACATACTCCTTGAGTATGGAGTATGCCGTGCCGTCCTTTACCTTGTCATTGCCCATCGACAGCAGACCGTATCCTTTGTTGACTACGATGATGTCGTCATCCTCATACACAATTTTAAGGCGGCGGTTGTAGAACCGCGGGAACTCGCGGGTGAGGTTGACATAAACGGTGTCGGCGGCCGTAAGCGGCGCGTCGAACTGCGTGATTACCTCGTCGTTGACCTTCACCTGGTTGTGACGCAGCAACTCCTTGACGTTGGTGCGCTTGCGCTGGGGCATCGAGGCGAAGAGGAAATCGAGCAGGCGGGTCTCCCCGGCGGGAGTATATGTTTCTATCACATCGGGCGAGAAACGGCGGCGCTCCGCACCCGGTTTTGCTTTAAGGGGCTTCATTCTGAAGATGTTAGAGGGTATCTCTTATTTATTTCTTACGTGCGGCACGTCGCGGAGCTTTCTTCGGAGCGGCATCCTGCGCGGCTATGATTTCCCGGCACTCCTCGAGAGTGAGGGCGGCGGGGTCGGCCACAGTCTTGGGTATCTTGTAGTTGTTTTTGTTGCAGGCGATATATATGCCGTAGCGTCCGTTGAGTATCTGCACGTCGGGGTCCTCGTCGAATGTGCGGACAATTCGTTTCTGCGCTTCGGAACGCTTTTCGTTGATAAGCTCTATCGCCTGGTCGATGGTAATCTCCTCGGGTGCAATATCCTTGGGGATGGATGTGAACGAGCCGGCATGCTTGATATAGGGACCGAAACGGCCTATGGCCACCGTAACGTCCGCGCCGTCATACTCGCCGATAAGACGCGGGAACTCAAAGAGTTTCAGAGCGTCCTCGAGTGTGATGGTCTGCACCGACTGCCCTTTGAGGAGGGAGGCGAAGCGGGGCTTTTCGTCCTTGTCACCCTCCCCTACCTGCACGAGCGGACCGAAACGACCAATCTTGACGCTTACGGGTTTGCCCGACACGGGGTCGACACCGAGCACGCGCTCGCCGACCTTGTGCTCCAGCCGCATCGACATGGCATTGTCGACCACCGGATGGAAATCCTTGTAGAAATGGGCTATCTCGTCGTTCCATACGAGCTGTCCTTCGGCTATGTCGTCAAACTTCTGCTCTATCCTTGCTGTGAAGTTATAGTCGAGAATATCGGGGAAATACTCGGTGAGGAAGTCATTGACCACCACGCCTATGTCGGTCGGTATGAGTTTGCCTTTCTCGGCGCCGGCTGTCTCGGTGACAGTGCGCCGCGAGATTTTGCCGCCGCGAAGTGTGAGCACCGACACCTCGCGCTGCGTGCCGGGACGGTCGCCGCGTTCCACATATTCGCGCTGCTGTATGGTCGATATGGTCGGAGCGTAGGTCGACGGACGGCCTATGCCCAGTTCCTCCATTTTCTTTACGAGCGAAGCCTCGGTGTAGCGAAGCGGCTGCGATGTGAAGCGCTGCGCCGCCGTCATCTCGTTGAGTGCGAGTATCTCGCCCGTACCCACTGCCGGAAGCGTCGACTGCTCGGAGTCAGCCTCCTCGTCGTCGCGTCCTTCGAGATAGACCTTGAGGAAGCCGTCAAACTTGATTACCTCGCCGGTGGCCACAAACCGTCCGTCGACAGGGAGATTGCCCGCGGCGCCTTTGCCGGGACGGCAGTCGATGTCGATTGTGGTCTTTTCGATGAGGGCGTCGGCCATCTGCGACGCGATGGTACGTTTCCAGATGAGGCCGTAGAGGCGTTTTTCCTGGGATGTGCCTTCGATTGTGTGGCGGTCGATGTATGTGGGACGGATGGCCTCGTGCGCCTCCTGCGCGCCTTTTGACGACGTGTGGTAATGACGCACGTTGAGATACTCCGGGCCGATGTTCTCGGTTATCTCCTTCGAGATGGTATTGATGGCGAGCGACGACAGGTTGACCGAGTCGGTACGCATGTAGGTGATATGTCCGGCCTCGTAGAGACGCTGCGCTATCATCATGGTCTGCGACACGGTGAAACCGAGCTTGCGCGCCGCCTCCTGCTGGAGCGTGGAGGTAGTGAAAGGCGGAGCGGGCGATTTCTTGAGCGGCTTGACTGCTATGTCGCCCACGGCAAATTCGGAACGTGCGCACACGTCGAGGAACTTCCCGGCAACTTCAAGGTCGGGCAGACGGTGGGAAAACTCGGTGCGCAGATGCTTGTCGCCGGCCCGGAAATCAGCCGTCAGACGCACATACTGCTCCGGTACGAAATTCTTTATCTCGTTTTCACGTTCCACTATAAGTCGCACGGCCACCGACTGCACGCGTCCGGCCGACAGTGCCGGCTTGATTTTCTTCCAGAGCACCGGCGACAGCTCGAAACCGACTATTCGGTCGAGCACGCGGCGCGCCTGCTGGGCGTCGACAAGATTTATGTCGATGCCGCGCGGATTGTCGATAGCATTGAGTATGGCGTTTTTGGTTATTTCGTGGAAAACGATGCGGCGCGTCTTGGCCGGATCGAGTTTCAGCACCTCGAAAAGATGCCATGCTATGGCCTCCCCCTCGCGGTCCTCATCGGAAGCGAGCCACACGGTCTCGGCCTGCGAGGCTGCTTTCTTAAGCTCGGCGACAAGCTGCGATTTATCGGACGGAATCTCGTAGAGCGGCGCAAAATTGTTATCGACATCAATACTGAAATTTTTTTTCTTCAGGTCACGTATATGACCGTAGCTCGACATCACTTTATAGTCGGGACCGAGGAATTTCTCTATCGTCTTTGCCTTTGCGGGAGACTCTACTATAACGAGGTTTTTAATCATAACGGGCTCTATATTACGCTATTATATACACAACATAGGGGAAACGGCATTGCGTTTCTCCTTATAATCAACCGCAAATGTACAAAAAAAGTTGTATATCTTGATTTTATATATATAATTTTTAAAATCCCAGTCATTATAATGCAGCACCATAGAATCTGCCGGCAAACGCAAAGTCAGTCAATGAACATAATAAGCGCAATTCAGTTCAATAGCGGAGAGCCGAAGGCTCGATTATGTCACTATCCCCGTCCGACGCGTAGCGGAGGGCGGGGTAAAAATCAGCAAGCGGCGCGAGCCCACGGAGAGGGCGAGTGTGTATTAGCTTCAAATGTAACATTCTACACACATTCGCCCGTTCCACGGGCTCATTTTATAGGTTACCGGTCGCCCCGCCCTCCGCTACGCGTCGGACGGGGATAGTGACACCACCGAGCCTTCGGCTCTCAGTTATTTATGTTGAAAAAATAAATAAAAATAAATAGAGTTATACACCCTCGTTATTTCCGGAGGAGGGGCCAGTGGAAGGATTTGAGTTTTGCTATCAGTTCTTTTTCGCGGCCTCCGAGATAGCTGTCGCACACCTGATGGAATCGAGGACTGTGGTTAAGTTCCGACAGATGTGCAAGTTCGTGACATATTATATAATCACGCAGTTCGGATGTGAGGAAAAGATTCATGTATGACAGTTTGATAATGCCGGCCCCGTTGCATTGGCCCAGTATGCGGCTGCCTGACGAAATCTGCCAACCCGACGGACGGCAGCCGTGGAGCGCCGCAAGCTCACGCGCACGTGGCAGGAGTATGTTTGATGCATTTTTGCGGGCTATAGTCTTTAATGCCTTGGATATGAACTGCGTGGTCGAAGCCTCCCCGAAATCGAACGACGCGCCTACCGACACCGTGGCATACCCCGCCTCACGCTGCGATACGAAGATATTGTCGCATCGGAAATCCTGCCTGACTATAGCGATGACAAGTCCGTCGAGCCTTATCTCCTGACCGTCATGAAACCGCACGACATCGGGAACCCGGCATGCGAGCAGACGGGGAGCAAGACGGTCGAGCGCGGCGAGCGTATCGGCCACCGAAGCCACGGCAGGCGCCGTGAGGTCGACATGGTCCGTAGCCCACCGGGCTATAAAACGTCGCGCGTTGGGTTTGAATTTCACCAGCACGTCGCCCAATTCTTTATGAGTCAATATTTTTTGCACTGTTTATCCCCAATATATTCCAATCAGTCGATAGCCGAAGCGCCCCATAGCAGTTTGCGGCGCAGGGTATCGAAGAAATTGTGTCCCGGACGGCATACTGTCTTGACTACGAACGGGGCACGTGACAGATATATGTCGGTGCCGCACGGCAGATTGACCGAACGTCCGTCGAGGCTTATACGGAATGATGGCGTGCGCGACGACACCTTAAGCACGAGCAGCGACGAGTCGTCGACCACCAGCGGACGCATCGTAAGCGAATGAGCGGCCACCGGCGAGAGGATGAAACTCGGCGAACGCGGCTGCACAATCGGACCGCCCACCGACAGGTTATAGCCCGTGGAGCCGGTAGGTGTCGACACAATCAGTCCGTCGCAAAGATAGTCGGCGAGCGGTGCGCGGTCTATACGCGCGTCAATCGTAATCATCGACGCGGTGTCCTTCTTGAGCACGGCCACTTCGTTGATGGCGTATGGCCATGTATCGAGCGAACCGCCTATCAGGTCGACGCGCAGCAGCGAGCGGCATTCGATTTCGTAGTTGACGAGACGGCGGTCGATTACGGCCTCGGCAGCCTCCTCGATGGTGAACGGTGCGAGAAATCCGAGACGGCCCGTGTTGACACCGATAATCGGTATCTCGGAATCGGCTACCCATTGCGCCGTGCGCAGAAAGGTGCCGTCGCCCCCGATGCTGAGAGCCACGTCGGCCGCAAAACCGGCATCTGACGTCACTGTCACGGAAGCCGTGGCGCGCGCGAAATTCTCGCCGATGTTCGACACAAGATAATCATACAGCTTGCGGTGTATCACCATTGCGTCGCCGTTTTCAATAAGACGGACTACCAGTTTCGCGATATCGCCGACGTGGGCGTCCTGATGCCGGCTACCATAGAGTGCGACCTTCATTTTCCGTGGTTTTTAAGAGTTTATATCATTATGGCGGCACAATGCCGCGCGATGGTTATACATAATTCTACTGCCTGCGACGGTCAGATTTCGAGATAGCGGAGCAACTCGTTGGCACGGCTGCGTGCCTGCTCGGCGTACGGGTCGTCGGCTTCGGGTGCATCGATTTCAACCACCTCATAGCCGAACCGGCGCAACGAACGCGCCGCCGGCACCGGATTGCGCCGGTCAATCCTCAGCGCCACCTGCACATCGCCGTGCGATGTATGGGAGGCAAGGACATTGAGGTTGATGACATGCGCGCCGCAGTCTTCGACCGCCCGGGCTATCACCGACGCCGAATAGTCCTGCGGGCGGCAAGCCACCATAAGCGACGACGCGTCGGTCGACCGAGGGAAAAGTATGTCTTTATCCAAATCCAATTGCCAAGAAAGGTTAAAATTTAAACGATATATTTTGTATTATAGCCTATTCTGACTAAATTTGTAATCAAATTTCACTTTACAAATTTACGAATAAAATCGCTAATGCGTGATAATATTTCGTAATTGTAGATAATTTTTATTTATTTTTAAGTTAGATAGCTATGACAACCAGTCTGAGTGTCAATATCAACAAAATAGCCACGCTGCGCAACGCGCGCGGTGAAAACAATCCCGACCTGCTCAAGGTAGCGCTTGACTGCGAGCGCTTCGGCGCCGACGGCATCACCGTGCATCCGCGCCCCGACGAGCGCCATATAAAACGTGCCGACGTGTACCAGCTGCGACCGGCGCTGAAGTCGGAATTCAATATCGAAGGCTACCCCTCCCCCGAATTCATGGATCTGGTGCTCAAAGTGAAACCGGCGCAGGTGACACTCGTGCCCGACGCGCCCGACGCCCTCACATCGTCGGCCGGGTGGAACGTCGGAGAGCACTTCGACTTCCTCACCTCGATAGTCAACGCCCTCCACGAAGCCGAGATACGCTCTTCGATTTTCGTTTCGACCGACATCGACAACATAATGCTTGCAGCCAAGACAGGCACCGACCGCGTGGAGCTGTACACAAAGCCATACGCCGACGGTTTCTTCTCCCACCCCGACAAGGCCGTGGCTCCGTTTGTCGAAGCATCGCGCGCGGCCCACAAGGCGGGACTCGGAGTCAATGCCGGCCATGACCTGAGCCTTCAGAATCTACGCTACTTCGCGCAGTCGGTACCGTTCCTCAACGAAGTGTCGATAGGCCACGCCCTGATATGCGACGCCCTGTACATGGGTCTGGCCGAAACCATACGCAGCTACAAGGACTGCCTGGTGAAATGACAGGCGGCTCAGAGTCCTCAGAGAGCTCCGAGTACTCTGAGAACTCCGAGAACTCCGACTCCAATCTCCTCTCCGATAAATCAATCAGTCAAACCATAAATCACGAACCAACTACCGATAATGCTTACACTTACCATTCCCTCAGCCGGCAACGAATACGTTGACACTCTCACTTCAGCCGCAGCCGACACTACAGCATCGCTGGCCGACACGGCCACTGCGGCAGCCGACGCTACTGCCAACGCCGCCTCGGTGGCATCACTCTCATTCTGGGACCTCTGCATGCAGGGAGGCATACTTATGATACCGATAGGCGTGCTGCTCCTTTTCAGCATATATTTCTTCATAGAGCGATGGATAGTAATCCGCTCGGCCAACCGCCAGGACGACTCGTTCATGCGCCGCATCAAGGATTATATCCATGAAGGTGAGATAGAAAGCGCCCTCAACCTCTGCAAGAACACCGGCACGCCCTACGCCCGCCTCATCGGCAAAGGCATATCGCGCATAGGCCGCCCCATGAGCGATGTGCTCGTCGCCATCGAGAATACCGGCAATATCGAGATTTCAAAATTATCGAAAGGTCTGCCCTGGCTCGCCACTACCGCCTCAGGCGCCCCGATGCTCGGATTCCTCGGCACCGTAATCGGTATGGTACAGGCATTCTACAACATCTCGGCACAGGGTTCGAGCGCCGACATCGCCACATTCTCGGGCGGTATCTACACCGCGCTCGTCACCACAATCGCCGGTCTGATCGTAGGTATCGTGGCACTCTTCGCCTACAATATCCTTGTAGCTAAAATCAACAACGTCATGACCTCGCTCGAGGGCAAGACGATGGAGTTCATGGACCTTCTCAACGAACCCGCATAAAATCCGTCAGGTCATGGCTCTAAAGCGACAACACAACATGATGGCGGCATTCTCGATGGCATCTATGACCGATGTCATATTCCTGCTGCTCATCTTCTTCATGGTCACATCGACCTATATATTCCCGACAGCGCTCGAAGTGAACCTGCCGCAGTCATCGCAGCAGACCACCAAAAAGCCGACCATACGCATCTCGCTTGACGCCGAGGGCAACATATCAACCGCCATGGGCGACGCCGAGCGCCAGCCCATGCAGCCCGACGAACTCAAGACATGGCTGATGCTCGCCAAAGAGCAGTCGCCCGAAGAAACCACCGTGGCGCTCTATGCCGACGAGAAGGCCGAATACGGCGAGATAGTCAAGATACTCAACGTAGGCGCCGACGCCGATGTCACAATCGTACTCGCGACAAAACCTTTACGCGCTACCGACAAACCCACCGACAATACACCCCGGAACAGATAAATGGACAAACGACCAAAAATAATATCAGGCATCGTGACCGCGGCCGTCGCAATATTAGTTATTGTGATGCTCGTGTCATGGCATCTGAACGTCAATGTCAGCAAAGGGAAACAATGGCCGCCGGTAAAGGAGTTTGAACTCATAGCCGAGGACATCGAAGACCCGGAAAGCTTTGTCAGCACCTACTCCTCGTCGGCCGATGACGTATGGGAGGAGCAGGCCGACACCGACAGTCCCGGCTCGTCGGACATCGATTCCGACGCCGACACGCAGACATCATACGACCTCGACAACAGCGGCGACACGCAGGGCCACCATGCCAATCTGACATCGAGCGAAAAGCCGTCGCCCGTACAGCAGAAAAAGGTCAACGAAGGCACGTCCAAGCCCGACGACGCCGCACGTCAGGAAGCAGCACGCCAGCAGAAATCGAAGAAAAACATCGAGAACAAGATGGCCAACCGGTTCTCAGGCGCCGACAAAGGCACCGGCGGCAAGACCGACCCTAAAGCCGACGGCAGCAAGAACAACAACGGCCCCGGCGGCAACGAACCGCTCACCTACTCCGTTCCCGTCGACAAGACACCGCGGAGCACCGAACTCGGCGTGATACGCATCAACGTAGTGGTAGTGGCGGGAGGCAAGGTGCGTCCCGGTTCGGCCACGAAAGGACACTGCGTCGGCAACGCCGGCAAGAACAGCGCCACAATCGAAGCGTGCAAGAAAGCCGCCGAGAAGTGTGTATTCCGCCGCGCCTCCGACGACACCGAACCGCGCGCCGGCATCGTGATATTCAAATGGGAGGACGCAAATGGAAAATAAGCGTCCGGCCCTGTATCTTTTCCCGTCCAACCTGAGCGAGGCTCCGGTTGGCGATGTTCTCCCCCCGGTAAATATCGGACTGATAACCGGGGTGAAGCATTTCATTGTGGAGAATGTGCGCACCGCGCGCCGTTTCCTGAAGAAATGCAACCGCGACATCAATATCGACGAACTGACATTCTCGGTGCTTGATGTCAACACCGACCCCGCGACGGTGCCAGCGATGTTAGAGCCTATGGAGCAGGGGCTCGACATGGGCATAATCTCGGAAGCGGGGTGCCCCGCCGTGGCCGACCCCGGCGCCCTCGCCGTAGCCGAAGCCCACAGACGGGGATACCGCGTGATGCCCCTCGTGGGGCCTTCGAGCATACTGCTGTCGCTTATGGGTTCGGGATTCAACGGACAGAGCTTCACGTTTCTCGGCTACCTGCCTATTCACGGAAGCGAACGCACAGCGGCACTCAAGCAGATGCACGCCGACATAATGCGCAACAACCGCACGCAGATATTCATCGAGACGCCCTACCGCAACAACAGGCTGATTGACGACATAATCGCAGCTCTCCCCCCGTCGACGCGCCTGTGCGTGGCCACCGACCTGACCGGAAGCGAGCAGCGCATCACCACCCTGACGCTCGCGCAATGGCGGCGGCAGCCCCGCGACTACGACAAGATACCGGCTATTTTCCTGCTTTACAAATAGCCTGCCACACAAATTTCCGACCGACCGAGATATTCACTTAAACCGACACACCTGAGCTGATGGCCCGACGCAAAAAAATATCATTCGACACCCGTTACCTTCCGGGGCTCTTCGACGAGATGCTCCTGCAGGAGGGCGCCGACGCGTCGCCCGAACCCGTCAGAAAACAGGGCGTAAGCCCCGGCCGTCCGCGTAAAACCGCCGAACGCGGCATGAGCGGAGGCGAGGCGGAGGCACTCGCGGCATCGCTTCCCGACAGCATAGAGCCGCTCACATCGACCCGACCGGTGGCCACATTGCGGTTCATATCATTCGGGAGCGGCAGTTCGGGCAACTGCTCATATCTCGGCAACGACCGTTTCGGCATACTCATCGACGCCGGCATCGACCCGACTAAGGTATATCAGGAACTGGAACGCAACTGCATAGACATACGTACTATCGGCGGCATCATACTCACACACGACCACGGCGACCACGTCAGATACGCCTACACACTCGTGCGCCGCAACCGCCACCTGCGCATCTACTGCACTCCGGCCACTCTCAACGGCATGCTGCGCCGGCACAACATATCACGGCGCATCAAGGACTACCACCAGCCGATATTCAAGGAGTTTCCGTTTCATCTGTCGGACTTCGTAATAACACCGTTCGATGTGTCGCATGACGGAACTGACAATGTGGGATTTTTCATCTCGGCAGGCGAGCATAAATTTGTCGTCGCCACCGACATGGGCACCGTGACCGAACGCGCCGACTACTACATACGCCAGGCCAACCACCTCATGATAGAAGCCAACTATGACCTGACCATGCTTCTCAACGGACGCTATCCCGAATATCTCAAAGCCCGCATCATGGCCGAAAGAGGTCACATGGACAACGCGGCAACGGCAGCTTATCTGAAAAATATCTACACGCCGTCGCTCCGCAACATATTCCTATGCCATCTCTCCCACGACAACAATACCCCCGAGACAGCTCTGTCGGCCGTATGCAGCGCACTGCGCGGTATCGGCATCGAACCGGGCGACGGCTCTGAAAGCATAGCCTCGCGCAATGCCCCGGTGCAGGTCAGCGCACTGCCGCGGTTTGACTCCACGGGCGTCATCGTGCTGCGTATGACATAAAAATCTCCCGGGCGCCGTGTAACAAACAGGCACCTTGCGCGTCTAACAACAGGATACATACTCCGCGCCGTTTCCTTCTCATCTCCTGCGGGAAAAGCAGGAATCTCCCGAAAAGCGACATCCTACAAAAAAGTAAACTACACAAATATATCTGTTTTTTATGAAATCAATCAAATTAGCATTGGCTTGCGCTCTCGCAATGGGCGGCATTTCAGGAATGTCGGCCGAGGAGCATCTCAAAAGCCTCAATGCCGGCTACATCGACAATAATGTCAAGGCCGGCGACGACTTCTACACCCACGTCAACAAGGGATGGATGGACGCCAATCCCCTCACCCCCGAGTATTCGCGCTACGGACAGTTCGACAAGCTCGCCGAGCAGGCACGCGACCACGTGAAAGAGATAGTGACCGGACTCGCAGCCGCCAACCCCGAACCGGGCACGGTGGCATTCAAGGTATCGACCATCTACCAGCAGGCCATGGACTCCGTACGCCGCAACACCGAGGGAGCAGCACCTATCAAAGCCGACCTCAGCCGCATTGAGAATGCCAAACCCGAAGAGATGGAAGACATCTTCCTCTGGATGCACGGCAACTATGCAAGCCCCTTCTTCTCGGCCGGCATACAGCCCGACCTCGCCAACTCCAATGTCTACGCCATGTATATAGGCGGTGGCGGCACCACTCTCGGCGACCGCGACTACTATCTGAGCGACGACAAAGAGAACGTAAAGATACGTGAGGCCTACAAGAAGCTCATCGAGAAAGAGATGACACTCGCCGGATATTCCAAAAAGGATGCCCGCCGCATCGTGAAGAACGTGATGAAAATCGAGACAGCTCTCGCCGACTCCACCTGGACCCGCGAGGAGAGCCGCAACATCCCGGCGATGTACAATCCCCGCACGTTCGCACAGCTCAAGGAGATGTATCCCTCAATCAACTGGAACCGTTTCTTCCCCGAGACGATGAACGGCATCATGCCCGAATCGGTTATCGTGACCGAAATCAACACCGTAAAGCAGGCCGACAACCTGATGGCTTCGCTTACCGACCGCGAGAAAAAAGACTACTACCTGTGGAACTACGTGCGCCAGGCGGCAGGTTCGCTCTCCGACGACTTCACCGACGCCGCGTTTGAGTTCAGCAAAGTGCTCTCGGGCGCCCAGACACAGCGTCCGCGCTGGAAACGCGCCCTCGGCGCCGTCGAAGGCAGCATGGGCGAGGCTATCGGCCAGCTCTATGTCGAGAAATACTTCCCCGAGTCGTCAAAGGAATATATGCTCGGCCTCGTCGAGAACCTGCGCCGCGCACTTGGCAAACATATCATCAACCTCCCCTGGATGAGCGACGACACCAAGCTCAACGCCATCAAGAAGCTGAACGCCTTCACTGTGAAAATCGGCTATCCCGACAAGTGGAAAGACTATACCGAACTCACCGTCGACCCGGCCCTGTCGTTCTACGAGAACATGCACAACGTAGGCATGTGGCACCAGAACGAGACATACTCGAAATGGGGCAAACCGGTCGACAAGACCGAATGGGGCATGACACCTCAGACCGTCAACGCCTACTACAACCCGATGGCCAATGAAATCGTGTTCCCCGCCGCCATCCTCCAGGCTCCCTATTTCGACCCCGAGGCTTCCGACGCCGAGAACTACGGCGCAATCGGCGTGGTAATCGGCCACGAGATGACCCACGGATTCGATGACCAGGGCCGCAACTTCGACGCTGCCGGCAACATGGTCGACTGGTGGACTCCCGAGGATACCGAAGCATTCACTGCCCTGACCAAGGGTCTCGTAGACCAGTTCAGCGCTGTCGAAGTGCTCCCCGGCCTCAACGCCAACGGCGAATATACCCTCGGCGAGAATATAGCCGACCAGGGCGGTCTGCGCATCGCCCGCACGGCATTCCTCGACTCACAGAAAGCAAAAGGTGTCGACATCACTTCGGAAGAAGCCAAAATCGACGGTTTCGACCCGATGCAGGTATTCTACATGAACTATGCCAACGTATGGGCCAGCAATATCCGCCCCGAAACTATACGCCAGCTCACTACCGTCGACGTGCACTCGCTCGGCAAAAACCGCGTGAACGTGACACTGCGCAACATCACCCCCTTCTTCGAGGCATTCTCAATCAAGGAGGGCGACCCGATGTTCCGTCCCGCTTCCGAGCAGGTAGTGATATGGTAATACGGTTCAAAAAATCAGGGACTGCCTGAAATGGCCACATACCACGGAATATAATTCCGGTCAATACAAAAATAAAGTGGACGTACAATCGGTACGTCCACTTTATTTTTGTATTGACCGGTGAAGAGTTACAGCACGACCTTTTTGCCGCCGAGGATATATACACCGGGAAGTATGCCGTCTACCACATTGCGTCCCTTGACAAGCTGCAATGTCCTAACATGCATTCCGGCAACATTGAACAGGTCGACCGCGGTGTCGCAATCCGAGCATATCACGAGAGAATCGCCATCGCGTGAAATCACCAAAGGCTGCGGCTGCTCGGGAGCGGTTATACCTGTCGGCTTCAATTCGGTGACATCTACATCGACGGGGATATTGGAGACTCCGGAACCGGATACGGCATATACGGTGAACGGTGACAGGGCAACCGCAGCAGCCATACCATCGGCATCGCTTTCGGCGAGGGGTTCAATCTGAGCGACGGCTTCGTCAAAGGCACTTCCGTCCTCGCGGAGCAGGTAGGTACCGGCAGCTTCGACATCGCGACCCGAGAAGGTGGCCCCGAGGGTATATTCCGCGCCCTCGGCACTTATCTCGTCGGGAGTCTGCGGCACTTCGCACGCTCCGGCCACAAAACGCACTGAAGCATTTCCTTCATTTTTGAAAAGCGCGGCAAGATAAGGAGTGTTTGCCTTTATGCCGTCGGTCAGGCCGAGGTTGCCTTTGGCATCGAAAGATGCGGTCATGTACAAGCCATTGGAGTTGCTGACAGCCTTGCGCGTATACTGCGTCATCTCATTGCCCTGAACGTCGGTCACCATAGCTGGCGTGAACGGAAGTACAAGCGGTTTCCAGCCGTTGTCGCCGCTGTCAGTGGTGTTGAGCGGCATCTCCATCGAGATGGTGTTGCCTTCGGTAATACTGAAGGCATTGACGACCTGGAAATCATTTTCGGGACTGATTACGATATTGCCCAAGGCCTCATATACGCGGCCTGACTCGGAAGAAGCATCCTGACGGACCTGTATGTAGTTGACATTGGCGATATCGGGGGCAGCCACTCCCTCGTCGAGATATACGAAACAGTTGGGATTGAGTCCGGCAAACGCATCGTCCTCATAACCGTCGGTATTGACAGCACCGGCGGCACGACGCACACGTGCGGGAGCCGCGTCGGGACGGTCGGCCGTGAATATGATGCCCGTAAGGCGGTCGCAGCCGTTGAAAGCATTGGCGCCTATACCGGTAATTCCCGAGAAGCTCAGATTTTTGAGCGAACGGCAGTTTTTGAATGCATTGGCACCGATAACGTTGACACACTCGGGCACTACCACATTAGTCAGGTTGGTACATCCTTCGAATGTGTTTGCCTCGATAACTGAGGCACCGGGAAGTATCACAGTGACAAGAGTCTCTTTGCCGGCCATAGCGCCTTCGGGAAGAGCTTCGGAAAGCTCCGACAGGTCAAGTTCCTGGAGAGCGGGAAGTTTGTCGACAATCTCTTTTACTTTTTCGGGTGCGATACCGCCGGAAAGTGCGATATGCGTCACATCAACTGCTTCTTCGGGGTCGATGACCTCAACCTCAGCCGGTGAAAGTTCGGCACCGTTGACAGGCACGGTAAATACATTGACGGTAAGGTCGGTATCATTCACATCGACTGTATAGTAGCCTTCATCGTCGGCCGATACGACGCTTTCACCGACTTTGACCATCGGTCTGACTCGTGACTCGTCAACACTCTCGACCGAAACCTTAAAGCGAACCTGAGAGCCTTCTTTTACGCCCTGAAGCACCGGAGCAGCTGCATTGTAGTAATTCAGATATTCGAACTCGGTCGCGGCATCTCCGAGCGATTCATTGTTGCGGACTTCAGGGGCAATCTTAATGTTGCCGGAAACGCAGTTGAAGGTCACATCATAGAGATAGACAACCTCGATGTCATGGTCACCGCTCTTGTCGGCGTGCTTGTTGGGGTTGTAATAAGTGAGGGCAATGGAACCGTCGTCGGCTATTTTGTCATCGCCGAGCAGCTTGCCGTTATCGTATACCTTGACCTGACGGGAAGCGTCGTACGCATCGACATTGTCAGGACGGTTGGCCGTCACCGCACTTTTGGCTCCTACATACAGTTTTCCTGAGAAATCAATGGATTCCAGCGGGATATTATTGCCGAGGAAAGAGACGACCTGCTTAATATCAAGAGATTTGTCGGACACGAAGCAGCGGTCGACCTGATAGTTGACGCCATATACGGGATATTCGCCTACGATATTGAAACCGTTGTATACCCACAGGTTGCGCCAGTCGTCTGAATCGGCACCGTCATGACGGGTCGTATATGCCTTAAGATAATCGGGGTTGACCACGACGGTCACCTTACTGCAGTCATTAAGGCCGAGATTATTACAGTCAGCACTTTGATTAGCGCCATGCGAAGTGTTGATGTGGTGTACTATGCTGCCGTTTTTCGGAACACAGGGAACGTAAAGGGTAGTAAGCGACGTGCAGCCCAGGAAGCAGTCTTTCTTCAGACCTCCGGCATAATTCCACCAGCCGCTGCCGACGAAATTGTCAAGATTGACGGGCAACTCCAGTTCCTTGATTTTATCGCATTTGTACAATGCGCTTGCACCAATCGATGTAACCGATGCGGGGAATTTGAGCTCTTTCAGCTTGATATTAGCCGTCTTGTTAGAACCCGGGCAGAAAGCATTGGGCGGGAATACATTGGCCGGATATGCTTTTGCATTAGCTCTGTCGGCAACGATAACAGCGCCGGAAAGGTCAAGGGATACCACGGTATTCCATGCCTGAATTTCACGGAACAGGGCGAGGTCGGTATAGTCAATGTTGCCTTTAACCACTACTTTGGGGCGAAGCGCGTTGCGTCGCTGCTCCTTAAGTGTAGCGTTGTTCGGATCCCAGAGGCGTTCGCCGGGCTGAAGGTCAAATACTACCGCTTCCATCTGGTCGGGAGAGATAACCCTGATGTCAAAATCAATGTCCTCCTTTGCCACAAACGAATAGCTGACCGATTTAGCCTCTTTGACGTACGGCACACCGTTGACAAGCATTGTTATGACATTTCCTGCCGATTTCGGCGTAATCTTGAAAGTAAGGTCACGGCCGCGCACGGCGCTTGTCACTATGCCTGAAAGATTGGCCTGCTTTTCGATTCCCTCGGGGAAGGTGAAGTTGTAGACCGGAGTGGTGTTGTTGAGAGCCGGGAGGGCCGCTATGACATCGTCGTTGACGCCATGGACCAGTTTCCAGTTCTTTTTGTCGATAGAGGTGACGAGGCGGATAAGATTGCCTTCACGCACGGTAGCTTCCTTGACGCAGCATGATACATTCATCCTGAAGTTAGTGCCGGGCTCGGCCGACCAGTTGCTTACGGGCGAAATGAACTCCTTGATGCGACCGTCGGCAGTGGTGAGCACAGCTGCCCAGAAAGCCTTGGAGGGGGCGTCGAAAGCATTGACACGGATAGTGAACGGCACACCGGGCATCACGTTGACGGCGTCGGTAAGCAGTCCGACACTGCCTGTTGCGTCGGTAAGCGCCCAGGGAGAGGGAAGTTCGCTTACAGCGGCAGGCTCCACGAGGTCGAAGTGGATAATTGTGCCGGCAGCGAGAGTCGTGGAATAGTATCCTTCGGCATCGGGCTTAAGCAGGGTGGAGTTGGCATATACGTCCATGCGGTTGTCGTCGTCGGCTATATGCTCGGCCTTGAATATGATTTTGGTGCCGGGAGCATAGCGTCCGGGGTCGGTATCGCAGGTGAATTTCACATCCTTGTCCTCCATCACGGCGAATGCACAGTCGGTGACGGTGGGGAATTCCTGCTTGTCCTGCCAGGGACATGTGAATGTCACGTTGGCGTCAATATCGGGCTGGTTCCAGTATTTGTTCTGTTTGTAGGTTCCGGCCGCTCCCATATTGACACAGTGTACGGTTCTGTCGGATGGTGTGCCGCGGAACACGCACCAGTTTACGAATGCCGGTGTAGGATTGAGCACCCATACATCTTTCAGATATGACGCACCGTTGAATACATTATATTCGTAAGTATTTACCGCCGCAGGGATTACGATGCTGGTAATGCCGCACGAGCGGAAACATCCGTTGTTCAGGCGGTTGACGCCGGAGGGGAGTATCACCTCTTTGAGGCTCCAGAGGTTGCGGAAAGCATCGCGCGGTATGGCATTTGCCTGATTTGTACCGTTGGCTGCAATCCTTACGCCCGAAAGGTCGAGGCGCGTGAGCTTCATGCTTGCTTTCATGAAAGCGAAGTCGCGTGCGTCAATCGTGCCGAAGAGGGTGAGGTCCTTGATAGTACCGGCATCGGCGCCCTGTATGAGAGTCTCGAGAGTGCCGGGCTGACCTACCCAGATGCTGCGTTTCTCCTTCACTTCTGATGCAGGCTGGACGTATACGGCAATCTCCATGTCGTCAAGCACATTATTTATAGTGTAGGTATAGTCAGCGCCCGGGGTGAGCAGGTAGCCGTTGCCCTTGACGGTGACGACATCGCGCTCGGGATTGGAGGGGACTACGCGGAATGTATAGTTCCAGCCCTTTATCACCTTGCTGTCGCCTGTGAAAGCAGCCCCCTGAATCGCGCCGGGAGTGCTCACGGAGAAGTATTGTGGAACGGCGCCTTTGGCGGGAATTTCATTTACGGTGACAAGCTCGCCGGCCATCGGGAGCCATGTCTGCCCGTTGTCGGCGCTTGTGGCCATCCTTATCATGTCGCCGTCGGCGACAGCCATCCCTTCGGGAAGCCGGCAGAGATAGGCCACGGAAGCTGACGGATAGATTGCCATGCCGGCAAGGGTCATGCCGTCAATCTTGCTCAGCGTGCATTTGAAAGTGCCTTCTGCATCAAAGAGGGCAACGGCGAATTTTCCGGAAAATTTATCGTAGCTGAGGTTCTTGATGTTGCCGACGCGAACGGTAAATTCCTTTCCTGCCACAAGGTCGCCGTCGAGGTCGGAGCTCATGCCGGGCTGGCGGCCGTCGGCAGTGATATGCAGCGGCGACCATGCCGAGTTGGAACCGTTGCCCGGTTTGATATTATATATAATGGTGGTAAGGTTGTTGAAGCTGTGTGACTGGCTTACGGTAGGGTTGAGAGCGGTGCTCGCATACCAGCCGCCGTTGTTGTTGCCGTCGGCGCCACCCCAGCCCCAGTTGACATGTATCATTCCCGTGAGGGGGTCGTAGCCGTCGACGACGAAGGCATGGCCGGCGGTAACGTCCTGACCGCAATACAGCACGGGGCGGTGCTGGCGTATCTCGTTCTCGACCAGGCGGTCGAATTCGGCCTGTGTTGGGGTCTCCGATCGCTTTTTATATGATACTCCGGGGTCATAGCCGAAGTAGTTGACAAGGGCTGCGGGCACTTTCACTTCGTAGGCGCTCGAACCCGAGTAGCCGAACTGGGTGCCGATACTTGCAGCCGTATGGTAGATCAGGGTTGATACCGCCTCGGCCTCGGCGTCGGAATATCCTGAACGGTAGGCGTCCATGCGCATGTTGGCCCAGTCGTATGCGACATCGAAATTCACCCCGTTGTAGCTTCCGGTACCATGCTCGGGGTAGGCGTGATACTTCATGATCATAGCCATGGCAGTGCCTACGCAGCCTGTAAGGGCATTGCCGGGTATATGACGGTTGAAGGGGGCTTCCTGACGCCACTGCGGGGTCTCGAGAAGGATTCTCTCATTGCTTTGAGCCGCACGGCGTACCATCTTACGGCGTTCGGCCAAAGGCACGGGCCGCTGAAGCGACGGAGCCGCCTTGATTTCACTTTCAAGCCCGTGCATCATCCAGTTCATGGCGGGAGGCATCATTGACGCGTCGTAACGCCCCTCGAGTGAATAACCGAGCACCGGCGTGGTGCAGTCATCAGCCGAGATGATGATGTAGCCCGCACCCTCACGGGCATTGAACACATAATAAACGGGGTGGGATGCCGTACCGCAAACGTATGCCAGGTCAAGGGCATCTGTCGAATCCAGTCTGTCAAGACTGCTTGCACTGAAGAAGTCAGCCGCCAGCTGCTTCGCATTGTCTACTGTCACCACTTCGGCATGGGACATAGTCGCAGCACATGCAAGAAGCGGGAAAATCAGCTTTTTCGAGCAATGATTAAACATGACTTTAGGTTAATTTTCGTTACAAAAAATATAAATAGAACTTAAAATTTTCTTTTACCCGTAAAAGTGATGAATTATACTGACATTCAGCCATATCGGAAGCCTTCAATCAGCTCTATAAATAAATAGTTTCTTGAACACGTCCATGATGGCCGGTAAACCTGTGCGCATGGGGGACGTTTATTGACTTTAGGAATATTAAGTAACAGTTCAAAATTATTTTATACAAACTCTTCTCATTATCAAAATAACTTTGAACAGTTACTTATCGCTGCAAAAGTAAACAATTATTTTCAAATCCAAAATTTTATTTATAATTTTTTTCATTTAATTGTCATTTTTTTGTCACACGATTGTAACCGACATTTTTCTGATGTCGTTTTCCCCTTTAAAAATAGTCAGATTTTCTAAAATTGTAGGGGAAATGGCTTACGTGGAGTAAAAAAGGATAATTACTGTCATTAATTACTTATATTTGCAGTCGAAATTAAAGATAAGAAGCAGAAAATACAATTATAATGGGAAAATTTACAGTAGCTATATGGAAATGCGTCGCCGCGTTCGCCGTGTGCAACGCCGCAACATTTCCGGGCTTCTCCCAATCAAAGACCGAACCTTTCAAATACGGCGATTTCAACAGCTGGATCACGCGCAACATACCTGAGTCGCAAATCATCGGCGGCCACACCAAGACGCTCTATGAGATAGGCCCCGCGCAGACCATAGAAGGCGCGAAAGCATATAAGAATCTCGGAGGCTCGCCCTGGGCCACGTCAAACGTCTATGCCAAAGTGATGGGCATATCGAAAGGCAGCTGCGCCGTGGTGCCCGACACCCGCTCGGGTTCGGACAAATGCGCCAAACTGACCACCATCATGGAACGTTGCAAAGCAGCCGGCATCATCAACATAGATGTGGTCGTGGCAGGCTCGATATTTCTCGGGGAAATGATTGAACCTATCGGGTCCACCTCCGACCCTTACAGCAAGATGGAGATGGGCATACCGTTCACCCGGCGCCCGAAAGCGCTCTGCTTTGACTACCGCCTCGAAATCCCCGCCAACGCCGGCCGCGTCTATTCAAGCGGATTCGGGAAGAAAAAGGAACTTCCCGGGCATGAGAATGCCGAAGTGCTTGTGTATCTCCAGCGCCGCTGGGAGGACGAAAAGGGCAATATATGCGCCAAGCGTGTAGGCACGGCAAGAGTGCGGTTCGACAAATCCACTTCGGGATGGGTCAACGGCTACAGGCTCCCGATTCTATACGGCGACATCACGTCATCGCCCGACTACCGCCCGTACATGGGTCTCATACCTGCCGACAAGAGCTACTACGCCCGCAACAGCAAGGGCAAGATGGTGCCGGTCAAGGAAGTAGGCTGGGACAGCGCCAACGCCGTGCCGACCCACATAATCGTGATGGCATCGGCCGCCTCGGGCGAAGCATATACAGGCACAATCGGACTGACATTATGGATCGACAATATATGCACGGCTTACTAATAAAAGTTAACGGTAACATCTTTTAATCATTTTTTAGCGGCTTTTAGACGTTATTGTTGGTAACTTTGCACATATTATACACTTAGCCGACGTCACGCCATACGCTTCACCGACGTCACGGCACGAGGGAACGGCATCCGCGGCGAGAGCCTGAGGGTGCCCGACAAAGGGATGACTCGAAAAAAAATACAGAATTAACTAACAGAGAAACAGTATAAAAAGTAATGAAACGACTAATCACAACCAAAGCAACCGCCACAATGATGGCCGTAGCATTAGTGACATCTGTGTCATGCTCGAAAAAGGAGGACCAGGCCCAGCAGCAAATGCCGGCACCCACCATCGCGACACAGACGGTAGCCTACAGCGACATCGACTTATCGCAGTCCTACCCCGCCACAATCAAGGGAAAAACAGACATTGAAATACGTCCGCAAGTGTCGGGATTCATCACACAGGTGCTCGTCGACGAAGGCCAGCGCGTACAGAAAGGCCAGACACTCTTTGTGCTCGACCAGGTACAGTACCAGGCAGCCGTCGACCAGGCATCGGCAGCCGTAAGCGCAGCCCAGACCGCCGTGAAGTCCGCACAGATGACCGCCGACCAGAAACAGGCTCTCTTTGACAAAAACATCATCTCCGAATATGAGAACCAGCTCGCCAAAAACGACCTGGCCAATGCCAAATCAAATCTCGCCACAGCCAACGCCGCCCTTACGTCGGCGCGCAAAAACCTCGCGTACACCGTAGTGACGGCACCGAGTTCAGGCGTGATAGGCTCAATACCTTTCCGCGAAGGCTCACTGGCCTCTCCCTCCATGGCTCAGCCGCTGACTACAGTGAGCGACAACTCGGAGGTATATGCCTACTTCTCGCTCACCGAGAAAGACATACTCGACATGACCGAGAACGGCTCGAAATCGCTCGAGCAGCAGATCGCCCAGATGCCTGCGGTGAAACTGCAGCTCGCCGACGGCTCGATATTCCCCGTGGAAGGCAAGGTTGCCACAGTATCGGGAGTCATCGGCACCGGCACCGGCGCCGCCACAGTCAGGGCATTGTTCGACAATCCCAACAGCATGCTCCGTTCAGGCTCCACCGGCCAGATAGTCATACCGATGCATGAGGAGAATGCCATCGTCATACCGCAGAAAGCCACATTCGAACTTCAGGACCGCAAATTCGTCTACGTAGTCAACGACTCCAACAAGGTGGTATCCACGCCCATCACCATCTCCAAGGTCAACGACGGCAAAATATACGTCGTCACCTCCGGACTTGAACCCGGCAATGTGATAGCCGTAGAGGGTGTAGGCAACAAGCTGCGCCCCAACATGGAAATCGTGCCCGTCGACGCAGCAGCCAAGGCCGCGCAGCAACAGGCCCAGCAGCCACAGCAATAAAAAAGGAGCACAATGCCGCCCTGCCGCGGGCGGCGTGCAAACCATCATATTTAACATATAACCGGAAAATATTCCACACGAAATGAAGCTTGATACATTTATTAACCGTCCGGTGCTTTCGACGGTGATTTCAATATTCATCGTGCTGTTGGGTATCATCGGACTGACATCGCTTCCGGTGACTCAGTATCCCGACATCGCACCTCCTACAATCCGTGTATCGACCACCTACACCGGAGCCAACGCCCAGGCAGTGCTCAATTCAGTGATTGCGCCCCTTGAGGAGTCAATCAACGGTGCGGAAGGCATGACCTACATGGAGTCGACAGCCACAAATACCGGCTCGGCCGACATCACAGTGTATTTCGAACAGGGCTTTGACCCCGACATGGCTGCCGTCGACGTGCAGAACCGCGTGGCCAAGGCTCAGAACCTGCTCCCCGCCGAAGTAACGAGAGTGGGTGTCCTGACCCAGAAACGCCAGACCTCTATGCTGCTCGGCGTGGCGCTTTCGGCTCAGCCGGGCGCTGAATACACTGCCGAATTCATTGACAACTACATGAAAATCAATGTCATCCCGGTGCTCCAGCGCGTGCAGGGCGTGGGTGACGTGATGAGCTTCGGCGCGGACTACTCGATGCGTATATGGCTCAAACCCGAAGTCATGGCACAGTACAACCTTATGCCTTCCGACGTATCGGCAGCCCTCGCCGAACAGAACATCGAGGCCGCCCCGGGCGCATTCGGCGAGCAGGGCAACCAGACATTCCAGTACACGATGAAGTACCGCGGCCGTCTGTCGCAGCCCGAAGAGTTCGAGAACATAGTAATACGTGCCGATTCCAACGGACAGGTGCTGCGTCTTGGCGACGTAGCCGATGTGGAGCTCGGCAAAGTGCAATACGGCTTCGGCGCCACACTCAACGGTCAGGTAGCTACCATGGCCATCATCTTCCAGACCGCAGGCTCCAACGCGACGCAGATTATCAACGAGTGTCTCGCCGAGATTGACAAGCTGAAGTCCGACCTCCCGCCGGGTCTTGAATTCAGCATCCCGATGAACAACAACGACTTCCTCTATGCATCAATCCATGAGGTGCTCAAGACGCTGCTCGAAGCGTTCGTGCTCGTGTTCTTCGTGGTGTACATCTTCCTTCAGGACCTCCGCTCCACCATCATTCCCGCCATCGCCATACCTGTGGCACTTATCGGTACGTTCTTCGTGATGAAGCTCATCGGCTTCTCTGTCAACCTTATCACCCTTTCGGCTCTCGTGCTCGCCATCGCGATTGTGGTCGACGACGCCATAGTGGTGGTCGAGGCGGTGCATGCCAAGCTCGACCAGGGATACAAGAGCTCGCGCAAGGCATCAATCGACGCCATGGGCGAGATAGCCGGGGCGCTTATATCAATCACGCTCGTCATGATGCTCGTGTTCATTCCGGTGTCGTTCATGTCGGGCACATCAGGTGTGTTCTACCAGCAGTTCGGTCTGACGATGGCAATCGCCATCGGCTTCTCGGCGCTCAACGCGCTTACGCTGTCGCCGGCGCTTTGTGCCGTGTTCCTCAAGGCACACGATGACAAACGTCCCGTCAAGGAACGCATCGGCGAAGCCGTGGCCGAAGCCGGCAAGACCGTGGCCAAAGGCTACCGCCGCCGCTTCACCATCAATTTCCACCCGTTGCTGACACTGATTTTCGTAATTGCTACTATCCTGTTCATGATTCTGGGCTGGTTCAACTCGTCGGAATCATGGAAACTCATCACGGCTATCGGCGTGGCGGTTCTTACCGTGTTCGGTATTTTCAGTCCCCGTTTCCACAAAGGGTTTGAATCAGGATACTCGGGACTGCTCAAAGGCTATCGCGGCATCATAACCGGCATAGGGAAGCTCAAATGGGCGGCACTTGCCGCAGTAGCCGGTACGATGGTACTGCTCGTATGGCTCATGGCCAAGACACCGACCGGACTTGTGCCCAACGAGGACACCGGCGTGCTGTTCGTGATGGTCGACATGCCTCCGGGCCAGTCGCAGGAACGCACGATTGAAGTGCTCGACCAGGTCGACAATATCATACGCGCTACCCCCGGCGTCAAGTACAGCCAGAAGATTGCCGGCTACAGCTTCATTGCCGGACAAGGCGCCACCTACGGTACGTTCATCGTCAAGCTCAAGGACTGGGAAGAACGCAGCGAGGAGGAGAGCGTGGACAATATCGTGAAACGCATTTACGGCATCGCTTCGCAGGCCGTCACCGACGGCCGTGTCGTGGCATTCGCTCCCCCTATGATTTCGGGATACTCGGTAACCAACGGTTTCGAAATCAAGATGCAGGACAAGACCGGCGGCGATATCAATGAATTCTTCGCCGTAGTGCAGGGCTTCCTCGCGCAGCTCAACCAGCAGCCCGAAATCCAGATGGCCTACACCACCTTCAACCCGACATTCCCACAGTATATGGTCGACATCGACGCTGCCAAAGCCAAACAGGCCGGCATCAGCCCGCAGACCATCCTCTCAACCCTTCAGGGATATTACGGAGGTATGTATGTGTCCAACTTCAACCGTTTCGGTAAAATCTACCGCGTCATGATGCAGGCCAATCCCGAAGCACGCGTATCGCCCGAGACGCTCTCGAGCATCAAGGTGCGCAACGGCAACGAGATGGCATCGATCGACAACTTCGTGACCCTCCAGCGTGTCTACGGTCCCGACCTTCTCAACCGCTTCAACATGTTCCAGTCAATATCGGTGACCGGTAACCCCAACCCCGGATTCTCGTCGGGCCAGGCACTTGAAGCCGTTGAACGCGTGGCTTCCGAGACGCTTCCCGCTGGTTTCGGATATGAATACTCGGGTATGACCCGCGAACAGGGCAACCAGTCAGGCAACCAGACAGCCATGATATTCGGCCTCTGCCTCCTCTTTGTCTACCTGCTTCTGTCGGCACAATATGAGAGCTACATCCTCCCGTTCGCCGTACTGCTTTCCATTCCGTTCGGTCTTATGGGCACATTCGTGTTCGCAGCCATCTTCGGTGTCGAGAATAACATCTACCTGCAGATTGCGCTGATTATGCTTATCGGTCTTCTGGCCAAGAACGCCATCCTCATCATCGAGTTCGCGCTCGAACGCCGCCGCACGGGCATGTCAATCTTCAACGCCGCCATACAGGGTGCCGCAGCGCGTCTGCGTCCTATCCTCATGACGTCGCTGGCCCTCGTCATCGGTCTGTTGCCGCTGATGTTCGCCCACGGCGTAGGCGCTGTCGGCAACCGTACGCTCGGTACGGGAGCCATCGGCGGTATGTTAATCGGTATGATACTCCAGATATTCTTCGTGCCGGCACTGTTCATCATCTTCCAGAAGATACATGAGAAAATATCTCCGCTCAAATGGAAGGATACCGACAATGAAGGCATCAACTCTGAGATTGAACAATATTCACGCTGACACGGTATTTAAGCTAAAAACATCAACTATGATAAAAATTCAAAACATAGCACGCCCGGCCGTTGCCACCCTTGCGGTGGCAATGCTCACCGGCTGCGGTCTATATAAGAAATTCGAGATGCCTGCCGACACCCCGCTTCAGCAGGAATATGTCGAGGCAAAGGCTTCGGAGGGCGACGCCCGCGCGTTCGGCAACCTGCAGTGGCAGGATGTATTCACCGACCCGATGCTCGCCGACCTCATCAACCAGGCTCTCGCCAACAATGTCGACCTTGCCAACGCCAAACTTAATGTCGACATCGCTCACGCCAACCTGCGCGGTGCCCGCATGAGCTATTTCCCCTCGCTGACACTCACTCCCACCGGCGGAGCTTCCTCGGTAAGCAACGAGAAACTGACCGGATGGAACTATACCATACCCCTGTCGGCATCATGGGAAGTTGACATCTTCGGCAAACTGCTCAACAACAAGCGACTCGCCGAGTCGGCCGAACAGCAGGCCAAGGATTACGAACAGGCAGTACGCTCGCAGATAATCGGAGGCGTGGCCAACTGCTACTACTCCATAGCCATACTTCAGGCCCAGCTCAAGCTCTCGCGCGAGACAGCCGTGATATGGGGCGAGAACGTGCAGACGATGAAGGACTACAAGCTCGCCGGCCGTACCAACGAGGCAGCCGTAGTACAAAGCCAGGCCAACTATCTGAGCGTGCTCTCGTCAATCACCGACCTTGAGGTTGCACTCGACAAGGCCAACAACACGATGTCGCTGCTTCTCAACACGATGCCGCAGAAATGGGAAGTATCGCCCGAAGCTCGCCTTGTGGCTCCCGCTATATTCCGCGACGGAGTGCCGATGCGCGAACTCGCGGCACGTCCCGACGTACGCGCCGCCGAGGAAGCCCTCGCACAGGCCTACTATACCACCAATATAGCCCGTGCAGCCTTCTATCCCGGCCTGTCGATAACAGCCAACTACGGGTTCACCAACTCGTTCGGCTCGTTCATCAAGAACCCCGGCGACTGGTTCGCATCGCTTGCAGGAACACTGGTGGCTCCTATCTTCTCGCGCGGTCAGAACATCGCACGCCTCGAAGCAGCCAAGGCTCGCCAACAGCAGTCGCTCAACACGTTCCAGTACACGCTGCTCAGCGCTACCGCCGAGGTGTCTGACGCTCTCACCACCTACGACAAGAACAATGAGAAAGGCGTACTGCTTGCCGAGCAGGTCGACAACCTCGAAAAAGCCGAATACTACACCAAAGAGCTTTTCGCCGCTGCCGGCGCCACCTACCTCGAAATACTGACAGCGCAGTCGAGCCTGCTCTCGGCACAGATGTCGCAGCTCAACTGCGAACTTGCCAAAGCCCAGGCCGTAATCAACCTCTACCAATCGCTCGGCGGAGGCCGCTAAAAACTGACATAAGTCAATAACCCGCAACAGGCTGCCCGATAATTTCGGGCAGCCTGTTGCGGTTTATTGACTCTACCGATCAGAGTGGTCGGACGAGTCTGACATGTCCGACATGTCAGACCGGTCGGACTCTCGTATGACCCGATGTAAAGGCTGTGGGTTATGGCTTGGTCAGATGCTGTCGAGGGAGAGGATTTCGGTGAGGATGGCTGCGGCTTCGGCTACTGTCGTTACGGATTTTATGGCGAAGGAGCGGCGTTGGTCGCGCTGGCGGATTGCCACGCGCTGGGGGTAGCGCTGCAGGTAGTTGAGCAGGCGGCCGAACATTGGCGACTGGTAGTAGGCTTTGTTGGTCTCGTCGACGAAATAGATGTACATTACTCCTTGCTTCAATGCCACTTTCTCGATGCCGAGACGGCGCGCGTCGCGCCGGAGCATCGGTATGAGCAACAGTTCCTGCGCTACGGGTGGTATGGGGCCGAAGCGGTCGCGGAGACGGTCGGCGAAGGCGTCGAGGTCCTCGCGGCGCGTGATGCCGTCGAGCTCGCGGTAAAGGCTGATGCGCTCGCTCTCCTGCGGGACGTAGTCGGGGGGAAGTAGCACTTCGAGGTCGCTCTCGATGACGCAGTCGGCCACGAAATCCTCGCTGCCGGTGACATCGTTCTGAGCGGTGAGCGTATCAGCGAATTCCTGCGTGGTAAGCTCGACGACAGCCTCTTTGAGTATTTTCTGGTATGCCTCGTATCCGAGGTCGGCGATGAAACCGCTCTGCTCGGCTCCGAGCAGGTTGCCGGCGCCGCGGATATCGAGGTCCTGCATCGCCACATGTATGCCGCTGCCGAGGTCGGAGAAGCTCTCTATGGCCTGCAGACGGCGCCGCGCTACGGGAGAGAGAGGTACGCCGGGGGGAACCATAAGGTAGCAGAACGCCTTGCGCGAGGAGCGACCTACACGTCCGCGAAGCTGATGAAGCTCGGATAGGCCGAAATTCTGCGCGTTGTTGACTATGATGGTGTTGACGTTGGGCATGTCGATACCGCTCTCTATGATGGTGGTGGAGAGCAATATGTCGTAATCGCCGTTGGAGAAGTCGATGATGGCCTGCTCGAGCTGTTCGGGCGGCATCTGCCCGTGTGCGATAAGCACCTTGGCGTCGGGCACAAGCCGCGTAATCATGGCCTTGAGGTCGTTGAGCCCCTCGATGCGGTTGTTGACGATGAACACCTGGCCGTTGCGCGACAGCTCGAAATTGACGGCCTCGGTGAGCAGTTCGTCGGTGAGCGAATCGACCGAGGTGACCACGGGATAACGGTTGGGAGGAGGCGTCTGTATGGCCGAGAGGTCGCGGGCACCCATCAGCGAGAACTGGAGGGTACGCGGTATTGGGGTAGCCGACATGGTGAGGGTGTCGACGTTGACTTTCATCTGCTTGAGCTTCTCCTTGACGGCGACGCCGAATTTCTGCTCCTCGTCGACGATGAGCAGTCCGAGGTCCTTGAACTTCACGTTTTTTCCGATAAGTTTGTGCGTGCCGACAAGAATATCGATTTTGCCATCGACCAGGTCGGCCAGAATCTCGCGTGTCTGCTTCGCCGAACGCGCGCGGCTGAGATAGTCGACGCGCACGGGAAAGTCGCGCAGACGGTCTCTAAACGTGTTGTAGTGCTGATATGCGAGCACGGTGGTAGGCACAAGCACTGCCACCTGCTTGCCGTCGGTGGCAGCCTTGAAGGCGGCGCGGATGGCGACTTCGGTCTTGCCGAAACCGACGTCGCCGCAGATAAGGCGATCCATCGGGCGGTCGCTCTCCATATCGGCCTTGACGGCGGCCGTAGCCGTGACCTGGTCGGGAGTATCCTCGTAGATGAACGACGCCTCCAGCTCATGCTGGAGATAACTGTCGGGGGAGAAACTGAATCCCTTCTGCTCCTTGCGCGCGGCATAGAGCTTTATGAGGTCGCGCGCGATGTCCTTCAGGCGCGTCTTGGTGCGTTCCTTTATCTTGTTCCATGCTCCGGTACCGAGTTTGTTGAGCGTAGGCTCGACGCCCTCCTTCCCGCGGTATTTCGAGAGTTTGTGCAGCGAGTGGATGGACACGAAGATGAAGTCGTTGTTCTTGTAGATGAGTTTTATCATCTCCTGCGGGTGGCCGTTGACATTAGTGCGGAGCAATCCGCCGAACTTGCCTATGCCGTGGTCGATGTGGACGATATAGTCGCCCGGCTCGATGGCGCCGAGTTCCTTGAGCGACATGGCGAGCTTGCCCGAGCGGGCGCGGTCGCTGCGCAGGCTGTATTTGTGAAAACGGTCGAATATCTGGTGGTCGGTGAACACGCAGCGCTTGCGCTGATGGTCGATGAATCCCTCATGGAGCGTGGCGTCGACGGGGATGAAACTGATTTTGTCGCCGCGGTCGTCGAAAATGGCGCGGAGACGGTCCTGCTGCCGGGCGCTGTCGCTGAGGATATATATGTCGTAGCCGTCGGTCTGAAAACGTATGAACGACTCGGCTATAAGGTCAAAATTCTTATGGTAGAGAGCCTGGGGGGAGCAATTGTAATCGACTGTCGGGGCATCCTTGAACGCCACCGCGCCTCCGGCATTGAACGCGAGCATGCGGAAGCTGTCGAAATCGGCCGCGAACGCCTCGGCGTCGACCACCTGCTTCATAGCGTCGCGGTCGCCCTCATCGGCAAGCAGCGACGACTGCGAGAACTCCTCAGCTGCGATACTTTTCACGGCGAGCACCACGTCGTGGGGCGCACGGCAGCACAACAGCGTTGATGGGTCGATGAAACGCAGCAGGGAGTCACCTTGCGACGATACTGCCACATTGGAGGATATGGAAACGGCATCGAGTTTCTCGCGCGACAGCTGAGTCTCTATGTCGAAAGTGCGGATGGAGTCGACCTCGTCGCCGAAAAAGTCAATACGGTAGGGAAGCTCGAAGCTGAACCCGAAGATATCGAGAATGGAGCCGCGCACGGCGTAGTGTCCCGGTTCGTAAACGTAGTCCTGGCGGGTAAAACCGTTGTCGCGGAGCCATGCCTGAAGCTGCACGAGGTCGTACTCCTTGCCGCGCACGATATGCATGGTGGAGTTGTCGATGCTCTCGCGCGGAGCCACACGCTCGGCAAGCGCCTTGGGACAGGTGACGACAAAACGCAGCCGCTTGTCGGAATGCCATCGCGACAGCGCGTCGGTACGCAGTATCTCGGACGGCGGGTCAATCTTGCCGTACTTGATGTCGCGCTTGTAGGCCGACGGGAAGAATGCCACGGCCTCCTCCCCTGCCAGACGGGAAAGGTCATGATATATATAGCCGGCATCATCGGGGGAGTCGCCCACCACGACCACCGGATGCTTCATCCGGGGCAACTGCGAGAGCATCATCGACAGGGAGGAGCCTGCGGCATTGACCACATTCATACGGCGTGTAGCCTTTTCCCTGACAAGCGCCGCGACGGCCTCCGTACGGGCATCGCCGGCAAACAGTTTCTCGATATCTGTAAGTTTCATCATATTTTTTCCAAAATTATGTAGCGGACGTTGCAAAACTTCCGGCAGTAGAGAGGGTGTTGCAGGACTAAACTTTCCGCGGTTGAAAACCGCGGCTACTACGCGAAGTCTCCTGATAATCGGTCGAATAGTAGCCGCGGTTTTCAACCGCGGTCAACTAAAATCGGG
>ERZ824598.255-NODE-255-length-89924-cov-6.410353_pt1 | contig 89924 bp, 90 predicted proteins | sample MGYA00519934_ERZ824598 | MGnify/ENA primary metagenome ERZ824598 (study PRJEB31778, sample SAMEA3449177) | human gut metagenome | biome: human gut; feature: human-associated habitat; material: faeces | place: United Kingdom | collected 2010/2012 ... | reverse complement strand
ACCCAGGGTGTTACCCTGGGCTATAAGATAAAAGCCTTACAGGCTTAGGAAATGCCCGCTGGTAAATTATCATTTATTCTTTTTTTAGAAATAATCCTTGTAAATCTGCATCCTATGTTGTGAAATAGTTATTTTTGCAAACCATAAAACAACGAAAACCTTATGATACTGATAATCGACGATGATAGTGCTGTACGCTCTTCCCTCAGTTTTATGCTGAAACGTGCAGGTTATGTAGCGCAAACCGTTCCCGGACCGCGTGAAGCAATGGATGTAGTTCGTGCCGAAGCTCCTTCGCTCATTCTGATGGATATGAACTTCACCCTCTCCACGACCGGAGAAGAAGGTTTGACCTTACTGAAACAAGTAAAGGTATTCCGTCCCGACGTGCCCGTTATTCTGATGACAGCTTGGGGTAGCATTCAGCTTGCTGTGCAGGGGATGCAGGCAGGCGCGTTCGACTTTATCACGAAGCCGTGGAACAATGCCGCACTGTTGCAACGCATCGAGACAGCCCTTGACCTGGCTGCCGTCCCGAAAGATGCGCCGGAGGAACAGAGCGAAACGCTGAATCGCAGCCATATCATCGGAAAGTCACAAGGCTTGATGGAAGTGCTGAATACAGTGGCACGCATCGCCCGCACCAATGCCTCGGTGTTGATTACCGGTGAGAGCGGAACAGGTAAGGAGCTGATTGCCGAAGCCATCCACATCAACAGCCAGCGGGTGAAACAGCCGTTTGTAAAGGTCAATCTGGGCGGTATTTCGCAAAGCCTTTTCGAGAGTGAGATGTTCGGTCATAAGAAAGGTGCTTTTACGGATGCCACCACCGACCGCATCGGCCGTTTTGAACTGGCAAACAAGGGTACCATCTTTCTGGATGAAATTGGTGACCTCGATCCTTCCTGCCAGGTGAAGTTGCTCCGGGTACTTCAGGACCAGACGTTTGAAGTGCTGGGTGACAGCCGTCCCCGCAAGACAGATATCCGCGTGGTGTCCGCCACGAATGCCGACCTCCGCAAGATGGTGTCGGAACGCACTTTCCGCGAAGATTTGTTCTATCGTATCAATCTGATAACCGTTAAACTGCCCTCTTTGCGTGAACGCCGTGAGGATATTCCTTTGCTGGCACGCCACTTTGCCGACCGCCAGGCCGAGGTGAACGGATTGCCCCGCACGGAATTCTCGGCAGATGCCCTGAATTTCCTTTCCCGTCTGCCTTATCCGGGAAATATCCGCGAATTGAAAAACCTCGTGGAACGCACCATCCTTGTCAGCGGAAAGCCGACACTGGATGCCTCGGACTTCGATGCACAATACCTGCGCCACGATGAGCCGGCGAAGGCCTCGGATTCTTCATCACTGGCGGGCATGACGTTGGACGAGATTGAGCGCCAGACTATTCTGCAAGCATTGGACCGCCATAAGGGAAATCTCAGCCAAGTGGCTATGACGCTCGGTATCAGCCGTGCCGCACTTTACAGGAGGTTGGAAAAGTTTAATATAACAGTGAACGAAAAGTGAGAATAAAGTTCTATTTCTCCATACTTGTCCTTTTCCTTTTGGGTTTAGGCGGGGTGCTTATCTACCTGGCAAAGGGGATACAGCTGTTACACCTCTATATTGTAGAGGGTATCATCGCATTTATCCTGGTGTTCCTGATTATCTTCTATCGCAAGATAGTGAAACCGATGAATATCATCGGCAGCGGTATGGAACTGTTGCGCGAGCAGGATTTCAGTAGCCGGCTCAGTAAAGTGGGACAATACGAGGCGGATCGCATTGTGAATGTGTTCAACCGCATGATGGAGCAATTGAAGAACGAACGTCTGCGCTTGCGCGAACAGAACCATTTCCTGGATTTGCTTATCCAGGCATCGCCGATGGGAGTTGTCATCACTACATTGGATGGCGAGGTGTCCCAACTCAATCCGATGGGGTTGAAAATGATGGGGGTACATCTGGAAGAGGTGATGGGTAAGAAGATGGACAATATAGATTCTCCTTTGGCTGAAGAGCTTGCCACTATTCCTAAAGACCATACCTCTGTGGTGCGGCTGAATGATGCGAATATTTATAAGTGTACCCACTCTTCCTTTATCGACAGAGGATTTCATCATCCTTTCTATCTGATAGAGAAGATGACGGAAGAGGTGATGCGTGCCGAGAAAAAGGCGTATGAGAAGGTGATTCGTATGATTGCGCACGAGGTGAATAATACGACGGCGGGCATTACGTCCACGCTCGACACGGTAGAACAGGCGCTTTCTACAGAAGACGGTATGGAGGATATTTGCGACGTGATGCGGGTTTGTACGGAGCGTTGCTTCTCTATGAGCCGTTTCATCACCCGTTTTGCCGATGTGGTGAAGATTCCCGAACCGACCCTGACTCCTGTGAAGGTGAATGAGCTGGTGTCTATGTGTAAACGCTTTATGGAAGGGATGTGCAATGACCGGAACATTCTTCTTTGGCTGGAATGTGACCCGAAGGTGGAGCCGGTGCGTCTGGATGCCGCACTCTTTGAACAGGTGCTGGTGAACATCATCAAGAATGCCGCTGAAAGTATAGAGCATGCACCCGAAGGAACGATTCAACAGGGCAGGGTTGTAGTACGCACCATTGCGCCTACCACAATAGAGGTGGTGGACAATGGTCCGGGTATATCAAAAGAGACTGAAGCCAAACTCTTCAGTCCCTTCTTTTCCACCAAGCCGAACGGGCAGGGAATCGGCCTGGTGTTTATCCGCGAAGTGTTGACGCGTCATGGGTGTACATTCTCGTTGCGCACGTATAGTGATGGACTGACGCGGTTCCGGATTATTTTTCCATAGTCTTTTTCCACGCTTTTGCGTATTCGTCAAGAATCCGCTTGATGCCCTGGCCGATGACCGCATAATCCTTTTCGTTCAGATTGGCAAGCGAAGCCCGTATGCTCCATTCCGGACCGTCGAAGCCACCGCCATTGAGCAAGACAAGAGAGGTCTCTTTCGCCAGACGGAACACAACATTCAGCGGACTGTAAGTGCGTTTCAGATACTCCACAAACTCATCTCCGTAGAATTTCCTTGCCCATACCAGCATGTCGATTTCCGTGTAATACCCTACTCGTAGCGGGTCTTTCAGCAATGTAAATCCCGTGTTATCCCACAAGGCGTGCAGACGTTTCTCGATTATCTCCATCATCTTCTGTTTATACTTGTTCTCCTTATCCAGCAAGGCGAAGGAAGCGAACAGGCTCATCTGCATCTGTTGTGGCAATGAGAGGCCAGCGGTATGGTTCAGTGCCACCTGACGGCTGTCGGCCACCATGCGGTCGATGAACTTCAATTTTGCTGGTTCCAGTGTGAGACTTGAATAACGGCGGTTCAGTTCCTCACGTTTCTCTTTCGGCAGACGGGCAATTTGTTTGTCGAAGATGTTATCTTCGTGCAGGGCGATAACAGCGTCACGCCAACCCGTAGCTCCGAAGTACTTGGAGAAAGAATACACGCAAAGCGTATTGTGTGGCAGTTCTGCCATGAACGAACGGAAGTGCGGACTGAATGTGCCGTACACATCATCTGTGATGACCATCAGATTCGGATTGTCATTCTTCACGATATTGACAATGCGCGCCATCGTCTCTGGGCTGAGGGCATAGCTGGGCGGGTTGCTGGGGTTGGTGACAAAGAGTGCTTTGACAGACGGATCTTTCAGACGGTCGATGTCCTCGTCGGTGTATTGCCAAAGGTGGAAACCGTCGTCCGTCATGCGGTTGGCATGTATCTCGGTCATGTTGAACTGGTAGCGGCTCAGTTGCGGTATCTCAATATAGGGGGTGAAGACGGGAACCATGAGGAAGATGCTGTCGCCTTTGTTCAGAAGAAAGTTTTCTTGCAAGGAGTCGAAGACATAGCACATAGCAGCGGTGCCGCCTTCGGTGGCGAAGAGGTCGTAAGTGCCGCGTGGCGGACGGTTGTCACACATTTCTTGCGCCAGATAGTCCTGTACCAGTATCTCGGTGAAGTGTAGGATGCGGTCGGGCACGGGGTATTGGTCGCCGATGATGGCTTCCGCCCATTCATGCACCAACGAGTCGGGGTCGGCGGCATGCTGCATCAACAGGTAGTTATAGGTTTGTTCCAGGAGTTGGGCACCGTGGGCGGTGTTGTTCTTTTTGAGGAACGCTTCGAAGCGGGAGGCAATGCCGGACTTTTCGGGAATGCCTGCGATGCCTTCGGGAAGGTTCATGATGCGGCGGCACTCTTCCAGTCCGAACTGCCCCAGCAGGAAGAAGGCTTCACGCGGGGTGGTGGCTATCCAGTTGGGGTTACCGCGCCCGGCATTCAGCATGGTGCGGGCGGTTTTCTTCAGGCTTTCATCGGCCATGTCGATGAGACGGTTCTTCAGCTCGAAGGGGCTGATGGTCTCCATTTTCTTTTCAAAATTCTTGGTATCCATATAATTAAGTTTAAGTTTGTATTTTATAAATTCTTCGGCTGCGGTAAACTAATTTTGTGGATGCAAGAAACTAAGCGCTGCGCTGCAAGAAACTAATATCTGCGCTGCATAAAATTATTCATACTGTAGCTATATTTGTTTCTTACAACAACTGATATACTTTCTCACAATAGATATTATACTTTCTTACAACAGTTGATGTATGAATAATTATATGCATCTTTGAGATTAGTTTCTTGCAGCGCAGAGATTAGTTTCTTGCATTGCGGAGATTAGTTTCTTACAGCCTGTAGATTCTTTGCTTCCTACGTGGCTGGAGCTAAATCAGGAGCACGATGACGACACCCCATATTATTAATAAGGTGTTACCTACAGCATATGTCACCGTATAGCCCAATGCGGGCGTTTCGCTCTCTACCGCATCTTGTATGGCACCCAGCGCAGCTGTCGTGGTGCGTGCTCCGGCGCAGCACCCCAGGGCAATGGCAGGGTGGAACTTGAATACGTATCTTGCAAGTAACAAGCCTATGATTAACGGCAGGGTAGTGGCTACGGCACCTACAATGAACAGACTTAGCCCCACATCTCGGAAACCTTGTACGAAACTCGGTCCGGCAGCGATGCCCACTACGGCGATGAACATATTCAATCCTACATTATTCAGTACCCACAGTGATGCTTCGGGAATACGGCCGAACGTGGGATGTTTGCTACGCAGCCAACCGAAGAATAATCCGGCTATCAATGCGCCGCCACTCGTGCTCAGACTGATGGGGACACCCCCGATGTGAATGGACAATGCACCAAACAAACCGCCTATCAGAATGCCCAGTCCTACAAATATCATGTCCGTCTGGTGTGTAGGCCGGTCAACATACCCTATACGCACGGCGGCACTTTCCACTTCCTGTTTGGTGCCTACCACTTCGATGACATCACCGGCATCCAGCTTGGTCTGTGCCAATACGGGGATTTCAATTCCTGCCCGTTTGATGCTGCGGATGCTGACGCCGTGCATGAATTTCTGCCTGCGGATATTGGTTACCGTCTTTCCGGCAAATGTCTTTTTGGTGATTGTGACGGGCAGGGTTTCTGCCGGGAAGTCGAGCAACTGTGCGTCCTGCACTTCTTCGCCTATCCAGTCTTCTTCGCCGATGACGTACTCACGGCGGCCGCTAAGTACGACTTCATCTCCTGTTTCGAGCACAGTATTGGGACTTACCTCCCGGACAACACCTTTCTTGCGCAGACGTTCCACGAACAGGCGTTTGTCATGTTGCTGGAAGTAAACTTCCAGGTCTATCACCCGGCGGCCCGGCTTGAACCATTCATTCTCAATCTTGTAGGCACGGAAAGTTACGGGACGGGCAGCGTGCATGAATCCGGGTTCGTCGGCTTCGGAATTGCCCATCTTAGCTTCCAGATCCTTGCAGGCAGCTTTCACTTTTTCCAGTCCGCCCAAGAGTTTGGGGCCGAGGGTGGAGAGTACCCAGGCGGAACCTGCCGTGCCGAAAACGTAAGTCACGGCGTAAGATACGGGGATGATATTGATATAACTCTGTCGTTGCGCTTCGGTGAGTCCCATGTTCGCCATAGTGTCCTCGGCCACTCCGATGACGGCAGAGATGGTTTGCGAACCAGCTAAGAGTCCGGCAGCTTCACCCGGATTGTAGCCCATCACCAGGGCGAGAAGCCAGGTCACTACCAGTATGGACACACACATCAGTACGGCAAAGCCGACTTGAGGAAGTCCGTCCTTTTTCAGTCCGCGGAAGAACTGAGGCCCTACTTTGTAGCCGACGGCGAACAGGAAGAGTAGAAAAAATACGGATTTGATGGGACCGGGTACGTCAATGTTCAGTTGGCCTACCAATACGCCTACAAGCAATACGCTTGTGACCGTTCCCAGGCTGAATTTGCCGATGCGTAGCTTGCCTAGCCAGAACCCCAGGAACAGGGTGAGGAAGATGGCAAGTTCGGGGCGTTCCCTGAGCTGGTTTATTATCCATTCCATAATTAAGTTATTTAGGTTGTTAATTGGTTTTTCCGAGGCTTTTCTGCGTCGTTTCACCTATACAACAGCTTATAAATAGAAGTGTTTCGCGCGAAAGTGGTTTTTTAGAACATTTATTGAGTAAAACTGGACTTTATAAAAGAGTTTTCTTTCGTATCTTTGCAGGCTCAAAAGAAGGATAAATGATAATTTAGCGGGCGGATGCCCGCTAAAAATTGACAATTGATAATTAACAATTAGGCTGCGCTATATTGTGCTTAAACAATCGTTCCGAATGGTAATTGTCAATTGTCAATTGTTAATTGTCAATTTTTAGCAGCAAAGCCGCTAAATTATCATTTATCTATCGTACAAAAACAGGTATGAAGTTTACTTTTTTAAGGATTTTTCTCCTCATCAGCCTTTGCTGGATGAGCCTGCCCCTGTGGGCGCAATATATGATACAAGGTGTTGTCACAGACTCGTTAACCCGTGAGCCTCTGCCTTACACATCTGTATACCTGAAAGGTACTACCGAGGGAGGTATGACCGATGACAAAGGATATTTTTCTTTCAAAACATATCGTGTCCAGGCAGTGCTGGTTATTTCTGCCGTTGGTTACAATGAGTACACTCGCCTCATTCACCCGGCACGCAGTGTTCGCTTTAACATCGCCCTTTCTCCGGCAACGTATGCACTGAACGAGGTGGTGGTGAAGCCGAAGCGGGAGCGATATAAGAAGAAAGATAATCCGGCCGTCGAATTTGTGCGACAGATGATTGCCCACCGCGACGACTATTCACCCAAAGAGCTGGATTTCTGGCAGCGGGACCGCTATGAGAAGATGACCTTTGCCATCAACAATTTCGACAGCGTGAAGCAACAGAAATGGCTTTATCGCAAATTTAAGTTCCTGACGGACTACGTGGATACTTCCGCCGTTACGGGAAAGCCTGTGCTTGCCGTTTCCAACCGCGAGTTACTGGCTACGGACTATTACCGCAAATCTCCCAAAAGCGAGAAGCAACGTGTGCATGCCCGCCGCCAGGCCGGTGTGGACGAAATGCTCTCGCAGCAAGGCATGGAGCAAGCCATCAGCGTCACGATGACGGACGTGGATATTTACGAGAATAACATCACGCTGTTCACCAATAAGTTTGTCAGCCCATTGTCCTCTATGGGGCCTTCTTTCTATAAATATTACCTCATGGACACGCTCACCATAGCGGGCCAGCCTTGTGTGGATCTGACATTCGTCCCCTTCAACTCCGAGTCATTCGGCTTTACGGGACATCTTTACGTCGCGTTGGACAGCACTTATTTCGTGCGTCGCGCCACCATGAACTTTCCGCAGAAAATCAATCTGAACTTTGTGGACTACATGTCCCTGGAACAGAATTTCACCCGTGGTGAAGACGGCACACGCCAGCTTGCGGACGAGCATATCACTACCGAGTTCAAGCTGGTGGACAACAGTGACGGCATCTATGCCAAACGGGATGTTTACTACCGGAACTACGTCTACGAACCTTCCGCGGATGCCTTGTCCGCTTTCAGGAAGCCGGAGAAAGTGATTGAGCCTTCCGAAGCCGCGCATCGCTCAGAGGCTTACTGGGATGATAACCGGCAGGTGGAAGTCAGCAAAAAAGAGACTTCGGTGGATAAGATGATGGCGCAACTCCGTACCTATCCCGTTTATTACTGGACGGAGAAGACGCTGAAAGTCCTTTTCACCGGATATATACCTGCGCCGAAAGAGAAAGAACCTCTGTTTTATATAGGTATGATGAACACTACCATCAGCGGCAATACGCTGGAAGGTGTGCGTCTGCGTGCGGGAGGTATGACGACTGCTTGGCTGAATCCACACCTATTTTATAAAGGATATATGGCTTATGGCTTTGATGACCATCGTCTGAAAGGTATGGCGGAGGTGGAATATTCTTTTCATAAGAAGAAGGAGTATGCCAATGAATTTCCTATCCATTCTTTGAAGGCGCGATATACATCGGATGTCAATCAGTATGGACAACATTACCTATATACCAGCCAGGACAACGTTTTCCTCTCCTTGAAACGTCAGAAGGATGACCGTATCGGTTATCAGCGTAAAGCCGAACTGACGTATACGAACGAGTTCCATTCCGGTTTTTCCTTCCAACTCACGAGTCGTTTCCGGCAGGATGAGTCGTCCTATCTCATCCCTTTTCTGAAACAGGACGAGATAGCAACTCCGGTGGAGAGGATATCGAATGCCGAGTTTGAAGTAAAGTTGCGCTATGCACCGAATGAGAAGTTCTTTCAGACGCAATGGAACCGCTTCCCGGTGTCATTGGATGCTCCGGTCTTCTCGCTATCGCATACGATGGCTGCGAAGGGAGTGCTGGGAGGCGATTATACCTATCATTATACGGAAGCCGGTTTCCAGAAACGTTTCTGGTTCTCGGCTTTCGGATATACGGATGTTATCCTGAAGGCAGGAAAAGTTTGGAACAAAGTACCTTTCCCGTTACTGATTATTCCGAACGCTAACCTTTCTTATACCATCCAGCCGGAGTCTTACACGCTGATGAATGCTATGGAGTTTATGAATGACGAATATGCTTCGTGGGATGTAACTTATTACCTTAATGGCTTTTTGTTCAACCGTGTGCCGCTGCTGAAAAAGTTGAAATGGCGTGAAGTCCTTTCCTTTCGCGGTTTGTACGGCAATTTGAGCGACAAGAATAACCCGTCGGTCAGCAATGACCTGTTCCGTTTCCCAGCCACGACCTCTTATATGGGCGATACTCCGTATATGGAAGTGGGCGTCGGTGTAGAAAATATTTTGAAGGTCATCCGCCTTGATTATGTCTGGCGATTAACTTACAGAAATCTGCCCGGAATTGATAAATCCGGTCTTAGAATCAGTCTGCATATGACGTTTTAACTTAAATCTTACTAATAGAACATTAAATCGGATAAAATGACGAGTCTCAATTGAACAAAATAGCCTAAATTTGAGCAATTTTTTAAACTTTAAAAGATACAATGGCAATGAAAGAAAACATTAAGCCGGCAACTGGTCGTTTGGGTGTACTGGTAGTCGGAGTGGGTGGTGCGGTCTCAACGACCATGATAACAGGTACGTTAGCTGCTCGCAAAGGGCTGTCGAAGCCGATAGGCTCTATTGCACAGATGGCCACAATACGCATGGAGAACAACGACGAAAAACTAATCAAGGACGTGGTGCCTTTGGTTGATTTGAACGACATTGTTTTTGGCGGATGGGATATTTTCCCCGACAACGCATACGATGCTGCGATGTATGCAGAAGTCTTGAAAGAAAAAGACTTGAACCTCGTGAAAGAGGAATTGCAGGCTATCAAACCGATGCCCGCAGCTTTTGACCATAACTTTGCAAAGCGTCTGAACGGTACGCATATCAAAGATGCAGCTACCCGTTGGGAAATGGTAGAGCAACTGCGTGAGGATATTCGTAACTTCAAGGCTGCCAACAACTGCGAACGCATCGCCGTGTTGTGGGCTGCAAGTACCGAAATCTACGTTCCCTTGTGCAAAGAGCATGAGTCTCTCGCTTCGCTGGAAGCAGCCATGAAGGCGAACAACACGGAAGTGATTTCTCCGAGTATGTGCTACGCTTACGCTGCTATTGCAGAAGGTGCTCCGTTCATCATGGGTGCTCCTAACTTGTGTGTAGACACTCCGGCTATGTGGGAATTCTCTAAGAAGATGAATGTGCCCATCGCCGGTAAGGACTTCAAGAGCGGCCAGACACTGATGAAAACCGTTCTCGCTCCGATGTTCAAGACTCGTATGCTGGGTGTAAGCGGTTGGTTCTCTACCAACATCCTGGGTAACCGCGACGGTGAAGTGCTCGATCAGCCAGAAAACTTCAAGACGAAAGAAGTCAGCAAACTGTCTGTTATCGATAACATTCTTGAACCGGAAAAATATCCCGATCTTTACGGCGACGTTTACCACAAGGTTCGTATCAACTACTATCCTCCCCGCAAAGACAATAAGGAAGCATGGGACAACATCGATATCTTCGGATGGATGGGTTATCCGATGGAAATCAAAGTAAACTTCCTCTGCCGTGACTCTATCCTTGCAGCTCCTATCGCGCTCGACCTCGTTATCTTCAGTGACCTGGCATTGCGTGCAGGCATGTCTGGCATCCAGACTTGGCTGTCATTCTTCTGCAAGAGCCCGATGCACGACTTTGAGCATGAACCGGTACACGACCTGTTCACTCAATGGAGAATGGTGAAAGAAACAATCCGTACGATGGTAGGTGAAAAATCACCGAGCTATTTGGATTAATCAATAATAATAAGGTGATAAGGTGGTAGAGTGATAAAGTGGTAATGTAGTATTACTTTACCGCCTTACCACTTTATCACCTTATCACTCTTTTATATCTTTTTTCTATGAAGAAACCTTCATTCTTCCCTGTCCTTATAGGCACGGGCTTTGGCTCGGGCTTTTCCCCTTTTGCTCCGGGCACGGCAGGTGCTTTGCTGGCTACGCTTGTCTGGTTCGGGTTCGCTATGTTTATATCAGAAACTTGTTTGTTGTGGACGACTGTCGCATTGGTGTCGCTATTCACCGTAGCCGGTATATGGGCTACCGACCGACTGGAACCCTACTGGGGTGAAGATCCTTCGCGCGTGGTGGTGGACGAGATGGTAGGAGTGTGGATTACGCTTCTGGCAGCTCCGGCCGGTCACGTCTGGTATGGACTGGCAGCGTTTGTGCTGTTCCGTTTTTTTGATATTCTGAAACCGCTGGGTATTCGGCGGATGGAAAAACTGCCGGGCGGAGTGGGAGTGATGATGGACGACGTACTGGCGGGAGTGTATGGTTTTATTGTCTTAATTGTGGCAAGATGGCTGATAGAGTAAAGGAAAAGAGCCGGTTGGCTGGTTGGCGTAGGGAAGTATGGCTTTTTATGAAGGCCCAGCTCTCTGCACAGGTAGCCACGGTGATAGATTTTCTGATTACTATTCTTTTGGCGAAATTATTCGGTATATATTATTTGTATGCCACATTCATCGGTTCGGTGGTTGGCGGTATAGTCAATTGTGTGATAAATTATGAATGGGTGTTCAAGGCGGAAGATTGCAAAAAGATACATGTAGGATTGAAGTATTTCGTCGTTTGGGGTGGGAGCATCCTGATTAATACGTGGGGCACTTTTGCCTTGACGGAGTGGTTGGCACGGATGAAGTGGGTGAACGGATTGTTGGGATATTATGTCTACGATGTGTTCATCTTATCTAAGATTACCGTGGCGCTGTTGGTTGCATTTTTTTGGAATTATTACTTGCAACGATTCTTCGTTTACCGGAACCACAACTTAAAAAGATTTCTGAAACAACGTTTGGAACATAAATAGAATGAACATGAATTATAGAGATTGGCTGCAACAGGTGATATATAAGATTATCAACCCCGTTGTGCGCGGCATGATTAAAATAGGCATTACGCCTAACTTTATTACTACTACCGGATTAGTGCTAAACATAGTGGCTGCCGGTGTATTTGTTTATGCAGGAAAATACACTGATTCCAAAGAAGACCTTTCTTTGGTGGGCTGGATGGGAGGACTCATACTTTTTGCCGGGCTGTTTGATATGATGGATGGACGTGTGGCACGCTTAGGTAATATGTCTTCCACGTTTGGCGCATTGTATGATTCGGTGCTTGATCGTTACAGTGAACTGTTTACATTATTCGGCATTTTTTACTATCTTATATTGCAGGGGTATTTGGTAGGTTCTATTATCACGTTTCTTGCTCTGATCGGTTCGTTGATGGTAAGTTATGTACGTGCGCGCGCCGAAGGTCTTGGACTGGAGTGTAAGGTAGGTTTCATGCAGCGTCCCGAACGGGTGGTGTTGACCGCGCTGGGAGCCTTGTTCTGCGGTATCTTCTCTGATTGTACACTTTTTGACCCGATGCTGATATTGATTGTTCCGATGGCAGTGATTGCCGTATTTGCTAATCTGACAGCTTTTGTCCGTCTGGCACATTGCTATAAACTATTGAATAAATGATAAGAAAGTATCTTCCTCCGATGAGAGAAACGGTGCTGGTAGTGGCCATTACGGTGGCTTTCTTGTTGCTGACGGCTACGTGTATCGGGCTTCGTTCGGAGCATTTTCTGATGTCGGGTTTGTTTCTGGTTCTGTTTTTTGCAGGAAAGACAACCCGTAAACTGGCAGTAGCGTTACTGCCTTTTGTTGTTTTTGCGGTTTCCTATGACTGGATGCGGGTATATCCTAATTATCAGGTGAATCCTATTGATGTGCAGGGCTTGTATGAGGCCGAAAAGTCTCTTTTCGGCATATCGGTGAATGGAGCGGTGCTTATTCCCTGTGAATATTTTGCTATACATCATTGGGCTGTTGCTGATTTCTTTGCAGGGGTGTTCTATCTTTGCTGGGTGCCTGTGCCTATTGCTTTCGGCTTGTGGCTTTATCTGAAGGGCGAACGCCGGATGTATCTGCGTTTTGCAATGGTTTTTCTGCTTGTGAATCTGATTGGTTTTGCTGGATATTATATTCATCCTGCGGCACCACCCTGGTATGCCATGAATTATGGTTTTGAGGCTATGCTGGATACTCCCGGAAATGTAGCGGGACTGGGACGTTTTGATGAGTTGATGGGATACACTATTTTCGATTCAATTTATGGACGTAATGCCAATGTGTTTGCTGCTGTGCCTTCGTTGCATGCGGCGTATATGGTTGTGACATTGGCTTATGCGATAATGAATCGTTGCAAGGGCTGGCTGATAGCATTGTTTGCCTTTATTATGGTGGGCATCTGGTGTACGGCCGTTTATTCGGGGCATCATTATCTGATTGATGTTTTGTTAGGAATCTCCTGTGCACTGCTGGGCATTCTGGTTTTCGAGAAAGGATTGATGAAATGGGGAGCGTTTAAACGCTTCTTCGAAAGGTATAGTAAATACATTAAATGATAATTTAGCGGCGTAGCGCTGGATCAAGGTTTCCTTTCGGCATACTAATTGACGTGATAGTGCCTGGTAGGCTGAAAGCCTTTTATCTTATAGCCCAGGGCAACGCCCTGGGGGATTGCCATGTGTTTCTCTTTGCGCCCTGTAAGGGCATAACAGCACACATGGGCTTTTGCCCTTACAGGGCGTAAGATTGTGGGATCACCCATTACCCAGGGTGTTACCCTGGGCTGTAAGATAAAAGCCTTTCAGGCTTAGGGGATGCACGCTGGTAAATTATCATTTATCAAAGCCTTTTTAGTGCCAGTTTGATAACCTGTTCCACTGGTGCGTCCGGTTTTTCTTTCAGTATCGCCAACACCACTTTTTGTGACGGAGCCTGTGCAAAACCTAACATCGTCAATGCGGCAATTGCTTCTTCCTGCACCTGTGCGTTGGCGGCCGTCAGCATTCCGCCGAGACTTCCCATCGTACTTCCGGCAGCTGCGGCACCTGTTTTGATTTTATCTTTCAAATCCACAATTACCCGTTGTGCTGTCTTCAGTCCGATACCTTTTACCGATTTCAGCATATTCGCATTTTCCGTACTGATCACATTCACCAACTCTGCAGGTGAGAGTGCCGAAAGTATCATCCGTGCAGTGTTTCCACCGATACCCGATACGGAAATCAGCAACAGAAACAGTTCCCGTTCCTGCTTATCCGCAAAGCCGTAGAGAATATAGGCATCCTCGCGTATAGCCTCGTAGATATATAATTTACACTCCTTTTTGCCCTGGATAGCAGCATATGTATTCAATGAAATATTAACGGCATATCCCAATCCGTTACAGTCGATAACTGCGGTTGCCGGGCTGAGCTCGGCAAGTCCGCCTCTGATGTATTCTATCATAATGCTTATATAACGGGCGCGCGCGTTGAATATTGTGTTTCCTCACAATAGAGTCAAGAGAGTTTTACGGAACTTTTTCCGCTGGAAATTGTTTTAGAGAAGTAGGTAATTGAAGTTGTGTGAGTTTGAAACAAGTCTTAATAAAGAAAAAAACTCCGTGGAACTATGTGTCGTTTTGTGGTGGTTTTAAATGAAAATGATTACTTTTGCGCCGATAAAATAGAAAACTGATAAATAAATACAATAAAAGAATGAAAAAAGTAAGAGCAGCCATCGTGGGCTACGGCAATATCGGGCAATACGTGCTCGAAGCATTGCAAGCAGCTCCCGACTTTGAAATTGCCGGTGTTGTGCGCCGTGCAGGAGCAGAGAACCGTCCCGCGGAACTGAGTGAATATCCTGTTGTAAAGAATATCAAGGAATTGGAAGGCGTTGATGTAGCGATTCTTTGCACACCAACCCGTAGCGTAGAAACTTATGCTAAAGAGATTCTTGCCCTCGGCATCAATACGGTTGATAGCTTTGATATCCATACAGGTATCGTAGATTTGCGCCGTACACTGAATGCTGCTGCCAAAGAACATAACGCAGTTTCTATCATTTCCGCAGGCTGGGATCCGGGAAGTGACTCTATCGTGCGTACTATGTTGGAAGCTATTGCTCCGAAAGGAATCACATACACCAACTTCGGTCCGGGAATGAGCATGGGACATACCGTTGCTGTAAAAGCTGTTGACGGTGTGAAAGCCGCCCTTTCTATGACAATTCCTACGGGAACAGGCATTCATCGCCGTATGGTTTACATCGAACTGAAAGAAGGTTATGAGTTCGACAAAGTAGCTGCTGCAATCAAGGCGGACCCATACTTTGTGAACGATGAGACACATGTGAAACAAGTTCCCAGTGTGGATGCTCTGCTCGATATGGGGCATGGCGTAAACCTCACACGCAAAGGTGTTTCAGGTAAAACCCAGAACCAACTGTTCGAGTTCAATATGCGCATCAATAACCCTGCGCTTACTGCTCAGGTACTGGTTTGTGTGGCTCGTGCTTCCATGCGTCAGCAACCGGGTTGCTACACCATGGTCGAGGTTCCCGTTATTGATCTTTTGCCGGGAGACCGTGAAGAGTGGATCGGACACTTGGTGTAAATAAATACGATTGATATTTAGCTAAATAAAATAGACCATCTATTCCAATCGGATAGATGGTCTATTTGCTTTAAACAGATGGTCTGTTTCATCCGAACAGACCATCTGTTATTATAAGGTAGACTATATGTTAGAACAGGAACCGCAGAATATCATTGAAGTTTGCCCAAAGCAGCAATCCGAACAGCAGGAACATACCTACCATTTGCGCACGTTCCATAAACTTATCGCTTGGCTTGCGTCGGGCCACAATCTCGTAAATAAGGAACAGCACATGTCCGCCATCCAATGCCGGAATAGGCAGAATATTCATGAAGGCAAGAATAATGGAGAGGAATGCCGTCATGTACCAGAACTGATGCCAATCCCATGTAGCGGGGAAGATACTGCCGATGGTTCCGAAGCCACCCAGTTGCTTGGCTCCTTCTTTGGAGAAGAGATATTTCATTTGTCCTACGTAGCCTTTCAGCGTTTTCACACCCAATGCCGCACCGGCAGGGAGAGAAGCCAGGAAACTATATTCTTTTCTCACTACGGGAAGCAATTGATTGGTGGTTATACGCGCTACTACACCCATCTCATACAAAGAATCTGTGGCAAGAGTTATCGTATCTGTTACTCCGGCACGCACATATGTCAACGTGATATCATGAGGAGCCGAACCGTCTTTCTGTCGGCGTAGCATTTCCTTTTTAAAATCGAAATAAGCGATGTTCTCTCCATCCAATTGCGTGATGCTGTCACCCGGCTGCAGTCCGGCAAGGGCGGCGGGACGATTGGCACAGATGCTGTCAATCACATACGGATAGCGGAATGAGGCAAAACGTACGCTGTCGGCCAGCAAACGTTCCATCATGTCTTCGGGAATATAAACCGAGGCTTGTTCTCCACCACGCAGCACGGTTACTTGACGGGCATCGACGATACTTGTCAGCAAGTCACCGTCATAGCGTTCGAAAGGTACGCCATCGGCAGATATCAGTATATCACCGTTGCGGAAACCGATGTTTTTTGCTGTTTCGTTGAATTCCATACCCAGCGGGGCTTTCTGTACCGGGACATATTCATCTCCCCATGTAAAGAGTATCATGGAGTATATGAACAACGCCAACAGGAAGTTGAACACCACGCCGCCTACCATAATCAGCAATCGTTGCCATGCCGGTTTGGCACGGAATTCCCACGGTTGCATGGGTTGCTGCATCTGTTCGGTATCCATAGACTCATCTATCATACCTGATATCTTCACGTAGCCACCCAACGGCAGCCAACCGATGCCATATTCTGTATCACTGTTTTTGGGCTTGAACTTGAACAGAGTGAACCAGGGATCGAAGAACAAGCAAAACTTTTCTACCCGGGTCTTGAAGAGGCGGGCGAAGAGGAAGTGCCCTCCCTCATGAACGATAACGAGCAACGAAAGGCTCATAATGAGTTGCAGGGCACGAATCAAAAATGTTTCCATCTAATAAACTTTCTATTTTACTATTAACTACTATTACTATCTTAATTCTCCTCTTCCCAGGAGGAGGAGCACCCCGTAGGGAGGGGAGGTGGTAGGCAAAAATAGAATACCTGTTAACTATCGAGGTTAAGGAAGTTTTTCTTACCTACCACCCCGCCCTTCGGGCACCCCTCCTTCGAGGAAGAGGGGAATTGAGATACTCTATTTATACCTGTATGATTTATTTTATCAACTCCTGTGCAATCCGGCGCGTCATCGCATCCGTAGCCACATAGTCTTCATATTCAGGCTTCTCTACGAACGATACAATCGACATCGCCTTTTCTATCACATCACTCATTCCGAGGAATGAAATCTCATCCCGCAGGAAAGCGGCTACCACCACTTCATTCGCCGCATTAACGATGCAAGGCATGTTTCCACCCTTATGCAAAGCCTCGTAGGCTAATGCCAGATTACGGAAACGTGTCGTATCCGGTTGTTCAAATGTCAGGTTCGTGCACATCTTGAAGTCCAGCCGTGGGAATGATGCTTTCAGACGTTGCGGATAAGAGAATGCATACTGAATGGGCAAACGCATATCCGGCATACCCAATTGTGCTTTCACCGCGCCATCTTCAAACTGCACCATCGAATGGATGATGGATTGAGGATGTACTACCACTTCAATCTGGTCGGGCCGTACACCAAACAGCCATTTAGCCTCTATCACCTCGAATCCTTTGTTCATCATCGAAGCGGAGTCAATCGTAATCTTCGCCCCCATATCCCAGTTGGGATGTTTCAGGGCTTGCGCTTTGGTAACCGTAGCCAGTTGCTCCATCGTGCAACTGCGGAACGGTCCACCGGATGCCGTAAGAATAACCTTCTCTATCGGATTGTCAAGTTCTCCTGCCAAACACTGGAAAACAGCCGAATGTTCGGAATCTACCGGCAGTATAGGTGTACCGGAAAGGCGTGCCAACTCGTTTATCAACTCTCCGGCCACAACAAGCGTTTCCTTGTTGGCAAGGGCGATAGGCTTACGGGCACGTATAGCGTTCATTGTCGGTTTCAGTCCGGCGTAACCCACCATGGCCGTCAGGACGATATCAATCTCAGAGTCTTCCACAATCTGGCAGATGGCGTCTGTGCCTGCATATACTTTGATAGGCAGGTCGGCGAGCGCCTCTTTCAGTTGGGCATATTTTGTTTCGTTGGCTATGACCACTGCTTCAGGCTTAAACTTGCGTGCCTGGGCAATGAGCTCTTCTACCCGGTTATTGGCTGTCAGCACATATGCTTCGTACTGGTCGGATTGCTCTTCAATCACCTGTAACGCTTGTGTACCGATGGAACCTGTAGAACCGAGTATCGCAATTTGTTTTTTCATCTATATATCACTTATCACTAAAATACAATGTACTGTTCCGGATTTACCGCCCGTCCTTTATGCCACAATTCAAAGTGCAGGTGGGGACCGGTGGTCAGTTGTCCGCTGTTTCCTACCAGGGCAATGGCTTCTCCGGCTTGCACGGCATCACCTTCCCGTTTCAGCAGGGAGCCGCAATGCTTGTACACAGATACGAAGTCCTGGTTGTGCTGTACCTCTATCACATATCCCGTTTCGGCGGTGTAGGTGCTCAGTATGACTGTACCGTCCAGCGTAGCGAGTACACTTTCTCCGGGATTGGCGGCGATGTCCGTACCGTAATGTTTCCTGTCGGCATCAAATTTATCAGTAATCATACCCCGTGTAGGGCGATAGAATATCAGTCCTTCTATGTCGGGGCGGGTGGTGATGCTTGTCAGGTTATACTTTTCCGTTTCTTCATATTGCTTGCGGAAATCAGCTTCGCGCTGTGTGCGCTCCATCAATGAATCTTCACGCACGGTGGTCAGCGAATCCATAGATTGTACTGTGTCTACACGCACAGTTCCGCGGAAGATATCCTGTATATTCATTATATACAGATTCTGACGTTCCACCAATTGTTGGAGTGAGTCGGCACGCAGAGCATTTTCCACTACCTGGGCGCGGACATCACTGTTCATATACCCCGGCAGGTAGTTGCGCAAAGGAGTAAAAGTAATGATGGCGGCGGCAATCAGAAACAGGACCGTCAGCACGGAAAGCAACACAGAGATACCGTTCAGTTTGGACACACGGATACCTACCACTTCTTCAAGTGTATTCTCGTTGATAATGGTCAGTTTATATTTAAACTTGATGTTGCTCCAAAAAGCTTTATGCCGTTTCTTTTTCACCATACGCGCTAATCACTTTATTACTCTATCACTATTTTACACTTCTTCAGTCTCATCCAGTGCCAGCAAACCTTCCGGTAGTTCCATTGTAATTACTTTATGTTCCTGGTCAATGTTGATGATGAAATCTTCTTGTGCAGGAATCAGCAATTCTTCTCCCTGATGGTCTACTACAAACAAAGTGTTGATGGTTGCAGTGTCTACTTCCGTCACTTCTCCCAAATCTCCATGTTTTACTTCTTCTATCCGGAAACCTACGAAGAAGTCCCACGTCAGTTCACCCGGTCCGGCATCCCCGGCATGTTTGGCAGGGAAGTAAACTTCCACATTGGTAAACATCCGTGCACGTTCCGCCGTGTCCACTCCTTCCAGCTTCACCAGCGCGGTGGAGTCGGAGCGGAAACGATATTCTTCCAGAAAGAAAGGTACGAAAATACCATCCAGCAGGCAGATGAGATATTCCGCTTCCACCCGGTCGAAGATATCATCGGTGAATGTGAATGACAACTCGCCATGAATGCCATGCGGCTTGTTGAACACTCCTATCTTATATACGTCTTCTTTCTTTATCACTTACCTAATATATTATATTCTTGTTATTCTTGCTCCAATGGCGTTCAGTCTTCTTTCAATATCCTGATAGCCACGGTCAATCTGTTCTATGTTATGAATCCGGCTGATTCCTTCCGCACTCATGGCGGCAATCAGCAATGCAATACCGGCGCGGATATCGGGTGAGGTCATGTTCCCGCCCCGCAGGCGCATTGCATGGTTATGGCCGATGACAACTGCACGGTGAGGGTCGCAGAGGATAATCTGTGCTCCCATATCTATCAGCTTGTCCACAAAAAACAGGCGGCTTTCGAACATCTTCTGATGAATAAGTACGCTGCCTTTAGCCTGAGTGGCGACAACGAGCAGCACACTCAGCAAGTCCGGCGTCAGTCCGGGCCAGGGAGCGTCGGCGATGGTCATGATAGAACCGTCGATAAACGACTCTATCTGATACGTTTCCTGTGCGGGCACGTAGATATCATCTCCCTGCTGTTCGAGCTTGATGCCGAGGCGGCGGAAACTTTCGGGGATAATACCCAGATTCTCGTATGATACGTTTTTGATAGTCAGTTCACTCTGCGTCATTGCTGCCATACCGATGAAACTGCCCACTTCAATCATGTCGGGAAGTATGGTATGTTCCGTACCGTGCAACTCATCCACGCCTTCAATCGTCAACAGGTTGGAGGCGATGCCTTGTATCCGCGCACCCATGCGGTTCAGCATCTTGCAAAGTTGTTGCAAATACGGCTCACAGGCAGCATTATAAATAGTGGTGGTTCCTTTGGCAAGTACTGCCGCCATGACGATGTTGGCTGTTCCGGTAACCGAAGCCTCGTCCAGCAGCATGTAAGTCCCTTTCAGTTCGCGGGCAGAGATTTCATAAGCCTCACGTTCGGCATTATAGGAGAAATCGGCTCCCAGATTCTGTATGCCTATGAAGTGTGTATCCAGACGGCGGCGTCCTATCTTGTCCCCGCCAGGTTTGGAAATCATGGCCTTGTGGAAACGTGCCACCATCGGCCCGATAAGCATCACTGAACCGCGCAAGCTGGAACATTTTTTCAGGAATTCATCACTTTCCAGATAACTTAAATCCAGTTTCTCCGCTTTGAAGCTATATGTATCGATGCCTTTCTTGGATACCGTGACTCCCATGTCACGCATCAGTTGAATGAGATTGTTGACGTCCAGGATGTCCGGAATGTTGTGTACGGTCACCTCTTCGGCTGTCAACAGCGTGGCGCAGATAATCTGCAATACCTCGTTCTTTGCGCCTTGCGGATGAATCTCGCCGGATAGTCTGTGTCCTCCTTCAATTACAAATGATGCCATATATTGTGATTTTAGATTTTTAATTTATGATTTATGATTTATGATTTATGAACGGACTGCCGGCTTATAAATCATAAATCTGAAATTATAAATCAATTAGTATTTCCGTTTGTTGTTCCGGTTGTCTCTCCGGTTATTCTGGTTGTTCACCTTCGGACGGTAATTCTGGTTGATACGTTCAGCCATCAGTCGGATGATGTCGTCCGTCATTTGCAGTTTGCCGTTGGAGTATTCGTCAAGGTCTTCTGCAATCTTGCGGTCGTCTACGGTATCTTTGTTCCAGGCCATGAAGTCTTTCTTCATGTGATTGCAAATCAGGGCAATCAGGTTTTGTTTTTCTTCACCTTCGGGGAATTCTATTGCTTTCTTTATCAGCACTTCCAATGTACGGCCGTAGTGGCGGTAGCGGATTTTTGTACTGGGATAGGGGATAGGTCCTGGTTTGGTGTTCAGATTGTCTTTACGGATGATTTCGTACGGGTAGTCGATGTCCAGCTTGAAATCGGACATGATAGCCAGGTGGTCCCACAACTTATGTTTGAAATCGGGTACATCACGTAAATGGGGAAACATATTACCCATAATGTTGATAATGGTGTTGGCACAACGCTGGCGCTCAGCACGGTCTTCGATTGTCAAAGCGTGGTCGACCATGTTCTGGATGCTGCGTCCGTATTCCGGCAGGGGCATCCGTTTTTGTTGAGTGTTATATTGCATACTTGGTTAAATTGAAACTATATTTTAATGTTAAAATCAAATAAGGTCTTGAGCGAGGCCAATTAAAGACTACAAAATGAATTAGAGGAGCTTCTTGGGTTGGGAGGCCACGAATTCTTTCAGATAGAACGGCTCGAAATAAGCTACATCCTTGAAGTCCTTTTCAGCTACTGCTTTCTCGGCAAGGGGGAACATCATCTTTGCCAGCGGGCGGATGTCGTCGATAAAGTGTGCATTGGGATGCGTGATTTTACCCTTACATTTTTCCGCTCCGTCTCCGAAGAAATAAACGGGATGCTGGTCCAGGAATTCCGTATAAGAGTTCTCGTCTACAATGTCGGCGGCAATGTCGCGTACAGGTTTCAGGGCACGGTCGTAGATGGCGGCGTATACTTCCATGCGGCGTGCATCAATCATCGGGCACAGCAACGCGTCATCGGGCAGTTCATCGTGATAGAGCAACACGGGCACGCATTGCACCTTCAACGTCGGAAGTCCTATCAACGGAATATTGCGTCCGTAGCAAACACCTTTCGCCATAGATACGCCAATGCGAAGTCCGGTATAAGAACCCGGTCCGCAACTCACCGCTACGGCGTCAATCGGCATCGCGTGGCTGTCGGCAAACGACAATGCTTCGTCTACAAATACTCCCAGTAAAACTGCATGTGAAGGGCCGTTGAGGTCTTCTTTCGTAAAAACATTTTGTCCATCTTCACTCACGGCAACGGAGCATGCAGAGGTGGACGTTTCGATATGTAAAATGCACGACATAGCTTTCTTATTATTAATCGCTTCTTTATTCTTGTTTTAAAAGTGGCAAATTTACAGGTTTATTTTCAGATACACAAGCGAATCTAAAAAGGGTTCAGTATCTTTCTTACGGCATTATTGGGAGTGTTTTTAGATTATTTCTATCTTTGCTTCCGATTTTAGGAATAAATGCAGAATTCGTTAACATAAAATAACCGGCACAAGGAGGCTGTTGTATCTGTAATTATGATTATAGCTATTATTATCGTAGTTTTGGTTTTGGTGGTGATTTCCATGTACAACTCGTTGGTGAGGAAGAAAAATCAGATAGAAAATGCTTTTGCCACTATTGATGTGATGTTGAAACAACGCTTTGACCTGATCCCTAATCTGGTGGCGGCAGTACAGCAATATGCCAAGCATGAAGCTGATACTTTCTCGGCAATAACGGAAATGCGAAATAAAACTTACACTGCTCTTAATGACAGCGAGAAGGCGGACTTTGACAGGATGTTTTCTAAAGTCCGTACACAGTTTTTCGCCGTAGCGGAGAATTATCCCGAATTGAAAGCGTCAGAGAACTTCCTTCAGCTGCAACGTTCGCTGAATGAAACGGAAGAACAACTGGCTGCTGCGCGTCGCACCTATAATGCTTCTGTAACCGAATATAATAATGCAGTCCAGTCGTTCCCCACAAATCTGCTGGCAGGTATGTTTGGCTTTACGAGAAAAGAAGTGCTGACGATTCCGGAAGCGGAACGAGCAACCCCGAATGTGAAGAATTTATTTAATTCATAAAAAGACAACCGGGCAATGGGCTATGTCGACTTTGACTCTCTGGCGCAGAAACTGACTCCCACGTTACAGGTTCTGGAGGGTAAGCGTAAGGAACTCTTGAAGAAAGGTTGTTCCGAAGGGGCGCGTTATGCTGCCCTTTTTCTGATAGTAGGAGTTATTATCCTGATAATATTAAAATTGGAGGGAATCTTTGCTCTGATAGTTATTGCTGTCATATCAGTGATTATTTTCTTCACTTGTGTAAATAATAAGTCGAAAATAGTTTCTTCTTTTTATAAAGAGGAAGTGGTAAACGAAGTCATTCATGCCTTTTGTCCGGATGCTACATTTACTCCGGATTCAGGAATAGATGAGAGTGTTTTTGAAAATTGCGGCTTGTTCATCTCCCCCGACCGTTATCATGCAGAAGACCTGATAGAAGGTTGTTTGGGTAAAACCAGTTTCGTCTGTTCGGAAGTACATGCGGAAGAGCGCAGGACACGTTCCACTAAAAATGGGGTGCAGCATTATTGGGTAGATATCTTCAAGGGATTTCTTTTTATAGCTGATTTTCATAAAGATTTTCAGGGGGAGACCACCATTTTGCGGAACAGTCTGTTCAAACTTAAAATGGGAGCATCGAGAGTGAAGATGGAGAGTCCTGAATTTGAAAAAGTTTTTGATGTCTTTTCCACTGACCAGATTGAGGCCCGTTATCTGATTACTCCGTCTATGATGGAAAGAATGTTGAAGCTGGATAATAACTTCAAGAAAGGGATTACCATCAGTTTCCGTAATTCAACGATTCTGGTTGCCATACCGGATTCTAAGAACCGTTTTGAAGCCGACGTGTGGAGTTCTTTGAATGATATGAACCTTCTTAAATCAGACTTTGCAGTGCTTCAGTCCTTGTTGGCTATTGTGGATGAATTAAACCTGAACACACGCATTTGGAGTAAAGAGTAAACAGTAAACAATATCACTTATTTCATGAATAATTTTCGCTAATGAAATTATTCATGTAATTTTGCGGAAAACTAAAAGAATCTTATGATACAATCCATGACGGGTTACGGTAAAGCAACCGCTGAACTGCCCGATAAAAAAATCAATGTAGAAATCAAATCGCTCAATAGTAAAGCGATGGATCTGTCAACCCGCATCGCTCCCCTTTACCGGGAAAAAGAAATAGAAATCCGCAACGAGATTGCTAAAGCGCTGGAACGTGGAAAGGTGGATTTCAGTCTGTGGATTGAAAAGAAGGATGCCTGCGAACTTGTGACTCCCATCAATCAGGATGTGGTTGTGGCTTATTACGAGCGCATCCGTACCATCTCCGAAACTACCGGTATCCCCGTGCCCGAGGACTGGTTTGCCACCTTGCTTCGCCTGCCGGATGTGATGACCAAGAATGATATACAGGAACTGAGCGAAGAAGAATGGAATGCTGTTCATGCTACCATACTCCAAGCTGTTCAAAGTCTGGTGGACTTCCGCAAGCAGGAAGGTGCGGCTTTGGAGAAGAAATTCCGCGAGAAAATCTCCAATATCGCCCATTTGCTGACTACCGTTGATCCTTACGAAAAGGAGCGTGTGGAGAAAGTCAAAGAGCGTATTACCGATGCTTTGGAAAAAACGATCAGTGTGGATTATGACAAGAACCGTCTGGAACAGGAACTCATCTACTACATTGAGAAACTGGATATCAACGAAGAAAAACAACGTCTCGGCAACCATCTGAAATACTTCATCAATACGATGGAAGAAGGAAACGGACAAGGCAAGAAATTAGGCTTTATCGCTCAGGAGATGGGACGTGAAATCAATACGCTTGGCAGTAAGTCCAATCATGCCGAAATGCAGAAGATCGTGGTGCAGATGAAGGATGAACTGGAACAAATCAAGGAACAAGTATTGAATGTGATGTAAAAGAAATAATAATTCTAACGTATGGGCAAGCTCATTATATTTTCAGCCCCCTCAGGCTCAGGCAAATCAACCATTATCAACTATCTGCTGACGCAGAACCTCAATCTTGCATTCTCTTGTTCTGCCACCAGCCGTCCGCCGCGCGGAACAGAACAGCACGGTGTGGAGTATTTCTTCCTTTCTCCCGATGAATTTCGTCAGCGCATTGCCAATGACGAATTTCTGGAATATGAAGAAGTCTATAAGGACCGTTATTACGGAACATTGAAATCCCAGGTAGAAACTCAATTGGCTGCCGGACAGAATGTGGTTTTCGATGTGGACGTTGTGGGCGGTTGCAATATAAAGAAGTATTATGGCGACCGTGCTTTGTCGGTATTCATTCAGCCCCCCTCGGTAGAGGAATTGCGTAAGCGCCTGGTAGGACGTGGAACGGATGCGCCCGAAGTAATAGATGCCCGTGTGGCCAAAGCGGAGTATGAGCTGACGTTTGCCGATAAGTTTGATGTCGTGGTAGTTAATGATGACTTGGAAAAGGCTAAGGCTGAGGCTTTGAAGGTGGTCAGAGAATTTGTGGAAAAATAATGATGGCGGTTAAGGATTCAAAGAAAACGGCAAGACGGATGATGGTGGTTGCTGTTGTCATTGGTTTAGCAGCATTGGCTTTGGACATTGTGGCAATCACTATGCAGCAATGGATTATTGCTATTGGTATGACGTTTGTGATTGCCCTGCAAACCATTAATTTCTTGCAATGGAAAAAGAGGCTAAAATGAAAACGGGTATCTTCAGCGGTTCTTTCAATCCGGTGCACATCGGACATCTTGCTCTTGCCAACTACCTGTGTGAATATGAAGGACTGGATGAAGTGTGGTTTCTTGTGACCCCTCATAATCCGCTGAAAATAGAGGCCGAACTGATGGATGACGAGCTCCGTCTGAAGTTAGTTCAACTGGCCATAGCCGGTTATCCCCGTTTTAAGGCTTCTGATATTGAATTTCATTTACCCCGCCCGTCCTATACCATCCATACGCTGGATAAACTGAAAGAGACTTATCCCGACCGGGAGTTTCATCTGATTATCGGTTCGGACAATTGGGAACTTTTCCACCGTTGGTATCAGTCGGAACGTATTCTTGCCGAAAACCATCTTCTTGTTTATCCTCGTCCCGGTTATCCGGTTCCTTCAGATTCTCTTCCGGCGAATGTGAAGGTGGCTTCTTCGCCTACTTTCGAAATCAGTTCTACTTTCATCCGTCAGGCGATGGAGGAAGGAAAAGATGTTCGTTACTTCCTCCATCCGGCGGTTTATGAGGCATTGCTTTCTGCGTTTTCCCGCTGAAAGGATATAATGCTTTATTCTTGATTCTTCTTTATATAAACCACTGAGCGTCCTCCGCCCCGTTTGCGGATAATGCCTTCCGCCAGATATTCCTGTAAATCGCAGATGGCACGGCGGTCGGTCACATTTGTTAGTCGGGAGTACTCGGCGCGTGTGATGCAGACGTTTGCTTCCAGGAATTTCAGCATCATCTCTTTTCTTTTTTCGGGGAGAACTGCCGGTTTCTTGGTCGCCATCTTCTTGTCCTGTCTTTCTAAATGCATTTGATGCCTCACGTATTTTTTGAAGTCTTTGCTTGGACGGAACTTTACCGTTTCGAACCGTACGGACTCGGCACGGATATCTTTTTTGTTCATGGCGGGTCGTGTGCATTTCAGTGTAGTGCTGAAGTAGCCCAACTCGTCAAATTCCACATTGTAGCCTTCGGCAAGCCAGTCGCCCAGTGCATTACTGATGGCTTGCATGATGCCCACTATCATGGCATGCGGCATGTGCTGCTCCTTCATCACCCGTTCCTGAAACTCTTTTGCGGTAATGGTGCCTTTGGGGCACACACGTGCATGTAACGGTCTTTTTTTTCCTTCGCCACTGGGGTCCGGTGTTTCGTAGAGGTCATAGAAAGTACTCATAATATATGTTTTTAAGAGGTTTATACTTCCGTAGAAACAAACTGGCACCGAGACTGCAAGAAACTAATGTCGGATGTGCTACGAACTAATATTTTTCATACTAAAAAGTATTCATACTACAAATATAATAGTTTCTTACAATAATTGTTCTATTTACTTACAATAATTATAGAATTTTCTTACAACAGTTGATGTATGAATAGTTTTTAGGCAACAAGAAATTAGTTCCTTGCGGTGCGGGGATTAGTTTGTAGTAGGTTTGATATTAGTTTTATAGAGATACATGAATTCTGTCGGTGATAAATGTGATATAAAATGCGCAAAATCCGATATCTTCTTTTGTCAATTCTTGAATAATCAATATCTTTGTGTTCGATGAACGCAATGGAGTACATCCACAATATGAAAACAAAAGACTTTCTTGAAAAAGCCATTGAATTCGCTAAGAACCTTGGCATGGTAGATAATGGAGAAGCTACGAAAAAAAAAGAAGAATGTAGTAATCAGAAAGAATATATCTTCTGATGTTGGTAATGTCCCTTATTTTGGATTCATTCGTCCAGAAGAGCAACTTTCTGGACCATATTCAGATTTTTCTCTCGTATTCTTTCCTGCCACTATAGATAGCAATTTATATGTAATGTCTCTTGGTGTTGGTTCAGAGGGATTCCGGAATGATTATCAATTAGCTAGTCAGCCGGGGACAAGACGAATGTTTTTGAAGATATTGCCTCAGGAATTTCGTTATAGTGCTTTCTGTAAGCCTGATTTTACAGATATTGAGACAGCCATTGCTTTTGGCGACACTATAGTGGATTCTGAAGTGAATCTAGAAAAATATAAATCAGTACTCTCGATAGGTTGTCTAATAAACATCGAGGAGGAGAAAGATCTGGATTATGTGTATGCTTGGATTGCGCAATATGCAGAATTGCGAGGCTGGGCATCTACTAAGCTCCAAAGAAATAATGCAGAACAAGCCATTAGTAAATGCCGTCAGCAAGGGAAAAATCAGGAGCAACAAGAAAGAGATGTTGTTGATCTTTTGGAAAGCAGAAAATTTGTAATCTTGCAAGGTGCTCCCGGGACAGGCAAGACATACTTGGCCGAAAAGATCGGTAAGGAAGAGTATAACACGATATTTTTAACTCAGTTCCATGCAGAAACTTCATATTCGGATTTAGTGGAAGGAATAATGCCGAAACTCGGCATTACAAATAGTGTCGTTTATGAACGAAAAGAGGGTATACTCGTTGAAGCTATTAAACACGCAATTGACAATCCTAATGAAAAAGTGCTTCTCATAATTGATGAGATTAATCGAGCAAATCTTTCAAATGTGTTGGGACCTGTATTCTATCTTTTTGAACCTAAGAGACAAAGTGTAGCTGGTCAGGGTTTAAGGCTAGAAACTATGGGCGATACCATATTAAATAAGGTTCCAGACAATCTACACGTTGTTGCCACCATGAATACTGCTGATAGGAGTATTGCGGTTGTTGATTTCGCTTTACGTCGTCGTTTTGCATGGTATACTATTGAACCCAGATTTTTTGGTGAAGGTGAGGGAAAGGAACTTTTCGATAAAGTATCGCGACTATTTGAAAAGCATGCATCTGATTCAGAGCTTAATCTTCAACCTGGTGGTTCTTATTTTATTGCAGATAATAGAGAGGAACTTAATGCCAAAATAGAATATGAATTGATGCCTTTGATGAAAGAATATTTTGATGAAGGTCTATTGTCTGGTGCTAAAACAGATTTTAGCGATCTCTTCTATCAAGAAATTCACAAACCTTTGTACAAGTGATGGCAAATATTCAGATGCAATGCTTGTCCAGCCGTTTTATCACCTTTACAGAACTGAATAAGAATAAAAGATGTGATAAACGCTATCCTGAGCAGGCACTTCAGAAATTTATCACTCTTAATCATAAGGCTTTCTCTTTCTTAGGCGTTAATGTTGCTATTCAGGAAAGAGAAGGTCATGTAGGACTTGCTTTTACTTCGGGTAAGTTTGTTGGGTGCGCTCCATTACGTACTCCTGTTAATGGTAAATATTATCTGGATTTTGTGGTAACGTCTCGCTTTGGTGAGGATATTGCAGATATAGCTAATTTGCTGCAAAGTACCTTAGAACCGGAATATGGTGACATGACATTAGTGAGCAGTAGTGAAATGAGAGCTCCGGTATACTTGGATTGCATTAATTATTTCAATTCTTTTAATAATGCAATGAAATGCATTTGGAATAAATTTGATACAATCAAACAAATAGAAAATGTTCCTACCTCGTCGACAAATTGGATGAAGTATGTTAGTAACTCATACAATCCTATGAATACTTTCGAATTTGAAAATCGAAAGAATATACAATCAAAGAATCATTCTGAATGGTATAAATTAACCTATATATTAAAGCTGGCAATCGATCTCTTTCAGACGCCACTTACACCTGTATCTATTAAATTTAAGGCAAAGACTCTGGTCGACAAGTTACGATTGTATTCAGCTAGCCATAATTTAGAACCTACGACTACTGCTTTTATTATTCATGATTTCGACCCTATGGCGATAAAAGAGTTAAAGATTCAAGCAAATAAACTATTGAATCATAGAGCTAGGAATAAGTTATCCTGGAGAATAGACTCAGCTGAATTGTTCGAACGTTTTGCACAATATATAATGCATGAGGTAGGCAAGAAACTTGGGGCAAGAACGGAATCCAATGCTCGTTATCAGATCTTTGGAGCAAATAATCCTGCCTGGGCATTAAGGTATCTGGAACCAGACATTCTTCTAGTTAAAGGAGGATATCTTTGTACCATTGATGCTAAATATAAAGCCCATATGTTTAATACTTCCGTATCGACAGATAGTCTAAAAGATTCGTTCCGCCAGGATTTACATCAAGTTTTAGCATATAGTGCTTTTGATTTAGCAAAAAATAAAGATGCTATGATTCTATATCCGTGCAATAAATTTAAGTCTATTCCACTATCTGCAAGTAGTGGTTACACTAGTATTAGAAATAGAATAACATTAGTTGGATTACCCTTTAATTCAAAAGAGATTAAGAACATGGTAAACAAGTTGTCTGATACTATTCAAGCTAAAATTCATTTGTAATTTCATTTATGATTTGTTTCCTGTGGAAATAAAGATGACTACCTGATTAATTATTAAAAAAAACTGCTTGTCATTATCTTTTTCTTTTGTTTCTTTGTAAAATAGATTTTTATTTATGAAAAACATAGCATTCATAGACTTAGAAACGAACTCCGACCGCTTGCAAATTGAGGATATGGGAGCAGTATGTAGTAATGGAGCGCATTTTCATGAAAATTCCTTTGAGCGTTTACTTGCGTTTCTAAATCCGATGGATTATATAGGTGGACACAATATAATGAAACATGATTTGACATATCTTGCTCCATTATATAAGAAAGTAGGATGCCGGCTTCCTCAGATAATAGATACGCTCTATCTCTCTCCACTGTTATTTCCAGAACGTCCTTATCATCGTCTTCTTAAGGATGATAAGCTACTCACAGATAGTCTAAACAATCCACTAAATGATTCTATAAAGGCTTTTGAACTATTTAAGGAAGAAGTGGCTACTTTTAAAAGATTGGATGAAGACCTAAAATATATATACTATTGTCTTTTAGAAAATTCGGTTGAATTTGAATCGTTTTTTCGATTTATAGAATATTGTCCGGATAAGACTGAGAGTTTGCCAGATATTTTACTCCATAGATTTAATGGAGAAATATGTGAGTCAGCTCCGTTGACTGATATGATTGTGCATTATCCTTTGGAACTAGCTTATGCTTTAGCCTTAATAAACTGTAAAGACCGTTATTCGATTACTCCTCCCTGGGTTCTTCATACTTTTCCTGATGTGGATAAACTAATGGTTCAGTTGAGAAGCACACTCTGCATTACAGGATGTCCCTATTGCAATAAAGCTTTCGATATTCATCTAGGACTGAAAAAATATTTTGGATTTGATTCGTATCGTCTTTATGATAACGAACCTCTACAAGCTAAAGCTGTGGAAGCTGCTGTGAAAGGGAAATCTATTTTATCTGTATTCCCTACCGGAGGTGGTAAATCTATTACTTTTCAGGTTCCTGCTCTTATGTGTGGAGAAATGGTGAAAGGGTTGACTGTAGTTATTTCTCCTTTGCAATCTTTAATGAAAGATCAAGTTGATAATTTGCGAAAACATAATATTACGGATGCTGTAACTATCAATGGGCTGTTGGATCCTGTAGATCGTGCCAAGTCTTTTGAAAGAATAGAAGATGGGTCTGCTTCCATTTTGTATATTTCTCCTGAGTCTTTGCGCTCAAGAAGTATTGAGAGGTTACTGTTGGGGCGGAAAATTGTTCGTTTTGTAATAGATGAAGCACATTGTTTTTCAGCTTGGGGACAAGATTTTCGGGTAGATTACCTCTATATCGGTGATTTTCTGAAGCAACTACAAAAGAAAAAGAATCTGACACAATCTATTCCTGTGTCCTGTTTCACGGCTACAGCAAAACAAAAAGTGATAGAAGATATAAAGGAATATTTCAAGAATAAATTAGATATTGATTTTGAGTTATTCCGTGCGGGGTCAAATCGTACGAATCTGCGATATAAAGTATTTAGAAGGGAGGATAAAAGAGAAAAATATAATAGTCTGAGGGAGATAATAGAAGAACACCATTGTCCGACCATTGTTTACGTTTCACGTACCCGAACGGCTTCTGAACTAGCTGCTCAGTTAGTAAAAGATGGCATTGAAGCAAGGCCGTATCATGGTAGGATGGATGTACGTGATAAGACGGATAACCAAAATGCTTTTATTGCTGGAGAAGTGCAGGTGATGGTGGCAACATCAGCCTTTGGTATGGGGGTAGATAAGAAAGATGTTGGTCTTGTTGTTCATTATGAGATATCCGATTCTTTGGAGAATTACGTACAGGAAGCTGGAAGAGCAGGGAGGGATGAACATATCACAGCTGATTGTTTCATTCTTTTTAATGAAGAAGACCTGAATAAGCATTTTATTCTGCTGAATCAAACGAAATTACATATAAAGGAAATACAGCAGGTGTGGAAAGCTGTGAAGGATCTTACTCATTTTCGTTCCACCGTTTCGCAATCTGCACTTGAAATAGCGCGCAAAGCAGGATGGGATGATAATATAGCTGATGTGGAAACTCGTGTAACTACGGCTATAGCGGCCTTAGAGGAGGCGGGATATATACAACGTGGTCAAAATATGCCACAGGTATTTGCTAATAGTATTATGGCACAGACAGCTCAAGAGGCCATTGATAAGATTAATTTTTCCGAAAGATTTTCTGAAAAGCAGAGAGAACAGGCTATTCGCATTATTAAAAAGTTAATAGCGACAAAGAGTCGGAAGCATTTGAATAATGAAATACCAGAAGCACGGGTTGATTATATTTCCGATCATCTGGGCATCACTCGTGAAGACGTGATACAAGTTGTTACGTTATTGCGTGAGGAAAAAATATTGGCTGATGCTCAGGATTTGACTGCATATATAAAGAGAAACGAATCATGCAACCGTTCACTCGATATAGTACGATTTTTCAATCGGTTAGATAGGTTTTTACTTGGAACTTTCACAGAAGGAGAGAACCTTTTTAATCTGAAAGAATTGCGGGAACTTGCTGAGCAAGAAGTAGGCAGGAGTGTCAGTCCTGATAAGCTTAAAGCGCTTATCAACTTCTGGGCGGAAAAAAACTGGATAAAGCGCGAGTATCAGGATGCTGCAAGAAATCATGTAGCTATCATGCTAGTTGAACAAAATCGTAGCCTACTTCAGGAAAAAGCGGATCGCAGATATGTTTTATCTGATTTTATTATAAACGCTTTATTTGATAAAGTGGATGTCAAAGTTGAGAATGCTACCAAAGAGGAAGCTTTAGTAGAATTTTCTGTATTGGAACTAAAGGAGAGGTTTGAAGAAGAGGAAAAACGACAAAGTAATATGTTCCGACAGGAAGTTTCGGTGGAAGATGTGGAAGATGCACTTTTCTACCTTTCGCGTATAGGTGCTTTGCAAATTGAAGGTGGTTTTCTAGTAGTGTATAATAAGCTTGTTGTCAATCGGGTCGAGCGCAGTAATAAGATAAAATATAAGCAAGAAGATTATCGGAAGTTGGAATTGTTTTATGAAAACAAAATCCAGCAAATTCACATTGTTGGGGAATATGCAAAGAAGATGGTAGAAAATTATCAGACAGCTCTGCAGTTTGTTGATGATTATTTCAATCTTAATAACTCCTCCTTTTTACAAAAATACTTTCCTGGTAATAGGAAGAATGAAATAAGTTTGCGTATGACTCGTTCTAAATATGAACAGATATTCGGAGAGTTATCTGAAACCCAATTGTCTGTGGTAAAAGATAGTTCACCAGGACATATTGTGGTTTTGGCCGGCCCTGGGAGTGGAAAGACGAAAGTTCTTGTCCATAAATTGGCATCATTGTTGCTGATGGAGGATGTGAAACATGAACAGTTACTTATGCTCACTTTTTCTAGAGCGGCAGCTAATGAATTCAGAGAGAGATTGCATAAGTTGATTGGTAATGCTGTGGGATACATTGAGATAAAAACATTCCATTCTTATTGCTTTGATTTATTAGGACGCCAAGGAACATTGGCAAGATCTGTGTCTGTGGTATCCGATGCTGTAGGAAAAATTAATAGTGGAGAGGTAGAAAGTAACCGGATTACTAAAACTGTATTGGTTCTGGACGAGGCTCAAGATATGACATCTCAGGAGTTTGAGTTAGTAGAAGCTTTGATGCAGAAAAATGAAGAACTTAGGGTGATTGCGGTGGGAGATGATGATCAAAATATTTATGGATTCCGAGGATCAGATTCTCGCTATATGCGAAAACTTGTTGATAAGTATGAGGCGCATACCTATGAACTATTAATGAATTATCGCAGCAAAAACAATTTGGTTTTGTTTGCTGGATTATTTATTAGTCAGTTACCTGATAGGATGAAATATTCGTCTGTCGTTTCCAGAGATTTGAAAGAAGGAATTATCCATATCACACATTACAAATCTGCTAAAATGACATTTCCTTTAGTCCGGAATGTTTGTGAAAGTTCTCTGACAGGCAGTACATGTGTGCTAACTTTGACCAATGAAGATGCTATGCTGATTGCATTTCTTTTGCAAGAAAAAGGTATGCCGGTTCGTCTGGTTCAATCAAATGATGGTTTCCGTTTATCTGATTTGAATGAAATCCACTATTTTAATGACCTGTTGGGGCTATCAGTAGATGCTTGTCTGATAGAAGCTGAACGTTGGGAATTAGCGAAAAGAGAATTAAGGAGAAACTATTATGATACTCCTTCATGGGAAATATGTTCTAATATGATTGAAAAGTTTGAGTTTCTTTATAGAGATCGCAAATATCGCTCAGATTGGGAGGTATTCCTATTTGAATCCAGCTTGGAAGACTTTTACTCTTATAAGGGAGGTGAAGTGTATGTTTCTACTATTCATAAGGCAAAAGGTAAAGAGTTTGAAAATGTTTTTCTATTACTGAATGATGACTGTAAATACTATGAGAGTAGATTACGAGAGATTTATGTAGCTATTACTCGTGCAAAACAATATTTGTCAATACATCTAAATGATTCTTATTTGAATCTTATTCCTAAAGAATATGCAAACTTCCAAATGGACTCTCAGGAGTACTCTATGCCGGGATATTTGTATTTTTCGTTGACTCATAAGGATATTGTGCTCGACTTTTTTCTTTATCCTTTTCGTCAGGATATAATTGAAAAATTAAGGAGTGGAAGTTTCCTGCAACTGACAGATAAAGGATGTACAGATGGTGATGGAACTGAAATTTTACGTTTTTCTTCTAAGTTTAATGCAGTGATAAAGCATTGGCAGGAGAAAGGGTATAGCTTGCATGAAGCCTCTGTCAATTTTGTCGTATTCTGGAAAAAACAAGGTGATAATGTGGGTGAAGTCAGAATCGTACTACCTAAGATTATTTTGAAGAGAATCTGAGAAAAAGAGAATCCCCTTCACACCGGGTGCAAAGGGGATTCTCATATATAACAACTATAGCTTTCTTACACGATACCTTGTGCCATCATAGCTTTCGCCACCTTCATGAATCCGGCAACGTTAGCACCCTTCACGTAGTTCACATAACCGTCAGCTTCCGTACCATACTGTACGCAGGCTTCGTGAATGTTCTTCATGATGCTCTTCAGCTTCTCGTCTACCTCTTCAGAACTCCAGCTCAGTTTGATAGAGTTCTGAGTCATTTCGAGGCCGGATACTGATACACCACCTGCATTGGCAGCCTTACCCGGAGCGTACAGAATCTTGGCATCCTGGAATACTTTGATAGCTTCCGGAGTAGAAGGCATGTTAGCACCTTCGGAAACAGCCATACAGCCGTTTGCTACTAACTGGCGAGCGTGGTCGCCGTTCAGCTCGTTCTGGGTTGCGGAAGGCAGAGCGATGTCAGCTTTTTCACCCCAAGGTTTAGCTCCTTCTACATACTTCACACCCGGATATTGCTCTGCATACTCGCGGATACGTCCACGGTAGAGATTCTTCAATTCCATGATGTAGTCCAGTTTCTCGCGGTCGATACCTGCCGGGTCGTAAACGTAACCGTCAGAATCAGACATGGTGAGTACTTTACCACCCAGTTCCAATACTTTTTCAGCAGTGTATTGAGCTACGTTACCGGAACCTGAAATCAGACAAGTCTTGCCTTTTAGGTCAGTACCCTTAGTCTTCAGCATTTCCATCAAGAAGTAGATGTTACCATAACCTGTAGCTTCAGGACGAATCAGTGAACCACCGAATTCGCGGCCTTTACCTGTGAATGTACCGGTAAATTCACGAGTCAGTTTCTTGTACATACCGAACATGAAACCTACTTCACGACCACCTACACCGATATCACCGGCAGGAACGTCAGTCTCAGGACCGATGTGGCGCCACAGTTCCAGCATGAATGCCTGTACGAAACGCATTACTTCGGCATTGGATTTACCGCGCGGAGAGAAGTCGGAACCACCTTTACCACCACCCATAGGCAGCGTAGTCAGTGAGTTTTTGAAAGTCTGCTCGAAAGCAAGGAATTTCAGGATTGAAAGGTTTACAGAAGCGTGGAAACGAATACCACCTTTGTACGGGCCGATAGCGTTGTTGTGTTGAACGCGGTAACCCATGTTGGTCTGAATGTTACCCTTATCGTCCATCCAAGTCACGCGGAACTGGTAAACACGGTCGGGGATGCAAAGACGTTCAATCAGATTGACTTTGTCAAACTCCGGGTGTTTGTTGTACTCTTCTTCAATTGTAGAAAGTACTTCTTCCACTGCCTGATGATACTCTGGTTCGTTGGGGAACCGTCTCTTCAAATCTTCTAATACCTTAGCTGCGTTCATAATCTATTTCTTTTATTGGTTATTTTTCAGTTGACGAGAGTTCAGTTGACAAGTTGACGAGGGGTTCAGTTGATAAGGCATTTGCGCTGCCGCAGGGAATTTCTTGTAACTTGTTTCCTCGTATCTTGTTTCCCTTTTTCTCTGTTGCGGTTGCAAAAGTACACATAAAAATGAGACAAACAAACAATTTATAAAGAAAATGCGGTAGAAAACAACATTTTTATTGTTTTCTACCGCAAAAAGGAATAAAAAGACATTATTTATCCTCTCTTTAATGATTTTATTACCGGAATGAACACTAACGCTGCCGAAATGATAAGCGTCATGATGACTGGTCCATCAATTCGTTCGACAGTAGTCAGAACTATGTAGCAAAGTGCTGCCCAAAGCAGCACAATGCAAACACTTTGTGATTTCGATAACGGGCGTCTCATTTACCTGCTTTCTTTTTGTCCACGATAGCATCGATAACGGCTACTGCGGTGATATTTACGATGTCGCGCACGGAACTTTCGAAGTCGGTGAAGTGGATAGGCTTGTTCAGTCCCATCTGTATCGGGCCAATCAATTCCATTTCCGTATTCATGGCTTGCAACAGTTTGTATGCGGAGTTGGCAGAGCTCAGGTTCGGGAATACGAGGGTGTTCACATCCTTGCCTTTCAAGCGGGTGAAAGGATATTTGGCGTCGCGCATCTTGCGGTCCATGGCGAAGTTTACCTGCATCTCACCGTCGATGGCGAGGTCGGGATAGTTCTGCTGCATGTACTCTACGGCTTCGTGTACGCTTACCGGACTGCCTTCGGTATCTGCGCCGAAGTTGGAGTAACTCAGCATGGCCATTACTGGGGTATGGTTGAAGAAACGTACGGTGTGCTCTGACAGTTTGGCAATGTCAATCAATGTTTCGGCATTGGGGTGACGGTTGATTAACGTGTCGGCAAGGAAATACGTTCCTTTCTTGGAGTTCAGGATGTGCATCGTACCGAAATGCTTGTATTGCGGTTGTATGCCGATAACTTCCTTGGCTACCTTGATGGTGTTGCTGTACTTCGTATAAAGACCGGTGATGAATGCATCCGCATCGCCTGTTTCCACCATCATCATACCGAAGTAGTTGCGTTCGAACATCTTGTCGTTGGCTTCCTCGTAGGTGGCACCCTGGCGGGCACGTTTTTCAGAAAGGATGCGGGCATAACGTTCGCGGCGTGCTGCTTCGTTCGGATGGCGCAGGTTTACGATTTCGATGCCTTCCAGGCTGAGGTCGAGTTCCTTTGCCAGTTTCTCGATGGTCTCGTCGTTACCTAAAACAATGGGATGGCAGATACCTTCGGCTTTGGCTTCTACGGCTGCTTTCAGCATATTGGGGTGGGAACCTTCGGCAAATACCACGCGTTGCGGATTGCGGCGGGCAGTGTCGTAAAGCTGGCGGGTGAGTTTGCTTTCGTAACCCATGAGTTCGCGGAGCTGTACGCAGTAAGCATCCCAGTCTTCGATGTTCTTACGGGCTACACCACTTTCCATAGCAGCCTTGGCTACAGCGCAGGAAACTTCGGTGATAAGGCGCGGGTCAACCGGTTTCGGGATGAAGTATTCGGGACCGAAACTAAAGTTGTTAACATGATAAGCCTCGTTCACAACATCGGGCACGGGCTGTTTTGCCAGGTTGGCAATGGCATGTACGGCGGCAATTTTCATTTCCTCGTTGATGGCTTTTGCCTGAGTGTCCAAGGCACCGCGGAAGATATAGGGGAAACCGATTACATTGTTAATCTGGTTCGGATAGTCTGAACGTCCGGTTGCCATCAATACATCGGGGCGGGCTGCCATGGCATCTTCGTAAGAGATTTCAGGTGTAGGATTGGCCAGTGCGAAGACGATGGGAGACGGAGCCATGCTGCGTACCATGTCCTGCGACAGAACGTTTCCTTTGGATAATCCCAGGAATACGTCGGCGCCTTTGATGGCTTCTTCAAGAGTATGGATGTCGGTACGGTCGGTGGCGAAGTAACGCTTCTGTTCGTTGAGGTCGGTACGTGTCTTGCTGATAACGCCTTTGCTATCCACCATCACGATGTTTTCCAGGCGGGCACCCAGCGAAACATACAGCTTCGTGCAGGATACGGCCGATGCACCGGCACCGTTCACAACGATTTTCACATCTTCAATCTTCTTGCCTGCTACCTGCAAAGCGTTCACAAGTCCGGCACTGGAGATGATGGCTGTACCATGTTGGTCGTCGTGCATCACGGGGATGTCGAGTTCTTCCTTCAGGCGGCGTTCTATTTCGAAACATTCGGGAGCTTTGATGTCTTCCAGGTTGATACCACCGAAAGTAGGGGCGATGGCTTTGACTGCCTGGATAAATTTCTCAGGGTCTTTCTCGTTCACTTCGATGTCGAACACGTCGATACCGGCGTAAATCTTGAAAAGTAATCCTTTACCTTCCATTACGGGTTTGCCGCTCAACGCGCCTATATCGCCCAGACCGAGCACTGCGGTACCGTTGGAAATTACAGCTACCAGATTACCCTTCGCTGTATATTTGTATGCGTCCTGCGGGTTCTTTTCTATTTCAAGACATGGCTCCGCCACACCGGGGGAGTATGCAAGTGAAAGGTCGGTTTGGGTACTGTAGGGCTTGGTGGGCACTACTTCTATCTTACCTGGTTTGCCTTGTGAGTGATACAGCAAGGCAGCTTCTTTGGTTATCTTAGCCATGGTAGTTGATTATGAGTTGTTAGTTAAAAGTTATAATTTGGGCGCAAAGGTAGGAATAAATGTGATAAAATGTAAGTGCGTGTGCGATAAAAACTATTAAATTGTACTTGCTCAGATGCGATAATTCTGATTTATTTATTAGACAGATGTGATAAAAACAATCAGTTTTTGGCTGATTTACTCATAAAGTTGCTGTAATTTTCTATTCTGAGAAGACATTTTCTAATGTAATTCAGTTCCTAATTCCAGCAGAATAGTTATCTTTGTCCTTGTCGGAATAAATCAGAGAAGGAGAAAAGGAGATGAATAAGATTATTCATGAACAGATGGATGCTTTGAAAACACTTTGTAAACGTTACAAGGTGAAGAGCCTTTATGTTTTTGGTTCGATTAATACTTCGCGATTTACGGATAAGAGTGATATTGACTTGCTGATAGATTTTGAACCGGATGTTAGTATTGAGGAATATACGGATTATTTCTTTTTATTGCGTGAGAAACTAACGGAATTGTTTAAACGTAAAATTGATCTTGTGACACGCCGTTCACTTTCCAATCCTTTTTTTATAGAAGATGTAGAACAATCAAAACAACTTTTGTATGGGTCAACGTAGTTTAAGAAAGTATTTGTATGATATTCAACAGTCTATTGATTCTATTCGTGAGTATTTAGGGGAGAAGCGGGATTTCTTTGCCTATGAACAGAATAAGCTGCTTCGACGGGCCGTGGAGCGTGAATTGGAGATTATTGGTGAAGCGGTAAATCATTTGCTTGAATTGGATAAGTCGATTGCAATAGACAATGCACGCAGGATTGTAGATTTGCGTAATTTCGTTATTCATGGTTACGATAAAGTAGATAATGTAATTATTTGGGGAGTTATCAGCAAGGATCTTCCCAAGTTGAAAGAACAAGTTGACATGCTGATGGCGCAGACTACAATTCTTTAAGGCTTATCTGAAGAGTGTAACCGTTGTATTGATGATTTTATGAGAGAATATAGCTCTTATTAAAAGAATAGCAGAATCGTTTAGCAAATGAAACGATTCTGCTATTCTTTTAATATGTATCAATGTTACTTTTTGAACTTTTATTTAGTTTCAGCCTCTTCTTCCGCTTCCGGCGCCTTGTCTATCAGCTCCAGGAACTGGTCGAGCTTCGGAGTGATGATAATTTGCGTACGGCGGTTGCGTTGCTTGCCCAGTTCGGTGTCATTATCCGTGAGAGGATTATATTCTCCACGGCCGGCGGCGGAAAGACGTTTGGGGTCAACGCCGTATTGATTCTGCAAGGCTTGCACTACGGATGAGGCACGCAGGGCGCTCAGGTCCCAGTTGTTGCGGATGTTGGGGCGGGAGATGGGCACATTGTCTGTGTTACCTTCCACTAATACTTCGTAACCCTTGTAATCGGTGATAATCTTGGCAATCTTGCTCAGCGTTTCGCCAGCGCGTTCGTTGATTTCGTAACTGCCGCTCTTGTATAGCATGTTGTCTGCCAAGGAGATGTAAACCACGCCTTTCAAGACCTTTACATCCACCTCTTTTAGCTCTTCGCGGCTCAGGGAGCGGGTGAGGTTGTTAGTCAGCACTACGTTCAGAGAGTCCGATTTGCTCTTGGTGTCCACCAGTTGCTTGATGTAGCGGTTGGAGGCATTAATCTCATCCACCAGTTTGGAGATGTTGATGTTGCCTTGGGAATTCTGCTGGAGGCTCTTGTCCAGAGAACCTTGCAGAGTGGCATAGCTGTTGCGCAGCTCCTGGTTGTTTTTCCGGGCTTCGTTGAGGCGGTCTTCCAGGCTTTTGGACTGTGTGCGATACTCGGCGAGCTGGATTTGCGCATCCTGATAGGACTTATCGAGGGCAGTCTTCTCGTCCTTCAACTTGTTATAATCTGTTTGAAGATTCACTAATTCTTTCTTGCTCACGCATCCCGTCAGGAGCAGAGTCCCGGCTAACAGGAAGGATGCAGCTAATTTTGTACGTTTCATAAATCTTTCTATTATAATGTTTATAAGTAATATAACGCTAACAGTTTCCAAATGGTTGAACTGTTGCAAAGATAGTGAATACTATGCAATTATTCCTTGACAGACATCACTTTTCTGATTTCAGTGTCTGCATCGGCTCCTTCCGGCAATCCCAGTTTTATGCGTATCCGGTATCGTGTTTTCGAGACACTGGATTTGCTGATACCCAAGGTGCGTGCCATTTCGAAGTTGTCCAGTTGCAGCATGGCAAGCATGCAGAAGAGTTCGTCGCTGTAGGTCAGGTCGGGGCAACGGCTCCGCAGACGATTCAGTGCTGTGGGATAAACGGCGGAGAAGTTTTGGCGGAAGCGTTCGGCGTCTTCTTTGCTGAAAAGGCTTTGTTGCAGGCTCTCCATGATGCTGTCGAGGTTGCAGGTGTTTTCGTGTGTGGCCTGGATGTCGGAGAGTTGGCGGACCAGGTCGAGATTGCGGTCGTTGAGTTGCTGGCGGTCGCGGATGAGGCTGTGCAGTTGCGCTTCCTGTTCGCGCAGCAGGGTGGCGGCGGCTTCCTGCCGGATGCGGATGGCACGATGCCTCATCACTACCCAGATGATGATGCCGGCAGCCAGCAGCAGGCAGAGTGTGCCAACGAGGAGGGTGGTGCGCAGGCGACTGTCCTTCAGTGCTACTTCGGCGGTGAGGGCGCGGTTTTCCTGCTCTTTCTTTTCGGTTTCGAAGCGGATGTTGGCGGCGGCAAGCTGGCGTATCTTCGCGTCGCTGGCTATGGAGTCGGAAAGGACTTGATAGCGGGGCAGGAAGTCGGCAAGGAGGGCGAGACGTCCGGTATGGCGGTAGCACTCGGTGAGCAGACGGGCGGCCTGGTGGGCCATGAGGCGTTCGGAAATGTTCTCCGCTTCCGTCACGGCACTTTCCAGCAGGGGGATAGCACGGGAGTATTGTCCGGCTTGGGCGCAGGCGCTTCCGTAATAGTAAAGGTAGAAGGCTTGGCGATGGGCGGGTATCTGTCCTTCGAGGGTGGTGAAAATGCGCAGGCCTGCTTCCAGTGAGTCGGGCTGCAAAGTGAGCAGATGGGCGCGTTCGAGGGCGGCTTGCAGCTTATAGTAATCGTTGCCTGTACGGTTGAAGCAGCTGTCGGCTTGTTGCAGGGCGACGAGGGCATCGGCGGAACGGTTCATTTCGGCAAGGACGGCGGCTTTGTTGATGTAGGAGCGTCCGCGCAGGTTGTTCAGTATCTCGAAGTCTTTGGGGGCGTCGGTTACGATGGCGCAGTAGCGCAGGGCTTCGTCGTAAAGGCCGAGGCGGCGGTAGGCTTCGGTCAGGTTTTCGGCGGCGATATATTGCCCTTGTTCGTCGGGTTTGTCGGAGGGAGTGGAGGCAATGGCTTGGCGGCAGAGGGCGATGCTCTGTTCATATTTACCCTGGTGCAGGTAGATGTCGGCGAGGCGGGCTATGGCATGGGGATAGAGGCCACCGCGGAAACCGGTGCGGCGGGCAATGTCGATAACCCGCAGGAAGGCTTGCTCGGCATGGGTGCTTGCGCTGTCCACGCCCATGTAGGTGATGCCGGTGGCGGCACTCCAGTAGCTGTCGTTCTCGGGACATTCGAGGCGTCCGGTGGCTTGTGTGCGGGCAAGGAGGCCGGAAGGGAGGGTGGCGGCGATACTGTCTTCTGTCCGGGCGAGCTTCATGGCTTGGTCGAGGCATTGCAGGGCTTCGGCGTGGCGGTCGAGGGGCATCAGCATCTGGGCTTTGGCGGTGAGGAGGCCTCGCAGGCAGTAGCGTTCCAGAAAGGGGAGGTGCAGGCGTTGGAGGCTGTCGAGGTGGCGGTAGCCGCCTTCAAAGTCTATTAGCAGGTTGTAGCTTACCATCAGGTAGCGCAAGGCACGGTTGCAGAGCAGGCGGCCTTCGGCGGTGCTGAGGGTGTCGGAGTGCTGCGGGGCGTCGGGATTGAGGCTGGCGGGCAGCAGGAAGATGGAGTCGAGATAGGGGATGGTTTCACGCTCCCGCCTTTGGTCGTAGAGGGGCTCTGTGGCGGCGAGGAAACGCAGGCTGTCGGCGTGGTAGCGGGGAGAACGGAGAGGGGCGGCTGCATTTCCGGTGACGGTTGCACTTCCGTTGCCGGTATGGCAGGCGATGAGGCACAATGGTAGTAACAGTAGCAGTAGTAGCGGTTGTGGTATTTTATGCATGGTGGTCGTTTTCAGGTTTATACCGTAATTTGCTGACAAAGTTATATAACCAGATTGTTTCTCATATCAGTTCCTTTATCTTTTCGACAAGTTCTCTTGCTGGGGCACGCATTGCGCTGATTTCTTCTTCAGATATGGAATATAAGCAGTTATAGTCCCCTTTCTGCCTCAGTTGTTCGATGCGTGACAGAAAACTTCCCAGGTGTGAACTGATTATTCCGGTTTTTATAAAGTTCAACCCGAAACAGCCGATCAGCCCGTCATGTGTCCGGCACGTCAATCCATGCTTAATCAGTAATGCTTGTACAGCATGGAAACATGCATAATAGTAACGGTTTGAAGCTATGTCCCAGTATTTTAGAACATACATTTCATCTGCTTGTTGCAGAAAAGTCCGTGCTTTTTCCATCTGCAATGTCACAAGGGCATTGCGTTCTTCTTCACTTAAACTCATACCAGTATAATTCCTTCTTGTTCAATGTTTTTATAAAACGGAGTGATGTGGCTTGCGGTCCACTCCTTCAGGGTGTACATGATGGGGTTGATGCGTTCACCCAAGTCCCAGCCTAGCGTGGTGAGCGGATAGCTTACAGTGTCGTAATCGGCAGTTTCGAGTTTCTCCTTGTCGAGTACGATAAGTATGTCCCAGTCCGAGTCCGGGCGTGCGTCGCCGCGTGCTTGCGATCCGAACAGCACGGCACGTCCGCCGGAAGGCAGGTGTTGAGCCAGCGACTGGCGGATGCTTTCGAGTACTTTATTGGCGTTGCGTTTCATAATGTCTCTTTTTAGGATACTTTTTTCGTGAAACAAAGATAAAGAAAAAAGTGTTACCCCCTGCACATAAACTCTTAAAAATGACCGATTATTCACGTGCCATAATAACAGATGCTGGGGTAAGCTTCGTAAAAATGAGTGCATAGCGGTATATTTTCGGCGGTATGTCTTCTCTTTCTTGAGGAAATCGCTAACTTTGTACCTGTCACTAAAAGAAGTAAGATATGGAAACCACCCAGGAGATCGTCGACCGTCTGCGGGCTTATAAGGAAAAGTTTGCCGACAAGTATGGCATCGAACAGTTGGGGCTGTTCGGTAGCGTGGCGCGGGGGGAACAGGACGAGAAGAGCGATATTGATGTGTTTATTACGATGAGCCGTCCCAGTTTCTTTACCCGTATGAATATAAAAGAGGAGCTACAGAAGCTTTTTCATCGGAAAGTAGATTTGATAACCTTGCACGAAAACATGTTTCGCAGTTTTCGCCAAAACCTTGAACGTGATGCGATATACATCTGAAATGAGTGTGCTTGAACGGTTGGAATTTCTGACCATGAAAGCGGAACAGGCTGTGGAGCGGACGTCAGGTATTACAGAGTATCGACAATTTCTTACCTCGCCCGATGCCATGGATGTTTTTGATGCTACTGTGCTTCGTGTGCAGGTAGTGGGTGAGATGCTGAAACAGGTAGACGACAAGACAGAACGGAAACTCCTGCGCCCCAATTATCCGGAGATACCGTGGAAAAGTGTATTCGGACTGCGTAACTTTATCTCCCATGAATATGCTTTGGTTGATCCGCAAGAGATTTTTGCAGTAGTCAAACAAGACCTTCCCCAATTGATTCTCGTCCTGCACCGCATCATTGATGATTTGCGTAGCGGACGCTACAACGCTGTTTTCACTGTTGCGCCCTGAAACTTTCCGGCATAAGAAGAAGTTTGTCACTACGAAATTATAATATAGTAGGCGGCTGCCTCGGAAAGTGAGAAACTTTCTTTCTCTCTTCCGGGTAGCCGCCTTTCTCTTTGCTCCTCGCAGGTTATCCCAACGGATTTTCCTCTATTCCTCCGTCTCCGCCGCTGCTGCCGCCACTGCCTGTGCCGTCCAACTGGCTGATGGAGTTGATATTTGCCCACGTCACGTTTTCGCCGATGAGGCCGCGGGTGATGGTGGTACCTTGCCGATGCGACTCGGGCACGAAACGTACGCGGGTGCCGGAGATTTGGTTGGCGTTCACCTTTTCGGCCGTGTCCACGCCTTTGCCTGTGGAGATGCAGGTGTAGTAGAAGGTTTCCAGACCCTCCACGTGTACCGTGCGACCGGTGTTCATACATGTCCCCAGCACAAGGCCGAGGGCTTCGAGGGTAGCTTTGGTGTCGGCGCTGCTCACGGTGGAGATGAGCGCTATCTGCTTGCAAAGCTCGTCCATTTCGATGGGTTTGCCCACGCTCACGGCTTGGGGATGCCACTTCTTGGACAACTTTTTGTAAATAGGTTTGAAAAATGCCATATTCTATGGTTTTTTAAGTGAAACATCTGCCTGAGCCTTGTGCAGAGGGCTTGTGGAGCGGTTTTTTAGGGGTGCTGACACTTGTGCTAAGTGTCAGCGATGCTTGTGCTAAGTGTCATGGACACCTGTGCTAAGTGTCGGGGATACTTGTGCTAAGTGTCAGCGAGGTGAAGCCGTATTCCGCTAAGTCTGCATTTGTTGTCAGGATTTATCTTAATATTCGTCAGTCAAGGGGTACGTATCAGAAGTGCTTTTCTCCGGTTACTTCAGCCAGGCCACTACGTTGAGGCAGAAGTCGCTGAAGTTAGCATCCGTATAGTCTTCGGCACACACGGTGTAGGAGATGCCTTTCAGGCGTCCGTCGCTGCCGTATATCTGGGTGGCGCTGACCACGGTCTGGAGTTCTTCGGGATAGGAGTTCTCAATACTCACCTTCAGTTGGTTGCCGGCGCAGGTGTCCGAGCCTTCGCCCAGGAACTTGTAGGCGTAGTGACCTGTGCCTTCGTCGGCTTTGTTGAGGGTGAAATATCGATGACCCGTTTCGTCCGTCATGCTGACGGTGATTGCGCGGCTGGCGCGTGTAAAAGCACTCCATGACAAGGCATAGCCTTTTTCTGCTCCTGATAGTATAATTTCTCTTTTCATAATGAATTTGTTTTTATCTGTGTTTCCCTCTCTCTTCCTCTTCGCAGCTTTCCCGGCAGGGAAGAATGGCAAAAAAACGAGAGTGAGGGTGAGACAGCGTGCCGCCGACTGTATTCCCCGGCGGCTTGGGAAGTCTTTTCTGTGTGTGACCTCTCCTGCGATGTCTTCCTCCTTTCCTGATGCAGGCGGATTAGGGTGTTTCGTCCTTTTTTGTGTGGGTGAGGCTGCCATCCGGGCAGGGACGTATGACCCAGGATGGCAGTCTGTATTTCCTTCTTTCTGCACGCCGCATTTCGGGGGGCGGGTTTAGTTGGGGATTGCCGATTAATTTTTAGTTGTTTTCCTTCGTAAGGGTGGCTTCGATGGTATTCAATGTGCCACGGGTCATAACAAAGTTTTCGGACGGTGTAATCTTTGTAGAAAATGTACCATCTGCGCAGGTGACGGTTATAGTAATCTTATTATTCTTATATATAGAATTTGAACTAACCATCATAAATGCTAGGATAGCATTTTCGGAAGTAACAGTTACTCCATTATCGCCGCTTCCAAATTTTAAAGTACAGTCGTTGTAAGTAGGCATACCTGCTATGCTTTTCAGAGCAGGATTGACTGTGAATGATTCGCGAAAACTGCTTTGAGGACCGGTTACTTTCACCTCTTTCACCGTATGTTGGCCGTAGGGAAGTGTCAGACTGAGGCGTAATATTGCGTTGATGTGCATGAAGTTGAAAGATTTGGTGGCGGCATTGGCATCTACCGTTGCGCACATCAAATCGTAGTCTGCTAAATGGGCGGTAGTGTAGTTGCTGGTTTGCCGTTGCCCTGTCATGCTGAAGTTGTAGAGTTTACTAGTGGTTGTAACGGATATCTTGCTCGAGGCGTTGTTTCCGCAATATACTGCATACAGTTCCTTGTCCATATCGAGATTGCTGTTCTCGTTTTTGAATGTTCCGGTTGCTTTTCCAGCTTCTCCTTCCAGCGTGAATTCTTCAAAACCGGCAGCGGTGAGGGTGTTGCCTTCTTTTAAGTTTTCGGAGTTGATGACATAAATCTTGTCTCCTGCTTTCCAAGTTACTTTCACCGTGTTGTTAAACATATCGTAGCCGTAGCTGGTTCGAGTCTGTGCATCCGTCCCGTCCGGGGTGCCTGTTCCTTGGTAGGTGGCGGTTATGGTAACGGGGCGTCCGGTCGGGGGAACGTCGTTGCTTTGCAGGGGTTCGTTGTCGCTGGTGCAGGCTGTGGCGGCGGTGAGCATCAGGGCTGCCATTGCTGCGTGATATACCTTATTATATATGCATTTCATTGTTTGGTTTCCTTTCTTTTCTTTAAGGATGATTACTTGGTTTTACTATTGCTCTACGGTGAGGATGTCGTTTATCAGGTCTTCCAGGTCGCTGCTCGATGCGGAGTTGTAGCCTCGGCGGGTACTGCTTTGTCGGATAGTGGAGCCGGACGTGAAGTCACTCAGGTTTCCGCTGCCTGCTATTACGCCTTCCAGGTCCATCTTAATCACTTCCATTTGCGGCGGCGTGTAGGTCATCTTGTTGCCGGCCGGGGCATGTGTGGCCGGGGATTGGCGTTGTTTCATTTGTTCTGTACTCATAATCAATTGTTTTTTAAGGGTTAATAAAAATGTTGTCATTATCTGATTTTTGTTTCTTTGTCTTCGGCGGAGTGTTCTCCAAGGAACATCATGTGTCCGGGCGGCAGTTTGTCCAGCGGTTCGCCCAGTAGCTGGAGCCATCGTGTCAGGTCTTCGTCGGCGGGCAGGCCTTTCAGTTTCTGGCGCAGGCGTTGCTTGGTCTTTATCACGCTGTTGGGCGTGATGCCCATGCTTTGGGCTATCTGTTTGTTTCGCAAACCCAGCTTGATGAGGAAACAGGTGTGCTCTTCGCTGTCGGAAAGGCGGCCGTCGGTGTGTGCTGTCAGTTGCTTCAGGAAGTCGGGGTAGTAGGTCATCATGAAGCCCACCAGCATCTGGTGGCTTTGGCTCTTCACGGCGGGCGGGCTGTAAAGGATGTTTCGCTGGGCGTGCATCTGTGCCATGGGGCATTCTGCCTCGTGGCGGTGCAACTGCTGTTCTACGCGCAGCTTTATCAGGGTGTCTATGCGTCGGCGCATTCGGGGCCATCGGTGTGTTTGCAACCATTGCTGTGCCATGATGGCAAGGGCACATCCGCCCATAAAGGCGGCCATGGTGAGTAGTGCGGTGTTTATATCCATTGTCAATATTCTTGTTTGTCAGTACATGCTTTGCCAATCAGCAAAACTTACGAGTTCAAGATAGGGCTTATCTGTGTAACCACCGCACTTTGTCTATGGACAGTTTGATGGACAGGTAGTGTAATTTTGCCGTGACAAGGCAACTGAACGGCATGGTTTATGAAAAATAGCGGAAGTAGGAGGGCACGAAACGAAAAAGGCGAAAGACTTTTCGGTCTTTCGCCTGAGTGGGGGATAAATGAGTAAATGTAAATATGTGTTGATGAAGGTGGGGCTATAGCTTGTTAATCTCTTCGGAAGATAATCCGGTAGCTTTGATTATCACTTCTTCTGAAGCGCCAAGCTGTTTTAAATTTCGTGCGATAGAATAGCGTTCTTCTTCTTTACGGCACGAATAGATATTATTCATGTAGGCGTAGATAATTACCTTAAGCATCATTTCTTCCTTCTGCACGCTCCGTATATATATTGTCACGGAGAATGACGATATTATCTAAGTGACGGTAATATGCTTCGAGTTCTTCTTTTTTCATTCGGTCCAGTTTCAAACGTTCGCATGCTTCATGTAGCCCCGGAGCTGTGGCATTGCTTTCTCGTCAATCTGTGACTTTACTTCCTCGTTAGGGAAGCCGAGAGTATAAATCTGAAATCTTTCATCATATTCTTTTATTGTTAGATATCCGCTTTGGTACAGTAGAGGTACAAGGTTATTTGTATCAACCATATTGGCATTCAACGAAAGTGCCCCTACTTGTATGCCGTCCATCTCGCGCAGGTCAAAGTTGGTCTTTTTCAGCATATTCACTAAGAAGGTGGGGGTGCCGCTACCAAACCAGTAGCTACCGAAGGCACGTTTCATCAGCGCATTGAGCACGCTGAAGGGATTGTACATTGGGGTGAATTCTTCATCATCGGTGAAGCGGTAGCCGTCGTAAAGACGGGTCATCTTTTCCAGTAGGGCTTCGTGTGAGAGTTTCTGTTTCAGTGCCATTGCTTCCAGTTCGGGGACAAAAGTAGTCTCAATTTCTGGCAATGTCATGCCGCAAAGGGTGTTGTAGTCGAGGTCGAAACTGATGTCGCTCAGTTGGTTGAGGTTGCTGAAGATGCCCATCTGCGCAAACTTGGTCACTCCGGTGATGAGGACGAATTGCAGCCAGGGGTCGGCATCTTTCAATACGGTATAGAAGGCGGTCAGCGTTTCGCGGAAATCGTCTTGCAGTTTGGAGTTGTCGAAGGAGCGGAGTAGTGGCTTGTCGTATTCGTCGATAAGCACTACGACACGGCGACCAGTCTGTTCGTAGGCTTGCTTGATGACGGTCATGAAGCGGCCGGAATATGTGATACCTTTGCCGCCGGTCTGATATAATTGTTCCCACGCTTGGAGCTGACGTTCAAGCATATCTGCCAACCGTTCTTTACTATCGTACTTCTCGGCATTCAGGCTGAGATGCAGCACGGGATATTCATACCAATTCTTTTCCAGTTGTTCCATAGCCAATCCCCGGAAAAGCTCTCGCTTACCCTTGAAATAGGCTTCGATAGTGGAGAGCAACAAGCTCTTTCCAAAACGGCGTGGGCGACTCAGGAAACAGGGCACACCTGCTTGGATGAGTTTGTAAATGAGTGCCGTCTTGTCTACATAGACAAAACCTTCACTACGTAGTTTTTCAAAGCTTTGTATTCCGACGGGAAGTCTGCGCGGGGTGAAATTATCTGTATTCATAACCACTGGATTTGATGAACTGTTTGCAAAGATAACAATTATCCCCGTACTCCGGTTGGGGAGTCGGGGATATTATTCTTTGGATTTCTCTTTGTCAGATACAGTTTTTTTATCTGATCGGCAGCACAGTACTTATGCGTTCAGCGCCTGTTCAATATCTGCAATGATATCATCCGCATTCTCGATACCAACCGAGAAACGGATCAGGTCGGGACGTACACCGGCTTCCATCAGTTGTTCGTCCGAAAGCTGACGGTGCGTATGGCTGGCGGGGTGCAGCACGCAGGTGCGGGCATCGGCTACGTGGGTGACGATAGCTGCCAGTTTCAGTGAGTCCATAAATTTGATGGCTACTTCGCGACCTCCTTTCAAGCCGAAGGTGACAACACCGCAAGAACCGTTTGGCATATACTTTTGTGCCAGTTCGTGATATTTGTCTCCGGGCAGGCCACAGTAATTAACCCATGCCACCTTGTCGTTCTTGGAAAGATATTCGGCAACTGCCTGTGCATTCTTGCAATGTTGCGGCATACGCAGGTGGAGCGTTTCAAGACCGATATTCAGCAAGAATGCATTCTGCGGAGACTGAATGCTGCCAAGGTCACGCATCAACTGTGCGGTAGCTTTGGTGATATAAGCCATTTTGCCGAAAGCTTTTGTATAAGTCAGGCCGTGATAAGATTCGTCGGGCGTACACAATCCGGGGAATTTGTCGGCATAGGCATCCCAGTTGAAGTTTCCGCTATCCACGATGGCACCGCCTACGCTGGTGGCGTGGCCGTCCATATATTTGGTGGTGGAATGTACCACGATATCAGCGCCCCATTCGAACGGGCGGCAGTTAATAGGAGTCGGGAAGGTATTGTCTACAATCAAAGGCACGCCGTGGCTGTGGGCGATGCGGGCGAACTTTTCGATATCGAGCACTTCCAATGTCGGGTTGGAGATGGTTTCACCAAACAGTGCCTTGGTGTTCGGGCGGAAAGCGGCTGAGATTTCTTCTTCCGGTGCATCCGGGTTGACGAAAGTAACTTCGATGCCCAACTTCTTCATTGTCACACCGAAGAGGTTGAAGGTTCCGCCGTAGATGGTGGATGAACAGACGAAGTGGTCGCCTGCCTGACAGATATTAAAAATAGCGTAGAAGTTGGCAGATTGTCCGCTGGATGTCAGCATGGCGGCCACACCACCTTCGAGGGCGGCTATCTTGGCGGCAACGGCGTCATTCGTAGGGTTTTGCAGGCGGGTGTAGAAGTAGCCGTTCTCTTCAAGGTCGAAAAGGCGTGCCATTTGCTCGCTGGTTTCATACTTGAAGGTTGTACTTTGGTAGATGGGGAGCACGCGGGGTTCACCTTTCTTTGGAGTCCATCCGGCTTGTACGCAGAGTGTCTCCGGTTTTAATTGTTTTGCCATAATGCTATCTATTTTTATAGTTTCTTATCAATTAACGCATTTATGGGCGCAAAAGTAGGGAAAATAATTGTATTTTTGTCCGCAACAGTTGAAGTATGTTTGCTAAAAGCAGAGTAATTATGGTTCGGATATTATTTTTGTTGTTTATATCTTCTTTCCTGTTTCTCACTCCTTTCCACGCTTCGGCGCAGGAGGAAAGGGCTGCACCGAGGTCTGGTGAAGGCATTTCGGCCTTCTTGCAACGCAATAAGCGTCCCGGTAAAGCCTACTATCTGGAGTTCCTTGAACTGAATAAAAAGCAGTTACGCGGAAAACAGGAATTGCGCTTAGGGGTGAAGTACCTGCTTCCACCATTGAAATCCAAAACTGAAACTGCTGCAAATTCATCTACTTCTTCTGCCTCTGCTGCCGGTTCCGGCAAAACAATTCATGAACCTCTTTTCGGAAAAGAACTGGCTAAAGTCCGGGTGACCGGTAACCGTTTGAAGGGTGCCTGCTTCTATGTGGTCAGCGGACATGGAGGACCCGACCCCGGTGCTATCGGTAAGATAGGGAACGTTGAACTCCATGAAGATGAGTATGCTTATGATGTCGCCCTGCGTCTTGCCCGTAATCTGATGGAAGAGGGGGCAAAGGTTTATATCATTATTCAGGATGCCAAAGACGGCATTCGTGACGAACGCTACCTTAATAATAGTAAGCGCGAAACCTGTATGGGAGATGCTATCCCTCTGAATCAAGTGGCTCGCCTTCGCCAGCGTTGCATCAAAATCAATGAACTTTATAGAAAAGACCGCAAGAACTATACCTATTGCCGTTCCATCTTCCTGCATGTGGATAGCCGCAGCAAGCGACATCAGACGGATGTGTTCTTTTATCATGCCCCCAACAGTGCCAACAGCAAGCGTCTGGCAACTACGATGAAGAATACTTTTGAGTCTAAGTATGATAAACATCAGCCTAATCGCGGCTTTACGGGCACAGTAGGCCCGCGCAACCTGTATGTGTTGGCTAATTCTACTCCTGCCGGGGTTTTTGTAGAACTGGGAAATATTCAGAATACCTTCGACCAACGCCGTTTCGTTATCAGTTCCAATCGCCAGGCTTTGGCGAAGTGGATGATGGAAGGCTTTATTACTGATTATAAAAAGAGTAAGTAATCACTCTTATCAGCTTGTTTTCTTCTCGTGCATAATGACGACGGTGACCGCCGTCAATATCAGTAATATGCCCAGACCAGTGCCCGGAGTGAAACTTTCTTTGAAGACCAGACATCCGATAGCTACCGCCGTAAGAGGTTCTAAGGCTCCGAAGATGGAGGTCAGTGTAGGGCCGATGTACTTGATGGCTTTTACGAGCGTGATATTTGAAATGGCTGTTGCCGGTAGTGCCAGTCCGAGGATATTCAGCCATGTTTGTCCGCCTGTTGCCAATTGAATACCGCCTGTCAGACTTCCCCCTATAATAAAGAATAAAGCGCCCAGCCCCATGACGTAGCAAGTCAGTGCGGTAGATGGGATATGAATGGCACGGCTCTTACGTACTCCGACGATATATCCGCCGTAAAAGAATACGGATAGCGTGGCGGCAATCAGCCCTGTTGTTGTATTTCCACCTTTAAAGTCTATCTCTCCCGATGATAACAATGCCGCACCCGCCAGCGAAACCAGTACGGCAAACAGAATGGAGAACGATTTCTTTTCCCGGAAGAAGAATATCATGGCGAGGGCAACGGCCAGCGGATACATGAAGTGAATGGTAGATGCCACTCCGCTGGCGATGTGTTGGTAAGCTATGACGAGGCTTAGTGAAGTTGCTGCCCGGAGCAGGCTCAATATAAATACAGTTCCCCAATCTTTCCGGCTGATACGGAAAGTTTCTCTTAATAGTACACCGAATATTCCCAGGGTGAGTGAAGCAATTCCCCAACGGTAAGCAAGCACTTCGAAAGAGGAAAAGCCTGAAGCCAATAAGGATATGGTGAAAAAAGGGGCTAATCCGAATGTGGAGGAAGAAGCTGCCGCGTATATATAACCTTTTATGTTGCTCATGGTTCCGATTCAAATTTTCATACAGGATTCTGAAATCCGCTGCAAAAGTACAAAATACAAAGGTGAAAAAATCCATAATCGAGAGCAAAATCGCTTTTATATTGTTATAAGCTCAACGCCGGCTGTGTTCTTAGTTTATAAGGAGACTGTTCCCTTGTCAACTAATAAGTTGAGTGTTTACGAAACTGAAATTAAAATGAAAAATTCTATGAGAAAGAAATTGTTAGTCTTGGGCGCATTTGTAAGCGTTGTTATGTTGGTGTCCTGTACGGGCAGTAAGAAGGAGGCGGTGACTTATACCCCCGAAGAGATTGCAGATGCAGGGCAAGTGGTGAAATATTATGATACTTCGTTGGCTCTGTTGAAGAATTTGGTGAAAGAGAGAGACGTAAATGCGGTTCTGGGGTATATGGAACAGCAGGCTAAGGTACAGATGTTTTCGCATATCATGTCTCCTGTCATTTCTAAGAAAGATTCTGCGGCGGTGATGCAGCCGGGTGACTACTTTGGCGACGATGTACGGCAAAACCTGATACAGAATTATACCGAACTTTTCCAGTCAAGGGGACAGTTCTATGCTAATTTTAATAAATACCTGTCTCTGCTGAAAGAGAAGAAGACGGAAGGAATAGCGGATTTGCTGAATGACAATTATGAACTGAGTGTGGAGATGTCCGAATGCAAGCAGAACATATTTGATATTCTGAGTCCTATCGTTGCGCAGGCCCAGCAAGTCTTGCTGGCGGAGAATCCGGTGAAAGAGCAGATTATTGCAATGAAAAAGATGAGTCTGACAATGCAGAGTATTATCAACCTCTATGCCCGCAAGCATGTGGAAGATAAAGCCCGTCTGGACCTGAAGATTGTGGAACTGAGACTGCAATTGGATGCAGCCGAGAAACTACCTGCCGTGGAAGGGTATGAGGAGCAGACGGAGAAATTCAAGGATTTCTTGTCGAAAACCGAAGAGTTCATGAAGATAGTACAGGATATCCGCCAGAAGAACTCATATACTGAGGAAGATTTTGATGATATCAGCAGCTACGGATTGAGTATTATATAAGGTAGGTTTGATTCACTTTTGAGCGGATATGATGCACCACAGATTACACAGATTTACACAGACTAGGAAAGATATCTCTGATTATTAATAAATTAAATCTGTGCTAATCTGTGTAATCTGTGGTGAAATAATTCATTTCCGTACCGTTTTAAATTATTTCCTTCACCACCCGCGGCACAATCATCTTGTGGAAAGGTTTGATAAAGAAGAAGTAAACCTTTCCTAACGCATTGTGATACTGAACCACTGTCGTCACGTCTATCAGGTTATTGCCTATCTTGGCAATGGAAACATAAAACAACAGATGCTTGTCGTCCTTCCTCATGATGGCTTCATTCTCTGTATCTTCTATTATATAATCTTCCGATGTAAGGATGTCTCCGCCTTCGATACCGAAAGGCTTCACCAGGATATTTCTGACTTTGTAAAGGAAACTAAGCCATGCCGGAGAGTGATTGAATATTTTCTTGATTAGTTCCTTAGGAACAATCTGTTCTGTAGGTTTACTGGCCTTGATGACGAATGTATCATGATAATCTGCCGGAAGGAATTTATCGATAAGCTTTTCCATAATCAGAATAGAGGGGATTAGTTAAGATGCACTTATTTCTGCAAATGTAGTGTTTCCGGGCGAAATAATCGGGATATTTGGGCAATCAATACATAAATTCAATATCTTTGTGATTTACCGTAATATTAGATTCCTATGACAATTATCCGAAGATTAGAACTGCCTGAATATGAGAATGCCACAACACTTTCATTGGAAGTGTATCTTCAGTGTGGCAAAGACGATTTTGACGAACAGGGGCTGGAAAGTTTCAAAAGCTTTGTCAATGATAAAGCAGTGGTGAACGGGCTGGTCATTTATGGCGCGTTCGATGAAGATAATCTGGTGGGAGTGCTGGCTACGAAGAACCACGGAGAACATATTTCTCTCTTCTTTATCAAGGAAGAATATCATCGGAAAGGCATAGGGCGGAAACTATTTGACGCCCTTATTGCAGATAATCCCGTACCCGGAATGACGGTGAATTCATCTTCGTATGCTGTTCCTTTCTACAGAAGTCTGGGCTTTAAAGAAGTGAAGGAACCGCAAGTGACGAATGGGTTGAGATATGTACCGATGAAAAGAGAATAAGAAAACTGATTTTATTACCATTTATTTCCGTCATCCTGAGCTTGTCGAAGGATCTCCTCTTTTGCGCTTATGAAGGGAATCCCCCGACTACACTCAGTCTGGCGGACGCTTATTCCACCGGAATATAAATCTCCGTCAACAAATCCTCAGGTTTCGTCTCGCACGGATCATTCAAATAACGTTCTGCGCTCGATTCATCTCTCAACGTACATTCCATTTCAGGGATAAACTTTCCGTAAATCGTGTCGTATACGCTTTGCAGATGTTCATAAGAGCCTTTATAGGTAAACACTGCATAGCGTCCGGATGGCAATTGCTTGAAGCCGATATCACCTTTCGGAGTTACGGCGATAGGCATCACCATACAGACGTCAGTGCGCAATTTATCGGCAGGCGTCACCTTCGGATCATCGTGATAGATGCAGTATGGAGACATATCGCCCATCGGCAGTTTTTCCTCCTTGATGAACTGGAACAAACGCATCCATGTGCCACCGTAATCATTCAGTTTATAATCTCCGAACAAGCGGATATAGATCACATTTCTGGCGGGCACTTCTCTTATTTCTTTCTTTAACTCTAAATCGGGGCTGATAATTGCTGGTTTCATAATTACAAAGTTTTTATTGTTACGATACTCATTAGGTGAAATTCCGTAGAACTGTTTGAATACTTTCGACAGCGATGATGGTGAGGAATATCCGATGCGATAAGCAATGTCCGCTATCGGCAAATCCGAATAGCGCAACAGGCGGGCAGCGGCTTCAGTTCGTGTCCGGACTATGAACGTCCCGATGGGCTCACCTAGAAATGCTTTCATGATGCGGTGGAAATAGAACGGAGAGAAATGAGAAATCTTGGCCAACGATTTCAAATCTATCTCTTCTCCAAGATGGAGATTGATGTAGTCCACCACTGCATTTACACACTTCTGATACTCTTCACGCGTTGTCTTCTTGCTATGTTCCATAGGTTCTTTTGAATTGCACGATGCAAAAATAAGGGGAAATAGAATAGGGGACTTGTCCAAAGTTGCTATAAATCCAATATCTTTAGAATTAAGATAAGCGGTATCTCAGCATAACTTTTTCATGCAAGCATGAAAGTTCTGCATTCGATTTGCATTATCTTTGTGTCCTCCTGATCTTAAAGAAATGACCAAAGATATAAAAAAGAAACTACAAGAGTGGGCTGCGACCTATCATTGTGCCGATTTTATTCAGAATGACCCGGTGCAGTTCCCCCATCGCTATACGCTGAAGCAGGATATAGAAATCAGCGGATTGCTGACCGCCATCATGAGTTTTGGCAACCGCAGGCAGATTCTGAAGAAAGCAGATGAATTGCATGCGTGCATGGGGGCGTCTCCTTATCAATATGTTCTTTCGCGTCGGTGGGAGAAGGATTTCCCTGTGGAAGAGCGGCGCAGTTTTTACCGGATGCTTTCGTATGCGGATTTCCATTCTTATTTTGAACGCCTGCATACGGCTTATTCGGGTTATGACAGTCTGGAAGATACATTGCAGGTATATCCGGGAAAACCGATGGAGAAGCTTTGCCGGTTTCTGGAAGTTTCGTACAAAAGTCCGCAGAAGAAACTGAATATGTTCCTGCGCTGGATGATACGGAGAGGACCGGAAGTTGATTTCGGTATTTGGGACAGTTTTGATTGCCGGGAATTGATTATTCCTTTGGATACACATGTCTGTCGTGTAGCCCGTTTGCTGGAACTGACCGAGACGGAAACCTTTTCTCTAAAGAACGCACAAAGGATAACTGCCGCATTGGCGGAAGTATTTCCGGATGATCCCTGTTTCGGAGACTTCGCTTTGTTCGGGTATGGGGTGAATAATAAATAGTTAGGTTAAAAACACTTTACCGGATTACCAATCTATTTCTTGAATCCCTCTGCTTCTCAGAAACTCATTGGCCTTGCTGAAGTGTTTGCAGCCGAAGAAACCATAATCGGCAGATCGGGGAGAAGGATGGACTGTGGTCAGCACAAGATGTTTTTCCGGATTAATTAAAGTCGCCTTTTCTTTGGCATACGCTCCCCAAAGCATAAATACCAAATTTTCCCGTTCGTCACTTAATTTCTTGATAACTGCGTCAGTAAATGTTTCCCAGCCCATATTTCGGTGCGAACCTGTTTCGTGAGCACGTACTGTGAGGACGGAGTTCATTGGAAAAACACCTTGAGCTACCCAACGGTCCAGATTACCGGAAGTCGGGATTGGCTTGCCTAAGTCCTGATGTATTTCTTTGAATATGTTACTTAATGAACCGGGAATAGCAACTCCTTCGGGGACAGAAAAGCATATTCCGTAATATTGTCCGGGGTTAGGATAAGGATCTTGTCCTAAGATGACGACTTTTACATTCTCAAAAGGGCACGAATTAAATACATGGAAGATAAGATGACCAGGTGGAAGAACATTTGTCCGTCCATATTCACTTTTTACGAAGGTCACTAACCTTTCAAAGTAAGGTTTGTCGAATTCTTCTTGCAGGCGTTTTTGCCAGCTTGCCTCTATCTTGACATTCATTGTTTTTATGCGTTTACAGGTCGTGATAGGGCAAAAGTACAAAAAAGTTGTTATGGGGGGCTCTGTTTCTTTTTCTTTCGTTGATATTTTCAGTCGTTTGCTTATTTTCAACTGCAAACTTTGCAGTTGGCGATACTCCATTTTACTGTAAACAGGCAGATCTTATAAATAATGTCCCTTTTTTACTATTCCCCCTAAAACCCTTTGCCTACCTTTGCCGCAATAATCAAATCCTGTATATTTGCACTATGCAAACTTTCCGTATCGTAAAACCAGCTCCTGCATTGTCTCCCTATATCCGTTACTACTGGATATTGCGGGATGATGCCACTTTGCCGGTATCGGAACGTACCTTGCCCGTCGGCTGTGTGCAACTGGTATTTCATAAAGGCAAACGCTTGATGTGCCTACAAGAGTCGCGGTTGCAACCGCAATCCTTTATTAGCGGCCAGTCTTTCGGTTTCTCCGACGTCGTGTCGACAGGAGTTATAGAAATGATAACGGTTGTCTTTCAGCCCTATGCGGCAAAAGTCTTTCTGCAGATTCCCCTGCATCTTTTCAACGGACAGAATGTTTCCACGGATGAAGTGGAAGACAGAGAACTTTCCGATTTATCCTGCCGGATAACAGATACTCCGGATAACGACCAGTGCATCCGGTTGATTGAACAATTCTTTTTCCGTCGCCTGGCCTCCGGTTTCGAATATAATCTGAAACGGTTATCGACTGTTCTGGACGAAATCAATCTTCATCCGCAGGTAAACACCTTGCAACTTTCCGATGTAGCTTGTCTCAGCACCAAGCAGTTCGGCCGTGTCTTTACCGATTATATCGGTACTACTCCAAAAGATTTTCTTCGCATCGTGCGTATGCAGCGTGCCTTGTACGTCCTGCAACAGAATCCCGGTTCACCTTTCGCGCAAGTGGCCTATGAATGTGGCTTCTCCGACCAGTCGCACATGATTAAAGAGTTTAAACTCTTCTCCGGTTACACCCCTGCGGAATACTTATCTGTATGTGCTCCCGTCTCCGATTATTTCTCCACCCTCTAAAAACGCCTTTTTTCTTCTCTTTAAAGATGTCCTTTTTCTTCTATGGAGGTCGCCCGGCTTGCCCTACCTTTGTCCTGTCTTTGCAAAGGCATAGTAATAACCCCTAAAAAGAAACCAAAATGAAAAAGTTGATTGCATTTTTTGAGATTCCGGCTACAGACTTCCGTCGGGCTGTAGATTTTTATGAGACCGTGCTGAACATGAAACTTCCGGTCTTTGAGTGTGAACAGGAGAAGATGGCATGCTTCACTGAAGACGGTGAGACTGTAGGAGCCATCTCACAATCTTTTGACCTCCTGCCCGATTTTCAGCCTTCTGAGAAGGGGGTACTTATCCATTTCAATACGGATAACATAGCAACTACCCTTGAACGTGTGTTGCAGAAGGGCGGGAAAGTGCTCATTCCCTGCACGAAGATAGAAGCCGATGGCAAAGGCTATTTTGCAGTATTTGTCGATTCGGAAGGCAACCGCATCGGTATTTATGCAGACAAGTGAATCAGAGTTCCGACTTTTCTGTTTACATTTGCAGCGTACTTTTAAAATTCTACAAATATGATTAGACTGAATGTTTTTATTCAAGTAAACGAAAGTAACCGTGCTGCAGTGTTGGAAGCTGCAAAAGAGTTGGTAGCATCTTCTTTGAAAGACAAAGGCTGCATTGCCTATGATGTTTTTGAAAGCGCTACCCGTAATGATGTCCTGATGATTTGCGAAACATGGCAGGATGCAGAATCATTGTCCGCCCATGAGAAAGCGGAACATTTTGTGACGTTGGTTCCCAAAATACAGGGATTGGCTTCCATGAAGCTCGAAAAGTTTGATTTCTGATATCAACAGAGGATATGCTCCACAAGGGGGATATCCTCTGAACTGCTCTTATATATATGAATTTCAGCTATAAGCAAATCTGGTTAATTGCGTATCCTATTCTCATCAGCTTGCTGATGGAACACATGATAAATGTTACGGATACGGCATTCTTAGGTCATGTAGGCGAAGTGGAGTTGGGAGCATCTGCGCTGGCGGGTGTGCTCTATATGGCTATTTATATGCTTGGGTTTGGATTTAGCATTGGGGTTCAGATACTGATAGCGCGTAGAAATGGTGAACAGAAGTATGGTGAAATTGGCGGAATATTCATGCAAGGTGCCTTTTTCCTGTTGGCATTGGCCACTGTCATGTTTTTCTTGTGCGACTATATCACAACGCATATTCTCGGCCGACTGATTTCTTCCGACCAGGTTTATGCTGCCGCAGCTTCTTATCTGGAATGGAGAAGATACGGGCTTTTCTTCTCTTTTATCGCTATTCTGTTTCGCGCTTTCTACATCGGTATTACTGAAACACGCACGCTGACGCTTAACTCTGTCGTAATGGTGCTCAGTAACGTTGTTTTCAATTATATTCTTATATTCGGAAAGCTCGGTTTTCCGGCACTAGGCATTGCGGGGGCAGCTATTGGTTCATCACTGGCGGAATTGGTGTCTTTGCTGTTTTACGTAGTATATACTTGGTTGAAAGTGGATAAAAAGAAATATGCCTTGTTTCAGCGGTTCGCTTTCCGGCTGTCGGAGTTCAAGCGGATTTGGAGTATTTCTTGTTGGACGATGCTCCAATCCATACTATTTCCATCGCAATGGTTTCTGTTTTTCATCGCGATAGAGCATTTGGGAGAGCGTTCTTTGGCGATAGCTAATATTATGCGCAGCATTAACACCTGCTTCTTTATGGTGATATTTGCATTTGCCGATACGGCCAGTTCTATGGTTAGTAATCTCTTGGGAAGTGGCAAAGATAAAAGTGAAATCCGGCTTGCATGCAGGCGGGCGATAAAGCTGACTTATCTGATTGGAATTCCGTTCTTGCTGCTGGCCGCTTTATTTCCAACTGTCTTGTTGCAGATTTATACAAACAATGGAGAACTTGTGCAGGCAGCTTTGCCTACTACCTACGTCATGTTGGTGGGATATTTCCTTTCGGCCCCAGGATTAGTCTTGTTCAATGCGGTTTCAGGAACAGGAAACACGAACCAGTCCATGAGAATCATGTTGATGACGATTGCTGTTTATGTCGTTTATGTTGTCGTCATGGTTATGTACTTCAAGGTAGATGTGGCCGTAGCCTGGACCAGCGAGTATATTTATGGAGGTATGTTGCTGCTTCTTTCCTATTTCTATTTGAAGAATCGGGATTGGAACAAACGTATCTGATAGTCATAGAGAAAATACTTGAAACTACCTCAGGCATCCGGAAGGGGGATCCGGAAGGTTATTTCTTCTTTTCCTGTTTGCAATAGATGCAATATTCATAATGTACGGTTCTTAGTTTGCCGCAATCCGGACAAGTATATTTCTGGCTTTGACTGGCAATAAATGCCTCTTCTCCTTTCTGCTTGATGTAATCGAGATTTTCAAGAATACTCATCTTGTATTTTAGCCGGTATTGCTTATCTAAATATTTCAGTTGCTTGCAGGGATATTCCATGCATTCAAAGCAGTAGTCTTCTTTCTTATCGCAGTTGGATATGGCGCAGTTCAGGCAGCTTTTACGAATTACTCCGATTGTACTTCTGCAACCGGGGCACTTCTTTTTTACGTCCTGAAAGGCGTGGCATAACGTGCAGTTGATGCCACAAGGGGCAATTGTAGTTATGGTTCCCATTATTTTAATGTGGCATAATATTCTTCCTGCTTCTTCTTTGGCAATTTCTTAACCACTTCTTCTATGGAATGATTGATTAATTCCTTTATAAGGCTATCCGGTACATCACTTTCCAGATAGATGGTAATCCAGTATTTCTTATCGGAGTAGGGGCCGAATGAAATACCGTTATACTGCTCCATCAGTTCTGCCGATCTGGCGGTGTCGCATTTCGTATCTGCCCAGAAACGTCCTTCTTTGGGATTCAATGGGGCAAAAGTAAACATCTTATCCATAATTTTATAGACAAGTGTATGCTCGTCAAAGGGAAAACTCTCAGTTACCCCTTTGATACTTAAACAATACTCCCGATATTCTTCAATATTCATACTTACTCCTTTTTCATTGCTTCTTTTCTCAACTCCTGTGGCATTTTCTCAATGGCATACCTTAGTGCTGTCCGTGGCATAGTTGCCCTATGGCTGACTACAAAATCGAAGACCTCTTTCTGATAAGCCTCACTTGCCGCTTTCAGCATCCAGCCGTAACCTTTCTGCACCAGGTCATCTTTGTCGTGAAGCAGAGTGGTTGCTATCTGGAGAATATCACCGAAGAACAATCCTTTGCGAGCGGGTATTATCAGACTGACGGCAGCACCGCGCTTCATCCAGCGGCTTTCGGATGTCGCCCATTCTTTTAACTCAGAAATGAATTCAGGATACATCTCGACGAATGTTCCGATGGTATGGTTGCATAGTGTGTCACAGGTTCCCCAATTATTCACATAGTCCTGCAACCAATGTTTGAAAACATGAATGTCTTCCGGTGTATACTTTTTCCGAAGAGCATACGCCCATTCGCAGGCAATCACATTTTCTTCCAGATATTCCGATTTCCACAACTCTTCACAAAGTGCAAAAACATCAGCTTTCGGCAGCTCTTTGATTTCCTTGAAAGACTCTTTGGCTATCTTGCCTACATGATACATTCCCACTCCGTAGACAGGTACACTTTCACCTTTCTTGAAGAAGTGTCCCGAAGTTTTCAACACTTTTTCATCTATACTGTCCTGTAGACATTGCCTGACTTGCCTGATAATTGCTTCCATATTCTTCCTCTTTAAATTCAACCCGGATATTCGGTTTCAAAAATACGATTTCTTTTTGTGGTGCATGTAAAAGTTCCATAAAAAAGAAGCTGGTTTCTGTTTTGAATGCGGGCAATGCATAACTTTGTGATACATTCTAATTCTAAAAAGAAACGGTTATGGAAACGACAAAGGTAATATCTGAAAATGAGAATTATACCGCTGTGAATATCGGTAGTATGGACGAACTGATGGAGCATACTCTGGTGCATCCTGTCAGCGGACGGATTATAGAAGGCAAAGCTTTCCTGAAAGAAGTGACGAAGGCAACCGGTACGGAGATTTCTTTCAACAGCCTTCCTCCGCATACCGATTTATCCTATTTTCATGTGCATGAGCAGAACGAGGAAACATACATTATATTAAAAGGTGCAGGTTATTTTCAGGTAGATGATGATTGTTTTCCTATTTCCGAGGGAAGCGTTATCCGTGTGGCACCCAGAGGTATCAGGGGGATGGCTAACTTTTCGGATGAGGCTATGGTATATATGGTAATTCAGTCTCGCGAACACTCTTTGCAACAGTACTCTACGGCTGACGGAACACGGGTGGAACACGAAAAGAAATGGTGATTGGCAGATGTTACAAATAGCTAAAAAATCATCCATGTGGAATCCCTGGCATGGCTGTCATAAGTTCAGCACAGGTTGCCAGCACTGCTATGTCTACCGCACGGATGGTAAATATGGCAAGGATAGTTCCGTCGTGAAGAAAACGGAGAAATTCGACCTGCCTTTGCAGCAGAAAAAGAACAAGACTTATAAGATACCTTCGGGCAATATGGTTTATACTTGTTTCACTTCCGATTTTCTGGTGGAGGATGCCGACGAATGGCGTCCCGAAGCGTGGGAGATGATGCGGATACGCCAGGATCTTCATTTCCTTTTTATCACGAAGCGCATCGACAGACTGAGTGCCTGCCTGCCCGCTGACTGGGGTGAGGGGTATGATAATGTCACCATCTGCTGCACCATGGAGAACCAAGACCGGGTTGACTACCGCCTGCCTATCTATAAGGCTGCTCCCATAAAACATAAGATTATCATCTGCGAGCCGCTTCTCAGCCGGATAGACTTCCGTGGAGAACTGGGCACGTGGGTGGAACAGGTTGTAGCCGGGGGAGAATCCGGCAGGGAAGTCCGTGTATGTGATTACGACTGGGTGCTGGATATCCGCCGGCAATGCATCGACGCCCATGTCGGTTTCTGGTTCAAGCAGACAGGCTCTTATCTGCTGAAAGAAGGCAAGGAGTTTAAAATAGCCCGTCAGTTTCAGCACTCACAGGCGCGGAAGGCGGAAATAAACTACACCCCCTGACCAACTATACAGCCCGTTGCATTGTTATTATATAACGGAAACATAAGAATCGTCAGGAGAGGGGGTAGGATATGAAACAACTAATATTCGCTTTTGTATTGTTAATAAGTTGCCTCGCTTGTGCCAATAACCGGACAGAGCAGGCAGAAAGGAGAAAAGATATGAAGTCAACTAAAGAAATTTATCTGGCAGGGGGATGCTTTTGGGGAACCGAACATTTCCTGAAACTGATTGAAGGTGTGGAAGCTACGCAAGTGGGCTATGCCAATGGAAATATTGCCAATCCAACCTATAAACAGGTGTGTACCGGCACCACGGATTTTGCAGAAACCGTAAAGGTGCAGTACGATCCGGCAAAAGTGGATCTGCCTTTCCTGATAGACCTTTATTTCAAGACGATAGATCCTACCAGTGTGAACCGTCAGGGAAATGACCGTGGCACCCAGTATCGTACTGGTATCTATTATACCGACCCGGCAGATTTACCGCTCATTCAGGAAACTGTCAACCGCCTGGCTGCGGCTTATACCCGTCCGTTGGCAGTAGAAGTTAAGCCTTTGGAAAACTTCTATCCGGCAGAAGACTATCATCAGGATTATTTAGACAAGAATCCGGGAGGCTATTGCCATATCCATCCGGAATTATTCGAACTGGCGCGTAAAGCAAAAATGCCGAAGAAGCCTGCGGCTGTTTATCGCAAACCGGATGATGCCGCTTTGCGTTCGCAGCTCACAGCAGAACAATATGCCGTGACTCAAAAGAATGCAACCGAACCGGCTTTCCATAATCTTTATTGGAATGAACATCGTCCCGGCATTTATGTAGATGTGACCACAGGCGAGCCTTTGTTTGTCTCTACCGATAAGTTTGATTCCGGTTGTGGCTGGCCCAGCTTTTCAAAGCCTATCGACCGTAAACTCATTCAGGAGAAAGTGGATACCTCTCACGGTATGGTGCGCACAGAAGTTCGCAGTTCTACGGGTGACGCCCATTTAGGTCATGTTTTTACAGACGGCCCGGCAGATAAAGGCGGTTTGCGCTATTGCATTAACAGTGCTTCCCTGCGGTTCATTCCAAAGGACAAGATGCAGGCGGAAGGATATGGAGATTACATTGATTTAGTGAAGTAATTTTTCTGTATCGGGAAAACTTTCGTATCTTTAGCAAAAATGGACCTATGACTGAATTTAAAAATGTGCCGTTGGCGTCGCTTCGTGATTTGCGGGAGCGATATTTAGCTTCTCTGCGTTATCCGCAAGAGTTACATTGCGAGTGGCTTGTTGCGAAAGGAGCCTGTTTCGTCATTGAAGCGGATAGAGAAAGGGTGGGATACTTCATTTGTTCGGAAGAAGGACAATTGGTTGAATTCTATCTACTCGACAAGATGTTTGCTCGGAAAGAAGAAATCTTCGGAAGGATGTTGGAAGAGTTTCAGATTAAAAGTGCTTTCTGTAAGTCTTTCGATGATTTGTTTATGACGTGTTGCCACACATTCTGCCGGTCCTGCAAAATAGGCGGTATTCTGTTCCGCTTCTTCACTGACGAAATTGTGATGCCTTTGCCGGATGGCGTAACCGTTCGTAAGGCAAAAGAAATTGATATTCCGTTGCTGCTGACTCATGACAGCGATTTGTACGAATCTCCCGAAGAGTTGAATTATACCGTTTCAAACCGTATGATATTGATGTATGAGAAGGGTGGAGCACTCATAGGCTGCGGTTATCTTATCCGGGTGCTTCCTGATAAGGACATTTTTGATGTGGGTATGTGGGTGAATCCGGCATTTCGCAGGCAGGGGTATGCCGTGATGATTATTTCTCATCTGAAAGAGACGTGCCTGAAAGCTGGATATATGCCTGTTGCCGGTTGTGCTGCCGATAATGTGGCTTCACGCAGGACGTTGGAACAGTGTGGATTTATGACGAAACATTGTGCTGTTGTATTTGAGTTTTAAAACAGCTTTGAGACTTAATACAAACAGTTGTTATTTCGTTTCGTTACCGCTGTAACTGTTACAGCAGTAACGAAACGGAAATATATCTTTGATTTAGTCATCAATATCAATCACCCTCATCTTTGAATCGAACGTGATTTCCAAACGGTTGGATAATCTGATTTCATACTCTTTCTTGTCAAGCTCAATCTGTAGGATTCTTGCATCCGGATAGTTTTCCTTTACATAATTACGGATGGCTTCCGGGATAATCTGGGCAGGAACTTCACTCTGACGGCATTTCACTTCTTTCCATTCTCCTGCTTTATCAAACTCTATTTCTTCGCCGTTGGTGAAGACTACATCGTAGCTCTTATAGAACATTCCGCTTTCTTCTTTTGCCAATGCCACCTTATGGTCTTTGAAATAAGTGTTGATAAACGTCTGTGCCTTTGCAGGGAGTTGGTTTACCTGGATGGGTTTATCATTATCCGCCATGACCATTGTGTGCATTGTGAACATACATACTAATAGCAAAATTAACTTTTTCATATTCTTCTATCTTTAATAATTAATACTTTGGTTTATTATGATATTGCAAATGTAAAGGGAGAATCTGGAAAGAATCTGGAAAATACTTTTATTTTTGCTATTAATCGTCATTTTCTGATTATACCCCTATGATAAACTCACTTCTTCCTCCGCCATAAGTCAGCGTCAGCCTATGCATCGCCCTTGTCACTGCCACATAAAGCATACTTTTATCAATCATCGAATTATAATTCTCTGCATCAACCTGAGGAACAATTACCTCATCAAATTCCAGTCCCTTCGCCATGTGGGATGAAGTGACAATGATACCCTTCACAAAAGCGGAGCTTTGGCTCGATAGGAAATATACATCCTGCCCATGCATCTGAAGTTTTGCAGCAAGTTCCTGCGCTTGCGCCTCTGTTTTGCATACTATCCCCAGTGATTGATAATTAGACTTTCTGAAGATAGATATCAAATCTGCAATGCCGGAAAACTCATCTTCCACATTCCCGAATGATAGAATCTGAGGCTGTTCCCCGTGCCGTGCAACGGGTTCAAGTTCATTGTTGGCTTGAATCTTCTGTGTGAAGCTTGTAATCTCAATCGTAGAGCGATAACTTTTGCAAAGCTTCATAATCTCTCCCGTGCCGAATGACTTCCGTATCATGTCCGCGGTTGACGAACCATAAGGATTGACCGACTGGGAGGCGTCCCCGAGAATCGTTTTGCGACAGGGATAAAGTTTCTGAATGACTTTATACTGAATAGGGGAGTAATCCTGCATTTCATCTATCAAAAGATGCTTGACGCCCGATTGCACGCTATTTCCATCCAATGCCATGCGCAAATATGCCAGTGGAGCTAAGTCGGCATACTCCAATGTCCGGTTTTTGCGTAGTTTGAATAGTTGAGGCTTGCCCATCCATTCAAAGAAATCTTTATAGATTTGAATGTCATTATTGCCCGCAAACATATTCTTTATTTCCTTCTTCAACAAGTTTCTCACCGCAGTGGTAACCGTGAAGTAATATTTCACTGTCAGCATATCCAGAATATACTCTGTCATGGTCTCAAACCGTTGCCGCATCGGATAGCGATTGAAACGCCTGAACTGCTCGTCGATGAATTCGGATGGAATCGTGATATGTTTGGTGAGTTTTACATCTGCCGCTTTGAAGTAATGATTCTCCATATAAAGAATGAACTTGTCGAGCCGTGAAATGAACTCAAATGAAGATTTATATCTGATCCGCTCGATAAAATCATGATTAGGCTTTTCGAGCAACTCTGTCACCTGTCCGAAGAAATTCTGGTATTTGTATTTATCATCAAGTACCTTCGAGAGAATCTGTTCCATACTGATTTCCGGCACGCTCTCCTCGCCAAGTTCGGGAAGTACATTCGATATGTAATCGGCAAAGACTTTATTGGGAGAAATAATCAGTATCTCTTTGGAGGAAATCGTCCCTTTCAATGTATAAAGCAGGTAAGCGATGCGATGCAGGGCAATAGACGTCTTTCCGGAACCTGCCACTCCCTGTATGATAAGTGCGTGTGCATCTTCGTTACGGATAATCCGGTTCTGTTCCCGCTGGATGGTGGTGACGATATTCTTCATCTTGTCGTCCGAATTACTGCTGAGTTCCTTTTGCAGAATATCATCATGGACGGTCAGGGAACTTTCAATCATATACTCCATCTTGCCACCTCGGATGCGGTATTGGCGTTTGAGTGAAATCTCTCCGTTCACCTCGCCTGCCGGAGACGAATAACTCGCTTCTCCCAATTCATGGTCGTAGAACATTCCAGCTATGGGCGCCCTCCAGTCATAAATCAGATTCATCTTGTTTTGGGCATCATAGAAGGTATGTATTCCTATATAAACAGGCATTGTCCTGCTTCCATCCTTCTTCTCCCTGAAATCAATTCTTCCGAAATAGGGAATATCCAATATTCTGCCCAAGCGACTGCGCTTATGAATAACGCTTTCGCCCAGTGCATAGTGGTTCAGTATACTTTCGCGCATAGATCGTATCTCATGCGGATCAATATCTTTATTGGACCAGATATAATCTTTGTATTCCTGCAACGTTTCCACATGTTCTTTCACCGAGCTGTCGGTATGGTTGATTGTATCGTGAATGATGCCGATAACTCGTTGTAAATACTCTTTCTCTTGTTTTTCTGTTTGATTGAATGTCATAAGCCCTTATTATTGAATGAAAAGTTCAGAAAGGGTGGCAAAGTTAGTCCGGTTTGTTGAATTATTAAATAGCTATTTATAGCTATATATCCGTCCTTTTTTCTACTTTTGCGTACTCACTTGAAAACACAGAAAATGGATATTCTTGATATTGCCGAATGGAACCAGCAGAGAGCTTGGAAAGTAATAGAAGACGCCCGTATCATCCCGATATGGGAGAGTATTGGTGCAGAAGTGAACTTGGTGGGTTCATTGAAAACCGGGTTGCTGATGAAGCATCTGGACATCGATTTCCATATTTATACCCCATCATTCAGCCTGTCCGACAGTTTCCAGGCAATGATGAAGCTGGGTGAAAATAAGTCCATCCGGAAGATAGAACATGTGAATTTGCTGGATACTCCCGAAGCATGTCTGGAGTGGCATGCCTGGTACAGGGATGCACGGAATGACCTTTGGCAGATAGACATGATTCATATTCTGAAAGGCTCCCGTTACGATGGCTTTTTCGAGAAGTTTGCCGAACGTCTCACTGCTGTCCTGACGGATGAAACGCGGAAAGTTATCCTAAAACTGAAAAACGAGACGCCCGAAACGGAAAAGATAATGGGAGTGGAGTATTATCAGGCGGTCATCCGCGATGGCGTACGGAGCTATGACGAGTTCATGGAATGGAGAGGCCAGCACCCGGTTACGGACATTGTGGAATGGATGCCGTGACAGGTTATCCCGGCTATCATAGCAACTTAATCCAATAATCCTGACGCTAACCCTGCATTGATGGCTTCGATGGAATTTTGCACTCCCAATTTGTGCAGCAGGTTCTGCCGATGGATGTTGACGGTATGAATGCTGATGCATAGTTTATGGGCAATTTCCTTACTCAATAAGCCCCTTTGGATAAGTTGCAGAATCTCCAGTTCGCGCTGGGTCAGACTGATAGGCGCAGGTGATGGCAGCGCAGGAGTAAACATTTCCCCGTTTTTAAGATTCAGTACGGTGCATTCCACCTGGTCGGACTCCTTCTGATTGGGAGCAATTTCCATATTGCCGAGTATGAGCCAGGCTTTCCCGTTGCGGCTTTGCTCCAAAACCTGTTGGCGGCTGATGACGCGCACGTATTGCTTTCTGGCATTGAGCACCCGGAAACTATAAATATTGCAGTAATCGTTTCTTCCTTCAATAGGCAAGCTGTAGATAAACTTGCCCAGTTCAACCTGCAACCGTTCCAGTTGGGCGGAATCGTCCGGATGAAAGCGTGATTCCAAGTAATCCCCCTGCCTTTCCAAAGTCGCTATCTTGTGGCTATCGTAGCCCAGCAAATCGACAAAGTTGGTAGAGGCAAACGCATACCTGAGTTTATAGACATCGACCACAAAGGTGCAACTTCGGCTGATTGCGGACATTCGATGGAGCATCTGCTTGTCACGTTCCCATATGGCATAGTCGATGTGGGCGGCAGACAGGTGCTGTTTGGCCCACATTTCTTCTCTTGTGATATCGGTTGATTTCATCGGATGGAATTATTTCCTGCAAAAATAGGATAACCATTGATTTATCCGGTAAATACATCTGCTTTTTTATTATTTTTCCTACATTTGCTGCGTGATTGAGAGATAAAGATCAGATTGTTCAATTCATGAAACATCAACTCTGTATATAGCTACGCTTCACGAATAGCACCTTCTCATATAAGCTATTCAGCTATCGGACGGATTCACGCAATTTGTCACAGAGGTTTTATACCCTGTTTTATTTATGCTTTTCCCTGGGAGGGAGTAACTGAGTAATAGCCAATGTCAGCAACTGATGTGGGATGACTCTGAGACTGAGGATAGAATCAATGCCAATGATTCCTACCATCAATGCCGATGATTCCTACCATCAATGCCAATGATTCCTACCATCAATGCCAATGATGCCTATCATCAATGCCGATGATGCCTATCATCAATACGGATGATGCCTATCATCAATACGGATGATGCCTATCATCAATACGGATGATGATACTCTCAGTCGTAGCAACAGTGTAGCTGATATAAACTCATTGTCTGGTTCGCTTCATTTCCCGGACAAGCTTTATTCATCACTTATTAAAATTGAACAATGAATTATACGTATAAGCAAATCTGGCTCATCAACTTTCCCGTGATGATGAGCATCCTGATGGAGCAATTAATAAATATCACCGATGCAGTTTTTCTTGGACATGTGGGCGAAGTGGAATTAGGCGCTTCTGCCCTTGCAAGTGTCTATTATCTGGCTATCTATATGCTTGGATTTGGTTTCAGCCTGGGATTGCAGGTGATGATTGCCCGCAGAAACGGGGAACAACGATACAAGGAAATTGGCCGGACGTTCTATCAGGGATTACTGTTCCTGAGCTGCTTGGCTGTTGTTTTAAGTCTGGCATCCTATGTGCTGTCCCCCCTTATCCTGAAATATTTCATTCATTCACCCGAAATTTATCAGGCTGTGGTCGATTATCTGGAATGGAGATGTTTCGGGCTGGTATTCTCTTTCCCGTTTCTGGCGCTTCGTTCGTTCTTTGTCGGGATCACTAAAACGAGGGTGTTGTCGTGGGCTGCGATGATGGCAGTCCTCATTAATATACCTTGCAACTACCTGTTTATTTTCTGTTTTAATCTGGGCATATCGGGTGCGGCAATGGCTTCATCGTTGGCTGAGGCAGGTTCTTTGCTGATATTAGTGTGTTATATTTTTCAGAAGAAGGTGGATAAAGACCATTTCGGATTGAAAGCTGCCTATGATGGAAAACGATTGGCGGCACTCCTGCGCTTGTCAGTGTGGAGCATGATGCACGCTTTTATCAGCGTTGCCCCGTGGTTCCTGTTCTTTGTGGCGATAGAGCGTTTGGGAGAGATGCAGTTGGCAGTGTCAAATATCACCCGGAGTGTATCCACTGTTTTCTTTGTGATAGTCAATTCCTTTGCGGCGACAAGCGGTTCTCTGGTTAGTAACCTGATTGGTGCGGGAGAGGGGAGAAACCTGTTCCGGCTTTGTTATAAAGTGCTCAGGTTGGGATATGCAGTAGGGATTCCTTTGATTGTTTTTGCCCTATTATTCAACCGACAGATTGTTGGATTTTATACGGATAATGCTCAATTAATGGAGTTTGCCCATTATCCCTTTATCGTCATGTTGCTGAATTATGCATTTGCCCTGCCCGGATATGTGTATGTCAATGCGGTGACGGGAACAGGGGATACACGGATGGCTTTTGTATTTCAGGTTTCCACAATTGTCATTTATTTGGCCTATCTTTATTTGTTGAGTTACAGTTCCATCGTTTCCTTATCGGTTTATTTAACGGCTGAGTACCTCTTTGTGATGTTGTTGGGCGTGCAATCTTATGTCTACTTGAAGAGGAAACAATATACCTTAAGCAGGGATTGAGAGTAGTAGTCAGTGAAAGGGGGTTAATGTATCGGTAGCGTAACTACCATTCGTGTGCCCTCCGCGTAATCGGGATCAATTTTAATCTCTCCGGCCAGTCGTTTCACGATGAGCCGGCAGAGATATAATCCCAGTCCGTTGCCGGGGACGAACGTGTCGAGTTTGGAGAAGCGGTTGAATACCTCTTCATATTTCTCTTTCGGTATTCCGCAACCTGTGTCCGTCACGCTGATGGATATATGTTCCTGCTGCTTGTCAGCTTCATAACTCAGGGTGATACATCCTTTCTCCGTGAACTTATTCGCGTTATTCAGCAAATGTCCGATTACTTGTGTCAGATACTGGACATTCGTCTGGATTATCATACTTTCGGGCGCGATGTCCAGTATGTATTCTATTCCCGGCTTCTTGTTGAGCAGTTCCATTTCCTGCGTGCAGATATCCTTTAAATCAGCAGCCTCGCAAGGCAGTTTTTCTTCGGAAACGTCCAGGTTGGCTACTTCCAGCATACTGTTGACCAGCCCGGTGAGTAGCACCGTGCTTTTTTGTATCTCAGCCGGAAATTCACGGCGCATCTCCGCGTCGATGTCCTCATTCATAATCAGATCGGAGAATCCGACGATTGCATTGAGCGGAGTGCGTATCTCGTGGCAAATGGAGTTGATGAATGCCTGCTTCATCTTTTCGCTTTCCTGTGCCTTGCCATGCAGGACTTTCAGTTCCATCTTCATCCTCTTTTCCTTTTTCCAAGAGAAGTAGAGGTAGGTACAAATGGAGATTACAATTATCAATAAAATGCTGAGGGAAATAAGCAGAGTTTGTTTATTCTTTATTTCCAGCATCGTCTTTTCGTTATTGAGCGCATTGAGGTCATACTTCACCTGCAATTCGTTGAGCTGTTTATGAGCGGCATCCGTAGTCAGTGAATCTTGAATCTGATGAGAAATCTTCAGATATTTCAAGGCATTCGGATAGTCTTTTATCTCTTCATAAAGCAGCGAGTTGATATTATATAATCCCGGCAGATTGACCGGGGCTAATGTTTTCGCAATTCTGATGAGTGAATCATTAGCTTCTATGGCTCTGGGATAATCCTTTTTTATACGGTTGTTGGAATAGTAGTTATTGGCACACAGATAATAATTGTACCGATCCAGATCATTGGTTAACGTTTTACCGATTATTTGAATCCGGTTCCAGTAATCCTGTGCTTGCTCCACTGTGAGGTAGGGTAAGTTGCCTATCATGAAAGAGTAGTACTGGAGCAGGTATAATTCTATTTTGTAGAAAGGGCGTTGCTTCTCATAGTCTGTTTTATATTTTAGTTCTACCAGATTGATCAGATTTTCCATGATTTTAATGGATTCTTTTTCTTTTCCCGTCTGGGCATATGTGAAGCATAAATTTAATGTGATGTATCTTTGATAGTCATATCTGTCTTTTTCCGGAATTGTTTTTGTAAGTTGCAATGCATTTTCTAAGTGTGGTAGCGCTTTGTCGAATTGACCGTGTATATAAAAACTGAATCCCATAGTGTAGGCAGATGCTATCTTGCCATAAACATTATCATTTATTGAGTCCAGAAGATTTAGTTCCTCTTTGATAGCGGTTTCTTTTTGATCTGAGAAACATTGGGATTCGAAGATACGTATATGATAAAAAGGTAGCAGCCGCTCCTTTTCTTCTGTAGTAGCTATTTTCTTTATATATTCAGTATATTTAATGATGGAATCTTTATTGTACGAGATGATTGCTCCCGTGACAATATCGTTGAGTGCATCCAGCATATTCTTTTTATCATTAATCTTCTCCGCTTCCCGATACATTTTCAGGAGATAAGTTTTTGCGTCCGGGGCGTCAATGGAAATATCTGCTAAATCCCTGTATATTTGAATTTTCTTTTCAGAAGAAGCGGTTGCGTTCAGAAGATGCAAAAGGCTATCGGTTGCCTGTGTCATGTTCTGGGCAAATAGGATGGAACTAATGGATATAAATATAGTAGTCAGTATGTATCGCATATTATATTGCATCATTATGTCGGTGCAAATCTACGGATTTTTTTGTGATTATTTCTTTTTTAGGAGAAATCTTTTGAGGAAAAAGCAAGAATTGCTTTTTCTCTGATTTACAGATTCTTGCAGATTAGGGGAAAATTATTATATTTGTGAAATAATGATAGAAGATAAGTTTAGAATCTTTGAACTTAGACTAAAAACGTAAAAATATGGCAAAAATCAACCTTTCCCTCCTTTTCAATGGTAATTGTGAAGAAGCTTTCAATTTCTACAAATCCGCATTCGGAACTGAGTTTACTTTTATTGGCAGATGTGGGGATATTCCCCCGCAGGATGGCATGCCTGCTATTCCCGAAAGTGAAAAAGGCAAAATAGAAAATATTTGTCTGCCTGTAAATGAGGACACTTTTCTGATGGGTGCAGATGTCACGGGCTATATGGCTCAGAGAACTGTTTTCGGTAATAATTTCTCTATTTATATCGAAGCTGCCAGTAAAGAAGAAGCCGACCGGTTGTTTGCCGGATTGTCGGCAGAAGGGCAAGTGATGATGCCCATGAGTGTAGCTCATTGGGGCGATTATTTCGGGATGTTCACGGATAAATTTGGTGTTAACTGGCTGATAAATTGTGCACGTCAGCACATGGGATAGTGCATAGCCGGCATTTTTAACCACAAATAGAATGACTATGGAGAATATGTATTGTCAAAGTTGTGGCATGCCACTGACTAAGGAAGAAGAAGTAGCAACGAACAAGGACGGTTCACTCATGCACGATTATTGCATCTACTGCTACAAGGAGGGAGCTTTCACTTCGGATATCAGTATGGAGGAGATGATCGATGTTAGTTTGGTGCATATGAAAGAAATCTTCAAGGATAATCCTGATTTTAGTGAGCAGGAAGCTCTGAACAAGATGCGGGGCTTTTTTCCGGAACTGAAGAGGTGGAAGGGTATATAAATGGAAAATATCAAGTTTAATCGGATAGATATAGAAAAATGGAATCGTAAGGAGTATTACATTCATTATATGAATGAGTTACGTTGCACATACAGCTTGACTGTAAATATTGATATTACAGGGTTGAGAGCTGCTGTGAAAAAGCTGGGTAAAAGGATATACTCCGTACAAATATATATGATTGCGACTGTTGTAAATCAGTATGAGGAATTTAGAATGGATACTGATTCTGACGAAGAGTTGGGGTATTGGAGTGAAGTAAATCCATGCTATACCGTATTCAATAAGGATAGTGAAACGTTTTCCAGTATATGGACTAACTATAACTGTGTCTTTAGTCTATTTTATGACAGTTGTATTGAAGATATAGATAGATATTCGCAATCTGTTTCCTTAAGACCTAAACTCAATGAACCTTCCAACTCTTTTATGATATCCGCTTTACCTTGGGTAAACTTTACCGGATTTAATATAAATGTGTTTAACGAGGGACGCTATTTGCCTCCCATTTTTACAATAGGCAAATTTATCGAAACAGGAACTTCCGTCTTAATGCCGCTCTCCATACAAGCCCATCATGCTGTATGCGACGGAGTCCATGTTGGGAGATTCGTACAAGCGTTACAGGAGTTGTCTTCAAACTATAAGGAGTGGTTATTATAGAACTTCTTTACACGCTGGTTTACACAGATTGCTTAAAATAGTGTAAATCGTAGGTATGCAAATAAAAAAAGAGAGTCACTCATGTGAGTCACTCTCTGATTTTTAAAGTGGTGCCACCAGTTCTAATACAGGTTGCTCTCATTTTCTTGTATTTTTTAACTAAAATAATTTTTCTGCTCATTTTCAACCTGTTATCGGGTTGAGTGATTTGCAACTTACATTAGTTTTTCCTATACTTTGTAGAAATCGGGTACATAAATGTTTTACCTATGTTTTACCCGTAGCTTGCAAGCCTTATTTTAGTTATTAACGAATTTAATTTTAGAGAAAATGACCGTAGCAAAATTTAAAGTAGTAATTAGGCTGGATAAATTGGCTAAATCTACTAATGAAGCACCCGTTTGTTTGAGGATTACGAAAGACAGACGAACAACGTACAAGACATTATTGCATATTGACCCTAAATACTGGGATGCAAAAGGACAGTGTGTGAAGAAGCAACATCCCAATGCCGAATTATTTAATGCCACCATTGCAAAGAAGAAAGCTAATTTAGAGCAAGAAGCTTGTCTGCTAACTTTGGCAAATGATTCTGTTAGCATTTCCACTATACGTAATAAGATAAATGATAGGCCTTCTTTTGATTTATTTGAATATGCTGATAAGTATATAGAGCAATTGTATAAAGATGGGAAGCACGCCACATATAAAAAGAATAAGTCTGTTATCAAAAAGTTGCGTTTGTACGTGGGGAAAGATACTCTACCCGTTAAATCTATAACATTGGATTTCGTAAAACAGTATGAACATTTTTTAATGAACAATATAGGAAATAATAGAAATACTACTACTGTAAATATGAAAGCTTTGGCTAAAATGGTAGGGGATATATTTCGGAACTATGATATGGATGAAACGAGCAATCCATTCCGGAAGGTGAAATTCAAACGTGAGCAAACAGATAGGGCATTTTTGGAGATAGAAGATATTAAGAAAATCCAAAACTTAAAATTTAGATTAAATAGTCCTCTTTATGACGCAAGAGAACTTTTTTTATTTGAATGTTTCACAGGAATGCGTATTTCTGATATTCTTTCTTTAAAATGGAAGAATGTTACTGATAAAGAAATAACTATATCTATGCGTAAAACAGGAAAGCCCCTTTCCATCCCTCTGTCAGATGTGGCTCGTTTTATACTAAATAAGAAACGGACAATCATAGAGAATAATGGGGGGCAGATTACTTTAGAAAAATATGTTTTCAATATTTTGAAAGTAGATATAGAAACGGTTTCAGCACAAGAGGCTTTGAATGCTATAAGTTCTGCAACAGCTATAATAAATAGGAAGCTAAAAATAATTGCGGAAAAAGCGGGCATAAATAAAAAATTATCTACCCACGTAGGAAGACATTCGTTTGCCACAATGTTAGTAACTGGGGATGTAAATCTTTTAACGGTGCGAGACTTACTTGGACATGGTGATGTAAGAGTGACTCAAATTTATGCCCGAGTTATTTCTAAAAAGAAAGAAGATGCTATTAATATATTAAACAATTTATAATCATGGATAAGTCAAATTTGTTTTTAACTTCCGCAGCTGTAGCAGCTATTTTAATGGTAAGTGAGCGAACATTACAAAATTATCGCTCTGAAGGTAAGATAATGTATTATAAGATCAGTCGAAAAAATATTCGGTATCGTGTAGAAGATGTTGTTGAGTTCCTAAAGCAGAGTTCTTGTTGTTCTTATCAGAAAGATAGAATCAATGCACTGATAGAGAAATATACTCCAAAATTTGAATAACTATATGCAACCTCAAAAAGCAATTTAATGGCGACCTTAGAAAATCAGATTTTAGTTGATTTTCTAAGGGAAATGAAAAATACCCATGAAACCCTTATTACATAAGGTTTTTATGGGTATTCCAAATTTTAGGTTACTATATGCAACCAGTAGAAAATGGGGTAAAAAGGTGGTTTACTGTAATTTTGTCCACAATGTACGGATAAATGCGGATAACTATTCCCTGATACTTCCAAAACTTGCCAGATTCGCGGCTGTATAATTGTGTGTTGCCTATATGTATATAGTATAAGAAGGTAACATAAATTGTTTCCTAATATTATATAGGTACTGATAAGTATATGTAATCTAATGAGTGGGTAAGGATAGCATAGAGTAGAATAGAAAGTTATGCAAGATATGGATATTCCTATATGTAGTGAGAAATTCTTTTTATTATAGCGAAATAGAATGCTTCGTGAATATAAGACTATTTAGCTAATGTTGGCAGAGGGTACCATTAAATAAGTTAGCTATTAGATTAGGTGTAGGTAAGTGTGATTAGGTTAGAATGAGGTTGCAGAAACCAGATATTTGTTATTGCAATTTAAATAACTGATGTACTTTTTATATCTTTGCAGAAATCAAAATTGAATGATAGGAAATAGATAGTAACTAACAACATACATATTGATTAAAAGCATTAGCTTTTATTCTTACGTCTAAAAATCGCCAATTTGTAGTAGATAAGAATAAAGAGTTAGTGCCCATGTTTTATAATGTGGGCTTTACTCATTTATCTACACGGTGTTTGGCGATACCTTAGACGTGAATGTAGTTTAGCCCACATTTTTATGCTGGATGAAGAAAGAAACATATTGTTATTAGATGAAGTCAAGACTCTCTATAAGGAACAGTCTACTTACCAAGAAGTTCTACGATTAAAAAAAGAACAGCACTTTTCTGAATTTTGTGATGGGTTACAGAGCCTATACAAGGAAGAGAAAAAGTCTTTTCTAAAATTATATGTAGAACCATTTATTAATCAATACCCTTTTTTAGAAGAAGCTTCGTCTCTACAAGTTATTGGCAAGATAAGGTATGAAACTTATCATTCATTATTTTTGAAGTACATTTGGGATAGTCATAATATATTGGGGCCTCAAATTCTAAAATGTTTTTTATCTATACTGGGACGGGAGGATGACTGGATTGAAAGTTTACGTGATTCTGCTTATAGAGTTTGTGAAGAGGTTCAGACAAAGGGACTGAAAAAAGGCGATGATAGAAAACGTATTGATTTACTTTTTGTCGATGATAAAAATGACTGGTGCATAGTAGTTGAAAATAAAATAGATTCAGAGGTACATTATAGTATTGGCACACGGAAACAGTCTCAACTTGATTATTATTATCGTTTTTGTGAGAAAGAATATAAAGAACATCAGAAGCTATATATCCTTTTGACTTATAATCCCAGAAATACGTTTCATCAAAAGGGAGAATGGATTCTTGCGAATTATTATCAGGTATTCAAGTCTCTTTTAAAATATCACTCAGAGGATGCACTCATCAGAGACTATTTGAAGAGTCTTTTCAAATTATTATTTCCACATGAAACGATGGCATACTATAAAGTAGGTACATTGCATCGTGGAATACAATTCTATAATAATATAATTTCAAATATAAAATGAGTATGGAAGACTTATCTTTGCTTAATGTGAAATGTTTGGCAAATATGCAGATGTTATTAGATTCCCTTTCAGTATCAATAGCTAAATTAGAATCTATTTTTACTCCTTATTATTTTGAGTTTCAGAATTTGTTAGAAGCGGAGCATTATATTATCTCAGAGGAGTGGGAACGGGGTACTATTTATGCTTTGGGTTACGATGACGATTATAAGCAAAAGTATCTGGAAGAAGTTATACCGGAAATGCGGTTACAATATACCTTACCATTTACAAAAAAGAGGAAAAAGGCACTTATTTGTTTTAGAATAGAATTTGGCTATTTATGCGATGAGGAACAAAACTCTATTTACTTTCAATTATTTGAAGAATCGGATGGCATGAATGTTATTACAGAATCTTTTGCTACTAATTTGGTTTCATTAATACCGAGCTATTGGAAAACAGGAATAGACGATAATACTGTATATGTAGAATTTCCTGTAGATGATAATCTTTCAAAATGTAAAATAGCTGAATGTGCTGGTATCTTTAAACAGCATATATTGCTTCCCATAATATCCGAATTGAAGGAGTAAAATTCAACGTTCTGTAATTATGATTATCGAACGTTGATTATATAATTGGTTAGTCTAAAGTTATTCTATATTTTTGCAGGAAGCAGGCTTTTCTGTGAAAATATAGATAACTGTACTCATGATAGACCGAATAACCATCTATATTAAAGACATTGAATTGGATGATATAAAAGACCGCCTTGATTTACTTCCAGCAGGAGAAGCTAAAGACGGTAGCTATATTTATTCCACCCAACTAAGAAATCTAAAAGTTACCTATAAAGGACGAAGTTTGTGGATAGCAGGTTCTTTACATAAATATGCTAAAGGCAATAATTACTCGTTATTTACCTATGAAGAAGCTAAGAATGTATTATTAGAACTCTCTATTTACATTGGCATATCTTTAGAATACTTTGTTGTTTCCAATATAGAGTTAGCTGTAAATATTCAGATGGAGAAGAGTACGGAGAAATATTTGGCTATTCTACATTCCTATAAAGCGCATCCCTTTATTTATATGTCGCCAATGAAAGGAACAAGTCAGTTGAAAGGGCGTAAATGTCATTTAGCTGAATATACAATAAAGTTTTATGATAAAACTTTTGAGGCAATTAAAGACTCTCGTCTTCATAAAGACAGATGGAAAGAGATCCCAAATAGATTATTACGCTATGAAATCCAATTGTCACGTAAACAATTAAAGAATAAAGGGCTAACGAATGTTACAGGAGAAAATTTATTGAGTCCTTTACATTATACTCGTTTTAAACGGTTGATGAACAGTATTTTTAATGAGATTGTCTTTGATGATATTACAATTAATTATTCTGGAATGTTGGAAGATGATGTGAAAAGATATATATTTGCAAAGTCTGAAAGATATGACTTATATCTGCAATATCTTAAAGAGGAAAAGGGTGAAAAGGAGTACCATAAAGAAAGACGTAGAACAAATGAACTTCTTAAAAAAATCGCTCTATTATCTAAAGGAGAGTTTCAATCCGAATTAGAATCCAAGTTTAAATTAGCAATGTCTAAAATATAGTAGAATGTAAATTTTCCATGCTCCAATATGCAGGATATAAAATATAAATTTTATGATGAATGTAGATTATGATGGAATAATGTGCTATTTGAATAAGATAGGAGTGAAATTATCTCGTATATTACAAAATGAAGAGAAGAAGGATAAGAGACTAATCGTGACTTTTGACATAATGAAGAAAATGAGAAATAACATTTATGTTTTATCCTTACTTCCTAATGAAGAAAATGTAATTACATCGAAGAATCTAATATATCGAGCTGTTTTCTCCGATTTAATGACAGCCCTCTTCTTGTTATATATTTCCGATATTGAGTTTAAGTATAGTATTAGGCGTTTAGATGTTGACCATGTAAAGTATATGAAAGAAATTCTACCTTTGAGATTAAATCTTGGCAGAACACTGTTTAAACCAAAGGATGAAGATGATATAAGTGAACAAGATTTATTAGATCAGTATTATGACTACTTTAATGAGTATCTTACAAGCAAAAAGGGAGAACCTTGGGATATTATAAAATTGAAGCCTTTAAAAAAAATGAAATTTGTTGGAACTATTAAGAGTTTGTATGAATCCCTTTTGGAATGTCATGATAATGAAAATTTATCAGCTTTAGCTAATTTGTATCTGTATTACAAATATTTATCTCAGACAGAACATTACTCTTATCTTGGAAACAAATATCCTTTTGCCGGAAAATGTAATGATACTTGGTTAAAGGAATTTGATTTAGCAATATATGCAGGAATTGCCGAAGTTGAAAATTTATTGGAACAATATTTATCGGTCAAATATAATAGTGAAATGTAAATTTGCTACTAATGGAAAATATGAAGCCAACATCTGTTTCCAAATCTTGTTGATTGATTTATGATGTTGTAAGCTATCAAAGTAGCCTAACTCAAAAGCTGCGCTGTTGATATATTCCACATCCTTTTTATACCCCGAAATAAAAGAGCATCCAGTACGAGTAATAAAGTCAGTGATGTTCTTTTCTGATGTGTTCAGTGTAGAACAACTTCCGAAATGAATGATTTTACCATTTAATTTGCCCTCTAATACATTTGCAATCTCTTTTAGTGTAATATACTCATTGCCGAAACAAATACGGTTTCTACGACCGTGATACGCAATATATAAAACGGTATAATTTGAGTATCGTTTTTGCGTGAATGTTTCCAGTCCTTTTATAAAGTCCTCTTTGGTGGGGCATTTGTGATATATGTATTTTACTTTAGAGAAACTGTATAGCAAGTCTAAGATTGGTTTTATACTTTGGTTGCTTTTAGGGTGCTTATTCCAGTTACCCTCTAAGCAATAAATATATTTTTCTTGTGTAGCTGTACTTTTCATAAGGTTATATCATTGAATACGTTGTAGAATCGTGGCAGGTCTTGTTCTCGGATAACTTCATCGTTATATACTTCGAGCATTTGTATACTACTGTGGCGGCTATATTTTGAAACAGTTAGTAATTCTCCTTTATATGACTTTATTAGTTTGGTGATAAAAAAATGACGGAAGCCGTGGGTACTTCCGTCAATCTCTAAGGTGCTGAGAACCTGTTTTATTATTTCTCGAATGGATTTTGTTGTCAGTCTTGAACCGTGGGAGTTATTGCTTTCACTTCGGAATAATGCACCCTCACGAAAATGGTATTTACTGATATATGCTTTTAGAACTTTTACGGTGGTGGGATGCAAGTGAATTAGCTCTTTATCGTCTTTTCCTTTTCCAATGATGTATGCAGCTTTGCTTTTTAGGTCTATATCGGTGACGTTTAAACGGGCAATTTCGATTTGGCGTAAACCTTGAAAAATAAGAAGTGATAAAATGGACTTAAGCCGCAGATTGGTTTGTGTAGGTTCCAATGTGGAGCAGTAGTTCTGTATTTTAGTTATAGCCTCATCATTTAGACCGTCTTTTTTGTGTAGTTTGCTTTGTGAGAATCCTTTTATATTATCGGTTACTTTTATAGGAATAACTTGTAATCTGTATAAACCGTCTAAAAAAACTTTTGCTGCAATCAAATATTTATTTTTTGTTGCAATACTAAATGTGTCTATATTGCCTAAAAAACGTTTATACTCCAAATAAGTGTTGTAATTGATACCGTGCACTTTGGTATATTGAATGAAATGTTTGATTCGCACACTATATTCTTTACGTGTGTTCTCCGAAACATCCAATACATCAAATACCTGTTTTTGAAGTGGTTTCAGTTCGTTTAATTGAACTAACCCTACGCTAACATCTGTTTTCATACTTGTTTTTCTTTAAATGTTACCGTAAAGTTACGAATAATTTCTATATTTGCAAAAGTAAGTATCTGATATATAGATAAATAGATTAACTTAAAACGTTTTACCTATGTTTTACCGAAGACAAACAAAAAACGTTGTAAATTATTCATTTACAACGTTCTATGATTTTTTTGAAGTGGTGCCACCAGCAACCAAAACCGGGTTGATATAGCACTATCTTTCAGTAAGTTATATCTTTGCTACGATGTAAGTCCCTTGAATAAGGTTTTCACAGCTTTGCACCGTTCAACACAAGTTTGTATCTTGGGTACGATTTCTGAATGCAAAGATAGATATTTTTTGTTTTATCTATATAATTATAGGGTATTAATTTTCGCCTTATCTATCTCATACATCAACAAACTTGCAAAATGTAACTTTTGTATAGCTTCAATTTTTGTAATTGATATTTTTTCATGTGCTTTGGGATTTCTAATACATCTAAAAGCTCCAACGAATAATTCCATATATCCTTGTTGTATGTCTTTTCCTGTTTTTGAAATAATGTCAGTATGCAACTTGAAAATTGGATTATTTACAGAAAATGCTTTTTGCATAGCTGGCACTCCGTCAATATCTTCTCCTGTTTTTAATTTTATAATTTCTTTTATCCTAACATTTATTTCTAAAAACGCTGCTTCAACAGATTCCGCATAATGAGCATCGTTGAAAAGTTTTTGAGACGATTGGATTATACAAGGATGAATATTTACCCAAATGTTATCATACTCATGTTTATTTTCATCTATATATATTAGTGTTGCTATTACTTCTCCTAATGTATAGGGATTTATACCTGTACATGGGAAAATAATTTGTTGCCCCCACTGATTATAAGATACCATATCACGCACCTTTAAATTGGGCAAAATAAAGTCGTGCAATCTTTTTTGATATATTGCAAGGTGAGTCGGAAGTAACTCTGAAAGTTTGTACAATTCATCATATAGATTTTGATAGTTTATATTGTTACTTGGAACACCATTGTTATTAATTTTTTGAGATATTCCTTTTAAACACTCTTTGCATATTATGATTTGTTCTTCAAATTTATTCATGTAACTCATTTTTAAAATATCCTCCTGTTTTTTGTGCTCCTCTAAACTCTATTATTCCTAATCTGACTAAAGAATTTAAATAGCGCTTAGCAGTAGATGTACTTTTCCCTATTAATTCAGCTATCTTAGACGAATTAAGTCCCGGATATTGATTGACGATATCTAAGACTTTCTGCTCTTTGGAATTTACAGTATCATTTACGGTATCATTTACAGTATCATTTACAGTATCATTTTTGATACTGATACCTCTTTTGAACACAGCTGTAAACATCCCCTCTGTATGGAATTCCGGTTCAGGCAGATTCGCTTCTCTCATGGCTTCCTGCATACGAGGAATACCGGATGCCACTCTTTCAACCAAGTGCATACGGGTAAATAAACCGAAAATTAGCGGATTACGTGTCATGCTTTTATGCCCGAAATCTTTAGCCACAACAGGTAGAAGTCCTCCGGGATTGGAAATCTCTACCCGGTCGTCAAACATTTCTATCATAATGCTTGCACCTTGTTCATAGTAATCACGATGTGACAGAGCGTTTATAATGGCTTCTTTAAATACGGTCAAAGGTATTTCCCAAATTTCTTCTCTTGGTCCTGTTCCCTCTATTTTATAGGCAACTTGCAGTTTACTTTCCAGCCAAGCCATAGCCTGTAGATATTGTTGGTATAATGAACCTCCGAAAGTTTTATCATCTATAATATAGACTTTGTTTGTTCCCTTGAAAAGAACACACCTTGTAATAGCGTGTGGAAACTTTCGTTCAGGTTGTTTTCCAAAGAACATCGCCGCACCGTTCTTTGCCGTTCCATTCTCGGTAAACAGTTCCAAGTTCTCAAATATTTGTTTGTCGGGTGTGGACGGACTTAGTTTGGCTTCTGTTCGGAAATCCTTAATCATCTGTTCGTCTGCATCCATGTAGATATTGAACCAATGGCAGGGTATATGGTCGAAAAAGATTTTGTTACACTCCTGAAAGAAGCTGCGCATTTCTTCGGCTGTGTGAAGTTTCTGTGAGTTTGCCCCCTCACGGACATAGATAGAACCGGAAAATATATAAGGTTTATCCTTGCCGGACGGAACATCAATCACCCAAACAGTTTTATTCACAAGATTTACGGAATACAATTCACAGTGAAGTGCAGGAGATATTTCGCTGATAGAACCTTGAATGGCAGAACGCTTATCGTTTTCTAAGTTAGTATCTACCACTTGCCCGTTATCATCTACTCCAATAAGCAAATATCCTCCGTCTGCATTGGCGAAAGCACATATTTCCTCTGTCAGTTCACGAACCTTTGAAGGAACACGAACTTTAAACTCCACATTGTAGCCCTCTCCACTGTCAATGAGTGATTGTATGGTTTCTGTATTCAGCATAAGTTTTTATGACGATGATACAAAATTAGTTATTATGAAAATTAATCAATTCTCGTTTTCTTCAGCCATTTTTTTATATCCCCAATCAACCAAATATTTAATGAATGGAATAAGCTCCTTGCCTGTCTCGGTTAAAGAGTATTCGACTTTTGGGGGAACTTGGGGATACATTTCACGATGAATCAAATTATCCATTTCCAACTCTCTCAAGGTTTGTGTGAGCATCTTTGTACTTATGTCGGATATTTCACGGCTCAGTTCACCATATCGCATAACCGTATGTTTTGACAGAGCCCAAAGAATACGTCCTTTATATTTCCCTCCTATCCGTTGGAAAGCAAAATCAAGCACACAAATATCTTTTTTAATGTTCTTATTCATTTTTATTTGAGCACATTAATTTGATAATCAATATTCGATACCTTTTAGTCTGTATCATACTAAATTGTACATACTTGATACAAAGATAGTAAACATTTAACTTTGTGGGAAATATTAAAAGCATAAAAATGAAAAAACAGAAAGCATTAATTCTTATAGACCTCCAAAATGATTATTTTGAAGGTGGATTATATCCACTGGTAGGCAGTTTGGATGCTGTATTAAAAGCGCAAAAACTTATACATTATTTTAGGTTAAATTCCCTACCAGTTATATATATACGGCATATTTCATCTAGACAGGATGCAACTTTTTTTCTACCTGATACTATAGGAGCAGAAATACATAGCAGTGTTGTTCCGATAAAAAACGAAGATATAATTATTAAACATTCTCCGAACAGTTTTTATCAGACAGAATTAAATAATTTGTTACAATCTAAAAATATCACAGATGTAGTTATTTGTGGTATGATGACACACATGTGCGTGGATGCTACTGTAAGAGCTGCTAAAGACTTGGGATATAAATGCACTATAATACAGGACGCTTGCGCTACTAAAGATTTAGAATTTCAAGGTTTTAAGGTAGAAGCAGAAAAAGTGCAAGCTGTTTTTTTAGCTGCATTAACACCATTTTATGCCACTATTATATCGACTGACGAGTACATAAAATCATGTTTAACGACACTTTAAATTAAAGAAAATGAAAAGAATCCTTGAATTGAGCATATTTCAGTTATTGTCTGAATATACTCAACACAAAGCATCTGTTGCAGAGTTGACAGATGCTATCAATGAATTGACTGCTTATTTAGTAGAAATAAGTACAGTAGAACAGGATTATGCAGTCCTATTACGTTTTTATTCAATGGGATTAAACAAGCTCAAATTGTATCGTATGCAATTTGGGCAAAAGGAAAATACCCTTTACGCAATTTATTGATGAAGCAATAGGAATAATAAATACAGAAATTTATATTATAAGGTTACGAATTAAATATCCCGAACAGTTCAGGACACATTCTAATACACAGCCCCTTTCCCCTCTCTATCTCGCAGATAAGACAACCCTTATCAACATCATGGAAATGGTAAGCGGTCTGTTCCTCTCCAAAGACATCGTGTATCAGAACGGCAAGCCCGCCTACTTGGTGGACTTGGCGAAAGCCTTTGAATGGCTGTTCAACATCAGGATAGGCGACTGTTACCAAAAACATGAGGACGTGATAAAACGCAAGCCGGGCAAGCTGACAGAGTTTCTTAATGGACTGGCAGAACTTATCAAAAAGGAACATGACAAGAAAGGATATAGATAATCAGTTACTTATGATTTATTTATAGGGGATTCCATTAGTTCCCCTATAATTTCTTTGCGCCTGTTTTCTGAACTTTGCTTCATCAATCGATTGACAGACCATAATGTATAATCAGAAAAATGAAGCAATCATGTATATAGACAATGACGATTTCAGCGTATGGATGCAGAAGCTGTACGCCAAACTGGAAGAACTCTGCAAGGATGTACGGGTACTGCGCAATGCCGACAGGGTGCTGCCCGAAGATGACAACCTGCTGGATAATCAGGACTTGTGCCTGCTCTTCAAGGTGAGTATAAAGACCCTGCAACGCTACCGGGCTATCGGTGCGCTGCCGTATTTTACAATCAGCGGAAAAGTATATTACAAGGCTTCCGATGTCCGGGAGTTCATCAAGGAGCGGTTCAGCGTCACCACGCTACGCCAGTTCGAGAAAGAACACTGCACGAAGAAAAAGAAGTGAATTAGAAAGCTGGGGCGGTTCTGCTCCGGCTTCGCTTTGGGTTTATGGTTTGCCCAGCTTGTCGGCTTCCTCCCTTAGCTGCTCGGCTTGTTTGTTCAACAGCCTTGCCCGTTCCAACGCTTCCGCCTGCTTCCTGCTGCGGTATTCAAAGCCTTTCACCGAATCGGTCAGGCTTCGGATGAAAGCGTTGTCCCGTTCCCTGCTGAACTTCGTTTCCAGCAAATCAAGGCTGCTGCCGTCTGCCTTTCCTTTCATCAGGATATAGCGGTATTTTATATCATTGTCCTGTAACTGCTGCATCCGTTCCGTAAAACGAATATTCAAGATTAGCGAAGTGATACAGATAATAAAACCTGCTGAAAGAAGAAAGAACTTGGGCTTCAGGTAGGGAGTTACCCGGTATGTCAGTTTGCCGTACCATGAAACGGGCGTTATTTCTCCGGCTGGTGTATCATCAGCCGGGAACAACACCTTTAACCGCTCCTTGAAATATCGGTGCGAGGTCACGATAAGCCCTTTTATATCTTCAAGGTCTTGTTTTGGGTTCTCGGACTGCCCTTTTCCGATACTGCCGATTTGGTTTAGAATCTCCTGCACCATGTTTTCAGTAATGCCGGATTTGCCCTGCATTTCCGAAATGCGCTGTTCGATAACGTCCAGTCGGTTAATCGTTTCCTCCCGGCTGGCTGGTGTTACCTGCTTCTCCTGCCGTTCTTTCAGTTCCGTAACCATAGAGAGAAGCCCCTCCAAAATTAAGTTATTTTCCATGTTCCTATAATTTTAAGTGTCGTTTCTTTTTCTTCTTTTTTCTTTCATCGGGATTGTCGGGCGTTTCATCAGCCGGAGAGGACGGGGCGGAGAACAGACCGCCCAAGCCTGCCAATAGCGGACTGTCGGCTTTGCCCGGTGTCTGCGATAGCTCCTGAACAGGTGCGGAAACCGTCTGTCGGTTGCTTTCGGTAGTGTTCAACCCCGCATCCCCGAAACATTTATCCAGCTTGGAGAAACTGAAACTGCGGTCTATCTCCGAACCCTTGAACGTGTATCCACCTTTGGAAAAGGATATGCCCTGCACTTCGCCAGTCTGTCCCCTGTACTTGAAATGAATGCCGATACCCTTTTCTGCCAGCCGGGTTTGTAACTGCCGCCAGTTCCTTGATTTCCCGATTTCATCCTTTACGGCATTGTAAATCTCGTATTTGGATTTGTCCGGCTCTCTCAAACGGTGCTGCTTTACATGCTCCTTGCCTTTAGCGAAATAAAGCCCGTGTTTGGCTTTCAGCTTCTTGCATACCTGCTCGTTGCGGTACATGTCGTTCCTGTCCGAAATGGTCTTGCCGTTGTTGTCTATACGGTTGAACACGATAT